>Ga0255182_1000625_pt1 | contig 21939 bp, 18 predicted proteins | sample Atl_UVDOM_RepA_8_FD_188420 | JGI IMG/M metagenome (GOLD analysis project Ga0255182, IMG submission 188420) | Freshwater microbial communities from Altamaha River, Georgia, United States - Atl_UVDOM_RepA_8d | ecosystem: Environmental > Aquatic > Freshwater > River | place: USA: Georgia...
CGGCCATCCGGAAGCCAATCGCCTCGATGGGTGCCCATTGCAGACGGTCCCAGCGGCGGCTCTTGGCCTTGATGTTCCGCTCCAAGTAGAGCTCGTGCGAGTCGTACACCAGCGGACAGCCGAACCGTCCCTTGATCGCCATGCCTGCCACCAGGGTGTTGCAATCGTGGCTGACCACGACGTCGGGGCGAAGCCGCGCCGCACGCCTGGCCATCTGCAGGTTGATGCCGTGAATCGCAAACGACCTCGGCAGCACTTCCTGAAGCCCGCGCGCGAACACGGCGATCCATGAGCGCCACCATGCGCGTCGAGGCGAACGCGGCCGGCGGCGGAACAACCGGCGAAGACGGCGATTCAGGTTCCGCGCGAGCCGCGACAGGGCGCGCACCCGGAGCCGGGCCCAGCGCCGTACACGCCGGCGTACCCGACGGAACCAGCCGACCGCCGGCGCCGCCGGGCGCAGCCATGGTCTCAATCGGCGGCACAGGATCGCTACGGCCCGTCGCAGGGCGTCGACCGTGGCTCGGACACCGTGCCTCGCTCCACGCGCAGCGGTGCGCAGGAACCGAATCGCGCTGGTCAGCACGTCCTGGACTGCTTCCATGATCGCGAACGCCGTGGCCACCACTCCGGCCAGCACTCGCCACAGGAACGACTCACCCGAGTCAGACCGACTCCGGTACGGCAGCAATGCGCAAGCGGCCAACAGCAGGAGCAAACCGGACCACCTCGCTGGGCGAGGCCGAACGCGGTGGATCGTGAAGCCCGGCAGCCGCTCCACGACGGGAGCATTTCGCCGATCAAGGGCAATCACGTGCACGCGGGCGCCCAATCGGGCCACCGCCTCCGCCTCCTTGCGAACCCGAGTGTCGAAGCGGGCGTCGTTGAGCACGAACATCACGACACAGGGCGCCCTTCCGGGAACCTCGCTCGGCGCCGGCAACAGCTTCTGGAGCATCACATCAACCAACCGCCGCACCCCGATAGCCTAGCACTCCTCGACGAACGACCCAACCCAGGCCCGGGCTTCCATTGCTGCAGCGCACCCCGGGGCACGCCTGCCGTGGCACGTACTCACTCCCCGCGCGGCACCCGAGTCAGCTGCGTCCCCGACAGCACATACCGGTCGCCCGTCTGCGGGCATCGATGTTCGCCGGACCCCTCACACGGCAGCGGTATGCGCTCACCGAAGGCGCTCATCCACCCGATCTGCCGAGCAGGAACCCCCGCCATCAGTGCATACGGCTTGACGTCCCGGTTGACCACTGCACCGGCCCCAACGAAGGCGCACTCGCCGATCGTCACGCCACACACGATGGTGCAATTGGCGCCAAGCGTGGCGCCGCGCTTGACCAACGTATCGCGGTACTCATCCTTGCGGGTCACGGCCGATCGCGGGTTGTAGACGTTCGTGAACACCATGCTCGGGCCGCAGAACACGTCGTCCTCGAGCGTGACGTTGTCATACACCGACACGTTGTTCTGGATCTTGACGTTGTTTCCGATCACCACCCGGTTGCCGACAAAGACATTCTGCCCGAGCGAGCAGCGCTCGCCGATGCGTGCGCCACCGCAGACGTGGACGAAGTGCCAGATGCGACTTCCGGCGCCGATCTGCGCGCCAGGGTCGACGATGGCGGAGGGATGCACGGTGATTGGCGCAGACGTCGAGCTCATTGGACCGCCGCCTCCACCCGCGCGCACATCGGATGATGGTCCCCCGACAGCGGTACCAGGCTCGCGTGGCGGATCGCCTGCACCATTTCAATGGACGGCCGAGCGTCGCGCAACCCATAACCGCGTCCAGCGAGGATCTCGCGATAGCTGACGGTGTGCAGATCGGTGAAGCCATCGCTGAACTCAAGCTCGGCGCCGTCCACCGTGATCGAACGGAAGGTCCGCTGCCCCTTCGCACGTTGCGCCTCGGGCAGGTGCTCGGCGTTCACCGACAGGAACCAGCGCACGCGCGCGCGCTCTAACTCCAGGACGCCAGCGGCGCAGTCGTCCTGGCGGCGATGCACCGCCGACGACTGCATGGCCCCAAAAATCCACCCAAGCATGTCGAAGAAGTGAACGCCGATGTTGGTGGCGATCCCGCCCGACTTCTCGAGATTGCCCTTCCAGCTGCGGTGGTACCACTTGCCGCGGGAGGTGATGTACGTGACATTGATGTCCGCCTTGCGCGTGGCCGCGCCGGAGCCCAAGTGGCGCTCCCGCAGCGCTATGATCGCGGGGTGATGCCGCAGCTGAAGGATCGTGAACACCCGACGCCCGGTCTCAGCCTCGATCGCCGACAGCGCATCAACATTCCACGGATTCAGGACAATCGGCTTCTCGCAGATGGCGTGCGCGCCGTTGCGCAGCGCCATGCGGATGTGCGCGTCATGGAGATAGTTGGGCGAGCAAATCGACACGTAGTCGACGCCCTGCCCTTGCCGGTGCAGCTTGTCTAGGTGGCGGTCGAAGCGCTCGGGCTCGGTGAAGAAGTCGGCGTCGGGGAAGTAACTGTCGATGATGCCGACGTTGTCATGGGGGTCGAGGGCAGCGACCAACTCACCACCCGCATCCTTGATCGCCCGCAAATGCCGCGGGGCGATGAAGCCCGCCGCACCGGCGAGGGCGAAGGTGCGCTTGAAAGACTGCGACACGTGGTCCATGGCGGCAAGGATACGGGGGCGGCCTTGGGCTGCCTAAACGACTGGTGGAGGCGAAGTTCGCCGAACGACGCGATTGGCGCTTGTCCATCCCGAGCGCCCTCGGCTCGATCCCGTACCGCCAGCGCATGTGCACAAGCATCCACCGTGCGCTCTCGCGCTTCGTATGCCCGTTGGCCTCCTCGACGTGGAGCCCATCGAAGCGATGACAATGGCATCGATACCATGTACCCAAACTCAGGTCCTTCCCGACCGCCGGTGAGCAATGGCCCCGCCCCATGACAGCCCGATGGTTGTCTCGATCGGCGGAGCGCCGTCATCGGGCACCACGCTGGTCGCCGACCTGTTCGACTCCGTCCCGGGTGCCGTGTGTGGTCCCGAACTCAACGTCCTCTGCATTCCGCGGGCATTCGATTACGACCGCGAGTTCCGCGAATCCGCGCTTTCGGCAGCCTGGTGCACCGACTGCTGCTACTCGCCCCGCAGCAGATTCCTCAACGTAAGGCACCACAAGTCGATCGGTATCGACGAGGCCGGAGCGGTAGCACTCGTGGCCGCCTCGGAAGATCTTTCTGAATTCATCCAGCGACTAGCGGATCGGTTCGCGCACCACCGCAGTCGGCGGATTGAGGTCTTCGCGGAGAAGACCCCGGCCAACGTGAACTGCGCCGGCCTGTTCTTGGAACGCTTTCCCGAGGGACGCTTCATTCACGTCGTGCGCGATGGACGGACGGTCGTCGCCTCGCTGCGGCGCCGCGGATTCACTCTCTGGGAGGCGGCCGTCATCTGGCTGGCACAGGCAAGCGACGGGCTCGCCTTTCGGACGCACCCACGCTGCATCACCGTGAGATACGAGGACTTGGTCGAGGAGCCATTTCGAGTTATGTCTCTCGTGGCGCGAACGGTGGGCATCGAGGCGCTCCCGGACGAGATCGAGCGACGGTTCCGCGCAAACAGCTATCGGGCCAACCTGCCACGGGTTGCGCAGTGGTCCATCTCGGGAAAGTTGCCCACCGAGGTCCACCGACCGTCTCCGCTGGGCACGCAACTGACACGGGAGGAATTGGCTTTCATCGAGTCAAGCCGCCTCGAACGACCGGACGGAATGCGTACATCGATCGGTTTCCGCGATCTACTCGCGGAGTTCGGCTACCAATCCAGTGAGCCGCCGGCGATCCCGGGCGACGCCACCGTGCTGCTCGCGAGCGCGGACCGTCTGCTGGAGGGCCGGGCAGCCGCCGAGTGGAGCGATGCCCTGCTCTGGCACGAGGGCTACGAACCGCCGCAGACCAGGGTCCGGCGCCATCGACTGATCCGCTCGGAGGCAGCAGGCAGGTGGACGGACCTCGGGCGCGGATCGGCACGGCAACGGCTGGCCCTGCCGGCCGGTGCCAGCTTCGGGGCGAGGGAGCAAGACGGCAAGCTTCGCCACCTCCTCGCGGTAGAGGGACTTCCGATGCCTCCGCGGCCCGGATGTCCCGATCCCCGGATGGTGACCATGCGAGGCTCAACCCGTGCCACGATCGATCGACCGCTCAGGGGCTGCTACTCGGTCAGAGCACTTGGACCATCTGACGACCGGGCGGAGGCCGAGGGTGAGGCTGATCGGGTGACGCGCCTGCTCACGACGCACCTTTATGCATGCTGCCGGAAGATCGAGGCCGGGCAACTCCTCGGCGCGGAGAACCTACTCACGCTGGCCCTCGCCTGCAGGGCCGCACGGAAGACCGCCCTTCTTCCGACCGAGTTCGAGCGTGCGGAGCAGGCACTCGCGTTGCCGACGGCATTGCCGGACGGCCCGGGGGAACTTCCTTGGCCGAAGGAAATGCTCGTCTCGTCGCACCTTCGCCGCATGCACGACGCGATTGCACTCGACAGGCCTCCGGATCGCCCGCCGGAATACACAAGCGCGGTCCGTGGTGCCCTCGTGGCGATCGTGCTAGAACGTGACACCGAGGCTCTCGCTTCGAGGCTCGCGAACCTGATTCGGACATATGTCGATCCTGAAACCGGACTGGTCACGGATTCAGGATCGACCGATGGCGGACCCCGAAAGCCATACCTCTCCCCGCTCGTGCCGCTGGCGCTGGCCTGTGCGGCGGAACGCCTTGCACTTCCGTTGCGGACACGGACCTCGGCCTTACCACGGCCCACGCCTCCCTCCGACGGAACCCTGTCCGACTGGCTCGAGCATGCCGATGCCCTGCTCGCGCCGCCGACCCTGCCGACGGCGCTCGAGCCCCAGTGTCCGGATGGCCATGCGGCCGCCGTGCTGCGCGCGATCGGACGGACCGCTACCTCGATGAACGTGGACCGGACCGGGTGGGCGGTAGCCGTGCTCGCGACGCCGCCGGAAGCGGCATTCGTGCTGTCCATACGGCATGATGTCGACCGACCGTTCCGGCCGGAGCATGCCGCGAGGCTCCTGTCGATGCACGAGCGATATGGCAAGTGCACCAGCGTGTACTTCCGGCCCAGCACCTTCGACCGGGTCGCCGCCGGGGAACTCCTCGCGGCCGGCTGCGAGATCGGCCTGCACGCCAGCCACTGGGACAATGCCCACAGGAAACTCCACGGCGTGCTGCGAGAGATTACGGGCGGCCGGATCGGCATCACCTATCACGGCGAGTTCGGAGGCCGCGACTGGCGCGGCGCCCAGTCGATGCGCGCAGACATCGATGCGGACGCCGCCTACACCGAGCTTCTGCACGAATGGTTCCCGGATCCGCGCCCGGTGTGTCTGACCAACAAGACCATCATGGCGACACCCCTGTCGGTCAAGGTCGATACGCAGCCCAACTGGGTCGAACGGCAGCTGCAGCTTGTGCGCGACTTCCGAGGACATGCCGTCCTCGAACTGCATCCCGACCTGCCGGGCGGCTCCTGGGAGCGGATCATCGAAGGATGCTTGGCCAAGGGCGCCGTGCCCAGGCGCGTCGCCGACCACGTAAATCTGTGTCGCGCCATCGGCACTTCGCGAACGGAGGCCCACGTCTCCGGATCCGGCGTCCGCGTCACCGTCCATGTCGATCCGAGGCTGACGGTGCTTGCCCGAACCGACCCCACCGTTTTCGAGACGGAAGATGGCACGCCGGCGGTGCGCTTACGCGGACGACTCTCCGTTGGCGGCCGGTGGTCTGCCTATGAACCGAAGGCTGGCGCGGTCACCGTGATGCTGCGGCCGGTCAAGGCCCCAACCACCCGCGCCCCTGTGTCCCCGAGGCAGTAGAGCGGCCGCCTCGGAATCCCACAACCGAAGCGCACACGACGCCTCCCCCACGCGGCGGAACACTACCGGGAGCTAGGCTTCACGGTGATCCCCCTGCCGTCAGACATCGCCACACGCAGTGCGGCAGAGCAGTGGTCCTGAGCGCTGCTGATCCCGAGGGGCATGGCGCTCGCGCAGACCGATGTGGCGGCATAAGATTGCGCGGGCGGGTTGTCGAGGCACTCCACGGGAGATCAAGAACTTGAGCAAAGTACGCGTGCTCCTGCAGTCGCGCACGCTCTCGGAGCGGCTGCCGCTCAGCGGCCTGCCGATCGTTGTTGCGGTCATCGGAGGGACCTGCACGTGAACGGAATTCTGATCACCACTCTCACTGGACGCGCCGCCGCAGTCACGAGTGCTGCGGACCAGGCCAGCGCGACTATCGCCTACCCGAGTAGCTTGATTGTGCTGGCTAGCTGCAGCGGAAGTCCGCACAACGCGGTAAGCCAGGACAGGCTAAGGATGCTCTCAGGCAAGGAAGAGCAGCGATGACCGGCACGATCTACCGACCGATCGCAGTCATCCCCGCACGCGGCGGAAGCAAGCGCATCCCGCGAAAGAATGTGCGCGAGTTCGCTGGACAACCGATGATCGCATGGCCAATCCAGGCGGCGCTCGCGTCGGGCTGCTTCGACCGTGTGATCGTGTCGACCGACGACGATGAAGTCGCCAGAGTCTCGCGTAGCTTCGGCGCTGACGTCCCCTTCCGAAGACCTGCCGAACTCTCGGACGATCATGCGACCACGTCCGCGGTCATGGCTCATGCGATGGACTGGGCGGCATCCCAAGGCCTGCAGCCATCGGCGGTCTGCTGCATTTACGCGACGGCCCCTTTGCTTGACGTATCAGAACTCGCAGAGGGACTGAGGTTGATCGGCGATCCTCGATGGCGCTTCGCCTTCGCGGCGACCCGCTTTGAGGCTCCAGTCCAGCGCGGCTTCGAGCGATTGGCCGACGGCGGAATACAGATGCTGTGGGCTGACAAGTTCACCGTACGCAGCCAAGACCTACCAGCGGTCTACCACGATGCGGCGCAGTTCTACTGGGGACTGCCCGAGGCGTGGCGCGAACAAGAGCGGATCTTCGACCGCGCTTCGACCTTCGTCGAGATCCCGAGATGGCGCAGCGTCGATATTGACACCGAAGAGGATTGGATTCGTGCGGAATTTCTCTTCAGGGCGGCGCGCGAGTCGCGGCATCGGGACCAGCGCGCTCCATGACTAACCACGTGATGTCGTCCTGCGGGGAGTATTTGCCCCGCCGCTAGACGAAACCGTAGTCGATCAATCGGAGTCCACAATTCATGTCGAGGAGCTCGCCAGCAAAGTCGCGCTTGAACCGACGTTCAGCGTGACCTCGGTAAGGGATCGAAACGGGCCAAGAATGTCGTACGCACACATCCGTCCGCAGCGGGCGATTGCGCGTCGAGAGAAACGAGAGCGGCGATCCGCGGTGGCGTGAATCCACAATCTCAGCGAAGCACGTGCGACGCACCTCAGCGACGAGCTCGGTGGCGCGCGGCGAGACCGCTCCCGCGGTCGTGTGAAGCACTGGGCGCCAGGTAGCTTCGAAGGCTTCCTTGGCGAGGTGTGTGCGAAAGTACGGCGCGACCGTGATGATGCCCCGCGCAACTCGTAGAATGCCGGAATGGACCTCTCCAATACCTCCATCTTGGTCACCGGCGGCACCGGCAGCTTCGGCCAGAAGTTCGTCGAGACCGTGCTCCGCGACCACCCCGGCGTCAGCCGCCTGGTGATCTTCAGCCGGGACGAGCTGAAGCAGTGGCAGATGCAGCAGCGGTTCCCGGAGAGCCGCTACCCGCAGCTGCGGTTCTTCATCGGCGATGTGCGGGACGCGCGCCGGGTTTCGCGCGCGATGGAGGGCGTCGACACCGTCGTGCACGCGGCGGCCCTCAAGCAGGTTCCCGCGGCCGAGTACAACCCGATGGAGTGCATCCATACGAACGTGATGGGTGCGGAGAACGTGGTCAACGCGTGCCTCGACAACGGGGTCAAGCGGATCGTCGCGCTGTCGACCGACAAGGCAGCTGCGCCCATCAACCTGTATGGCGCGACCAAGCTCTGCTCGGACAAACTCTTCGTCAGCGCCAACAACATCCGCGGCAAGCGGGACACGCGCTTCGCGGTCGTCCGCTACGGGAACGTGCTCGGCTCGCGGGGCAGCGTGGTGCCCTTCTTCCTGGAGCACCGCCGGCACGGCTGGCTGCCGATCACCGATGACCGGATGACCCGGTTCAACATCACGCTCGAAGACGGCGTCGCGCTGGTGATGCGTACGCTCAAGGACCTCTGGGGCGGTGAGATCGTGGTGCCGAGGATCCCGTCGTACCGGATCCTCGACGTCGCCGAGGCGGTGGCGCCCGACGCCGAGAAGCGCGCCGTCGGGATCCGGCCCGGCGAGAAGCTCCACGAGCAGATGATCACCAGCGCAGACGCGCCGACGACGGTGGACCGCGGCGACTTCTTCGCGATCCTCCCGTCATCCGCGGCGGCGGCGGCATATGCGCAAAAGCACGGCGCGAAGCTTGTTCCGGACGGATTCAGCTACGACAGCGAGGCCAACGGCGACTTCCTGGATCCGTCCGCCCTGCGCACGATGATCCGCGAGCACGTCGACGCGGCGTTCGTCCCGGGATGCCGGCCCGCCGCGCTGGCGGGGACCGCAGGATGATCCCCTACGGCCGGCAATCGATCGACGCAGCTAACGAGGCCGCGGTGCTCGCCGCGCTCCGGAGCGATTTCCTGACGCAGGGCCCGGCGGTCCCGGCCTTTGAGGCATCGCTCCGGGCGGCGATGGGCGCGCGACACGCGCTCGCGATGAACAGCGCGACGAGCGCGCTGCACGTTGCCTGCCTCGCGCTCGGCCTTGGCCCCGGGAAGCTGCTCTGGACCACCCCGAACACCTTCGTCGCGAGCGCCAACTGCGGCAGGCTCTGCGGCGCCGACGTGGACTTCGTCGACATTGACCCCGCGACGCTGAACCTCTGCCCGCGGGAGCTCGAGCGGAAGCTGCAGGCCGCCGACCGAGCGGGCCGCCGACCGGACGTCGTGGTTCCGGTCGACTTCGCGGGACTGCCCGCCGACATGCGTGCCATCCGGTCGCTTGCGGACCGGTGGGGCTTCCGCATCATCGAGGATGCCTCGCACGCGATCGGCGCGAGCGACTCCGGCGCACCAACGGGCTCGGGACGCACCGCGGACATCACCGTCCTCAGCTTCCATCCGGTGAAGATCGTCACCACCGCGGAGGGCGGCGCCGCGCTCACCGACCACGACGACCTCGCGCGCGCGATGGAGCGCACGCGCACCCACGGGATCACCCGAGACCCCGCGCAGATGCGCGGCGAGAGCGAGGGCCCCTGGTACTACCAGCAGGTCGGGCTCGGACTCAACTACCGCATGACCGACCTCCAGGCCGCGCTCGGCGAGAGCCAGATGCGCCGGCTGCGGGAATTCGTCCGCGCGCGAACCGAGCTCGCCGACCGTTACGACTCGCTGCTCGAGGGGCTGCCGGTCACCAAGGCCCCGCGGCGACCGGGAGTGCTGAGCGCCTGGCACCTCTACGTCGTGCAGCTCGACGCCGCGCTGGCGCCGCGTCGTCGCGAGATATTCGAGCGCATGCGGGCCTCGGGCATCGGCGTGAACGTGCACTACATCCCCGTCCACCTGCAGCCCTACTACCGGGACCTTGGATTTCGAGAGGGTGACTTCCCGAACGCCGAGCGCTACTACCGGCGGGCCATCACGCTTCCGCTGCACCCGGGGCTCACCCACGAGCAGCAGGACCGCGTGGTCGCCGCGTTGCGAGAGGCGACCGCGTGACCCTCCCCGAGGAGGAGGCGATCCTGCGCGTCATCGTGCGCACAGCCGCTTCCGCCGACACCGGCGCGGGACACGTGGCGCGCTGCGCCGCGGTCGCCGCGGAGCTCGGTCGGATCGGCGCCGACGTGCGCTGGGCCTGCGACGAGGGCACCGTTCCGTACCTGCTCGAGCGCGGCGTCTGCGCGGATAGGGTCCACGTACTTCGCAATGCTGCGACCGCCGGTCACTCGGGCGAGGAAGAGGCAACCGATGCAGCACAGGCCATGGACGCCCGAGAGACGCTGGCCCTCGGTCCGGCCGACTGCATACTCCTCGACAGCTACCAACTTGGGGCCGTATGGCAGCGCACGGCACGGGCGACCGGGGCGCGCGTCGCGGCGTTCAACGATCTCGCCGAACGACCGATCGAGGCCGATCTCGTCATCAATGCCGCGGCGTCCCCGGGGGAATACGACGCACTCGCTCCGGACGCGCGCGTGCTTACGGGGCTTCCGTATGCGATCACCGGCGACCCATCTCGCCCGCCAGCGGCAGAACCGGGCACACTGCTGCTCGCGTTCGGTGCGGCCGACCCGGGAAACCTGACCGAAGCGACGCTTCGGGCGCTCGCGGCGGCCCGTGATGCACAGGGGGCTCCGTTTCCCAAAGCGGTCATTCAGCTCGGCTCAGGCGCCACGGGGCGCCCGAGGGTCGCGGAGCGCATTGCGACCCTCACGTGGGCGACCTTCGCGCCGGAGGGACCGACCTCACCGGGCGCGCCTGCGATCGCGATCGGTGCGGCAGGCGTTGGGCTACTCGAGCGGATGCAGGCTGGCGTGCCGTCCGTGGTCGTGGTCGCCGCCCCGAACCAGCGCGCGCTCGCCGACGCCGCGACGCGATCCGGCGCCGCGGTCGCTGTTGCCGACGTGCGTGCGGCATGCGCCGAGGCGCTCCGCCTGCTCGCGGATGCGCCCGCCCTCTCCCGCATGTCCGCCGCCGGCCGCGCCGCCGTCGACGGCCGCGGCGCCGCCCGGGTGGCACGCGAACTGAATCGCCTCGCGGGCGTCGACCTGCGGCGCGCGACCATGCACGACGCAGAGCTCCTGCATCAGTGGCGGAACGACCCCTCGGTGCGCGCTGTCAGCCACACGGCCGACGAGATCCCTTGGGAGACGCACCTCCGCTGGCTTGAGTCGAGCCTCGCTCGCGGCGATCGGCACGTGCTCGTCGCGGAGCGCGGGGGCCGGCCGCTCGGGACGCTGCGCTTCGACGTGTCGGGCGACCGCGCGACCGTCTCGATCGCCGTCGACCCCGCGTTGCACGGGTCCGGGCTCGGGCCAGCGATCCTGGATGCGTGCGACGCGTGGCTTGCGGCGAACGACGCCCGCGTCCGAAGCTGCCGTGCGGAGATCCGCGACGGAAACGACGCCAGCGTGCGCGCTTTCCTCGCCGCGGGATACCTTCCCGGCACCGATTCGTACGAGCGCCCCGTCGGGCGGAGGACCGAAGCATGAAGATCGCAGGACGCCCCGTCGGGCTCGATGCCCCGCCGCTCATCATCGCCGAGCTCTCCGGCAACCACAACGGATCGCTCGATCGCGCGCTCGCGATCGTGGACGCCGCCGCGGCGACCGGCGCGCACGCGCTCAAGATCCAGACGTACACCGCCGACACAATGACGCTCGACATCCGCGAGCGCGAGTTCGTCATCACGGACCCGAAAAGCCCGTGGGTGGGGCGCAGCCTCTACGACCTCTACGAGGAGGCCCACACCCCGTGGGACTGGCATGCGCCGATCTTCGAGCGCGCTCGCCGGCACGGGATGATCCCGTTCAGCACGCCGTTCGACTTCACGGCGGTCGACTTCTTGGAGACGCTCGATGCGCCCTGCTACAAGATCGCGAGTTTCGAGAACACCGACCTGCCACTGATCCGGAAGGTCGCCGCGACTGGTAAGCCGATCATTGTGTCCACCGGCATGGCGACGCTCGGCGAGATCGACGCGCTGGTGCGCGCCGCGCGCGAGGCGGGGTGTCGTGACCTCGTACTGCTGAAGTGCACCAGCTCCTATCCTGCGAGTCCGGTCAACTCAAACATCCGCACGATCCCCGCGCTCCGCGAGGCGTTCGGCTGCGAGGTCGGCCTCTCCGACCACACGCTCGGCGTCGGCGTCGCGGTCGCGTCCGTCGCGCTCGGCGCCACGGTAATCGAGAAGCACTTCACCCTCTCGCGCGCCGACGGCGGCGTCGACGCGGCGTTCTCGCTCGAACCCGCGGAGATGCGTGCGCTGGTCGAGGAAACACACCGCGCCTGGCAGGGCCTAGGCGGCGTCACCTTTGGCGCGGGCGAGGCAGAAGCAGGCAGTAAGGTCTTCCGACGATCACTGTACTTTGTCCGAGATTTGCCTGCGGGAGCGATCGTTACGGCCAGGGATATCCGTGCGGTGCGGCCGGGAAATGGGCTGCCTCCAGAGGATGCTACTCACGTCGTTGGGCGAACATTGCAAACGCGGGTCCGCTTTGGCTCGCCCGTCAAGTGGGGTCTCTTTTAGGGGGTCGCCCTACCTAACTGAATAATACGCCTGCCAGCAGTTGGCCCGCGCGCCGATTTGGTTGTTCGGGTCACCAAAACTGCAACCGCTATGAAGTAATAGTTGGTGATCGGCGCCGAGCTCGATGCCAGAGTAAGAGACAGCAAGCAGAGCCCTAAAGCCCAACCCGGGATCGCTCGGCGCGACGGAATGAGGCGAAGCCACAGCCCGATCGCGAGCAGCCCCAACCAGCCCAACTCGACAACCCGCTCGATCGGAAACACATGCATGCTTGCGGCCACCCCGGAGGTGAGCTCAAACCCGTACAGGGCAAAGGCACCGGGACCGATTCCGAAGCCCCAAGTGTCAATCAGCATGTGCAGGCCGGCGTGAACCAGTTTGGCACGAACTGCGGTGGAGTACACCTCGGATTCTCCCCCCAACAACGCTTCCACCGGCTCTATTGCGAACTCATACAAGCTCGCGGGACGAGTCCAGAATCCCTCGATCATGACAGAGTCATCTAGGGTCATAGCCACCGCCCCGAGCGCTACGCCCGCCGCCAACAGTCTCGCGAATCGACCCTTGCCTTTGGAATCTACCACCCACGCGATCGCTGCAATCGTCGCGAAGAGGAAGAGCGAAACGAGCACGCCGCGACTTCCGTTTACCCATGCCGCCAAAGTCGCACCGATCAGTCCCAAGGCCCGCCAAGCATTTCGCCGCAAATAGCCCCAACAGGCGATCCCGCCTGCGCCGATTGCTAGCGAGGCTTCATTGGGCTGTCCAAAGTAGAGGTCCACAGATCCACCGATGTGGGGGGTGACACCGAGCCCGAAGTCGAAACACCACTGCGCGATCGCCAATGTCACCAGACCCCAGAACCAACATATCACCAGGGGCCGAAGTTTGTCCCCGTTTGGGCGCATCCGAAGCCAGGCGCACAGAGCCACAAACCAGCAACCGAGGACAAGATTCGCCAGATACGAAAGAGTAGACCATGCCAGATGGTCATTGCTAATCAAGCACCCGAGAGAGTACAGAGCCACAATTGCGGGAAAAACTAGTACTAATCTCCACTCAATCGGGGAAATTCTCCCGAACAGGAACAACACTAGAAGCACCGGCACGACAACAACTCGGTAGAGGGTCAGGTCATCACTCCACTCTCGCCTGAGCATCGGATTCAAGAATCCAGCCACCACTACCGACGATACGACCCAAGTTAGCACGCTGCCCCCGCTACGCGCGTCATAACGAGAGCGGCCTGCCGCCGGCATCCGCTGTTGGAAAACACTGACACTAGGTGACTTCACCGACAGTAGCCTACCGCAAGTGCGCCTCAGATTCGTCACTGCACGCATTGCCGCGGCATCGGTTCGACCGATACTTCTCACTCTCGTGGCCCGTATTGCTGGCGAGGACTCCGCCAACCAATTCGCCCTCATCATCATTTGTGGGTCGGTTGGGATGATGGTGTCAGCATTTGACTCGGGGAGTATTTACGTTCGCGGAGCGCCGCCACCATCCGCTGCTCGAACTCTGAGAATGATCGGGTTTGCCGGCAGATGGCTATTGCTGGCAGTCATCGGCGCACTGGCATCCGTTATCGCAGCGGTATCTTTCGGCCTCGGCTGGCCCCAGTGCGCCGCGGTATCAGTGCTGTTTGTTACAGAGCGGGTCGCAGAAGATCGTCAAAGGCACCTCCTCTTTGACAACGAGGTAGACCGATGGTCCGCCCTGCAATTGCGCCGCTCAGCCATTCAGATCGCCGCGATCGCAGGCATCGCCGCCATTGACGTCACACTCGCTCAGCCTGCACAGTCGATTGCGGTTGGCTGCACAGTTGCGCTCACAATCGGCAACCTTTCGGCCGTTAACTACTCAGTCGCTTGTCGATGGGCCGCAAAGCTAGTCACTTCTAAGGCGCTTCGGAGAGAGCTCTCGACTGGTATTTGGAAGGATCTCTGGGTACACCGCTCGATTGCAATGACCGGACTAGCGGGATCCCTGATAGCGCTGTGTGATCGCTTCAGCATCGGCCTACTAGCTCCCAATGATTCAGCGGTGTTGCTGACTGCTCAATCCGCTGTCAACATTCAACAGGCCGCTTGGCATTTCTTGGAGTTTACGCCGCGGAGACACGAGATCATTCGGGGCGACTCTAGTCGGGCAACGTTTGCCACCGCGCGCTCTATGACTCACTTCGCTCTTTGCTTTACGCTTTCGCTGCTAGCGGTAGCGGCTGTCGCCGCAACGCTACCCGAGGCGTTCCACCAACAACTGAGTGCGATTGGCCTATTGCTCGTGGGCGGGACAATTTCGACGCTGTCCATGATTCCACGGGAAACCGCCTTCTTCGGGCCAAGCTATCAGCGGCTCCTTCGGACGGAGGTACTTTCCGCCATCGGTCTGTCGTCGGCACTACTGATCTGCAAACTGAGTTGCCTCTCCATCAGCATCTACTTGATTGTGGTATCAGCAGTGAAGTTGCTTCGGCTTCGGGAATTGCTGAGATCGTGAAGATTCCACCGACACAGATCACTGATGCGTCGAGACACACTCTGGCAGCCAGGATTCCTCCATGAAAAGTCCAGAACCACCTTGGGGACCCAACCCTAGTCACAAACAGGTGTCTAGCAAGCCCGATGCCACGAATCCCCTGCCCATCGCAGTGGTAGCAGCAGCGGGGTTCCGAGTTACGAAGATAGACGGGAAGTCAGTGTGTTTGGCTTCCGACGCTATCTCGGAATCCCGCTCGGCATATGCCGCCAATTACCACTTTGGTTCCCTAAAGGGGGCGCAGCGGGTTCCATCGAAGTCCCTGCCGTTCGATGTTCGCCTGGACGATGCCCTGTTCGCTGCGTTCGCATGGCGACGCCGCGACTTTGATGAGATTGTCCGCTTGTTCAAATGGATTCGGGAGTTTGGTCCGCGTCCGCCGCGCCCGCTGCCACTTGTAGGCGCAAGGCGGGTTCCAAATCTCTTGTGGTTCGTTGGGGTGGTTCTTGGATTGCGGTTACTTCGAGGCAGCGCCGATCGATTTGCAGCGCGACACAGCGAGTTGTTTGTGGTCTGTTACTACGACACGCGATGCCTCGCGCTAGTCAGAGCGTTCCGGTCGCAAGGCAAGCCCGTCTGCGATGTACAACATGGCGTTATAGGACCACTCCATCCTTCTTATTCCACGCGCGGAATGTGGACCAAAGGGGCGACGGAGTCGTGGCTCACTCCGACTTCAATTCTCGCACTCTGTGAGGAGGACGCTCGGTACATCCGAACTGAACTCGGGTGCCACGCGGAGGCCCGCTGGTTCTCTGATCGGTACTACCTCGATCGCTCTTCCCCAACAGAAACTCTGGTAACGCGTCCTCGGATCTTGGTGACCCTTCAGCGGGGAATCCCGATTCCAAAGGAAGTGCTGTCGGCGATACGCAACGTCAATGAAGCTGACTGGGTGATCCGGGCACACCCGCGGGAGGCTCAGAAGTCTGCTCAGGAAGAGGCGCTTCGGGAGTTGTCTAGCTGTAAGCATGTTCAGTTTGAGCCGTTAGGCACACCACTGGTTCTAAGCCTCAGCCAGTCGGCAGTTCACGTCACTTGCCACTCCTCCGTTGTCTTGGAGGCCGCTCAAGAGGGGGTTACATCAGTTTGCTGGTGTGGGGTGGCGCAACGGATGTACCCGAAGCAGTTTGCCGAAGGGAAGGCAGTTCTGGTGCTCCCCATCGACCTGGGTACGCATCTCAAGGCCATGCTGAACCGGAGTGCCGAGAAAATCCCACCAAGAACTCAGCCGGTGGAGAAGTTGTAAACAGCGGTCGGTGCTGATCGGCAATGATCACCTCTGCCTTTTGCCAGAGACACAAGAGAGCGGCAGTCCTTCAGATCATGCGAATCACCTACATCCACCAACACTACCGGCATCCAAACATGTCCGGCGGAACCCGCTCTCACGAGTTCGCTAGTCACCTTGCCAAGAGTGGCCACCACGTCACCGTAATCACAAGTTGGCAGGAGAAGTTGCCGCCAGCGGCAAGTCATGACACAGTTGCGGGATACGACGTGCATTGGATTCACATCCCGTACTCAAACACCATGGGCCACTTGCGCCGAATGGTGTCATTTGTTCAGTTCCTGTTGGCCGCGAGCTGGCACGCGTCGCGAATCCCGGCCGACCTAGTGTTTGCTACATCGACCCCCCTCACCGTAGTGATCCCCGGCGCCGTTGGCGCGTGGGTGCGCCGAGTTCCCTGGGTACTGGAGATCAGAGACCTCTGGCCCGAGGTTCCCATCGCTATCGGCGCCATTCGGAATCCGTTGGCGAAGTGGTTGGCTCGCCGGCTTGCGCGCTTCGGATACCGCTCCTCTGCTCGGGTTGTCACGCTCTCTCCCGGTATGCGCGACGGCGCCATTCGCGCCGGATGTTCACCCAACAAGGTTTGCGTGATTCCCAACCTCTCAAATCTAGCGACCTATGGCGATGGGAACAGCAATGGTGAGTGGTTTCTAAATCAATATCCCGCGCTCCGCGGGCGCCAAATTGTCATGTATGCCGGCACCATCGGGCTCGTGAACGGCGTGGACTACCTCGTCGAGATTGCGGCGGAGGCGAAGTCGCGTGGCAGCGCGGTCGCGTTCTGCATCCTCGGCGAGGGGCGCGAGTTGCATCAACTCCGCCAGTTTGCCACTTCGTTGGGGATCCTCAATTCCAATCTGTTCATCTGCCCACCCGTAACAAAGGCGCAGATGCCCAACGCTTTGGCTGCCGCCCATCTTTGCACAAGTCTGGTCATTGACCTACCGGCGATGTGGGACAATTCAGCCAACAAGTTCTTCGACTCGTTGGCAGCCGGACGGCCGATCGCAATCAACCATGAGGGTTGGCAGGCGGACCTAATTCGCTCGACTGGCGTTGGACTGGTTCTTCCCGCCGACGATGCCCCCCGCGCATGGCGGATCATTGAGGAGTTTCTATTGGATTCCGATGAAGTCACTCGAGCCGGGCAGCGAGCAAGATCGCTCGCGCTCGAACGATTCGATGCCAAGCGGCTCGCTGCGGAGTTCGAACTCGTTCTGCTCGAGGCGGTCGCGGTGGCCGGATAAGATCAGGATGGGTGTCCGCGGGTCTTGTGAATGTCCAGTTCGCGACGCCTCCGAGACGGAGATCCCCTCACGGACCAGCCTCACCAGATGATGACGTTCCGACACGGCGCAGGTTTCCTTCCAGAGCATCCGTGAAGGTTCTCCGCGGGCACCAGGACTTGTGACCCATGTGGTTGGACGATTGAGTTATCCATGTGCCCGGTACGTACCTCACTCTTGTGATCTTGAGCCGAGGCAAGGTACCTCTCTGTAACTTGTCCGGATGCGCTCCCCGCCAACAGACAACGTCGTACCAGTGGTCACTGCGCTTGCGCGCCGACTCACTTCGATCGCGAGCGTCGAACTCGCGCGTCGCCAACTCCAGCACGCTGATCGATTCATCCGCGAGGAACTGCTGTATCCCGAGCTTGCTAGCGGCGTCTCACAGATCAAGTGGCAGCCATCGGCGGAGGTGGCGATTGAAAGGCGCAAAACGCGCAAGCGCGGTGACGTGCCTCGAGCAGACCTATCGTTCTGGAGATCCGAAGGTGGGCCGTCACGGCAACTTGAGGTGTGTGTTGAGGTGAAGTTGATGAAGGACGGGCTGCCGGCGACTTGCAAGGGATGTGAGAAACTGTTGAAAGAGCTACGAGAACGCATGACGAAAGTAAGTAATGGAGCGCCAAGTGGACGCCAACGGGTTGCGATTGGGCTTCTGGTGGGCGCAGTCCCCACGACGAAGCACCGGCGTGATCGGAGTGAACTCGCTGTGGATCGTTGTCGTCGTGTCGGGCTGAAGAGACTCGCTACCGCCAACATTGTTGCCGAGTATCCAACTTGGTCGGTGGCAGTGGCTCTGCAAGATTCGTCGCCGCGGGATCGCCGTTCGGTATCGTGACTTAGTCTCGGCGGCGATCTGCCATGCCCCTCCTCTTCCGCCAACCCCGCATCGGCCTGCAAGGCAAGCCCTTCATGCTCTACAAGCTGAAGACGATGCGTGATCCGCGGCCGGGCGAGGACCCGCTCGCCACCGACGCCATTCGCATCACCCGGCTCGGCCGCTTCCTCCGTGCCACCAGCCTGGACGAGCTTCCGACCCTCTGGAACGTCCTGAGGGGCGATATGGCACTGGTCGGTCCGCGCCCACTGCTGCCCGAGTACCTGCCGCTCTACACGCCTGAGCAGATGCGTCGTCACGAGGTGAAGCCCGGCATCACGGGCTGGGCCCAGGTGAACGGCCGCAACGCGATCAGCTGGGAGGAGAAGTTCCGGCTGGATGTGTGGTACGTCGATAACAGGTCACTCGGTCTTGATGCTAAAATCCTGTTCATGACGGTATGGCAAGTTCTGGCCCGACGAGGGATCTCCGCCCCTGGGCACGCAACGATGCCACGCTTTATGGGTTCGTGCCCACCGGTGAACAAGGGATCATGACCCCGATCAAGGTGCTGTTGTTGGGCCGCAAGATGGTCGCCGCGAACACGGTGCATCGCCTCTGTCGCGACGCGCGATTCAAACTGATCGGTGTAGTGACGGACTCCCACCTCGACGGGTCGCCGACTGCCGCAGCGGCAAAGGAAGAGGGCGTTCCCGTCCTCGAGCATCAGGACGTATTCCGCCTTGCGGAACTCGGCAAGATACAAGTCGATCTTGTGCTCTCAGTCCTGTATTGGAGACGGCTCAAAGGTCCAATGTTGTTCCCGATGGCTCGCCTCGGAGTTGTCAACTTCCACCCTGCACCCCTCCCGGCGTACAAAGGTTGCGGAGGCTACAACTTTGCGATTTTGGATGGACTGGCGGAATGGGCTTCTTCCGCTCACTACATCGACGAAACCATCGATACCGGTCCCATTATCGATGTTCGGCAATTCCCGATCTGTCCACACACCTGCACCGCAAAGACACTCGAGCGGGCAACGATGGAAGTCATGGATGCCCAGATCACTGATGTGCTTGAGCGAATTGCTACCAACCTAACCCTGCTCAGCACGAAGCCGAATGTAGGCGGACGCTACATCTCCCGGCAACACATGGAAGAGGCGAAGCAGATCACAGCAGATGACGATGTGGAGCGAAAGGCGCGTGCCTTTTTCTTCCCGCCCTATGAGGGCGCATGGACCATAGTCAACGGCGTCCGCTGCACAGTCCTCACGCAGCCACTCATGAGTGGCCTCGCTGAGCCAGGATCAACTCATCTATTCACTGCCAGCCAGATCGCTTCCAGCGGAGCGACTGCGTGATCAACCCCGTGAACCTCCCCCCCTGGCCCATCTTCGAACCGGACGAACTCGCCGCGGTCGACGCTGTCCTGCGCTCCGGCCGCGTGAACTACTGGACGGGCTCTGCATGCCGAGACTTCGAAGCCGCGTGGTCACGCGCCCATGGCGCGAATGAGTCCGGCACGGAAGCGCGCGAATCACCCGACGCCCCCGCCGCCCTGCACTCCCTCAGCATGGCCAACGGCTCGCTGACCATGGACGCAGCACTCCGCGCCCTGGGCATAGGCCCCGGGGACGAGGTGATCGTCTCCCCGCGCAGTTACGTGGCCAGCGCCATGTGCGTGGTCTTGGCCGGTGCCACGCCGGTGTTCGCCGACGTCGATCCAGAGAGCGGGTGCATCACGCCCGCCACCGCCGACGCGGTCCGTAGCGCACGCACCCGCGCGGTGATTCCCGTCCACATCGGCGGCTGGCCGTGCGACATGCCCGGCTTCGTGTCCTGGGCCCGCCCGCACGGCATTCACATTCTGGAGGACTGTGCGCAGTCCCACGGCGGGCACATCGACGGTCGGGCGCTTGGCACGTTCGGTACCTTCGCCAGCTGGAGTTTCTGCCAAGACAAGATCATGACCACGGGCGGCGAGGGTGGCATGCTCTGCACGCCGGATGCCGACCTGTACAAGCGATGCTGGTCGTACGCGCAGCACGGCAAGGATCATGATGAGGCGTTCGCTCCCCACTCGCCCGCCGTCCCCGGAAGCTTCCGATGGGTGGTGCAGCATGATGGCACCAACCTGCGGATGACCGAGATGCAGGCGGCGATCGGCCTTCGTCAGCTCCAGAAGCTGCCCGCGTGGTCCGCCGCGCGTCGCCGCAACAGCCTCATCATGCAGGACGCGCTGCGTGGGCTGCCTGGTCTTCGCGTCCCGCGCACGCCGGAAGGGCACGCGCACTACCGGTGCGTGGCCTTCACGGAAGGTGATCTCGCATCCGAGACCCGTGACCGGTTGCTCGCGGCCCTCCACGCCGCCGGCATCCCCGCCATGCATGGATCCTGTGCCGAGATCTATCGCGAACATGCATTCGAGCGGCGCGGCCTGCGACCGGCATCGACGCGCCGCGGCAGACTGGATGCCGACGGCCGGCTTCCACACGCGCGACGCCTCGGCGAAACGTCGCTCACCTTCCTGGTCCACCACACGATCGACGCCAGCTCCATGGAGCGCTACGCCATGGCCGCGCGCCACTGCATCCAGCACGCGCTGAGCCCGGTGCGCGCAGCCTGAAGGCGATCGGCTCGCGGCTCCGGGCGCGCACGTACGATCCCAAGCCTGCCATGCCCAATCCAGAAGACATCCGGTCCCGGCTTCTCGCGATCCTGATGGCCCTCGGCTGCGTCCTTGGGGCCGCGGTGCCGTCGCAAGCCCAAGAGCCGGCGGCGACCGCACCCCCCGCGCCGACCACCCCCTCGCCAGCGCCCGTCGAGGCGTCGACGGCCACCCCGGTTGGCCCCGTCGGCATGACGGCAGCCCCTGCGCCGCGCGCGGACGGAGGATTTGGCTACGACTACTTCTCTGCGGCCGGGGGCGTGACCGATGGCCCGATCGACGACGACTACCTGCTGAGCCCGCGCGACGAAGTGGTCGTCACCCTCTGGGGCGAACTCAACGAGACCATGAACCTGACCGTCGGAGACCAAGGGTTCATCGAACTGCCCGAGGATGGTGGACGCATCCAGGCCAACGGCGTGCGGTTGCGCGACCTGCGTCCCCTGGTCATCCGGGCGTTGTCGCAGATCCGCGCCGGCTACATCAACGCGCAGGACGAATCCAAGAGCACGGCCTTCGTGGACATCCGGCTCGGCCGCATCCGGCCAATGGTGTTCAGCGTGGTCGGCGAGGCGGTGAAGCCCGGGGCGTACCCGGTGAGCGCGGCCGCCGCCAACGTCATCAACTTGCTGAACCTGGCCGGTGGGGTTCGTCCCACGGGAACGCTTCGAGAGATTCGCATCAAGCGGGCCGACGGCCGCACCGACACCGTGGACCTCTACGGGTTCTTCCTGCGCGGCGACCTGGACGCGCGCGAGCTCCGGCTGCAGCCCGGCGACTACGTGCTCGTGCCGCTCAAGCGCCGCGCCGCCTCGGTGGAAGGCCAGGTGCGCCGCCCCATGACCTACGAACTCCTGCCGACCGACGGGCTCCGTGCACTGGTGGACCTGGCCGGGGGGTTCGCTCCGGATGCCTCGCTCCGGCAGGCCCAGCTGCGACGCACCGAGCCCAACGTGGGCGACGTGGTCCGCGACCTTGACCTGGTGGCGCTCTTGGGTGATCCGGCCGGGGACCTGGCGCTGCAGGATGGCGACACG
>Ga0255182_1000626_pt1 | contig 21922 bp, 16 predicted proteins | sample Atl_UVDOM_RepA_8_FD_188420 | JGI IMG/M metagenome (GOLD analysis project Ga0255182, IMG submission 188420) | Freshwater microbial communities from Altamaha River, Georgia, United States - Atl_UVDOM_RepA_8d | ecosystem: Environmental > Aquatic > Freshwater > River | place: USA: Georgia...
AAAGGCGTCCCTTACCCTGGGGTTTGCGTACTTTTGAAGGGGTTGCAAAGCCCTGACAACCATATAACCATCCATCGGGCCCCCAATGCAGGCTATTCAGTGTTTCATGTCTGTCGCGAATACCCCAGCCTGTCAGGCGAACTTCAATATCGTTCTCATCTGCTTTATCATCGTGGTTTTTATCGGGTACAAAGAGTAAATTAGGTGGTGCGCCCAGATATAATCCATCAAAACCAACCGCCAGTGCTGCGGGAAAAGCGATACCTTCCAAAAATACTTTTTTAGTATCTGCAACGCCATCGTGATTGGTATCTTCTAAAATTAAAATACGACTATTTCCAGCGTTTGAAAAACCATGCCCCCGCGACTCATAATCACGGTTTTCAGCAACCCAAAGGCGTCCTTTGTCGTCCCAACAAAAAGCCATAGGTTGAGTAATCATGGGTTCAGCAGCCCATACATTTACTTTGAATCCTTCCTTCATGGTCATATTCGCCACGGCTTCTTCGGGACTTAAAAACCTGGCGTCTCGCCCCTCCTGTTGGGCAATGCCCCAAAGAGAAGCAGTATTGTACATACCTTTATCGCCGCTAAAATCACCCCAGAGATTATCCATTTCCATATTATTCAGTGTACCCGAATAGGCTACAACCTGATGTCGAAAAGTAGCCAGTTGCCCTTTTTTAATATGCCAATCCCCTTGTTTTGCTTTTACTGGCCCAACCCCCAGTTGACCGTCCACCCTCCAGTTTGTTGGAAAACCATCATTTTCGGGATGATCAAAAAGGGCGATATGCCCCCAATCCTTCAAGCCATCAATTGCTATGCCGACATCCACCCACTGAGCACGCTGAGCATCCGCTTTTTGGTTCATTTGACGGGCCGTATTCATGGCTTCCCCTTGAACACCCGATTTCCACGGCATTCTTAAAAACAAACCACCATAATCAAATTCATTAATGGTAATATCTTCAATGGCTTCGCCTTCCCATTCTAATGTCAAAAAATGTTTATTGTTTTTATGCGAAAAAGTCCAGGTCTGTGTTTCTCTTAACATAGGTTTTTTATCCGCATCCAGCAAATTATAAATGGTTTGCCATTTTAGGTTATCCCCAGTGGATGTAAGGATTGTAGCCTCTACTTTTTGCCAGTAATCGCCTGTTGGATGATGAAAAAAATCTCTGCCAATCTGCGCTTGTATATCTGCGGGTTTATCTTTCCTGTAAAACCATTTTTGCAAGCTATCTTTTTCTAATCCAGACCCATTTACTCTGGTAAAGCCCCAGAACAATCCAGTCTGGTGTTTATGATGATCGGGACTGTACTGTGTCAATGAGACGGTCGTATTTGGCGCTAAAACAGGATGAATATACGGTCTGAAATCTGCCTTGGCATTTTGCACCACCACAGGTTTTAGAACACCCGATTGCCATACTTCAATCTGATCGCCATTTTGTTTTAAGATAAATTTTAATGGACCAGGATCTAGTTTCTTTGAGGACTGACCGGAAAAAAAATATAGGACACAAAACAGGAGAAAGAAAAACCGGTACATAGGTAAGGACATTTTCATTTTATGTTGATTGTTCATAATTATTTTATTTTGTAGCTATACCAACGGGTCGGGCTTCTTTTTTAATCGTTTGATCAAAAGCTTCCAGTGCTTTTCGCAGCTCAGTGGCTATATCAGGGTACGCCTGAATAACATTTATACTTTCTGACACATCCTTTTCCAGGTTATACAGGGACTCATCTTGTTGATAAGTTTCTGTTTTTCCATTTTTACCATCTTTTCCGGGACTTATAACGACTTTATATGTAAAAGGAATGAAATATTTCCAGTTTCCTTTGCGAACAGACAGTAATTTTTCATCTGAGAAATAATAAAAATATCTATTATCCAGCGTCTTACTCATCTTTTTACCTTTAAGTACAGGTAATACACTGATACCGTCAATCTTTTTTGCGGGCAATGGGATTCCTGCAATTTGACAAAGGGTAGGAACAATATCTATACTGGTTACCAGGTCATCAATTACCCTTCCTTTAGGAATAAGTTTCGGAAAAGACATGATACAGGGAACCCTGAAGCCCCCTTCAAAAACGTCAAATTTACCACCTCTCAGTATGCCGGCGCTGCCACCATGATTTCCGTAGGAAAGCCAGGGGCCGTTATCGGAAGTGAAAATAATCAGGGTATTATTCAAGACCCCATTCTTATCCAATGCCTTCACTATTTCTCCAACAGACCAATCTATCTCTTCTATAACATCACCATATAAACCACCTTTTGATTTGCCCTTCCATTGAGCTGAGGCAAATAGGGGAATATGGGGCATAGTATGGGCTACATAAAGGAAAAATGCTGATTTTCCTGCCTGTTTATTGATGAAATCGATGGAATGTTCTGTGTAACGTTGGGTTAATGTGGTTTGGTCAGCCGGGAATTCGACCACCTCATTATTTTTCAATAAAGGGGTCTGATGATTTTTATTAGCAATTTTTAATTCGTCATAGTGTTGAATCATTTCTCTGGTCATACCATTTCGCAATAATATATTTTCCGCTAAAACCATGTCTGGCGCAATGGTCATGTCGTTGCTGTAAGGCACCCCGAGATACTGATCAAAACCATGTTGGGTTGGTAAAAACATTTTTTTATCACCCAAATGCCATTTTCCTGCCATAGAAGTAGCATAACCATTTGCTTTAAGTAGTTCAGCCATAGTCTGTTCATCGGGGTGTAAGCCCGTGTTTCCCGGATTGTTTTTTCCTTCTGGGAAAAGCACTTTGGGCAAACCAAGGCGATGAGGATAACAGCCAGTCAACAAGGCGGTACGGGATGGGGTGCAAACAGAGGCAGCCACATGAAAGTCGGTAAATTTTATACCATTAGCAGCCAGCTTATCAATGTTTGGGGTAGAAATATGCTCAGATCCATAACAGCTTAAATCGGCATAACCCATATCGTCCATAAAAATGAGAATGATATTAGGTTGCAAATAAGCCATTTTATTTTTCGTTTGGAAAGAGGTAAAAACGAAAACAATAAGGATAAAAAGTACTGGTTGTTTTAGGGATTTCAGGTGCATTTTAACATATTGATAGCTGAATTTTTATAAAAATAAGCTTTTCCCATCAATATTTTTCAAAAGGAATGTAAAAGAAAAAATACATCGGATAAAAAAAGAAAGACATAAATCAGGCCCTGATAATTGTTTTTATGCCCTAAAAAGCAAATTATAAACTGAAAGCAATCAGACCTTATTCGTGCCAATCTAATATTTATCACTTTTCACAGTAATTTGTTCCCAGCAACCATGAGCTGATTTTTTTACAAAATTCAGTGGAACCTGTTCATTGGGTACCAAAGGGGTATCAGGTGGCACATATTGAAGATAAGACTCTGAGGAGCGGCAGTAACGGTGCATATCTACGTAAAAATCTGGATGAATATCCTCATCATTTGAGGTATACCTGATAGCACAATCTCTTACGCCATAGCTATTTGTAACATTATCTTCCCCATGATGCTGAATACCTAAGCTGTGTCCGATTTCATGAATAACTGTTGTCGTAAGTAATTTTTCAGAAACAAACTGCCTGTAAGCTGACGGAATACTTTTCATACATAAGTAATCGATAAGCGGTTTATTAACAGCAACCACATAATGACATTTAAGGGGTTGATCAAAATTTAACGGAATAGCACACAGCATCTTTGAAAACATAGGTGATTCCATTTTATCGAATATCATCGCCATCATTTTCCGAATATGCTTCAAACTACTGTTCTCATCTTGTTGCTGTTTAAATTCCTGTAAACTGGGGGTAGCTGTCCTTGCAATGCCAAGATTCAATTCCTCACCGCCTTCAATCCCCTGAATGGCTACATGCATAACATATTGTTTTGCATAAAAGAATTCCTCCGGTGTATTGAAATTAATCCATCGATGCTCCGGATGCATTGGTGTAGTGCGGATAAAATTAAACTGGTTTTCAAGTATGTAATGCCAATTTAATTGAGCAGGATTGTGCATTGCATAATGATTTCTAAAAAGTTGGTCCTGATCATAGATGAAAACATCTTTATGATTTGGGTCTGTGCGAATATGTCCTTTTTCCCAAACCGTATTTTTTGAATTAAACTGACTATTACTATTTACATAAAATCCTCTGTATTCCTCAAAAAGGGTATAACCATCGCCATTGCGGCGCTGATTTAATGGATAAGCATCTTCGTCCCAGGCTGCCGGAAAGGTTGACATACCTGTTTTTATTTCCCATGCATCAGAAATCAGGTTATAATTTTCATCTTTAGGAATGCGCACTACATTTCGATTATCGGGTTTAAATTTGGCTATTATTTTTTTACCCCCCTCAAGGTGCAAATAAACCTCCGCCTCCAGGTTGGTAAATGCCGCATAATCCATACTCGTTACGGTAATTTTTGCATCCCCCTTCTGGGCTGTCGTTTTAGCTTTATCCGGATTCAGATATTCAAAATCCGCTACATCATTCATTTCCTGAAGAAATAGAAAATCAGGTGTAGTACTGGGCGCATTTTTTAAGGTTGGAAAATTATTGCAAATACCTTTATATCTGCTTGTATTACTTAGCTGGAAATAAGTCTGGTATTGGTCAGATGGTATTTGTTTTTTAGTTTTCGAATCAATAACGATGACTTTAAATGAAATGGAATTTCCACGATCCCTGGTATTTGAAAACATCCCCGGAACCATTTCATTTTGTGCTTGATCAAGAATTCTTCCTTGTGGAATAAATTGATCGTAAGGAACCAGACCATTATTTACAGGCTCAATATAAGCAACATATTTTTCTTCCTGAGGGATGCCAAAGGGTCTAAGCGTAATCCTGACTTGTTGCCTAAGGATGATGTTTACCTGACCGGACCGGTCCTTTTCATCGACAAAGAATTCATTATAGGGTACAGAAAAGTTTTTGGTTCCTGACACGGTTTGTATAACATAACCGCTTTGATCAGGAAACTTGCTCAAGCTCGATTTCCAGGTAACATCACCTGAAAGCAAGTTCAAACCCTCCAAAAGTTTAAGTCTTTCAGCATCAATTCCTGCAAGATTCGAACTTTGCCCGCGATCACTAAAGGCATTTTTCATTAATTTGATTGCAAACTCCTCATGATTACTTTTCATGACAAGCTCATCCAGTGGAAAACGATTCGTTTTTCTTCCTTCCCAATCTGTAATCAATATTTCTGCCTCTCCTTTTGCTGAAACATCATCCAGATTGGTTGAAACAGAGACACCTCCTTCAACAAATCCTTCATTTATCCAAATTTTCAATCCAAAACCAGGATTATCATTTACGACCCGGGCGGAACTTTGCGATATACTGGTTGTTTCTGAAAAACTTTTATAATCTTTTCGTAAATCCTCGTTTGAATCATACACTTTGGTATTCATGACACTATTACCTGTAACTGTCCATGTTCCCTCTTTTATATTTCCTGTAAATTCTTCAGGAATTCGATCCTCGATTGAACCAGACTTTATAATCAATACGCCATTTTCCATGATCGCAGCCCATTTTGGGCAAAAAAAAGAATAATTAGCCTGAAAGACTTGATTTTGATAACCCATATTCTTATAGTCTGGATGTACCTCTTTATAATTCCAATCCCAGGTAAGCTGACAGCTTCCTTCTACTTCGACTTGCCAATAACTAATTTTTGACTGGGAATTTATAGTTTCCGACCAGGCTAAAAAAAGAACAATAATCAATATTATCCTCATTTGATAGTAGATTAAGTATAGAATTCTTGAAAATACCAAATAAAATAGAATGTGGGTGAATTATTTTCAACTTAATTGATTATTCAAAAAAAAAAAACGGGATATTATCCTAAATCCATACATCTAACCTCCCTCATTGCTTCAAAACAGAAATACTAAAAAGGAGACATTCCTTTCCAAAGGATTTAGCCTTTTTTAAGCGTATAAAAGGAAATAAATTGAATATTTTAAAATAATATACCTATTAGACCTAACTGTCTGATTTTGTCCCAAGTCAGGAAAATTCCCATTTTTATGCTATAATTCAGCCCTTTCCCACGCTGAAATCCCCTTTTTTGATGCCGAAAAAACTACCCCAACGCCAATGAAAGGCTTATTGCGAAGTCGCAAACTTTGGACCTATTTCCTGTCTCTTATACACTGAATAGCTCCTGTTGCTATTGAATTACAGAGACCGGTTTTCCAACCTTATTGAAGTAAAATGGTGCATTTCACGACAAATTCGTGCATTTCACGACATTTTATTAATCGGAGACCCGATAATGTGTATCATTGAAGGTATAACCTATTACTCTTATGAATCGAAATCAGCCTGTTAAAAAGTTAGTGGACCATATATGGAATAATCAGCAATACGGTAATTCCATTCAACAAAATTCAGCCATTGTTGATATCCTTCAGGAAAACAAATTAGCCCTCTTCATTATTGGAAAGTCCTATTTTTATTTTCTGAACATGAAGGAAGCCAATCTAAATAATTTTAGTTCGGGCACCAGAGATGTCCTGGGTTATGAACCCAATGAAATGTCCCTGGAAAAATTAATTTCATTGGTTCATCCTATCGATTTACCTGTCGTTATATCTTTTGAGTCAAAGGTCATGGCATTTTTTAATGAATTGCCAATAGACAAAATGTTTAAATATAAAGTACGATATGATTACAGATTAAAACATAAGGAGGGGCATTATATCAGAGTGTTGCAACAAGTAATCACTATCGAAACAGATGAAAACGGCGCTATTGTCAAAACGCTGGGCATTCATTCGGACATTACAGATTTAAAAAACGAGGGAACACCAGTTTTATCTTTTATTGGTCTGGATGGTGAACCAACCTATGAAAACGTTCAGGTAGAAGGTAAATTTTCTTTTTTAAAACCAGCGGAGCGTTTTTCCCCCAGGGAAAAGGAAATACTAAATAAACTTATCCAAGGAAAAACGAGTGAAGAAATCGCTAAAGAATTATTTATTTCCAGGGAAACCGTTAATACCCATCGAAGGAATATGCTGGCTAAATGTGAAGTTAAAAATTCAATGGAGCTGGTCAATATCTCTATAAAAAATGGTTGGGTATAAAAAGAAGATGTGATTTACTTATTCAGGCCATCAAAAAACAATAAGGTTTGCTCCATATTTTTTGCCCAGTAATCCCATTCATGCTTTCCTTCATATTCCTCGTAAATATGTGGGATATCATGGTCCTTTAAACTACGATGCAGGGTTCTGTTTTGCTCAATCAAAATATCTTCTGCACCACAATCAAATCGGAAGGGAGGAAGATGCTTTTTATTAACCAGCATCCATTCCAGCACCCCTTCATTTATCCTTGCATTTTCCCTGAGTTCGTCCATATTTTCCAGGAATAAAGACATTTGTTCAAAATGAGTTATAGAGGATAATCCGGAGAAGCCCTGGAATAGATGCGGATATTTTGCCCCCAAACGGAGCGCTCCATATCCACCCATAGATAATCCTGCAATAAACACGGGAGAATGATCATCAAGATTCTCATTTTTCAACTTCACAGCGGTTATAACATCCTGAACAATCCACTGTTCATAATCTGCTGTTTTATGCGGAATATAAGCACTGCCATCCCCGAATAATCCATCGGAGGGCATCGCTAAAACCATTGGATGTATTCGTTTTTCGTCCATTAATCGTTGCAAGGTCAGATGGACCTTTCCCTTTAAAGACCATGCCCAGTGACTGCCATAGACGCCGTGTAATAAAATGACAAGAGGTAAGGACTGACTATCGGATGCATTTCCTGTAGGATTAAATACCGTGATATCTGCACGATTCCTTAACGATGGACTTTTGACAGTCAGCACTTGAAATGGATTTATGCAGGCTTCTTCCAGGGTAAAAAATGGAGACATAGCTGAATTATTAATCTGCTGAAAATGCAATGACCCCCTTCGCATTTTTCCCGGTATGCATATCGTGGAAAGCCTCCCCCAATTTTTCTAATGGATAGGTTGAAGTGATCATTTCATCGAGTTTCAAAATGCCGGAATGGTATAATTGCTGAAGAACCGGAAAATCAATTTGTGGTTTTGTTTTTCCGTACAAGGGATTAATATATATTTTATCCCATTCAAAAAGATTCATATCGAATTTTATTTCCTGTTCAATACCACTAACCTGAACCGCCATACCTCCATGACGTATCATGGCCAGCGGCGCAGCGCCCAATGCGGGAACAGCAGTACATTCGAAAGCATAATCAGCACCTCTTCCCTGGGTCATTTCCTTTACTTTACTGGCCATTTGTAGCAATCCAATATCTTTTTTATCGGCTAAAAGTAAATGTGTAGCGCCGTAGGTTGCCGCCATTTCCAATCTACCCGGATTTATATCAACCGCAAAAATCTTTTGAGCACCCGATATTCGGGATGCCTGAATAACATTGAGTCCTACACCGCCTGTTCCCAAAACAACAACACTGCTTCCTGCTTTTACCTGAGCAGCGTTAATTACCGAACCATAACCGGTCATTACGCCACAACCTACAATGGCCGCTGAAGCAAATGGCATTTCAACATTTATCATGACACAGGCTGCTTCTCTGACAATAGTATATGCTGCCATGGTACCTAAACCGAAGGATCGTTCTATAGGTTTTCCCTCACAGGTGGTACTTTCAAAAGAGGCATGTCCGCCACTTCGCTGATTTCCGGCAGTAACCGCAGCATTAGATTCACAAAGATGCTGGTTTCCCAGCTGGCATTGAAAACATTGATAGCAAGGAATGGCCCAGTTTAGCATAACCTTATCGCCGATGGCAAATGCAGTTACATCTTCACCTGTTTTCACTACGATTCCAGCGCCTTCATGCCCCAAGATAAGCGTTTTACCCCAGCTTTGAGCATCCCAGTCAGTATGACAGACGCCTGCTGCCATTATTTTAACCAGTATTTCATCTCTTTTCGGATCGGCAACAGAAATTTCTTTTATAGAAAATTGACCGTTACCATTCGTTACCGCAGCTTTACAATGAATCATCGGGAATAAATGACGGGGTTAATTGGCGAGTTAATTATTTCTCCAACGCTGGCTCCGGGACACCAGGTATTCCAGTCATTCACCTGATTCTCATTTTCCGGTTCTTTCAATCTCATCTCACTATCCATATAAATCATCGTCATTACCTTTCTGGTGTTATCTGTATCATTTGCACCAGCTCTGTGAAAAACCCAGCCAGAGTGGAAGCTTACCTCACCAAGTTCAAAGGGTTCAATAACGTGTTCAAAGTCGGTAACCCTTAATCTTTGTTGAATTTTCTGTTCACTTTCATCTCCGATGGCCAATTCTCTTCCTTCGACGATAGCATGACTTCCTGCACTAAACTCTAAAGGTCCCATTTCCAGAGGCACTTCCTGTAAGGGTATCCAAACGGTAATGGTTTTGTCCGAAGCCAATGGCCAATAATATTGATCGGCATGCCAAGGCGTTATTCCACCCCTTGCTTCCTTAAACAAGGCTTGATCATGATATAATCGAACTCCTTTGGTTTGAAGCAGTTGCGTAGCAATATGCCCTAATCTTTTACTTAATACAAATTCCTTGCAGGTTTCATCTTCCCTCCAAAGATTGAAAATTTGTAAAAAAGCTTTTCCGTAAGTATCTCTCTGTTCAAGTGGCTTATCCTGGGTATTTATTTCCGCCACTTTTTTACTGATTGCTTCCCCATAATAAGCCAGTGTTTCCGCATTGAAGACATTTTTCAGTTTGATAAATTTGTTTTTCTGATAAAATGCTATGGCTTCTTCACTAACCTGAAATGGCTCGTCTATTTGTTTATCATTCATTAGAATTCGTTGATTTGGTATGCCATCAAATTTAATGCTGATAATTAATTTATTCTTTGATTTTTTTGACAAAAATTTGTCTTATTTTATCATTTATTTTAGATATTCACAAATAAAGGGAAAAAATCATCCTATGAAAGCGGTTTTTGAGCAGGTAAAAACAGATTATTCAGAAGCGCTTCTTGTACGGCATATAACCATGCAGGAATTTGATGCCCCTTTTCATTTTCATCCTGAATATGAACTTACCCTTATTATAAAAGGAGAAGGACAACGATTTGTTGGTAAACAAGTAGATCACTTTCTGGAAGAAGACCTGGTCTTCCTCGGCTCAAATTTACCTCATTGCTGGATAAATCAGAAAATAGAAAATCCCGGGATTATGGCTGAGGCCATTGTCTTACAATTTAACCAGGACTTTTTAGGCAAGGATTTTTTCAGTATACCAGAATTTTCAGAAATCAGAAAGTTCCTGGAAAAATCGAGAGCAGGTCTGGAGATTCAGGGGCCTGAGAAACCTGGCATCATCTCTGGATTATATGGTATGTTGCAAGCCACTCCAACCCGTCGAATATTGATTTTGCTGGACATACTTCACACATTAAGCCATGCTGTAAACTTAAAACCTATTGATATTTTATTTGCGGACCATTTCTTCAAATTTTCTGAAACCAATAGATTTCAAAAGGTTTTTTCTTATCTGATTACGCATTATACAGAAGAAATTCCATTAGAAAAGATATCCAGGATTGCCGGCCTCTCCCCAACCTCCTTTTGTCGTTATTTCAAAAGTATAACGCAACAGTCTTTTAAGGATGTACTCCTTGAATTCAGGATAAAACAATCCTGCCACTTGCTCTGCACCACAGATTTAACGATTAAAGAAATTGCCTTTCGAAGTGGATTTTATGATATACCCTACTTCAATCGTATTTTCAAAAACAAAAAAAGAATAAGTCCCAACCAGTATAAAAGAGCCGTCAGATTCTTGCCTGATAAGTATATAAGGCATAATAACGACCTTCCAGTTTGATCAGATCATCATGGGTACCTCTTTCCACAATATTTCCCTGTTCTACCACCAGTATTTGAGTAGCCTGTCTGATGGTACTCAGTCTGTGAGCAATTACGAAAGTAGTTCTGCCCTCCATCAATCTTTTTAAACTTTCCTGAATAAGCGATTCGCTTTCCGTATCCAGATTTGAGGTAGCCTCATCTAAAATCAAGACCCTTGGATTGGCTAAAATTGCACGGGCTATGGCAATTCTTTGCCTTTGTCCGCCTGATAATTTCACTCCCCTTTCACCAATTAAAGTATCCAGTCCATCTTCAAATCGGTCCGTAAATTCATGAACATGTGCTGCTTGCACAGCATCCCTTAATTCCTCAGCAGTGGCATCAGGTCTTGAAAAAAGAATATTATCCCGGATACTACCTTCAAAAAGAAAATCGTCTTGCAGCACAACGCCTAACTGGCTTCTGAAACTTTTCAGACTAATGGTACTCAAATCGATATTATCCACGGTTATGACACCTGAATCAGGATTTAAAAAAGTAGCGGCCAAACCGGCTATCGTTGATTTTCCGGAGCCTGAAGTTCCAACCAGGGCGGTAACCGATCCGGGAGGTGCATGAAAAGTAATATTTTTAACGACTTCTTTTCCCTGATCATAAGCGAAACTTACATCTTTAAAATGAATATCCCCGTTTATCCTGTCCAAAGAAACATGGCGCACCCCCTCATTGGCCTCCAGTGGCAAACGCATAATTTCTTCCGTTCTGTCCAGACCTGCCACGGCCTCTGTTAATTGACTCCCAATATTACTCATTTGTACTATCGGAGCAATTAAAAAACCCAGATAAAGGGTAAAGGCAAGAAAGTCCCCAAAAGTCAGTTGACTGGTCATTATGAGATAACCACCTAATCCCATGATACCCGCTGAAGCTAATCCGAGTAAGAGGGTGGCTGCACTGGTTACAAAACTGGTAGCGGTAAGACTCGCTTTAACATTCTGATATAATTTTTCAACCCCTCTGGCAAAAGTATCGATTTCCTGTTGCTCGGCGTTAAATCCTTTGATAACTCTTACGCCACCCAGGGTTTCGGTCAACCGACCTGTAACTTCAGCATTTATGACGCCCCTGGCACGAAAAATAGGTCTTATTTTTCCAAAAGCTTTAAGAGAAATGAGCCCGAATATAATTACCGGAACCAATACATACAGGGTAAGAAGAGGACTGATAGCTACCAGTAAAATTAAACAAATGACGGCTGTGATAACCCCACCAATCATTTGAGCCAGGCCGGTACCTACAATATTTCTAACGCCTTCGACATCATTCATGATGCGGGAAACCAATTCCCCCGTTTTGACATTATCGAAATACCGGACAGGCAGTTGAATGATATGTTTCTGAACTTTCACCCTTAGTTGCGATATCAGATATTGCCCTTCCACGCTAAGAAGTTGTGTCAAAAAATAAGAAGTGACCGATTGGATGATTAGCGCAATAACAACGGCGGCAAGTAACCAGCCCAATCCTTGCATATCTTTTTCAGGAATTACATTATCAATTAAATATTTACTGGCTCCGGGTAAAATCAGACTGGCTAACCTACTAATGATGATAAGCAAAAGGCCCAGAGATAATTTATTTAACCGAGGATGAATAAATGTCTGATAGACAAATTTCAAACTGACATTGCTTTCTTTTTTAGATTTCATAAGTAAGGCTTTCCGATGATGTTTATTTTTAAAACTATGTGTAAACATTAGCTTCAAACAATTGGTTGATTTTATAGGGAGGTAATGTTAACTTTCCTATATTGGCAGCAAATAAAATGAATTATGAAGTGGATACCTTTTACCATTACCTTTTTTTTCTCCCTGCATTTATTAAATGGTCAGATTGATCCGCGCAACATCACTATTGTTCGGGATAGTTTTGGAGTTCCTCATATATTCGCGAAAACAGATCCGGAAGTATCCTATGGACTGGCCTGGGCCTATTGCGAAGATGATTTTGCCAGTTTACAAATGGTTGCATTGCCTGCAAAAAAAGCAATGGGACGCGCCTTTGGTAAAAATGCAGTAGCAGCCGATTATGCTTTTGATTTTTTTCAATGCATGGAGATAACCGAAGAAAAATGGAAAACCCTTTCTCCAGAATTTATTGAACTCATCACAGGATATGTTCAGGGAGTCAATGATTATGCCGCTACCCATCCGGAAGAAGTGATGGTAAAAAAAGTTTTTCCCATCACAATCAAAGAATATATTGCCTCTTCGGTGTTGGCATTAACCAAATTTAATGGCGGTGACCAGGCTCTACAGCAAATTTTTAACAACCAGGTGAAATGGCTGATCGACTATGATAAAATGGGTTCCAATGGGATTGCGGTACATCCATCCCGGACCACAGAAGGGGTTGCCTATCTGGCTATTAATGCACATCAGCCCAATGAGGGTCCTGAGGCATTTTATGAGGCTCATGTACAAAGTGAAGATGGCTGGAATGCACTGGGAGGCTTGCTGGCTGGTGGTCCATGTATTTTACATGGGGTAAATGAGCATTATGGCTGGGCACATACCGTCAATTTATGTGACCGAATGGATATTTTTCAGCTTGAAATGCACCCAAAAAAGAAATACCATTATAAATATGACGGTGAATGGGAGAAATTAAAGATTAAAAAAGTCTCTTTACGTATAAAAGGGATTCCCATACCCATTTCGAAAAAGGCGCTTTCCAGTAAATATGGTCCGACGCTAATCAATGAACAAGGTGCCTTTTCTGTGAGACTTGGTGCGAATCAGGAAATCAGGGCACTCGATCAATGGTATCAAATGAATAAAGGAAAGCAATTCAGTGATTTTTATAAAGCGTTAAATATTCAGGGTTTATCGATGTTTAATATCATTTATGCCGATCGGTATGACACCATATTTTACGTAAACAATGCCCTTATGCCGGTAAGGAAGGAAGATCCCAGTTTGAATTGGCAGAAAACCTTGCCTGGTAATACCTCAACTACCCTATGGACACAATTCAGACCCTTACAGGCATTACCTCAATATGTCAATCCTTCTTCCGGTTTTCTGTTCAACACCAATCATTCCCCTTTTTCAGCTTCGTCAGGGATCGATAATTTAAGTGTTTCTCGATTTTCACCAGCCGATGGATGGGAAACTATGGAAAATAATCGGAGTATTCGATTCAGACAAAGATTTGAGGCAATCCCAAAGATTGATTTTCAAACATTCAGAGATATTAAATTTGATAGAAAATATCCTGAAAAACTCACTTTCATGTATCAGCTCGATTCCCTGTTTCTACTGGATAATGTAACAGATGCTCAGGAATCTCAATTATTGAATACCTTAAAAACCTGGGATTTCCAGGGGACTGCTGAAAGTAAGGGTGCCGCCGTTTTTATGTTGGTTTATGAATATCTGGCCAGGTCTTTGAGAGGTCAGGAGGCCAGGGCAATCACTAAGGAAGAGGCCGTCAAGGCTTTAAATTACACAAAAAAATACCTGCTGGATCATTTTGGTACCTTAGATCTGACCTTGGGCGATATTCAAAAATTGGTGCGGGGAAGTAAGGAATATCCAGTCGGAGGATTACCAGATTTGCTCGCCCCGCAATGGAGTCGCCCTTATGAGGGAGGGAAAAGAAAAATTGTCGGGGGTGATGCCTATGTGATGCTGGTTAAATTTCCAGAAAACGAACTGCCTGTCATAGAAACTGTAAATACCTATGGAGCTTCTTCTCATCCGGAAAATCCTCACTTTAATGATCAGATTCCCCTGTTTCTGGCACAAAAAACTAAAGCAATGACCCTCGACAAGCAAAAAGTGATGGCCCAGGCAGAACGGATTTATTCACCAACTGTAAAAAAACAATAACTGAAAAAAATATCCCCCTTAAGGCTTCAAACAGGAACCAACATAAATCATTTCTCCTATTTGAAACTTTTTTGCCTCATGGGTAGGAATCGGAATTTTGTAGGCTTTACCTTCAACCATTACCTGGAGATGACTAAGCGCTGATTCTGTCATTTCTTTGGAAATGACAACCCCACATACGGTCACCTTATTTTCATCCTCCGGAGAATATGTTATTAGTTTTTCATTTTCAAATGTTAAAAATTTATTTGCATAAGGCCTCAATTCCGAAACCTGGTGATTGACTATCAAGGTGGTAAAGTCATATTTCTGGTGCAAATCGTAAATAAAGGCCTGAATATTTTTCCTTAGTGCCTCATCTAAGGCAGAAAAGGGTTCGTCCATTAACAATAAAGCAGGCTTTGAAATAAGAGCTCTGGCAATGGCAACCCTTTGTTGCTGACCACCTGAAAGCTGATGTGGAAATCTGGTTAGTAAATTCCCTAAACCTAAAGCTTCCAGCAGGGTATGAAAATAGGACGCATCCCCATTTTTTGTTGCAGCAAATAGCATATTATCCCTGACATTCATATTTGGAAACAGGGCATAATCCTGAAAAACCATGCCAATTTTCCTTTCCTGCGGAGAAACCATTATCCCCCTTTCTGTATCCAGCCAAACCTTTTCCCCCAGGCGAATATTTCCGTATTCAGGATGAATTAGTCCACAAAGGAGTTTTAAAAAAGTGGTTTTACCGCTTCCCGAAATTCCGGAAACAGATATAAAATCACCTGTTTGCAAATCGAGATTAGTCTCAATATGTTGTGTGCCATGAAGGGTTGAAAAATGATAAAATAAGTTAACTGAAAAATTCATTTTCTTACCTGTTACCGGATTTTCTTCTCCAAAATTGAACCATTCCCAATAATAAAAAAGTAATTAATAAGAGAATTAAAGCATATTGATTGGCTTGTTTATAATGTAAAGATTCCACCGCATCATAAATAGCCATAGAAGCCAGTCGGGTCTCTCCGGGTATATTTCCACCAATCATCAGGACAATTCCAAATTCTCCCATGGTATGGGTAAAAGTTAGGGCAAGAGCGGTATGAATAGCGGGAATGCAATTAGGAAGTTGAACTTTTGTCAGGGTTTGCCATTTTGATTTCCCCATCAGATAGGACGCTTCTATCAGTTGAATGGGTATTTTTTCCAGCCCGGCCTGTATGGGTTGAACCATAAATGGTAAACTATAAATAACGGAGCCAACAACCAGACCTGGAAAACTAAAGATGATGTTTAAATCAAAACATTCTTTGAAAATGGCCCCTATGAATCCTTCCGGACTGAAAAGAAGCAACAGATAAAAGCCAATTACCGTCGGTGGCAGCACCAGAGGAAGAGTCACCATCATTTCAACCATTGATCTCATCATTCCCTTACTTCTTGACAGGTAAAATGTAATCGGAACACTGATAACAAACAAGATGACCGTAGTTATGGCAGCCAGTTTTAAGGTGAGAATTATAGTTTGAACAAATGTATCCTCCAAGATCTAATCCTTTTTATGGTAATGTGTAGCCGTTTTTTAGCAGTATTTCCCTTACTTGCTGTGACTTCATAAAGGTACTGAATAATGTTGCAGCACTTCCATTTTCTTGCTGCCCCCTTTTGGTAACGATAAAACCCTGATAGATAGGTTCATATAGATAAGCAGGAACTTCCTCCCAAAAACCAGTCCCCTTTAATTCAGGAGCAAATAATACTGATTTTGCCGTAAACCCCATTTCACATATACCTGAATATACATATTGAGTAGCCTGGGCTATACTTTCGGCGGTAACTATGTCAGGTGAAACCAGCTCCCAGAGACCTGCATTTTCCAGGGCCAGTTTTGCCTGAAAACCATAAGGAGCGGTGGCAGGATTCGGTAAAGAAATTTTTATTCCATCCTTTTCTTTTAGTACGTTAAATAAATCCTTACCCTTTAAGTGAGACCTGGTGGTCCATAAAACTAATGACCCAATGGCATAAATATACTGATTTGGAACACCCTTACCCGCTTCGATAATCTTATTGTTTAATAAGGTGTCAGCGGCCACAAATAAATGAAAGGGTGCATCATTTAATATTTGACTGGTCAGTTTTCCGGATGCTCCAATCATCATCTCTACCTTTATACCTTCTTTTTTTTCAAATACCGCAGCAATTTCACGCATGGCAAATTGCATATTGGCCGAAACAGCTATTTTTAAAGACAAGTCTGGTTTTTTAATTTCCCTGCCCAAACATCCATGCAAAAAAAACAAAAATAGCAACGACAGAATCCTCATGATGGCAATATAATTTTAACAGCCCATCAAAACACCTTAATTTAATCCTACTTGTTATGTAGTATTTAATAAAAGTATTATTATTGCGCTCCGAACGCTTAAAGTTATCACTTTTATCCTTTATTTTTAACTTTGAATTTTTAAAACCTAAAGCAACAACATTGGCTGAAAATATTTTTCCACATTTTGACCAGATGATTTCAAGGGAATTTCGTGAACATAAATTAGGTCAAAGAAGTAAAGTTATATGGTTGACGGGCTTATCAGGTTCAGGAAAAAGTACAATAGGTTTAGGATTGGAAAAGCGTCTGTTTCAGGAAAATTTTTACGCTCAACTCCTGGATGGTGACAACATCAGGTCGGGTATCAATAAAAACCTGGGGTTCAGTGAAGCAGACAGAAAAGAGAATATCCGAAGAATTGCCGAAATAGCAAAACTGTATCTATCCAGTGGTATCATTACCATTAATTCATTTATTTCACCCACCGCAGAAACGAGAAATATAGCAAAGGAAATCGTTGGAGATGCCGATTTTCTGGAAATTTATATTAACGCGCCTATGGCAACTTGCGAATCACGCGATGTCAAAGGGTTATATAAAAAGGCGCGTGCTGGTGAGATTCAGGGATTTACCGGAGTTAATCAGGCTTACGAGGAACCTGAAAATCCAGCCCTTGAATTAAGAACCGATCTATTGAGCGTTGATGAGGCCGTAGATAAATTATTTATATTTCTTAAAAAGCATATTATTTTACCCTAGGCATATTTTATTATGGAACAATTTAATTATCGTCTTGATTACCTGAGGGAGTTGGAATCGGAATCCATATTTATCATTCGGGAAGTAGCCGCACAGTTTGAAAATCCGGTTATTCTATTTTCAGGTGGCAAAGACTCCATTCTGGTGACTCATCTGGCCAGAAAGGCATTTTATCCAGCCAGGATTCCATTTCCCCTGTTGCACATTGATACAGGCCATAATTTTGAGGAAACACTGACTTACCGGGACGAGATGGTTACCCGCTTAGGGGTTAGGTTGAAAATTGGCTCCGTTCAGGAAATGATTGATAACGGGGAATTGATGGAAGAAAAAGGATATAACGCTACAAGGAATTATCTGCAAACCCCAGTTCTCTTGAAAGCAATAGAGGATGGTAAATATGATGTTGCCCTGGGTGGCGCCAGAAGGGACGAGGAGAAGGCCAGAGCAAAAGAACGCTTTTTCTCCCACAGGGATGAATTTGGGCAATGGGATCCAAAAAACCAACGACCTGAGTTATGGAATCTTTTCAATGGGAAAAAACGTCCGGGCGAACATTTCCGGGTTTTCCCTATCAGTAACTGGACAGAACTTGATGTCTGGATGTATCTGGCCCTGGAGAAAATACCATTACCAACCCTTTATTTCAGTCATACCCGTTCTGTTTTTGAAAGAGACGGTATGCTCCTTGCTAATCATCCTGCCATCCTTCGCAGGGAAAATGAAATCCCTTATGATGAAATTATTCGGTTCAGAACGATAGGCGATATTACCTGTACGGGTGCTGTCAGATCTCCCGCCAGTTCCTTAGAAGATATTATTGAAGAAGTAGCCACATCCAGAACTACGGAAAGAGGTGGTAGGGCTGATGACAAAAGAGCTGAAACAGCCATGGAAGACAGAAAAAAGCAAGGCTATTTTTAACGATTGAGTTTGAAATTATGAATCAGGAAAAAGCAGAATTATTACGTTTTACCACAGCGGGTAGCGTAGATGATGGCAAAAGCACCCTTATTGGGAGATTATTATTTGATGCAAAAGCGATTTTTGAGGACCAGCTGGAAGCAATACGTCTAACCAGCGAAAGAAGAGGAGGCGATGAAGTGGATTTATCCCTGCTAACCGATGGTCTTCGAGCCGAAAGAGAGCAAGGTATTACTATTGATGTAGCTTACCGATATTTTTCGACACCCAAACGTAAATTTATAATCGCTGATACCCCCGGCCATATTCAATATACAAGAAATATGGTTACAGGCGCTTCAACAGCGAATGTTGCACTGGTATTAGTTGATGCCAGGCACGGTGTTATTGAACAGACCCGGAGACATGCTTTTCTGGCTTCACTCCTCCAAATCCCTCACCTGGTTGTTTGTATCAATAAAATGGACCTGGTTGATTATAAAGAGGACATTTATAACAACATAAAAGCCGAATTTGAAAAATTCAGTTTTAAACTCGATGTCAAGGATGTCCATTTTATACCAATTTCTGCCCTTAAAGGTGATAATATCGTGGACAGGTCACAGCACATGCCCTGGTTTGAAGGATCAACCTTATTGTATTATCTTGAAAATGTACATATTGGCAGTGACCATAATTTTATCGATGCCCGTTTCCCGATCCAACATGTCATTCGGCCTAATACCGATGAGTTCCACGATTATAGAGGCTACGCCGGGAGAATTGCGGGCGGAGTATGGAAAAAAGGCGATCAGGTAACCTTGCTTCCTTCGGGATTTCAATCGAAAATAGCTAAAATCGATTCCATGGATGGGGAGTTGGAAGAGGCATACCCTCCCCTATCAGTCACTCTATTACTGGAAGATGACCTGGATCTGAGCAGAGGGGAAATGATTGTCAGGGAAAATAACCAACCTAACATAGATCAGGATATTGAATTAATGATTTGTTGGTTTTCAGATAAACCTATGCAGCTGAATGGTAAATATACCTTGTTCCACACAACCCGGGAAGCTCGTTGTGTGATAAAAGAAATACGCTATAAACTGAATATTAACACTTTGCATAGAGACCAAGAAGATTTAAAAATCGGAATGAATGATATAGCGCGTATTGCCATAAGAACAACTAAACCATTATTTTTCGATAGCTACCGGAAAAACCGGATTACAGGAAGTGTGATATTAATTGATGAAGGAACCAATGCAACCGTAGCTGCCGGAATGATTATTTAAACAGATTTCTTGATTATGCAATTGTTACACACCTTCATCTTCTTCCTTTTTTTTAGTCTTTCCCTGATCGGTAAGAAGGTTGACAGGCCCAATATTATTTTTATTCTTACCGACGATCAACGGTGGGATGCAATGGGTGTTGCCGGAAATTCCATCATAAAAACGCCCCAAATGGATGAACTGGCAAAAAAAGGTATTTATTTTAAAAATGCCTTTTCAACAACCCCCATTTGTGCTGCCAGCAGGGCTTCTATATTAACGGGTTTGTATGAACGAAGCCACACTTACACTTTTCAAAAACCTGCTTTACAAGAACCATATACCAGATTACTTTACCCAAATCTGTTAAAAGAAAATGGCTATCATGTCGGTTTTTTTGGCAAATTGGGTGTGGTTATAGATAAACCGGCACAATATTTTAATGAAAGCGATTTTTATGATCGTGGTCCGCGTTCTGACAAAGGAGGATATTTCTATAAGCAAATAGGAAACGACACGGTTCATCTTACCCGATATACTGGTCATCAGGCGCAAGATTTCATCTCGAATGCACCAAAAAACAAGCCTTTTTGTCTTTCCATTTCTTTTAGTGCACCGCATGGTCATGATTCGTCTGTTGAACAGTATTTTTGGCAGGAAAAATCGGATAGCTTATACGAAAATATCGTTTTTCCTAAACCCAATCTTGGAGATGACCTGTATTTTGACATATTACCGGTGGAGGTTAAAAATGGATTCAACAGGGTAAGATGGAAATGGCGATTTGATACCCCTGAAAAGTATCAACGCATGATGAAGGGATATTATCGGATGATTACGGAAATAGATGATGAAATTGGCGCTTTAAGAAATTTACTGACAAAAGAAGGCCTGGCTGATAACACCATTTTTATTATTATGGGCGATAATGGCTATTTTACAGGAGACAGGCAACTGGCGGACAAATGGTTGATGTATGACCCTTCCATACGCATTCCCCTTATTATTTATGACCCCAGTATGCCAACAGCTAAGTCCTGTACGGTATCAGATATGGTTTTGAATATTGATGTTACCAGATCAATACTTGATTTTGCAGGAATAAAATCGCCACTAAATTATCAGGGAGAAAGTTTAAAACCCTTTTTGAAAAAAGCTGATTTTAGCTTAAAGCGAGACTTTATTTTAATTGAACATCTTTGGAAATTACCTGATATACCCTCCAGTGAGGGCATTAGGACAGATAAATGGAAATATTTCAGGTATAGGTACATCCAGGCTCCTGAGGAATTGTATGACCTGGAAAATGATCCGCTGGAAACCAGAAATTTGGCATTAGAAAAAAGCCATCAACAGATACTCAAAAATCTGAGGATTAAATTTACCAGGAAGGCTCAGCAATTAAAGGACGAGCAGCTCGCGGAGAAAGCATCCTCCCAGGAACAAATAAAAACCTGGTAACAGCAGGCATTGTTTAATATCTAGGGGTAATTAAGTCAGATTAAACTGGTCATTAACAAAAAATCAAATAGGCTTACATTGCTTAAAGAAGTTCTGAAAGAAAAAGGCATCTCGCATACCTGTCATACTAAATAAATGTCGAGGAAGGCAGCCTTGGTACCTCAATTAAAAAAAAATAGTCTGTTTCGATTATTTGGATTTGAAATAACGACCTAAGAAATTTTAACCAAATAATCTTCAAAAGAAGACCAAAATATCGCATAAAGCTCATTTCCAGATTTCCCGGCTAAATCAAAAGGATAAAGTCTTCTCTATAAAATAGCGTAAAATAAAGAGGCCATCCTTTTGGACAGCCTCTTTTTTATTATAAAGATTTAATTCTCAAATTTTTAAACCGAACTTCGGAACCATGTCCAAGAAAACCGATGTGGCC
>Ga0255182_1000627_pt1 | contig 21884 bp, 19 predicted proteins | sample Atl_UVDOM_RepA_8_FD_188420 | JGI IMG/M metagenome (GOLD analysis project Ga0255182, IMG submission 188420) | Freshwater microbial communities from Altamaha River, Georgia, United States - Atl_UVDOM_RepA_8d | ecosystem: Environmental > Aquatic > Freshwater > River | place: USA: Georgia...
GGGTTCGGGTTCGGCCGGCGTGAACCCGAAGTCGGGGACGGCCACTTCCGGAGTCGGCGTGGCCTCGGGCGCCGCGGTGGCGACCGCGGCACCGCCGAGGGCGCCATCCACCGTGCCCGGGGGCGGCGCGGCAGGCCCGGCCTCGCCCGCCGTGCGCCCGTCGCCTTCATCGCCCGCTCCAGGGCCGGACCCGGCGTCCGCGGCTCCGGTTCCGCTGCCGGGGCCGATGCCCGACCCGGTGCCGGTGCCGATCCCGGAGCCTTCGACGCCGCCCGCTCCCGCCACGCCACCGGCACCGGGCTGCGCGCCTCCGGTCAGGAACGCGACGATCACGATGCAGACCATCAGGAGCAGCGCGAGCAGGGTCGCGAGGATCGACGACGCGCGCTCGCGTGGTTGGCACCACGCCTCGCCCTCGGCCTGGTCGGCCGCTGCGCCGGTCGGATGGCTTGCCGTGGAGGGCCGCACGAAGTGAGGGTACGGCGGAATTCGCGCAACGTTGCGGCGATCCATGCGAATGGGGGGTAGCCTTCCGGCATTCCGGCCACAGGAACCCCGACGCGTGTCCCGAAAGCTCAAGTCCAGCGTCCTCTGCCCGCACTGCTGGCACCGGTTCCGTCCGGACGAGACGCTGTGGATCGCCTCGCACCCGGACCTCTTGGGGGACCGGCTGCTGACGCCCGAGGACCCGGTGCGGTTCCTGCCGTCGCGGTTCTCCCCGGCCGGCGAGGCGATCGACCCGGGTGGCGCCAAGACCCGCCGGCTGGCCTGCCCCAACTGCCACCTGGAGATCCCGCAGCTGGTGCTCGAACGGCCCATGCTCATCATGTCGCTGGCGGGCAGCCCGTCGAGCGGCAAGAGCTACTTCCTGGCCAGCGCCATGTGGAAGATGCGCGAGGAGATGGCGCGCCACTTCTCGCTGGCCTTCACCGACACCGACCCCGCGATGAACCAGGCGATCGCCGACAACGAGGCCCGGCTCTTCCTGAGCGAGGACCGCACGGCCGCGGTGCACATCGACAAGACCGAGCTCGAGGGCGGGCAATACAACTCCGTGCAGTTCGATGCCGGCACCGCGACCCTGCTGGCGCGGCCCTTCATCTTCACCGTGCGCCCGTCGCGCGACCACGTGAACGGCCATGCGCCCGACCGGCTCACCCAGCTGGTCACGCTGTACGACAATGCGGGCGAGCACTTCTTCCCCGGCGCCGACACGGCACGCGCGCCCGGCACGCAGCACCTCGGCCGCGCACAGGTGCTGATGTTCGTCTTCGATCCCACGCAGGACGTGCGCTTCCGGCAGCGGCTCTCCGGCGTCAGCGGTGACCCGCAGCTGGCGCCCGGCGCCAAGACCACGCGGCAGGACCAACTGCTGGTCGAGATGGCACGGCGCGTGCGCATGCATGCCGGCATCGGGCCGCAGGAGCGGATCTCCAAGCCGTTGTTCGTGGTGCTTTCCAAGAGCGACATCTGGGGATCGCTCCTGCGCGACGAGGCCGGCGAACCCATCGACATCGTGACGCCGCCGTACACGCGTGAGCGCGCCGGCCTGGGCAAGGTGAGCCTCAACCGGGTCGACGAGGTCAGCGAGCGCGTGCGTGCGTTGCTGGGCGAGCTGGCGCCGGAGCTGGTGGCCGCGGCCGAGGACGCGTTCGAGCGCGTGATCTACGTGCCGGTGAGCGCCATCGGCACGAGCCCGGCGCTCGACCCCGCCTCCGGGCTCCTCAAGGTGCCGGTTGCGCACGTGGCCCCGCGCTGGGTGACGGTGCCGTTCGTCTACACGCTGGGGCGGTGGTCGTCGCACCTGGTGGCGAACGATCGCGGCGGAGACCGTGCCGAGCTCGGCGAGGGCTCGGCGGACCTGGACGGCGGGTGAACCGGGACCATGGCGCTCGAACTCGTCTACACCTCCGCAGAGAAGGGCCTCCGCCCGGGAACGAGCGGCTTCTGCACGGTGGCGATGACGCGCGGCATGCCTCCCGCGCTGGTGCCGCGACTCGAGGCCCTGGGCGGATACCGTCCGGGACCGTCCGGCGATGGCCCCGTGGCGCAGTGCTTCTGGCGCATCGAGACGACGCAGGGGATCGCGCACGTGCTGTCGCGCGTCGGGCCGGCGTCGCCGGACCACACGCAGCGGACCAACAAGCTGGCCACCTACCTGGTGCTCGGTTCGGATGAGTTGCCCCCGGCGGGACCGGCGTGGCTCCTGCGCCAGCCCGGGGTGCTTCGCGAGTCTTGGTCGGGCGCGCCGGCGTGGATCGAGGCACCGGTCACCGTGCCGCGGTCGCCGCGCGTCGGGCCGCGGCAATGCGTCGCGTGGGCTCGGGCCTGTGGTGATGCGGGGTGGGCAGGCGTGGCGGCCAGCGCCTTCCTTCGCGACCAGTCCAAGCCGGTGCACCTGGTGCTCCCGGAGTCATTGGATGCGCTGGAGCTGGTGGATGAGGTGCACGCGCTGCTCCCGGATTGGGCGCGGTGGCGCGCCACGTTCTCGACGTACTTCCTGCAGCTGGTGGCCGGCGTCCCGTGCGCGATCCGCTGCTGCATCGAGGGCACGCCCGCGGCGGCGGCCGCGCGCCAGTCGGCGGGGCTGACGATCGACCTGACGCGCCCGATGGGCCCGGCGACCGACAGTCGCCACGTGCGCATGGCGCGCACCGGCGTCGATGAGGAAGCCGAGGCGGCACGAGCCACGGCGGCGAAGCGGTCGCGAACGGCAGCGGCGGCCGCGGCCGCCGGGGTCGCATCGGCGGCGACGGACGAGCCGATCGGGCTGGAGCCCGAGACGCCGTTGCCGCCCGCGCCCGAGCGCACGCGTTTGCCCGACGGGCATGCGGCGACGCAGGCGGCGCTTCTCTTGGGCGGTGGCGCGCCCGGCGCGGCGCATGCGCGCCTGCATCTGATCCGCGCGGCATCGATCGCCGGGGTGGGGCTGATCGTCCTGATCGGTTTGATCGGGCTCGCGATCGTGGTGCTCAATCGGAGCGCGGCGATCGATGAGGCGGCGCGGCAGGCGTCAGGGTCTCCGGGCATGACGTCGGATCGGCCGGCGGGTGCGGAGGCGACGTCGACGCCCGCTGCCGAGCCGGCGCCGGGGCCGGCCAAGGAGCCTCCGGAGGCGCCCGCAAGCGCAGGCACGGATGCTCCGGGCGATGGTGCGGGGGCCGTGCCCAAGGACGAGCCCGCGCCCGCCGGATCGACCGGAGCCGCCGCCGAACCGTCGACCGCTGCCGCCGAGGTTCCGCCGTCCGGCGGCCGAGGGTCGCTGCGGGAGCCTGCGCCTCCTCCGGTTTCCGAGCCTCCTGTCGAGGTGGCGCCGGCTCCCGCGCGTGCCGCACCCGACGCCGAGGCCGTGGTGCCCGCCACGTCGTTCCTCCGTCGCGTCTCGGCGCCTGCCGCGTCCGGCCGCGCACCGGTCGCCGCCTGGACCGTGGATCCCGGCGCCGCGGCACGTGGCACGGTGCCCGCATTCCTGCCGTCGCCGCGGATGGTTGCCGCTGGACTCGTGGCCGACGGTGCCGCGCTCCGGTACGGCAGCGAGGTGGTCGTCCGGGCTTCGGTCGAGGGCACCGTGCTTCGCGTGGAGGCCGTGTCGAAGCCTGCATCGGCGCTGCTCTCCGCGCTCGACATCGCGGCCGCCGCCGAGCCGACGGATGCATGGGACCGGGCACTCGCGCGCTGCACGGTGGCGCTGAACGACCCGGAAGGAGCCGCATCGCCGCGAACGGTCGTGGGTTGGCCGGGCGGTCGGCGATCGACGTCGATCCTGAAGCTCGACCCCGGTTCGAGCCGGACCTGGGACACCCCCGACACGCTCGGCGAGCCGGTGCTCGTGGTGGTCTCCGAGACGCAGGACAACCCGCCCGTGCGACTGGAGCGTCGGCGCGCGGTGATCCGCCCCGGAGAGCAGGACTCGTTCGCCGTCGGCGACCTCATCACGGTGCGCGCGGACGCCGTGGCGGTGCCGGCGGTCTCCACGGCGGTGCACGTGCCCTCTGCCGATGCCCTGTTCGCGCTGACCTCCGACATCGTCCGTGAGTCGAATCAGCTCAAGGACCTGATGGGACTCGTGGCCGAGGCGCGCGCGCCGGACGCCGGTGGCTCCATGTCCTCCGCGAAGAAGGCCGCGATCGAGGAGGTCTGGAAGGCCCTGCGTGCGGCCGACGTGGAGGTGGTGGGCGTGCCCGGCCCCGATGCACCCACCGATGCCGCGGGGATCAAGGCCATGTGCGACGCGGCTTCCGGGCACTTCGGCCCCATCCGCGACGCGCTGCTGATGCGGCTCGGCATCCTGCGCGGTGCTTCGGGCCCGACCTACCAGATTCGCCTGGTGTGCCCCAACGGCGCGGTCCTGCTCGAGCAGCGCGTGCAGGTGCAGTTGAAGGGGGCGAAGCGATGATCGGGCCGTGGCTGGCGATGGTGCTGTGCCTCGGCGACCCGTCCGCGGCGGACCTGGACCTGCGCGCCTTCGCGCGGTCGGTGGATGCGCTGCGGGACGTCGAGCCCGTGGAGCGGACCGTGTTCCGCGCCCCGTCGGCGGTCGAGCGCGTGGAGCCGGAGTTCCTGGCCGCGCCGTCGCTCGTCAAGGCCGTGTCCGGTCCGGGCCGGGTCGACCTCGAGCTGTCCGACGGCGGCGACCGGCACGCCGTGGCGGGATCGTTCCTGTGGTCGGGGAACGAGGTCCGCTGGCGCTGGCACCGGGTCAGCGCCGGTCGGTACGCCAAGGCGCTCGAGTCGCTGGACGGCTCCTTCCCGGGGATGACCGTGGTCGTGACCCTGGGCAACGGCGAGACGGTGAACCTGTCGGTTCCGCCGGCCCGCGTGCGCATTGCCCTCGCGCGTGGCCAAGACGTCCCCGTGAGCCTGCCCGCTCCCAAGGGCGTGCCCGTCGAGCTGGAGGCGGACGCGGACGCCGCGTGGACGCTCTCGGCCCCCGCGGCGGACGGTTCGCGCGTGCTCTCGTGCGCGGAGGCGAGCATCGACGTGCGGCACCAGCCGGCCAGCGGGCGCGCGGTGCTCTGTTGGCTCGACCCGGTGGGCCAGGAGTTGCGCGCACTGCAGAAGCGCCTCGACGAGTTGCAGCGCGAGTTGCCGCGGCGCAACGACGCCGAGCGGCCCTTCGTCCAGCAGGACATCGACGCCGTGCGTGCCCGGCTCGGGCAGCTCGCCGACGCACCCCGCCTGGATCGCTTTCCGCCGGCGCCGGCGTTGCGCCTGCGCGGCCCGGGCGGCCGGGACTTCGCCATACTCACGATCGAACCGAGGTGACCATGTCCGTCAAGCAGGAACTCTTCGAGTCGGTGCGCGCCGTGGTCTCCGGACGGCTGCGCGACGAGGCACAGGTGCGCGACCTCGCGCACCGCGTCTCCGAGGAGTCGGTGGCGCTTCGCCGTCGGGTGGCTCGCGCCGTGCAGTACGCGCGCGACGGGCTGCGGCTGGAGGCGTGCGCCGAGGCCGAGGCGGAGCCGTCGGTGTTCGACCTGGCTGCCGCGTTCGACACCGATGAGATGCGCCAGTGGAACACGCTCTGCGAGCGCAACAAGCTGCCGCGCCCGGAGTGGGCGTCGCCGGACTCGCTCTCGGAGATCGAGGAGGCGATCGCGTTCACCGCCCCCCTGCGAAGCCGGCTCGCGCTCATGCGGCGGCTGGTGCTCTCGGACGCGTCGGCATGGCACCGGTTGGAGACGCTGCGCGAGCTGGTCTCCCGCGACCCGGACAACCCGGCGTGGCAGGAGGACCTGGCGGCGCTCGAGCCCGTGGCCGCCGACGAGCTCGGCGAGCAGCTCGAGCGCGACCTGGCGCGGGGCAAGCTGGAGGACGCCGAGGCATGCGTGCAGCGCCTCGAGGACGGCCGCTGGCACTGGAGCGGCGCGACCAAGTTGGCGGCCCGGCTGCGCGCGCAGCTCGACCGTGCGGTCGCGGCCCGCGCCATCGAGGAGGCCGCGCAGGTCGTGCAACGCCTGGAGTCGGAGTGGGGCGCCGAGAACGAGCTCGGTGCCCGGACCGAGCTCGAGTCATGGCATGCGGTGCTCCACCGCCTGTCGGCATGCGGCGGTGAGGCGCCCGAGGACCTGGTCACGCGCGTCGCGGCGGTCGAGCAGTGGCTCGATGGCCGGCGCGAGCACGAGAACGCCCGCCGCGAGAACCAGGACCGCGTGGCCGAGCTCGACCGGCTCGCGCAGGACGAGGGATCCACCCTTGCGCAGCTTCGCGCGGCGCTCCGAGCCGCCGAACAGACCATCGAAGGCGTGCCCGACGAGGTGCGCGGCCCGGCGGAGGCACGCATCGCGGCGTTGGAGCGCGGGGTCCGCGTGCGGCGGCTCATGGCGTTTGCGGGCGTCGCGGTGCTGCTCGTGGCCGTCAGCGCCGCCGCGTGGTTCTTCGTGCGCTCGAGTGCCGAGGAACAGCGGATCCTCGACCTCGTGCAGTCGATCGAATCGGCATTGGGGGCGGGCAGCCTGCAGGAGGCGGAGGGCCGGCTGGCCGCCGCCGACCCGTCGGACCGGGCGCATCCCTCGATGCAGGCCGCGGCGGAGAAGGTGGGCACCGCCAGGAGCGCGGTGGAGCAGCGGGCGCGACGGTTCCGTGAGCTGATGGCCGAGGCCCGGGACCCCGCGTCCGAGGCCGCGCGCCCCGACCGCGTCGAGGCCGCGCGCGAGTTCGCCGACGACGAGGCCCGCCAGCTCGAGGTCTCGCAGTGGATGACCCAGCACTCGCGCCACGTGGAGTCGGTGCGCATGCAGCGCGTGCGCGCCGGCACCGACGCGGTCTCGGAGGTGCGACGCCGCATCGGCTCGGTGACGCTTGACGGGTCGCCCGCCTCGGACGGCGCCATCGCCAAGTGGGAGACGGACCTCGGCGACATCGAGCGCGGCCACCGAGACCTGCCCGAGGTCATGGCGGCGGTGCAGTCCGCGCGCACGCTGGTGACGGAGCAGCGCGAGCGCGTGCAGTCCGCGCGCGCCGAGTCCGCGCGCCTCGGCCAGCGCTCGGGCCTGGCGGCGGCGGCCGGAGACCCCGCGCGGCTCTCGGCGGCGCTCACGGCTTACGCCAAGCAGCACCGCGGCACCGCCGAGGCCTCCGGATTCGAGGAGGCGGTGGCGGCCGCGCCCGCCTGGGACGCGGTGCTTGCATGGGGCGCGGTCGCCCCGCCTCCGGGGGAGCGCCTCGCGCGGGCCAAGGCGTCGGAGCGCCAAGCGGTCGTGGCGGCGATCGATGCCTACCGCACCGCGCACCCGTCCTCGCCGTTCGATGACCAGGCCATGGCCCTGCGCGCGCTCCTGACGCCGGCACCGCAGTGGCGCACGTGGATCGAGGACAAGACCACCGAGCTCGAGCCGCTGCGTTGGTTCATGATCGAGCGCAAGGACGGATCGCGCTGGTACTGCCGAAAGGATCCGACCCGTGACCCGTGGCAGCCGAAGGTCGGCCGCCAGGTCAAGAGCGTCATGGTGGTGGTCGGGCGCGGCGCCGATCAGTTCAAGGAGCGGTTCGAGGAGTTCGACCAGGCCGCGGTGCGGCAGGAAGGTCCATCGCCGCAGTCGGCGCTGGCCGCGCGGCTCCGGGAGATCGCCGCCGACGAGGAGCGGGCATCGAACGACGTGGAGTCGGCGCTGGCCGCGCTCGAGGCGATCCGTGGCGCGGACGCGGTGGACGGGGCGCTGGCTGCGACTCTCGCGCAGGGCCTGCTCGAGTCGTTCATTCCGCAGGCGCCCGAGGTGCTCCGGCCGCGCCTGGAGGCCGCGGCGCGCCGGATCGCGAAGGAGCGTCCGGCGGACATCGATTGGTATGACCCCGGTGCCACCGGCGCTCGCGACCGCAGCCGCGCTGCGCGCGTGGCGTTGCGGGAGGCGGTGCAGCCCGAGCAGTGGCGCAAGGCCTACGGCGCGGCCGTGGCGGCCGCCAGCGCACCGCTCGCGGTCGGCTACGTGGCCGCGGGGATCGTGCTTCGAGACGCCGCCGGCGAGACGATGTTCGCCGCCGGTCCGGGTGGAGCCCCCTCGGCCGGAACCGAGCTGTTCGCCGTGGAGCCCGCGGTGGGCAGCACGCCCGCGCGCCTGTTCCGGGTCGGCACCGCCGGCACCGGCGGCACTGCCGCGTTCGAGCCGGGGGTGCAGGCGATTGCCCCCGGATCGATGTTGTTCGTGAAGCGCTCCACGCGATCGGGGGGAAACCGATGAACGGACCGTGGTTCGTGCGCCTCGGCTCGCGCCGCGCCGGCCCGTTCGATGCCGAGCGCCTGCGCGTGATGGCGCAGCGCGGCGCGCTCACGCGCGCGCACGCGGTGAGCGCCGACGGCAAGGCATGGGTGCGCGCGTCGACGCTGCGCGCCGTGTTCAATGCGGACGGTTCGGTGGTGGCCACGGGGACCCGGCCGATCGACGTCGAGCCCGATGCCGACGAGGGTGCCGGCTTCGGTGCGGTCCCCGAGGGCGAACCGATGGAGCTGCCGTCCATCGGTGTGCCGCGCGCGCGCATGGGTTCGGCCCGCGTCCGGCCCGCGGTGATCGGTGCGCTGGTGCTGGCGACCGCGGCACTCGCGATGCCCACATCTCGTGACGAGGCGGGCGTCATCTCGTGGTGGTGGAGCGAGGGTGCCCTGTCGATCGCCGTGCGTGGGCTCTCCGCCGCCGCCACGATCGGCGCATGGGTGGTGGCCTTCATGGCGCCCGAGCCCGCGCGGTCGGCATCCGCGGCGGCGGTGGCGGCGGTGCTCGCCGCAGCGGCATCGGCGACGCTGGTGCCGTGGGCCCCGTGGGCCGCGATGCTCGGCCCGCTGGTCGCGTTGTCCGCCGTGTTGGTGGCGCTCGATGCGGCGGGCTCGAGGTCCGCGCAGGCCGTCGGAAAGGTGGCCATGGGAGCCGGCGCCCTGTTGGGCGGCGGAGCGCTCGTCGTGGCCATCCTGAACGGCGGCGGCTGGGAGATCGCCGGCGGCGTGCTTGGCCTGCTCGGCGCGGCCGGCCTCGGGGCCGCGGGCCTGGAGGCGGTGCGCGGCACGAAGGCCAGGCCCGGCCGAGTGTTCTGGTCGTGCGTCGGCGGCGCGGTCGGCGCGCTCGCGGGCATGTTCGCCTGCGCGTTCGGCGCGCTGGCGGGCACCGCGCCGATGCAGGCCGCCGAGGCGGCGACCGCCGCTTGCCTGGTGCTGGCGTTCGCGACGCTGGCGTGGGCCGCGGTGCACGAGGTCGGCGAGACCATGCACCAGCTGCCACCCGACCCTGATAGCCTCGCTTCCCAACAGGAGCTGCCGACCGCATGACCCAGCCGCCGCCCCGCAACGGCCCGACCGCTCCCGCCGGCGCATCCGCGCCGCGTCCCGCCCGTCGCCCGGCCCCGGGCCCCGCGGCCGCGGCATCCGCCGATGGGCACGCGCGGCTCGATGCCCGCTCGGGCGACGTCGAGTGCATGGTGGGCTTCTCCAGCGGCCGTTACACGGCGGTCTCCGCTCCGCTGTGGCTCGGCGTCGCGGTGGCCTGCAGCGTGATCGTGGCGGTGCTGCTGGCCCTCGTGGGCGCCGACTCCTCGGTGATGCAGGTGATGAATCGCTCGTGGACCAACTGGGCGGTGCTGCTGCTCACCTTCTGGTGCATGGGCATGCTCTACGCCAAGTGGGTGAAGACCTCGATCCAGATGCGCGCGCTGCGCGCCGTGGACATCGTGCCTCGCCGCGGCGACTTCGTGCTGAGCCCGGGCACCGCCGGCGACGTGCTGCACCGGATACGGGCCGTGGCCGAGCGGCCCAAGGATTTCATGCTCTTCCGGCGCATGGACATGGCGCTCTCGAACCTCGGCAACATCGGCGAGGTGCGCGACGTGGGCGCGGTGTTCGAGAGCCAGGCCGATTCGGACGCCTCGGCGGTGGACTCGAGCTACACCGTGATCCGCTCGCTGATCTGGACGATCCCGATCCTCGGCTTCATCGGCACGGTGATCGGCCTCTCGCAGGCGATCGGCTCGTTCACCGACGTCCTCAACCAGTCCGGCTCCGACGCCTCGAGCATCAAGTCGAAGCTCGCTCCCGTGGTGGCCGGCCTCGCCACCGCCTTCGAGACGACGCTGGTGGCGCTGCTCGCCGCGGTGTGCATCCAGCTGCTCTCGACGTGGGTCTACAAGCGCGAGGAGGCGTTGCTCGACGGGCTCACCGACTTCACGACCGAGCACGTGCTCTCGCGCCTTCGCCTCACCGACTGGCAGTGACCCATGGCGCGCCGCAGGAAACGCGAGGAAGCGCCGCTCAGCCTCTTCTCGTTCCAGGACATCATGGCGTGCCTGACCGGGATCCTCATCATGGTGGCCCTGCTCCTGGCGATCGATGGGCTGTCCGACGTGATGCAGCTGACGCCGGGCAAGGGCACCCCCGAGGCCGCGGCCGAGTCCCAGGCGCGGCTCGAGGAGCTGCGGCAGGACGTGGCGACGCTCCGAAAGGCGATCGACGACCGCCGGGGCGGCGTCGAGGTGAGCGACGGCGAGGTGCAGCTGCTCGAGGACCGGGTGCGGCGCATGGCGATGGACGCCGAGCGCACGCGGCGGCGCATCCAGGAGCTGGACGAGGAACTCGCCGAGCGCACCCGTGAGCGCCAGGAGGTCACCGCGCGCATCACCGAGCTCAAGGATCGCATCGCGCGTTCCCGTCGCCAGGCCGACGACCAGGAGATGCGCCAGCGCGTCCGGTTCCTGCCGGGGTCGGAGTATTCCAAGGCGCCGGTGTTCGTGGAGGCCATGGCGTCCGGCCTGGCGATCGCCGAGCTCGACCAGGGCAAGACGCCCCGGCTGGTGGCCCGGCTCGACGGCGCGGATGCCGACGCGCGCCTGGTCGGTGCGCTGGGGCGCCGTCTGCCGGACGCGTGGTACATGGTGTTCGTGGTGCACGAGGACGCGATCCCGCGCTTCGAGACGCTCCGCAACGCCATGATCCGCAAGGGATACGAGGTGGGCTGGCAACTCTGGCAGGGCGAGCCGGGCGGGCTGTTCGCGGGCGCGAGGCCCGCGGAGGGCGCGCCGTGAGCGTCACCGGCGGCCGTCGCCGGCGGTCCCGCGGGAGGCGCTCGCGATCGCTTGCGGGTGACCCGCTCGACCTGTTCCTCGATGCCATCACCAACGCGCTCGGCGTGGTGATGTTCATCCTGCTGATGGTGGTGCTCTTCGGCCGTGCCGGCGACACCCCGGCGGAGGTGCCGCAGCCGGAGGCGCAGGAGATGCGCAGCCTCGAGGAGCAGCGGCAGGAACTGCGCGCGCGACTGGACGCGTTGCCGCCCGCGGGCGATCCGGCGCTGGCGGCGCGCTGGAAGGCGGCGATGGAGCGCGTGCAGCGGCTCGAGCGCGAGGAAGCCGAGCTGCGCGTGACGTCCTCGAGCGCCGAGGCGCGCACCGAGGAGGCATCCGCCCGTCTCGCCGAGGACCGTGAGGCCGAGCAGCGCCTGGTGGCCGAGGCCGAGAAGGCCGCCGAGCGCGCGCGGGCGTCCTCGAGCGGGTTCATCCGCGTCAGTCGCTTTCGCCCCGACGCGCGCTCGCCGGTGCTGCTGGCGTTGAACGGCGGGCGGCTCTCGCGGGTGCGGATCACCGCCGACACCAAGGAGATCCCCCCGCCCGCGGGCGGCGCGTCCGTGACCGACCTCGCCTCGGCGCGCGAGGCCGTCCGCAAGTCGCTCGACGGTTCGCCGGCGGCCACGCATCGCGTGGAGCTGATGGTGTGGGAAGGTTCGTTCGCGCAGGCCAAGCTGGTGGAGCAGGCCCTTCTCGACGCGGGCTACGAGTGGAACCCGCTTCCCGTGCGCGCCGGCACCGCGGTGCCGCAGGGGACGGGCGGCGTGCAGTAGCGTTCGTGGGTGATGATCGTCCTGCGCACCCTCCGCCCCACCTCGGCATTCCTTGCATCCGCGCTGGCGGCGGTGCTGCTGCTGTCGGGGTGCGGCAAGCCGATCATGGTGCACGCCGTCGACGGCGCGACCGGCGACCCGCTGGGCGAGGTGCGCGTGTACCGGCACGTCTTCGGGTTCTTCCGTTTCTTCCCGGGCAAGAAGTTCGTGGTGACGGGGCCGGATGGATCGGCCGAGGTCCAGGTGGGCTCGGCCAACACCAACCTCACCATGCTGCGCTCGGGCTACGAGCCCGTGCTGTTCGGCGTGTTCGAGCGTTCGGTGCCCGCCATCGCGGCCGACGAGGGTGGGTACGGGCACGTGGTGCTGTACCGCGACATCCGCGGCGAGCCGGACAACGCGTACCGGGTGCCCTTTCGCGCGGTGCGGCGCGAGCCGTTCACGTTTGAGGTGGTGGATGCCGAGACCAAGGCCCCGGTGGGCGGCGTGGAGGGATTCGGGGCGACGTTCCTCTACCTGCCGCAGCCCGGCGTGGAGGCCGACTGGGGATTCCCGCCCCTGCAGCGAGTGACGAGCGGCGCGGACGGGCGCATCGTGCTGGACCAGGTGTCCGGGTTCCGCAACCGCTTCACCCTCCGGCTCGCCGGTTGGCAGGACGTCTCGGTCAGCGTGGACGGGCGCGACGTGGCCGGCCCGCGCTTCCTGGACGTGCAGCTGAGGCGTCTGCGCACCAAGCACGTGGACTTCCTGGTGGTCGACCAGAAGTCCGGCGCTCCCATCCCCGGCGCCGAGGTGGTGTTCGGCGAGGTCCGCGACGGGCTGCCTCCCAATCCGAACGGATGGAGCAAGGTGGTCGGCGTGGACGGCCGCACCGGCCCGATGCCGGTGCCGGACCTCGAGCCCTCGTTCCTCAGCGTGCGTTCGCAGAACCACAAGGAGTGGCGGGGCGCGCCGGTGTGGCGTGCCCTGGTGGACGGCCAGACCAAGAAGCTGCAGATGCGACGCAAGTGATCGGGCGTGGTGCGGCGTCGCGCGGCAGCGGCCGGGCGCGGGTCACCGCTGCGCGTGGCTGGCCAAGAGCCGCTCGGCGATCTGGATGCCGTTGAGCGCCGCGCCCTTTCGCACCTGGTCACCGCTGACCATGAGCATCAGTCCAAGTCCGGTCGGCTGGCTTGGGTCGGCGCGCAGGCGCCCCACCAGCACGTGGTCGCGTCCCGCGGCATCCATGGGCTCCGGGAACCGGCCGCCGGCGCGGTCGTCCACCACCTGCAGGCCGGGCGACTCCGCCAGCAGCTGCCGCGCTTCCTCCACCGCCAAGGGCGTCCGCAGCGTGAGCACGATGGACTCGGTGTGCGCGCGCAGCACCGGAACGCGCACGCAGGTCGCCGCCACGCCCACGTCGCGGTCGTCCCAGATGCGGCGCGTCTCCAGGAGCAGCTTGCGCTCCTCCTCGTTGTGGCCGTCGCCGTCGACGGCGCTGTCGTGGCTGAACACGTTGAAGAGGCACTGCCTCCCGAACACGCGCGGCTCGATGGGCCGACCCGCGGACCATTCATGTGCCTGGCGCTCGAGCTCGGCCATCGCGGCCGCGCCGGCGCCGCTCACCGCCTGATAGGTCGAGACCACCATGCGGACCACGCCCGCGCGGCGATGCAGCGGCGTGACCGCCATCAGCGCGATGATGGTCGTGCAGTTGGGAACGGCCACGATGGCGGGGCCATCGATGCGGTCCAGCGACGCCCCGTTGACCTCGGGGATCACCAATGCACAGGATGGATCCATGCGGAACGCGCTGGACTTGTCGATCGCCCATGCGCCCTCCGCGACCGCGCGCGGCGCCCACTCGCGGCTGATGGAGCCGGTGGCCGCGAAGAAGGCCAAGTCAGTGCCGCGGAAACAGCCTTCCGCCAGCGGCTCGACCGTCGCCGTGCCCCCGGGTACGTCGACGACCCGTCCGGCGGAGCGCGGTCCCGCGAACACGCGGATCGAGCGGGCCGGGAAACGCCGTGCGCCGAGCAGCGAGAGCAGCTCGTGCCCGACCGCCCCCGTGGCGCCGACCACGGCCACCGACGGATCCGCCCGCAACCGCATCAGCGACGCCGCTTCGGTTCGGGGCTCACCAGGAAGAAGCGACCGATGCGTGCGTCGAAGCAGCTCTGGTCGGGCCGCTCGAAGGTGAACTCGCCCTCCATCGTCCCCCAGTGCGTCATCAGCGGGGCGAAGCTCTGGTACTCGAAGCGTTCGCCGGGCGCCAAGGTCGGCTGCTGCCCGACCACGCCGTCGCCCACCACTTCATGACGATCACCGTCGCCGTCCACGATCATCCAGTGCCGGCGGCGCAGGGTCACCGGCTCGCGGCCCTCGTTGGTGATGGTGACGTGGTACGCGAAGTTGAAGCGCCCGATGGTCGGGTCGCTGGTCTCGGGGATGAAGGACGGCGACACCCGGACCCGGATGCCTTCGGTGAGCGCGTCGGAACCTTTCGTGGCGGCGTCGGACATGGTGACTCCATCCTAGGACGGCGGTGCGCCCGGGAGAACCGTGAATTCGCGGGCCAACACGGTGCCGGCGCCGCATGCCCGCGCGTGTCAGCGCGCCAGCAGGCGGCGCAGCGCCTCGCCGGGATCGGGTTCGCGCATCAGCCCCTCCCCCACCAGCGCGATCCGAATGCCGTGCGAGTGAAGACGGCGCAGGTCGGCAGGGACCCGGATGCCGCTCTCGGCCACCATGACGCGACGGGTGGGAGCCTCCACCATGTCGGCCACCCGCAGCGCGTGGCCGAGGTCCACGGTCATCGTGGAGAGGTCGCGGTTGTTGATGCCGAGCAACCCGTATCCGGCATGGGGGAAGCCCACGTGGTTGATCACGCGCCACAGGTGGTCGAGCGAGTGCACCTCGAGCAGCGTGGTCATCTGCAGCTCGGTCGCGAGGATCTGGAAGTCGATGATCTCGCGCTCGTGCAGGCACTCGGCGATCAGGAGGATGGCGTCCGCGCCGGCCGCGCGCGCCTCCCACACCTGGTACTCGTCGACGATGAAGTCCTTGCGCAGCACGGGCAGCGGCACCGCGTCGCGGATCGCGTGGATGTACGCGAGGTCCCCGCCGAAGAACTCGCGGTCCGTGAGGCAGCTGATCGCGGCCGCCCCGGCCTCCCAGTACCCTCGGGCGATGGCGACCGGATCGAAGTCCTCGCGGATCACGCCGGCGGACGGGCTCTTGCGCTTGACCTCGGCGATCACGCGCATGTCGTCCGGGTGGCGGTCGTCGACCACGTTGCGGAAGAAGTTCCTCGGCCGGCCGAGCTCGGAGATGCGTTCCTTGAGCTCCTCGATCGGGTGCGCACGGCGCGCCTCGGCGACCTCGCGGCGCTTGTGCTCGACGATGTGCCTGAGGACGGGAACCATGGGTGGGCGCGCACGGCTCGCGCTGGCGATCCTGCCGGCGGCGTGGTTCCTCGAGTCTACGCGTGCCGCGGACGTGGCCGCGGATGCGACGTCGCTCGCCCCGGACACGGCGGCCGCCCCGCCCGCGGCGCTGCCATGGTGGCCCGTGGCGTGGTGGACGCTCGGCGCGATCGCGGCGCTGGTGCTTGCTCGGCGCGTCGAGTGGATGCGGCAGATGCCGCGGGAGGGACCGGCCTGGCGCGTGCGCCCGGAGGCGAGCGTCTTCGGATTCGGCGGGGCATTCCTGGCCACGGCGATCGGCGCGATGGTGGGCAGCCGATGGGTGGGGCAGCCGGCGGGCTCCGTTGCCGGTGCGGCCGCCGGCGGCCTGGCGGGCACCGCGGCGCGCTCGATCGGTGCGCACCTCGGGCAACTCGGCGTCGTGATGGCGGTCGTGCTCATGCCGGGCACCCGCATGCCCGGCGGTGCACGCGCCGTCGGGCATGGCGGCGTCCACGCGCAGCCGCGCGGGCAGCTTGAATCCATGGCATTGGCGGTGGTCTTCGCGATCGGGCTCTGGGCGGTCGTGCAGTCGGTCGGCGGAGCGGTGCAGCTGGTGCAGCAGTGGTGGGGCGCGGCCGCGCCCGCGGTCGGGCATCGCACGCTCGAGGCCATGGCCGGCTCCGGGGCCGGGGATCCGTGGTGGTGGGCCACGGTCCTCTCGGCCGCCATCCTCGCCCCGATCGCCGAGGAATGGATGTACCGCGGCCTGCTGCAGCAAGGGCTCAAGGGCGTGGGGCTCGGCCGGCTGGGCGCCGTGCTCGTGACCTCGGCGCTGTTTGCGATCGTCCACTGGTCGGCGCTGGCCGACGGTGCGCGCGCGGTCGGCGTGGCCTCGCTGTTCACGCTGTCCGTGGGCTGGGGCCTCCTCTACGAGCGCACCGGTCGCATGGCGGCGCCCGTGCTCGCGCACGCGCTCTTCAACACGGCCAACCTGATCATCGCCTCCCGGACGGCAGCGGGGTGAGCGCCGGCGTGCGCGGTCCGCGCGAGCGGCAGGGGCCGCAGTCGCTCGGACAGGCACGGCCTTCGGCCGCGAACTCGCTTGGTGCGACCCCTGCCGCCCGCGCTTGCGTGATCGCCGGCGTGCGCGGTCCGCGCGAGCCGCAGGGGCCGCAGTCGCTCGGACAGGCACGGCCTTCGGCCGCGAACTCGCTTGGTGCGACCCCTGCCGCCCGCGCTTGCGTGATCGTCGGCGTGCGCGGTGGCTCAGGGCTCGTGCCAGGCGCGGCCGTCGCGCGCGAGCAGGTCGTGCGCGGACTGCGGGCCCCATGAGCCGGGCGCATAGTTGCCGCGGATCTGCCGACGGAGCGGGGCACTCGCGGGGCCGATGAACGGCATGACCGCGCGCCAGGCGTCCTCGGTCTCCTCACGCGTCTTGTAGAGCGTCTGGTCGCCGCGCATCGCGTCGACCAGCAGCGGGCCGTATGCCTCCACCGAGTCGTTGCCGAACGAGGTGCGGTAGTCCATCACCATCTCCACCGGGCGCAGCGCGAGGCCGGCGCCGGGCACCTTGCTGTTGAAGCGCAGGCTCAGCCGTTCGCCGGGCGCGATGCGGATCACCATGCGGTTGCCCGGAACCTGGGTCCCCGCGATGCCCCGGAAGAGATTCGCCGGCGGCTCCTTGAACTGGATCACCACCTCGGTGGCCTTGGCGGCGAGGCGCTTGCCGGTGCGCACGTAGAAGGGCGTGCCGCCCCAGCGCCAGTTGTCGAAGGTGAAGCGGATCGCCGCGAAGGTCTCGGTGGTCGAACCGGCCGCCACCCCGGGAAGGTCCGCGTAGGCGGCCTCGGAGACGTCGGCGAAGTCACCGGCCGCGTACTGCCCGAGCGCGGCGCAGGAGGCGGCGCGGGCGGCGTCCGGCACTTGGATGCTCTCCACGATCTTGCGCTTCTCGGCGTTGATCATCGCCGGCGTCCAGCTCGACGGCGGATCCATCGCCACGAACGCGAGCACCTGCAGCAGGTGGCTCTGGATCATGTCGCGGATGGCGCCCGTCTGGTCGTAGAAGCCGGTGCGCGTGCCGACGCCGAGGGTCTCGGCGGCCGTGATCTGCACGTGGTCCACGTACGTGGCGTTCCAGATCGGCTCGAATATGGCGTTGGCGAAGCGGAACGCGAGCAGGTTCTGCACGACCTCCTTGCCGAGGTAGTGGTCGATGCGGTAGATCGACTCCTCCTCGAACACGGTGCCCAGCGCGCGGTTCAGGGCGCGGGCGCTCTCGAGGTCGGTTCCGAAGGGCTTCTCCACGATGATCCGCTGCCAGCTCCGCCGCGCGGGGTCGACGCTGCACCATCGCTTGCCCTCGGTGACCAGCCCGGCGGCGTCGATCTGCGCCACGATCGGGGCGTACAGCTCGGGAGCCACCGAGAGGTAGAAGAGGACGTTCCCGCGCGTCCCGGAGGCGGCGTCGAGCGCGTGGATGCGCTCGGCGATCTCGGGCCACGCGTGTGCATCCGCGGCGTCGCCGGCGAGGTAGTGGATGCGGCCCGCCAGCGCTTGCCACGCACGTTCGTCGAAGGACGGCCCGGTGGCCGCGCGGACGCCGTCGGCGAGCTCTGCACGGAACGCGTCGTCGGACTTCGGCCGGCGGCTCACCCCGAGCACCTGCGTGCGCGGGTCGATGTTGCCGAGCCGCGCCATCTCGTAGAGCGCGGGGACGAGCTTGCGGTGCGTCAGGTCGCCGGAGGCGCCGAGGATGACGATCACGCACGGGTCGGGGAGGGGCACGCGCGGATCGTATGGACCGGGCGCCGGCGTTTGGGTGCCCCGGCCGGCGGATTCACGCGGCGCCGCGGGCCTCGCGCGGGTGGAAGCGCTCGATCGCCCGCCGCAGGTGGCTGCGATCGACGTGGGTGTAGATCTGGGTGGTGCCGATGTCGGAGTGGCCGAGCAACTCCTGCACGACGCGCAGGTCGGCGCCGCCCGCCACCAGGTGGGTCGCGAAGGAGTGCCGGAGGAGGTGCGGGTGCACCTTCTCGAGCCCCGCGAGCCGGGCCGTCCGCGCCACGATCCTCCAGACCGCGATGCGGTCGACGGGTCGACCCGTCCGCGAGAGAAGCAGCCGGAACCCGTCGCGGCGGTCGGGGTGGCTGGCCAGGTGCGGCCGCAGCTCGGCCAGGTAGCGGTCGACCGCCTCCACCGCGGGCTGGCCGATCGGCACGATGCGCTGCTTGTTGCCCTTGCCGGTGACCTTGAGGAACGCGAGCTTCGATTCGTACTCGTTCACCTTCAGCGCGCCCACCTCGCTCGCGCGCAGGCCCCCGGCGTACATCAGCTCCAGCATCGCCCGGTCGCGCAGCCACAGCGGCCCGTGGTCGGGGTTCGGCGCCTCCACCAGGCGCTTCATCTGCCCGGGGGTCATGGTGCCCGGCAGCCGTCGCCAGGTGGTCGGGCGCTCGAGGAGCCGCGCCGGGTCGCGCTCGATCCGGCGCTCCGCCTGCAGCCAGCGGAAGAGGACGCGGATGGTGGCCAGGTGACGGACGATGCTGCGCGGATCCAGCGCGTGCTCGGTGGAGAGGCGCCTGAGGTGGCCGGCCAGGTCATCCATCGTCACCGCGCCGGGGTCGACGATGCCGCGCGCCGACAGGTCGGCGGCCAAGGTCCTCAGGTCGCGGGCATAGGCCTCGAGCGTGGCCGCCGAGAGGCCCGCCTCGATGCGCAGGTGCAGCAGGAACGCGTCGATGGCGCGATCGAACTCAGGGGCTTCGCGATGGGCCTCCGCGGCGTCCATGGACGGTCACCTGCTGCGGCACGCCGGTGGGCGTGCGCTGGCGGTAGGTGTCCTCGCGGTTGATGCGGTGGAACAGGGCGCACCCGTGGAAGCCGCCGACGCAGTAGCGGTACATGTCGCCGAGCTCGGCCATGCTGAAGCGCGCCTGGCACCGTGGATCGTTCCGGTCCACGTGCGGGCACGCGTGTCCAAGCGTCGGATCGGGGTCAGGCATGGCGGACGCACCGATCGTAGATCGGCGATCCGGTCATCGATAGCCCAGTTGCCGCGGGAAGAAGTGGAGCCCGGCCGCCTTCCGGGCGGATTCGAGCGTCTTCTCGGCCACGGCATTGGCGCGCTCGCAGCCGGCCCGCAGGATCTCCAGGATCCGACCGTCGTCCTCGCCGAGCGCGGCGCGGCGCTCCCGCATGGGCTCCAGGAGCCGGTTGATGGCGGCGGCCACCTCGACCTTCACGTGGCCGTCGCCGAGGTTGTCGCCCGCGGCGTACCGGCGCTTGAGCTCGGCGACGCGGTCGGGGTCGTCGATGAACGCGTCCACGTACTGGAAGAGCGCGTTGCCGACGTCTCCCGGCTCGGTGGGGCTCTGGCGCCCGGTGAAGATCCTCTTCACCTTGGCCTCGACCTCCTTCGGCGAGTCGCTGACGAAGATCGCGTTGCCGAGGCTCTTGGACATCTTGTTCTTGCCGTCGATGCCGACGAGCCGGCCGACCTTGCCGACCTCGGCCCGCGGCACCGGCCACACCCCGCCGAGCCGTTCGTGGTCGGCGTCGTCGGCGTCGGTCGGGACCGCGCAGTACATCTGGTTGAAGCGCCGCGCCACTTCCCGGGTGAGCTCGAGGTGCGGCACCTGGTCCTCGCCCACCGGCACGCCGACGGGCCGGAACGCCAGGATGTCGGCGCACTGGCCCACGGCGTAGAGCGGGAACCCGAACGAGTAGGTGTCGCCGAGGCCCTTGGTCTCGATCTCGGTCTTCAGCGTGGGGTTGCGCATCACCCGGTTGAAGGGCAGCAGCATCGCGAAGAGGAAGGCGAGCTCGTGGATCGCCGGCACCTCGCTCTGCAGGAAGATCGTGGACTTCGCCGGGTCGATGCCCATGGCCAGGTAGTCGCGGACGATCGAGAGGGTGTCGCGGCGGATCTCCTGCGGCTTGTCCGCGCGCGTGGTGAACGCGTGGTAGTTGGCAAGGATGAAGTAGCAGTCGTGCGTGTCCTGCAGCTCGACGCGCCGCTTCACGCTGCCCACCCAGTGCCCGAGGTGCAGCTGCCCGGTGGGGGTGTCGCCGGTGAGGATCCTCGGGCGTGCGTCGCTCATGGGAACGGGAAGATACGCCGCCGTGGCTACCATCCGTCGGATGGACGGCTTCGACGAGATTCAGGTCGAGGGGATCGACGAGGAGGTCCGCGCTCCCGCGCTTCCCGGGCGCGTGACGGCGCGGGCCACGGCCGAGGATCTCCTGGACTGCCTCGCGAACGACCTGGTCGCGCACGCCGCCAACTGCGTCCGGCAGTTCGGCAGCTTCCACCTGGCGCTCTCGGGAGGTCGCACGCCGCTGCCGCTCTACGCGCAGCTCATGTACGACCCCCGGTTCCGGATCCTGCCGTGGCGCCGGACGCACCTGTGGATGGTCGACGAGCGCTGCGTGCCGTTCGAGGACGAGCGTTCCAATTTCGCGCGCATCCGAGAGGTGATCGTCGAGCACTCCGACATCCCCGCCGAGCAGGTGCATCCGATGGTGGCCACGCTGCCCGATGCGGCGGCCCGTTACGAGCGCGAGCTCCGCGAGGCGCTCGGCTGGCGCGAGAAAGGGCACGACCGGCTGGACTTCGTGCTTCTGGGGATGGGCGCCGACGGTCACACCGCGAGCATCTTCCCGGGGTCGCCGGCGCTCGTGGAGGCGGAGCGCTTGGCGCTCGACGTCGCGGCCCCCGAGACCTGCGCACCGCACGTGCCGCGGTGCACACTGACCATGCGCACCATCAACGCCGCGCGGTTCGTGGCACCGTTGGTGCAGGGGGCCGACAAGGGACCGGCGCTGGCGCGCGTGGCGGCCGGCGCGTCCCCGGAAGAGCTGCCGATCGCCGGCGTGCGACCATTGGCCGGCGAGCTGCGCTGGTACCTCGACGCCGAGGCGTGCGCGGCCGCACGAGCCTAGGCGTCGAGGGCATCGCGCCCGAGCCACGCCTCCAGGATCGCGCACGCCGCGAGCGCGTCGCGCAGCTCCTTCTTCTCGCGGTGGGTGCGGCCGGACCGCGCCATGCGCTGGTCGGCCTCGAAGCTCGAGAGCCGTTCGTCGTGGTAGTGCACCGGCAGCTTCACGCGCTCGGCGAGCGATGCGCCGAACGCACGCACGTCCGCGGTGGCGCCGCCCTCCGTGCCGTCCATGTTGAGGGGCAGGCCGATCACCAGCGCATCGGGGCCGTGCCGGTCGACGGCGCGCGCGAGCGCGTCCAGGAGCGCGGGCCCGCGCGGCACCTGAACCACCTCCACGGGCTGCACGAGCCCGATCACGTCGTCCCCCGCCGCCAGGCCGGTGCGCTTCGCGCCGAGGTCGACCGCGAGGTAACGCACGCCTAGCGCAGCTCCGGCGGCACCAGGCCCGCGACGTCCTTCACCCGCTCGGCGAGGTCGGCCCGGACCACGAGCGTGGCGCCCGCGGTGCGAACCACGATGACGTCCTCGAGCCCGATGGTCGCGATGACGTGCGACGGGTCGTCGCTCAGGGCCGCGATGTTGCGGCTGCCCACATGAACCGCGCGCGCGTTGGTGCGGTTGCCGTCGGCGTCGGCCGCCAGCGTCTCGGCGTAGCTCGGCCAGCTGCCGACGTCCCGCCACTCGACGTCCATGGGCACCACGCACACCGAGAGGTCGCAGTCCTTCGACGGGGGTTCCATGAGCGC
>Ga0255182_1000628_pt1 | contig 21853 bp, 19 predicted proteins | sample Atl_UVDOM_RepA_8_FD_188420 | JGI IMG/M metagenome (GOLD analysis project Ga0255182, IMG submission 188420) | Freshwater microbial communities from Altamaha River, Georgia, United States - Atl_UVDOM_RepA_8d | ecosystem: Environmental > Aquatic > Freshwater > River | place: USA: Georgia...
CGACAAGACGCAGCGTCGAACCGGCGGGAACGGTGGTTGTGCCGGTGAGAGCAACGTAGCTTGGGGAAAGCGACACTAGTTGCGCTGTCGGGCTCGTGGGGCTCGCGGCCGTGATTGTCGCCAACGCAGACGCCTCGACGCTGCCAGGGCAGAATCTCAAGACGGTCGTCGGGCTGGCGGTCCCCGACCCGTCTGGTGCCAGCCAAGCGCCGCGTCCGGACCGGGTGCCAACTGCATCGGCTGCGGCACGGAGCAGATGGCTTGAAACCGCCGCCGCAGCGTCGCGCAGCTTCCGCTTATTGTTTGCTGGGCTTATCGCTGGGGCGGTGGCAACGCCAAGCAGCCCGAGGATAACGATCACGACGAGCAACTCGACAAGCGTCATGCCGCGACGGCGAGGAGAGACGCGGTCCATGGCTAGCGCACCATGAGGTCGTGATTGGTGATGTTGTCCTTGTAAGCGCTGGGGTTGTCGGGGTCGGGAGCGCCGATCAAGCCCTTTCCGGTATCATCGCTGCGCTCGCAAATTCCCGTCTCCAGTTGCAGCGGCACCATGGGCCAGCCGGCGGTGCCGCTTGTAAGGATTCCGTAGCCGCTGCTGCCACTAGTCGCTTCATCTGGTCCTGGCGAATAGATCAATGGCACCAACTCAAATGCAGTCGGGTCATGCCTGGGCGTGCCGAGGTCCAGCGGGTCAGGGTACCTCGCCGGGTCAGCGATCTGGACGGGTGAGTAGTGTGGCGAACCGCTAGGGCTCGACGAAAAACCAGGGGCCCATCGAATGAATGCAATGGGGTTCCCCCAGCCGTCGTGGAATTCCTTCGCACCGTCGTCGTCCTTGTCGCCAATCTCATCCGGCCGAAATGACTCGATCGCATCTGGTGAGAAGCCAGAGCGGGTGACGATCATGTACAAGCACTCGGCTCCTTGGTAGTTGCTGTCGGGTGAGGTCACAGTTCTGTATCTGTTGTAAGCCTTGCCAGGTCCTGTCGCGGCGGTGGCGACGACGTTCGCCCAAGAATCCGGCATCTCTTCGACGATGGTGGCACGCACCTGTCCCAGTTGAGCTTTTGTCGTGCCTTTTAAGCGGGTGCGATAGGAGTCATGCATTTCCTCGATCACGCTATTGATCTTTGCGATGGTGGATCGGGTTTTGTCTGCCTTTGAGCGCTGGCGACCGACGTTGAGTCCAGCCAGCGACAACGAACCAAGAATCGACAGGATCACCATGACCACAAGCAGTTCCACAAGCGTGAAACCAGCTGGTCGTGTCGAGGCCTGCCCTGACAGGCGTTGCCACTTGAGCGGCATGGGCGTGGCGGTGCACATGGCTTATTGCTTCAGGCTGTCGAGATAGTCACGGCGGGTGCTGGGCCAAAAGTTCGAAAGATCGTCGTCATTACCAAATACCTCGTCACGGCCGGCGCAGAGAATCTGGAAGGTGTCGGGATTCGCAAAGTCGTAGGCCGTATTGCCAAACGGAAGAGCATCGCCGGCGACTGTCATGCGAAAGGCGCCTGGGACGGTGCTCATTCCGCCGGCGTAGGGTGCGGCGGTGTACATCGCCGAATTGATATAGAGGTAGGGGCTTCCTGGCTTGCCGGTTGGGTAGTAGGAGCCCGTCGATTGATTGACACGCGACATATCGAAGTCGTAGAGCTTCTTTCTGTCGGAAGTGGGATCGAGGGGCGATGTCGGGTCGTCCGTATAACCTTTAAGCCAAAACGCTACCGCATTCGTGCCGGTGATCGAGACTCCGGCCGGAAGCGCACCCGACAGCTGAGTGGCGACGTTACCGCAGCGTGGGAAAAGTCGGGCCAGGTGCTTTCCGGCAGGGCTGGATGCCGAGAGCGTCGTGTCCAGCGCCGGCGGAAAACTCCCGTACTCGTTCTTGTACGTCATGATCGCCATGTGCAGCATGTCGATCTCCGCCTTGATCGCCGCATTCCTCGCCGAGGCCTGCGCCCGCATCACCGCCGGCGTGACCAGCGCCGCCAAGACGGCGATGATCCCGATCACCACCAGCAACTCCACAAGCGTGAAGCCGGTGGGCACCCTCACCCGGCCTGCGGCCGGCCTCTCCCAGAGGGAGAGGCGGGAGGAGCGGAATGTGCTTGTGGACTGCGGATGCATGACTTCCCTCACGAAAGATCCTGAATGAGCTTGATCAGCGGCAGGAAGAGCGCGATCACGATGAAACCCACCGCACCACCCAGGAAGATGATCAGCAACGGCTCCATCAAGCTCGTCAAACTCTCCGTCAACACCGCCACCTCCTCGTCGAACGTGTCGGCGACCTTATAGAGCATCGTGTCGAGCTCGCCCGACTCCTCACCCACGTCCACCATGTTGATCATCAGATCGTCGACGACCGGCTGCTTGTACTTCGTCATGTAAAGCAGCGCGCCGATCCCCGGCACGAAGATCGCCCAGAAGAGCATCGCCACGGCGTTGAACGGCGGCACCGAATACTGCTTCAGAGGCTTCGCGATCGACTCGCCCTCGCGAATCGACTCCGACACCTTCTCGAACATCTGCTCGAACATCATGTTGCCCGACGTCGAACGGGTGATGTTCAAGGCCTCGAGAATCGGCACGCCGGCCCCGAGCAGCGTGCCCATCGTGCGGGCGCTGCGGGAGACGATGTTTTTCTCCACGAGCTGCCCGAAGATGATCACTTTCAGCGTGAAAAGGTCCCAGCCGAAGCGGCCGTAGGGGATCTTCTTGATCCCCTTGATGATCAGATTGAAGCCGAAGGGGATCGCCGGGATCGCCCACCAATAGTTGACCGCCGCATTCGAGATGCCGATCAACGTCTCCGTCATCGGCGGCAAGGTCGAGCCGAAGTCGTCGAAGATCTTTTTGAACTGCGGCACGATCTTGATCATGATGAACGTGAGGATGCCCACGGCCACGCTCACGACCACCACCGGATAGACCATCGCGCCCTTCACCTTGCGCTTCAGCGCCTCGGCGCGTTCCATGAACTCCGACAAACGGCGCAGGATCACTTCCAGCGCACCGCCCGCCTCGCCGGCCCGGATCATGTTCACATAGAGCCGGTCGAAGGCCTTCGGGCTCTTCGACATCGCCTCCGAGAGCGTGGCACCGCCCTCGATCTCGTCGCAGACGTCCTCGATCGAATACTTGAGCCGGCCCGGCTTCTGCATCTCCGCCAGGATCTTGAGGCTCCGCAGGATCGGCAGGCCCGCGTCCTGCAGGATCGAAAGCTGCCGCGTGAAGAGCGTGAGGTCCTTCCCCTTCACGCCCCCGAACACAAACCCGCGGTTCTTCTTCTTCGCCGCCGCCCCCGTCGCCGTCGCCTTCTTGGCCTTGATCTTCGTGATCAAGAAGCCATTGGAGCGGATCGTGGCCTGGGCCTCGGCCTCGGTCGCCGCGTCGATCGTGTCGCGGATCTCCTCGCCGGTGGTCGCGTTGATCGCTTCAAACAGGAAGGTGGGCATGGCTCACGAGACGAGGCTTTGGGCTCGTCGAAAAATGGATGGAATGGATGCGCTCGTCGTGGATCGCTCAGGCGTCGAGAATCGTCTCCCGCACGACCTCCTCGGCGGTCGTCTGGCCGTCGAAAATGCCCCGCATGCCGGAATCGCGGAGCGTGACCATGCCCGCCTTGCGGGCCGCGTCGCGCAGCTCCTCAGTCGAGGCGTTGCGGATCACCATGTCGCGAAGCTGGTCGGTCATGACGAGGAACTCATACAACCCCAGACGGCCCTTGTAGCCGCTGTTGTTGCACTTCTCGCAGCCCTTGCCGCGGTAAAACTTCTTCCCCTGGATCTGTTCGGTCGTCACCTCGAGATCCGCCAGGAGGTCGGCGTCGGGGGCCACCTCCTCCTTGCAATTCGCGCAGATCCGGCGGACCAGCCGCTGGGCCATGATCGCCTCCACCGTCGCCGTGATCAAAAACGGCGGCACGCCCATGTCGCGGAGCCGCGTGACCGTCGACGGGGCGTCGTTGGTATGGAGCGTGGAGAAGACCATGTGGCCGGTGAGCGCGGCCTGCACGGCGATCTCCGCCGTCTCCACGTCGCGGATCTCGCCCACGAGGATCCGGTCGGGATCCTGCCGGAGGATCGCGCGGAGGCAGGCGGCGAAGGTGTTGCCGATCTCGGCGTCGATCGGCACCTGCACGATGCCGTCGATGTCGTATTCCACCGGGTCTTCCGTCGTGATCACCTTGTCTTCGATGTCGTTGAGCTCGGAGAGGGCGGAATAGAGCGTCGTCGTCTTGCCGGAGCCCGTCGGCCCCGTCACCAGGACGATGCCGTTGGGCCGCTTGATCATCTCCCGGAACTTCCGCAGGATCTCCGGATCCATGCCGAGCTTCTCGAGGCTCAAAGAGACCACGCCGCGGTCGAGCACCCGCATGACCACGCTCTCGCCGAAGAGCGTCGGCAAGACGCTCACGCGGAGATCCACCGGATGGCCGCCGACCGTCAGCTCGATGCGACCGTCCTGCGGGAGCCGCCGCTCGGCGATGTCGAGATTCGCCATCACTTTGATGCGAGTCGTGATCGCGAAGGCGAGATGCTTCGGCGGCGGCACCATCTCCTGGAGCACGCCGTCCGACTTCATGCGGATCCGAAACTCGTGCTCGAAGGGCTCGAAGTGGATGTCGCTGGCGCTGTCGCGGATCGCCATCAAGAGCACCATGTTGAGCAGCTTCCGCACCGGCGCGCTCTCGGCCAAGGCCTCGACGTCGTCGAGCGCGATCGGGCCGTCCTTGAGCGCCGCCGCCTTCGCCGCCGCCTCGAGCTCCTTGTCGGCCTCGAGCTTGTCGACGATCGATTCGAGCGTGTCGGTCTTCGACGAGTAGTACTTGTCGAGAACCTTCTGGATCTCCAGATCGGTCGCCACGCGGACGTGGATGTCGTAGCCGAGGAGCACCCGCAGCTCGTCGGCGATCTGCATCTTCTGCGGCTCGGCCGAGGCGATCGTGAGGCGGTTGCCCGAGAGCTCGAGCGGCACGATCCGGTAGAGCTGGGCCATCGGCTCGCTCACGATCTCGACCACGTCGCCGTTGAGCTTGATCTCGGAGAGCGGGACGACCGTCGTGCTCCATTGCTCGGCGAGCGCCTCGGCGAGCTGCTCCTCCGTGATCATCGACATCGAGATCGCGATGCGGCCGAGCAGCTCCCCGCCCCGCGCAGACTGCTCCTCGAGGATCGCGTCGAGCTGGGGCTCGTCGATCATGCCGAGGTCGATCAGGATCTGTCCGAGGCGACGGAGGGCCATGGGATCTCAGCTCTTAATGGTCGTGCTTGGGCTTCTTGGGGCCGTCGGCATCGAGCTCCTCGAAGATGCCCCGCTCGGCGTTGAAGATCCGCTGGGCGAGGTCGTCGAGCGATTGGGCCTTCGCCAGGGCGTCTTCCTTGCGGATCTTCTTCTCGCTCCAGAGGCGGAAGAGGTGGTCGTCGAGCAGCTGCATGCCGAGCTTCGCGCCCGTCTGGATCGCGGAGTTGATGCGGAAGGTCTTGTTCTCGCGGATCAGGTTGCCGATGGCGGGGGTGACGACGAGGATCTCGTAGGCCGCCACGCGGCCGCCGCCGATCTTCGGAATCAGCGTCTGCGAGACCACCCCGATGATCGCCGTCGAGAGCTGCGTGCGGACCTGCTCCTGCTGGTTGGTCGGGAAGGCGTCGATGATGCGGTTGACCGTGCCCTGGGCGCTCGAGGTGTGGAGCGTGCCGAACACCACGTGGCCCGTCTCGGCCGCGGAGATCGCCGCCTCGATCGTCTCGAGGTCGCGAAGCTCGCCCACGAGGATGATGTCGGGGTCTTGGCGCAGGGCGCGGCGGAGAGCTTCCGAGAAGCTCGTCACGTCGTTGCCGATCTCCCGCTGATTGACCGTGCACTTCTTCGACTTGTGATAAAACTCGATCGGGTCTTCGATCGTGATGATGTGGTGGGCGTGCGACTCGTTGATGAAGTTGATGAGGCTCGCGAGCGTGGTGCTCTTGCCGGAGCCCGTCGGGCCCGTGACCAGGAAGAGCCCGCGGGGCCGCTGCACCATCTTCTTGCAGATCTCGGGCAGGCCCAGCTGCTCGGGAGTGAGCATGCTCGTGGGGATCTGCCGGAGCACCATCGCGATGGTGCCCTTCTGCTTGAACACGCTCACGCGGAAGCGGGCCATGTCCTTGAAGGCGAAGCCGAAGTCGGTGCCGCCCTTTTCGGCCAGCTCCGCCTGGCACCGCTCGGGCGTGATCGCCTTCATCAGGCCGTTGGTGTCGTCGGCGGTGAGGACCTTCGTGTTTTGCGGGGTCATGGAGCCGCTCATCCGGAAGACCGGCGGCTGGCCGACGGTGATATGAATGTCGCTCACGCCCCCCTTCACCGCGGCGGTGAGGAGCTTGTCGATCTGGATCGTGCCCGTGGCCGCCTTGGGCAGGGCATACTGGTCGTCCGCCGAGCCGCCGGATGCCGCGGCGGCCGCCTGCTCCGCGGGAGAGGGCTCGTCGGCGATGTCGAGCTCGATGTCGCCCGCTGACGAGGCCGACGAAGCGGCGGGCGGGGGCGGCTCAGCCTCGACCGGGGCCGTCCGCAGCACGAGGATGCGGGTGGAGCCCGACTCGACCAGCGAGCCCGAATAGGTGCCCGAGGCGGTCGCGAAGGTGAACTGCTTCGGATCAGCCCCCGCCGGCACCACCGCCGCCTCGAAGGCCTGCATGTCCTCGGGGGAAAGCGGCTTGGTCTTCAGGCCCCGATTCTGGTCGCCCACCCGCAGGGTCGGCGGATAGCCGGCCGACAGCCGCACTTCCGCCGCGCCGTTCTCACGGCCCAGCGTGAGCAGCTTGTCGAGCTGCTGGATAAGGGGAGATATGGCGGCCGTGCTCATGGGAGGCTCATCCAGACGGGCAGTCGAAAGGGACAGTTGGGACCAGGGCCGGGGCCAGGCGGAAGACGAAGAATGGGACCAAGCGTGGGACCAAGCGTAGGGCTCGGGGCGGAGGAGCACGGCCGACGACTTGGACACCCCCCCGCTCGCCCCAGCCCCCATATGGGATCTGCACCGGGACTCGGCACTGTGTCGCGGGCCGCAGCACGGCCGCGGACCCGGACGCCGAAACGGCCTCCTTGCCTCGTGGCGCTGTGCCCAGCCAGCGGAACGGGAACTGGCCCACCTCGCCTGCCGCCTCTCGTTTTTCCAGCCGGATCAGGCCCCTGACAGCCGCCGACCAGACGTCTGTATTATGCGCTTGGGGACCACGAAAGGGAAAGCCGCGGGTCGGCCGCCGGGATGGTTTTTCCGGTCGTGCCGGCCGTCGGCCGCCCGCCGGGAACTTTGGTATCGTGAAGGACTCGCGAAGATCCCCCGTTTCCCCGCCCAGAGCCCGCCAGAAACCCGCCATGGATGTCGTCAATCACCGCGACGCGGTGCCCTTCACCACCGTCGACGGATCGACGATCCGCGAACTGCTCGCCCACCGCAACTCGGGCATCCGCCAGCAGAGCCTCGCGGAGGCCCGTCTCGCCCCCGGCCGGGCCACCACGCCCCACCACCACGCCGTGACCGAGGAGATCTACTACATCCTCTCGGGCACCGCCGCGATGACCCTCGGCGCGGAGACCAGGCCCGTCGGCCCCGGCGATGCCATCGCCATCCCGCCCGGCATGCGGCACACCATCCGCAACACCGGCGCCGAGGAGCTCGTCTTCCTCTGCACCTGTGCCCCGGGCTACGAACACTCCGACACCTTCCTCGAACCGGCCCCCGGCGGCTGACCCGATCCATGGCCGCTCAAGACGCCTTCTCCCAGGCCCTCATCGCCGACGGCATCCTCAGCCCCGAGCAGCTCGCCGAGGCCTCGCGGCTCGCCTCCGCATCCGGCACGCCGCTCCAGGACGAGATCGTCAAGCTCGGCTATGCGAAGCCCGAGAAGGTGATGGCGTCGCTGGCGAAGGCGTATCGCGTGAAGGTGGTGGATCTCACCGGCGCGATCGTGCCACGGGAGGTGGTCGACCTGCTGCCGGAGAGCGTGGCCCGCGAAAACTCCATCTTCCCGCTCGAGGAGGCGGGCAGCGCCCTGCGGCTGGTCACGAGCGACCCGTCCGACATGGACCTGCAGGACAAGCTCCGCTTCATCCTCAATCGCGATGTCGAGCTGGCCGTCGCCCCGCGGCAGCAGATCATCGAGGCCATCAACCGCCACTACGGCCTGGCCGACGGCGAAAGCGCCGACTCGATGCTGCAGGAGTTCACCGACACGGCCATCGACTTCACCGAGACGGCCGTGGAGTCGACCGCCGCGGCCGCCACCGAGTCGGAGAGCGACGCGCCGGTCGTGAAGCTCGTGCGGCTGATCATCACCGAGGCCGTGCAGCTGCGGGCCAGCGATATCCACATCGAGCCCTTCGAAGACCGCGTCCGCATCCGCTACCGCATCGACGGCCGCCTCGTCGAGCGCGACAACCCGCCCCGCCGGCTCCTGGGCGCGATCCTCTCCCGCATCAAGATCCTCTCCGGCCTCGACATCGCCGAGCGCCGCCGCCCCCAGGACGGCCGCATCAAGCTCACGGCCGACGGCAAGGACTACGACCTGCGCGTGAGCGTGCTCCCGACCAACCACGGCCAGTCGGTCGTCATGCGGGTGCTCGACAAGGACAACATCCGCGTCGGCGTGCGGCAGCTGGGCCTCTCCGAGAACGACTTCCGGCAGTTCAAGAACCTGATCCGCCGGCCCAACGGCATCATCCTCGTCACCGGCCCCACGGGCTCCGGCAAGACGACCACCCTCTACGGCTCGCTCAACGAGCTCAACCGCCCCGACACCAAGATCATCACCGCGGAGGACCCGGTCGAGTATTACCTCGAGGGGATCAACCAGGTGGAGATCAAGCACCAGATCGGGCTCGACTTCGCCCGCGTCATCCGCGCCATGCTGCGGCAGGCGCCCAACGTCATTCTCGTCGGCGAGATGCGCGACACCGAGACGGCGCAGATGGGCATCCAGGCCTCGCTCACCGGCCACTTGGTCTTCTCCACGCTCCACACCAACGACGCCCCGGGCGCGATCACCCGCATGATCGACATGGGCGTGCCGGCCTATCTCGTGGCCTCGAGCGTGGTCGCGGTGCTCGCGCAGCGGCTCGTGCGGAAGGTCTGCGAGAAGTGCAAGGCCCCCCACACGCCCCTCGACACGCAGATCGAGGCCGCCGGCATCACGCCCGAGATGCTCCAAGGCGCGACCTTCATGAAGGGCCGCGGCTGCATCACCTGCCAGAAGTCGGGCTACAAGGGCCGCCAGGGCATCTTCGAGCTGATGGTGATGAACAACAAGATCCGCGAGCTGGCCTTCCAGGGCGCCTCGACGACCGACATCCGCCGGGCCGCGGTCTCCACCGGCATGAAGGTGATGTTCGAGGATGGCGTCCACAAGGCGCTTCGCGGCATCACCACGCTCGAAGAGGTCTTCCGCGTCTCGAAGCGGGTCGAAACCTAGCACGCATCGCGTCGGCGGATCCATGCGTTGCGGATCCCGTGCCGGAGCTCGACGACCCGCTCCCGCGGCGTGAGGCCCTTCCGCCGCAACAGGTCGACCTGATCCGCGAGCGCTCCGGCCGCCGCATCGCCATCGGGGAGCCGCACGACCGGTTGCCCCACCCGTTCGGCGATCCACTCCCGTGTCTCCGGCGCGAAGCGGAGGAGGTCGGCCTCGGTTTCCACGCTGTGTTCGTCGTCGGGCGGCGGGGCATCCGCCAACGAGAATCCGACGTTCGGGGCGAGCCACTCGTCATCCCGGCGGCGGTCCACGAGCCAATCGGACAGAAACGACGAGTGCAGCCGAAAAGCGGGCCCCCGCAGCCCCCGCAGCCGGACCACCAGACGCTGGAGGCCCGGCGGCCTCGGCAGCCGGCCCTCTCCCCCGAGATCGCTGCACCGATGAAACGCGTAGAGCAACTGCGTCGCCGGCAAGGACAGGCTCTCGTTCAAGCGCCATGTGCGGTCCGCCGGCACCGGCATCCCGATCTGGCCGCAGAAGTGGCGCACGACGCAGCGTTCCGGGAAATCGACGGGGCTGAAGCGGTACACCGCGACATGGGCCCGCCCGAACACCGCAAACAGATCCTCGAGCCGCTCGCGAACCGCGAAAATATGCCCGTCTTCCGCGAGGCCCAACGCGAGCCGTCCCCGACCGCTCTTCACCATCTGCTGGAAGACACTGCTCGCCCAAGGAAGCCAGGGGCGCACGTACGCCAGCACCCGCACCTCGAACCCCAGCCCTGCGAGATGGTCACGCAGGTTGAACAACCCCTGGCGACTGGACTGCCAACACGCTTCCGAAGACACGATCGCGTGCCGGCCTTGTCGGACCGCCCGCGTCCATCCCCGGTCGAGCTGCCGGGCGAAGCGCCGCCGGTAGTCCTCGAAGCGAACGGCAGCCCCGGAACGATGGAAGAACCGTTCGTTCTCCGGAGAAGGATTGAAGACCGTGCTGATGGCGAAGCTCCCGTTGGGGCGGCCGCCGCCCACGTACTGGAAGCCCGGGTCGCGCAGGTCGAAAAACAGCGCCTGTTGGATCGACGTCGATCCGGTCTTGTTGGCACCCACATGAAGGAAACAGATGCTCTTCATGGTTGCCTGTGCGGCCACGATCCGCCCACGGTCATCGTGCCCGATATCCGGCGGTTTTGCGGCGCCGGGCGGCGAGGGCTGCGATGCCGACGGCGGCCATGCCGAGCGTGGCGGGCTCGGGGACGGCCACGGGCACGAGCCGCGTGCTCTCGAAGCCGCCGTAGCCCAGAAACGTCGAGCCAGAGTCGCTATAGAAGGCGACCTGGGAGAGATCGCCCGTCGCCGTGCCGGTGGCGATGGTGAGGAAGTCGTCGAGGCCTGAATAGTTCCAGATGGAGAGCTGGCCGCCGATGTCGAGCGAGGCGAAGTTGAGCGTCGCGGCATTCCCCAGGAAGTCGATCGCAGAGGCGGTCCCGGTCACCACCAGGGCGCCGAAGGACTCGGTGAGGCTCGTGCCGGTCTGCAACACGCCCCCGGCGAGCGTGAAGCCGACCAGATCGTTGACGCCGTCCGATTGCCCCAGCGCCAGCGTGCCGCCGGAGTTCACGGTGATCTCCGTGACGCCCGCCAACGCCGCCGTGGAGCCGGTCGTGGCCAGCACTCCCGCATCGACCGTCACAGGGCCGACGAACGTGTTCGCGCCGTAGAGCGGCTGCAGGGATGTCGTGCCGATGCCCTCCTGCACGAGCGCCAGCGAGCCGGTGAGCGTGGTGTAGAAGGGGTAGAGGGCGTCGCTGGCGGAGTCCGCCGCAAACTGCTGCGTGAAACGGAGCGTCGCCGTGCCCGAGCCGCCGGTGATGACCCGCGCCCCGAGATCGGCGCCGCTGCTGCCCGTCCCGTCGCCGATGATGATCGTGCCGATCGAGCCGGCATCCTGGGCGATCACGATCGGAGCGTCGGTGCCGCCGGCGCCGTTGAAGCCACCGAGCGTGAGGTTCGAACTGCTCCCGAGCACGAGCGTGGCCACGTCGCCGGCATTTTGCCCGACGGTGACGACCGTCGTGCCCTGTTCGCTCGCTCCGGCCGCGAGGGCGAGCGTGCCGGAATGGATCGTCGTCGCGCCGGCATAGAAGCTCGAGCCGGTGAGGATGAGAGAGCCCGAGCCGGTCTTGATGAGGCCGCCCTGGGCGTCGGGATCGTTCGCGTTGTCGGCCACGTTGGGATCGGCGAGGTTGCCGGCGCCGCCGAGGCTCGCCACCGAGACGCTGCGGCCGTCCGCGACGTCGAACGTGACGTCCGCGCCGAGAAAGAGGTCCGCGCCGTAGGCAGAACCCGCCTGGTAGCCGCCCGTGCCGGAGGTGACCGAATTGCCGGAGAAGGCGGCCGCGCCCGACGAACCGGCGTCGTGGACCACCCTCAGGCTCGCCCCCTGCATGACGAAAATCCCGCCGCCGGCGCCCAAGCCGCCGCCGCCCTGCCAGACATAGCTCGAGGAGCCGCCGCCGCCCGCGCCAGCGCCCGCGCCAAAACCGCCGGCGCCGCCCGCGAGCGTGCCGCCACCGCCGCCGCCGCCGAAACCGCCCGCGCCGGCAACGGTGCCGCTCGTGTTCTCATGCGCGCCGCCGCCACCGCCGCCGAAGCCGCCGGCGCCGCCGTTCATCGCCCCGGCCCCGCCGCCGCCGCCGCCAAATCCGCCCGCTCCCGCCGGTCCCAATTGGGTGAAGTAATTCAGGCCGTCGCCGCCGCCGACGCCGCCGCCTCCGCCGCTCGCCTGGGAGAGCGCCGTCTTCGCACCACCGCCGCCCCCGCCGAAATCACCCCCCGCGCCGCCGGCATCGCCGGTGTTGTCCGTGCCGCCCGCGCCGCCGGCCAGGGCCGAGCCCGACGCGGGCAAAATGTAGTTGGCGAAGGCGCCCAGGCCGCCATTCGTCGCGGGATCGCCGCTCGAGCCTCCGTCCGCGCCGACACCGAATCCGCCGCCACCGCCGCCGCCCTGGTCCAAGACCACGCGCTGGCCGAAGCCACCGTTACCGCCCATGCCGCCGCCGCCGCCGGTATTTTCCGACCACTGGGCGAGCGAGCTGCCGCCCACGGCCTGGCTCGACGTGATCGAGACATTCGTGAGCGTGACGCTCGTCGGGAAGGTGAACAGCGACGTGGGGAGATTCGGGCCGGTGAGCGCCTGCGAATTGGCGACGAAGATCGCCCCGCCGAGGCCGGCGCCGCCGCCACCGCCATCGACGCCATTGCCGCCCCTCGCCACGCCGTTGAAGATCGAGAGGTTGTTGATCGCGACGGTGCCCGAGGCGATGAAGAACGCCCGGTCGCCGAGGCCGCCATTCGCCGAGCTCATGTCGATCGTGGCGCCGTTGCCATTGATCGTGATCAGGCCGTTGCTCGCTCCGGCCGCGGCCACGAAATACATTGACTGGGGCGCGAGGGCCAGACCCGGGCTGATCTCGATCGTGAACGGCCCGGGAAGCAAGGTCGCGGCATTGAGGGCCTCGAGCATCGAGCCCGTGCCGTCGTAATTGTTGTTGGTGACGAGGATCGTCTGTTGCGCGGGGGCCGGCCGCGGAGCCAGGAGGAAGCCGGAGGCGACGAGCGAGCCGCAGACCGCGATGGCGGTCCGGAGGGCGGGGCCGGACATGAGAAACCTCGGGAGGTGTCGTTCGAAGCTGTTGCTATTGCTGCATCGGCACTGCGATCACGGTCCGCCTGCAAGCATGATCGGCTCAGGCCGCGGGCGACGCAAGCAGCCGGTCCGGCGCGGAGGGGTATGGAAACGATGGTAGAATTCGGGGCGAAAGCGGCTGCAACCCCGATCGGATTGCGTCATGATGGTAGCCAGATTCACTCGCGCGCCCGAAATCGACGCGGAGCGACTCGAAGACGGCCTCCTGCTCCTGCACCCGCGGACGCTCCAAGTGCGGCTACTCAACGACACGGCAGCCGTGCTCTGGGAGGCGCTGCCCTCCCTCGCGACCGTCGAGGAACTGGCGGGGCTGCTCTGCGAGGCGCGGCCGGAGATGCCGCGCGACGCGGCGCTCGCGGAGGTGAGCCGCTGCCTCGATGAGCTGGCCGCGGCCGGATTCGTGGCCCGAGACACCGGGCCATGACATCCCGCTCGGCGCCGCCATCGCGATCAGCCGGCCGGCCCGTCGTTTCGGTGCTCGTGCCGAGCCACAACCACGCCGCCTTCGCCGCCGCCGCGATCGCGTCGGTCGCGGCTCAGACGCAGCCCCCCGACGAGCTGCTCGTCATCGACGACGGCTCGACCGACGACTCGCCCGCCGTGATCGAACGGGCGCTCGCCCATGCGGCCGGCATCCGCACGTCGCTTGCCGTCCGCCCCTGCCGCGGCATCTCGCAGACCCGTAACGACCTCGCCGCGGCCGCGCGAGGCGACGTGCTCGCCTTCCTCGATTCCGACGATCGCTACGCCCCGCCCCGGCTCGCGAGGTTGCTCGATCGGGCCGTCGATCCCGAACGGTTCCTCGCCTTCAGCGGCGTGGCTTTTCTGGTCGAGGGCGCGGGAGCGGGCGGGGCCGGCGGGGTGGAGCGCGGATCGCACGCCGGGCTTCCGCTGGCCTACGCGGCACGTCTTGCCGAGGCCGCGAGCCTGCCGACCGCGGGCTTCGCGCTGCTCCGCTCCAATATCGCGATCACGGCGAGCAACATCGTCGTCGGCCGCGGGCTCTTCGACCGCGTGGGCGGATTCGCGACCGACCTGGCCATCAGCCAGGACTGGGACTTCCTGCTGCGGTGCCTGCCCTTTGCCGAACCGGTGTTCGTGCCGGAGCCGCTCGTCGAATATCGGATCCACGCCACCAACACCTCCCGTGATGCCCGCGGCACCGCCTGCGGCGAAATCGAAAAAGTGTTCGCAGCCGTCGCGGGCTGGTGCGGCACGGCCACCGACAATCCGCTCGCGCCCACGACCGTCAACTGGCCGCGGTTCTTCCGGCTCTTTGCGGCGATCGCCGCGATGCCCGATGGCTCACGGCTGGCCGACCATCTGCCGGTGGAGGCGGTCGCAGCGCCGGCGGCAGGGGCTCCACGGCCGGCGCGGGAAGCGGCCGCGATCGAGCGGCTCGTCGCCACGGGCCGCCAGGATCGCGCGGGGGCAGACGGCTGCGGTGCGGCCGCAGGCGACGCGGAGTCGCCGCCTCTCGAGGCGCTGCTCGAGGCATGTCGGGCGCGGTGGGAGCCACAGCCATGAGCGGCACCGGCAGCATCGCCCCGACAGTGCGGATTTCCTGCACGTGGCTGGGATACCGGCTCACGCTCGCGGTGCCCGACCGCGGCTGGATCGAGAGGCTCGAAGCGTTCACCGGCCTGGCCATGACGGAGGATCCGGACACCGGTGCGCCGCCCGTGCTGGCGATCGCAGGCGAACGGCAGGCGGTGGTCGATGGCCACGATGTGCGGAGCTTCGCCACTCCTGACGATCTCGAGGCCTGGCTGCTCCTGACCGTGAGCGACGTGATGGTCGCCCGCGGCCGCTTCGCCACGATCCACGCGGCGGCGGTGCTGGCGGCGGATGGCGCCGTGCTCCTCGCCGGGCCGCCGTACGCCGGGAAGTCGACGCTCGCCGCGACGGCCCGCGGCCGCGGCCTCGTGGTGCTCGGCGACGATCAGGTGCGGGTCGATCCCGACACGGGCCTCGTCTGGCCGCTGCCCCGGCCGACGAAGCGACGGGTCGCCGAGCCGGCCTCCGCCGCGCCGCCGCCGGCCGGCGCCCTCCGCGGCCGGCTCGACGACGAACTTGTCGACCTCGAACCACGCCGCGGCCTCGCGGCTGTCGGCGAGCCGCAACGGGTGGCCCGGATCGTGCACCTCGCACGACATGCCGGCCCGGGCATCCGCATGACGACACTCGAACCCTTCGCGGCCACCCGCGGCCTGCTCGACCAGATCCGCGTCTACGGCGGCGACGGGCTCGCCCCCGCGGCGGCGATCGCGCGGCGGCTCGGACGCGTGCCCGCCGTGACGCTGAGTGTCGGCGACGGGGAGATCGAGGGGGCGCTCGAGGCCGCGATCAGCTGACGGACTGCGAGCGCCACTGCCGCACCGCATCGAGCAGGCCGAGCCGGCGGAGCACGACCTTCGCGGCGGCATGGAGCCGGCCGCGAAGGGACCTCCGCTCGGGGCGGTCGACCTCCCAGACGGCGACCGTCGGCGGCAGCCCCGCCGCGAAGAGATCTTCCGCGAGAAACGCCCACTGCCGCAGATCCGCGCCGTGGCCGAAGCGGTCGGCCTCGGCGAGCAGCTGCGGCCAGTCGATGGCGTCGCCGCGGCAGGCCGCCAGCTCGGCGAAGTCGAAGAGCTGCCGCAGGTTGACGAAGCGGACCGCGCGGCCCGGCTCGTCGGCCTCCCAAATCGCTGCGTGGCGCAGGGCCGACTCGAGGCCATGCACCGCATTATGAAGGAGCCGGTGCCGCGTGCAGGGCAGCAGACAGCGCACTTGGGCGGCGGGGCTCGGCACGGCCGCCGCGAAGAGGACCTCCAGCTCGGCCGCTCCGCCTCCGGCCCAGGGCGTCTTGTGAATCTCCACGACCACGCCGTGGTCAGGGCCCTTCGCCTTCGGCCAGTGGTGATGCCGCGCGGTATCCCAGCCGGGCTCGGGCTCGTAGCCGCGGTCGACGAGCAGCTCGAAGGCCTCGCGATCGCGGCCCGGCGGCGCGAGCAGATCGAGGTCGACCATCACGCGGGTGCCGGCATGGCCGCCCGGAGGATCGAAGAGCTGGCAGCCGCCCTTGAGCATCATCGGCACGATGCCCAGCCGATTGAGCCCGTCGATCAGCTCGATCGCGACGCCCCGCAACACCGCGTTGTGGGAGAGGTTGGCCAGGTAGGCCGAGCGGCAGGCCTGCCGCACTTCCACGGGCAGGTCGAGCCGGTCGCGGATCCGCGGCCAGGCGGCGGCCGCCACATGCCAGTAGCGGGCGATCCAGGCGACGGTCGCGGCATCGGCGGCCCCGCATGCCGGCGCCGGGGCGATCCCCCCGGAGGCGCCCGCTGGCGGCGGCGCGACCAGGAGCGCTGCCACCGCCCGCACCGCATCCTCGGGGAACGGCGGCTGAGCTGGTTGCACGGGGAACCGCGGCGCGGCGACAGCAGTCGCAGTAATGTCAGTAACCGGCGGCGGCCGACTGCGAGAGCGCGACGACGGCGACGACCGGAACGGCGACGGCGGCCGTCCGCAGGCGGTCGATCCACTCACGTCGGGACATGTCGGCCGGGCTGCTCGACTGACCGTTCGGCACAGACGCTTGCGAAGTGGACGCCATGATGGAAAGGCTCCCGGGGAGGTGACGACACAGGCTCGAGGAAGTCGGGGACGAGCAAAATGCTACCCGCGGGCGACGAGGACCACAAATCACCGCCGGCACGCGGCGCGAGAGGGCTGCTTTCAACGACGCAGATGGAGCACCGCCGGCGGCAGCGGGCGGCTCTCCCAGGATTCCAGGGCGGGCAGTTGCGCTGCGTCGAAGGTGGTGTCGGACTCGACCACCATCACGCTCTGGGGTGGTGCCGCCGCCCAGATCGCTTCTATCAGGCCGCCCAGTTCGGTCCATCGCTCGCCGAAGAAAGACCACGGCGGCGACACGAAGATCACCCACGGCCTGTCGGTCGGCAGCGGCGGCAGCCGCCGCGCCCAAAGCAGCACGTCCCCCGTCCGCACCTCGACCCGCTCCTCGATCCCGAGCGACCGCGCCGTCTTCTTGATCGCGTCGGCCGTCGGGAAATGCCGCTCCACGAAGATCGCCCGCGCGGCCCCGCGGCTCACCGCCTCGAAGCCGAGCGCCCCCGTCCCGGCGAAGAGATCGATCGCCACCGCACCCGTCACGCCGGGGCCGAGCAGGTTGAAGAGCGCCTCCCGGACCCGGTCCTTCATCGGCCGTGTCTGGCCGGTCGGCGCGAATGCCAGCGGCCGACCGCGGAGGGTGCCCCCGATGATCCGCGGCAGGCTGGCGGCCTCCTCCTGGCCGCCGGCGGCGGCGGGGCGGCGGTCGGACGAACGGTGCGGTCGGGGCATGCGAACGATTCCAGCGGGCCGGGAAAACCTGCTATCGTACCCGGAGATTCGGACGGTTTCGCGGGGCACGCGGCGACTTCGCCGCGCGTCCACCTCGGCGTGGCGCTTTCAGGAGACATGGCCCGATGGCTTCGTATCGCGTGCGGGCGGCGGCGGCCGCGTGGGTGCTGGTGGCGGGTGTCTGCGTCGGGCAGGTGCCGGAGGTGGAGACCCGCGGCCAGGATGCCGCGAAGGCGAAGGCCGAGTTCGAGGCGGCGCGGCAGCAGGAGAAGGACCTGATCGCCGAGTTGACGCTTCTTCAGGCCGACTACCAGAAGCCCAATGCCGACAAGAAAGCAGTCGCGGCGAAGTTCGACGTCGCCCGGGCCAAGATCCCCGCCACGAAGGAGCGGCTCGAGACCGCCGCCTTCGCGCTCGCGCTCGCCGATCCGAAGGACGCCTCGACCCGCGAGCTCTGCGGGCTCGTCATCGCTTCGAAGCTCAAAGAGGATCGCCAGGTCGAGGCCCTGAAGCTGTCCCGGATGCTCGACAAGGCGGGGGCCACCGACGCGCGGATCGACATGATGGCCGCCGGGGCCGCGATGGTGCTCTCCGAGATCGACGATGCGACAGCCTGGCTCAAGAAGGCCGAGGACCATGGCGGCGACAAGGGCCGGATCGCGGACCTGCGGGCGAGCATCGACGCGGAGCGGCCGAAGGTCGAGGCCGAGATGGCCAAGCGCAAGGCCGACGCCACGGCCGACGACCGGCCGCGGGTACTCCTCTCGACGAGCGCCGGCGACATCGTCGTCGAGCTCTTCGAGGACGACGCCCCCAACACCGTCGCCAATTTCATCAGCCTGGTGGAGAAGGGCTTCTACGACGGCACGCCCTTCCACCGCGTGATCGGCGGCTTCATGGCCCAGGGCGGCGACCCGACGGGCACCGGCACCGGCGGCCCGGGCTACGCGATCGAGTGCGAGTGTGAGCTGCCCACGGCCCGCAAGCACTTCCTCGGCACGCTCTCGATGGCCCATGCGGGGCCCGACACGGGCGGCTCGCAGTTTTTCCTGACCTTTCGCCCGACCGAGCACCTCGATGGCCGGCACACCGTCTTCGGCCGCGTCGTCGAGGGATTCGAGGTATTGCCGAAGATCACCCGCACCCAGACCGCCGAGGGCGGGCCTGTCGCCGGCGCCGAGCCGGATACAATCGTGAAGGCGAAGGTGCTGCGGAAGCGGGACCACGCCTACGAGCCGAAGACCCTGCCCGACCCGAGGAAGTGAGGCATCTCATGAGACTGACCGCGGCGAGGTTGGCATCCTGCTCCCCGCCCGGCCTGTCGGCCGCGCTGCTCCTCGCCGCCATCGCTACGGCGGCGGATCCGGCCCCGGGGCAGCCGGCTGCGAAGCCCGGGCAGAAGCCCGCCCCGAAGACCACCCCGAAGGAGGCCGCTCCGATGCCCGCCGAATCCGAAGCCTCGGCCGATCCCGCGGCGGGCGGCCGACTGCCCGACGACCAGCTTCCGAAGACGGAGGCCGAGTGGAAGAGGCGTCTCACACCGGAGCAGTTTCACGTGGCGCGGCAGAAGGGCACGGAACGCGCCTACACTGGAAAGTATTGGAACACCAAGACGCCCGGCACCTATCGCTGCATCTGCTGCGGCGAGCCGCTCTTCAAGTCGGGCGAGAAGTTCGACAGCGGCTGCGGCTGGCCGAGCTTCACCGCGCCGATCGACGGTGTGAAGGGCACGACAATCGCGGAGCATGAAGACGCCTCGCTCGCGGGCGTGCCGGGCTTCGGCATCCGCACGGAGGTGACCTGCCGCCGCTGCGGCGCCCACCTGGGCCACGTCTTCAACGACGGCCCGCCCCCGACCGGCCTCCGCTACTGCATCAACTCGGCCTCGATCCTCCTCGAGCCGGCGAAGCCGGAGCCGCAGAAGTAGGCGACCGATCGTCGCGTGAGCCTACACCTGCGGGCCGAGGAGCCAGGCCAGCAGTCCCTTCTGGACGTGCATCCGGTTGGCCGCCTCCTCCACCACCACGCTCTGCGGGCCGTCGATCACCCCGTCGGTCACCTCCTCGCCCCGACGGGCAGGCAGGCAGTGCATGAAGAGCGCGTCCGGGCAGCGCGCCATCAGCGCCTCGTTCACCTGGTAGGGCTTGAGATCCTCGAGCCGCCGGGCCCGCTCCGCCTCCTGCCCCATGCTCGTCCAGACGTCGGTGTAGACCACCGCCGCCGACTCCACGGCCGCCTGCGGATCGGTCGTCTCCTCGATCTCCGCCCGCGGCAGGAGCGTCTTCAGATGCGCCCGAAACGCGTCGTCGAACTGATACCCCGGGGGCGCCGCGAGCACGAACCGCATGCCGAGCAGGCCGCACACCACCGCCAGCGACCGGGCCATGTTGTTGCCGTCGCCGACGAAGGCGAGCGTGTGGCCGGCGACCCGCCCGACATGAGCCTTCAGCGTGTAGATGTCGGCCAGGGCCTGACAGGGATGGCAGTAGTCGGACAGGCCGTTGATCACCGGCACGCTCGCCGCCTCCGCCAGCCGCTCGATCGTGGCATGGGCCTTGGAGCGGCAGACGATCACGTCCACATACTCGCTGAGCACGCGGCCGAAGTCGGCGATGCTCTCCCGCGACGAGGAGAAGCCGGCGTCCTGCCCGAGGAACAGGCTCGACCCGCCGAGATGGACCATCGCCGCCTCGAAGCTCACCCGCGTCCGCAGGCTCGGCTTCTCGAAGACGAGCGCCAGCACCCGCCCGGGCAGGAGGGCGTCCCGACGGCCCGCGGCGTACTTCTCCTCGAGGTCGCGTGACACCGCGAAAACGGCCTCGATCTCGTGGGCGGACAGGTCTTCGGGAACGATGAGGTGTCGCATGGGACTGCCTGGTTGCGGGGTGCGGGTGGGTGGCCGTGCTCAGGTCCGGGACGCCACCTCGACGATCGCCTCGGCGAGCCGGTCGCAGCCCTCGTGGACCTCGGCCGGGGAGAGCGTCATCGCGGGCAGGAGCCGGATCACGCGTCCCTGCGTGCAGTTGACGAGCAGGTTCTTCTCCAGGCACGCCTCGACCACCGCCGCACCGTCGATCGACAGCTCGACGCCGATCATCATGCCCATCACACGGACGTCGCGGACCACGTCGCACCGCGACTTGAGCTCCTCGAGCCGCTCGCGGAACAGGTCGGCCGTGCGGGCGACATGGTCGAGCAGCCCCTCGCGCTCGATCATCTCGATCGCCGCGATGCCGGCCGCCGCGGCGATCGGATTGCCGCCGAAGGTGGCCGCGTGCATGCCGGGCCGCAGGTGGCGGGCGAGATCGACCGTGGTGAGCATCGCGCCGCCGGCGATGCCGGCGCAGAGGCTCTTGGCCAGCGTGATCACGTCGGGCGTCACGCCGAAGTGCTGGTAGCCGAACCACTTGCCGGTCCGGCCGCAGCCGCACTGCACCTCGTCGAAGACGAGCAGCAGATCGCGCTCGTCGGCGATCCGCCGCAGGCCCTGCAGGAAGCCCTCGGGCGCCGGCACCACGCCCCCCTCGCCGAGGATCGGCTCCACGAGGATGCCGCCGGTCTGGTCGTCGACGAGCTTCTCGACCGCGTCCAAGTCACCATGCGGCGCGTACTGGAAGCCGGCCACCATCGGACCGAGCCCCTCGTGATACTTCGGCTGCGCCGTCGCCGACACGCTTCCCATCGTGCGGCCGTGGAAGCCGCCGCGGAAGGTCACGATCTTGTACCGCTTGCCGTCGGTGCGCAGCCGCACGAGCTTGATCGCCGCCTCGTTGGCCTCGGTGCCCGAGTTGCAGAAGAAGGCCTGCCCGCCGAACGACCGTTCCGACAACAACTCGGCCCAGCGGCCCTGCGGCTCGGTGTACCAGGTGTTGGGCACGTGGATCAGCCGCGCCACCTGCTCCTGCACCGCCTTGACGACCGGCTCCGGGCAGTGGCCGAGCAGGTTGCAGCCCCAGCCGGGGAAGAGGTCGAGGTATTCGTTGCCCTCGGCATCCCAGACCTTCGAGCCCGCCCCACGCTCGAGGCAGACCGGGAAACGCTTGTAGTTGGGCACCACGTAGCGGTTGAAAACGTCGATCACGGCCTGCGTGCGGCCGCCCGGCGAAACGGCGGCGGCGTCGATCGTTGCCATGGGATGCTCCCGAAAAGCTCAAGCTGGAGATGAGGGCGAGGCGGCCGCTAGTGGGCCGGAGCCGCCGCGACGGCGGCGCGGGTGGAGAGGTTGACGGCGTCGTCACGGACAAGCTCCGTGCCGACGCCGCTGGTCGTGTAGATCTCGAGAAGGAGCGAGTGCCGCAGCCGCCCGTCGATGATATGGATCTTCTTCACGGGCGGCTGCG
>Ga0255182_1000630_pt1 | contig 21811 bp, 21 predicted proteins | sample Atl_UVDOM_RepA_8_FD_188420 | JGI IMG/M metagenome (GOLD analysis project Ga0255182, IMG submission 188420) | Freshwater microbial communities from Altamaha River, Georgia, United States - Atl_UVDOM_RepA_8d | ecosystem: Environmental > Aquatic > Freshwater > River | place: USA: Georgia...
GCCCCAGGGCAGTGCGATCGGGTGCGTAGCGGCCTCACCCCTGCGGTGATCCTTGGCTTGCATGTGAATGTCCATGTTCATCAGGGTTTCCAGCGGGTCGGGAGCGGCCAACTGCCGTTTTTAGGTTCAACCCTGGAGGTGGCCCATGGCGGTGTTTTTGAGCGAGGCCGAGGTGGCCCGGCTGCTCGATCCGGATGCCCTGCTGCAAGCGGTGCGGGACGCCCTGGTGGCGCTCTCGCAAGGACGGGTGGTGCAGCCGCTGCGCATGGTGATGCCGATCGCCGATCCGCTGGCCCGGCATATGCCTTCGGCCAGCGATGCCCCCGGCCTGCTGTTCGTCAAGCCGTCGCAAGTGGGGGCTTCACTGGCCACCAAGTTGTTGACCCTGGTGCCCGGCAATGCGCAGCGCGGCCTGCCCACGCTGCAGGCCACGGTGGTGCTGATGGACCCGGTGACCGGCCAGACGCAGGCGGTGATGGAGGGTGCCCACCTGACTGCCGCGCGCACCGCCGCCGCCTCGGCCGTGGCCGCCGACTGTTTTTGCCGGCCCGGCCCGCAAGTGCTGGCCTTGCTGGGCAGCGGCGTGCTCGCGCGCAGCCATGCGCAGTACCTGCGACGCGTGCGGCCGATCCGCGAGATCCGCGTCTGGAGCCCGCAGGCCGCCAACGCGCGCGCCTGCGCCGAGGAGATCGGCGCGCAGGCCTGCGCCAGCGCCGAAGCGGCGGTGCGCGGGGCCGACATCGTCTGCACCGTCACCCATGCGCACACCCCGGTGCTGCATGGCGCCTGGCTGCAGCCCGGCGCCTTTGTCGCCGCCGTCGGCGCGCCGCGGCCGGACCAGCGCGAACTCGACGATGCGGCCATGGCCCACTGGGTGGTGGCCGACCAGCGCGAGGCGGCCGAGCAGGAGTCGGGCGATGTGATCGGCGCGGGCGCCCGCGTGCAGGCCGAACTCGGCGAGGTGCTCGCCGGCCGCGTGGCGCCACCGCCCACCGGCACCACTGTGGTCTTCAAGTCGCTCGGCCAGGCGGTCGAGGACGCGGTCGCCGCCAGCCTGGTCTGGCAGGCCTGGCAGGACCGGCAGGCCGCCTCATGAGCGGACACGTAACGACCGTGCGAACCGAAGCACCGGTGGACGTGCTGATCGCGGGCGCTGGCGTCATGGGCGCAGCCGCCGCCTACTGGCTCACCCGGCTGGACCCCCGGCTGCGGGTGGTGCTGGTCGAACGCGCCCCCGGCTTTGCACAAGCCTCGTCCTCGCTGTCGGCCAGCTCGATCCGCCAGCAGTTCAGCAGCCCGGTCAACATCGCGCTCTCGCAGTTCGGCATCCGTTTTCTGCGCGAGGCCGACGCCTGGCTGGGCGAAGGCAGCCAGGCGGCACTGGCCCTGCACGAGGGCGGCTATCTGTACCTGGCCCACGATGGGCAGGCCCCGGCCTTGCGTGCACTGCAGGCGGTGCAAGCCGCCCACGGCGCCGACATCGCCCTGCTGGATGCGCCCGCACTGGCCGACCGCTTTGCCTGGCTGCACACCGACGACATCACCCTGGGCAGCCTGGGCCTGCGCGGCGAGGGCTGGTTTGACGGCCCGGCCCTGCACCAGCGCTTGCTGCAGGCCGCACGCCGGCAAGGCGCCGAACTCTGGCATGACGAGGTGCTGGCGTTACAGACCGAGGGCTCGGCCCTGCAGGCCGTGACCTTGCGCGCGCACGGCCGGCTCTCGCCCGGCACCCTGCTCAATGCCGCCGGCGCCTGGGCCGCACGGCTCTCGCCCCTGCATGCCCCGCCGCTGCCGATCGCCGCCTGCCGGCGCAGCGTGTTCGTGCTCTCATGCCCCGAGCCGCTGCCCGCTTGTCCCCTGCTGATCGACCCCAGCGGTTTCTGGCTGCGGCCCGAAGGCCGCTACCTGCTCACCGGCCGCGAGCCGCTGATCGACACCCCCGACCTGCCGCTGGAGCCCGACTGGTGCGAAATGGACGAGACCCACTGGGCGCGCCTGGCGCACCGCATCCCGGCCTTGCAGGCGCTGCGCGTCGAACGCGCCTGGGCCGGTTACTACGAGATGAACCTGCTGGACCACAACGCCTTCATCGGCCCGCACCCGGCGCTGCGCGGCTATGCGGTGCTGGCGGGGTTTTCAGGACATGGCATGCAGCACGCGCCCGGCGCCGGCCTGGCCCTGGCCGAATGGCTGCTGCACGGCCAGCCACGCAGCCTCGATGCCCGGCCGCTGGGCCTGCAGCGCTGGCTGGACGGTCAGCCGCTGCGCGAGCTCAATGTGATTGGCTGAAGTGCTCGCGCGCCAGGCTGCTGTTGGCCACGACGCCGGTCAGAAAGGCCTGCAGCCAGGCCGGCGTGAGTTCGCTGTACATCACCTGCAGGCGGCCTGGCTTGCGCTCAGGGTCGCTCGAGAGCAGCGATTTTTCCTGCGTGAGCAGGACCACCGTCAGCGACGAGGTGTTGCGGCGCATGTAGGTCTGCAGGGCGTGGGCGGTTTTTTCCTGGTGCGGCAGCGGCATGCTCAGCTCGGCCAGCAGCGTGTCAATCCGTTCGCCGGCCAGGTCCAGCAGGGCCTCGGGCATCGAGTCGTAGAGAAACACCTCCACCGGCAGCTGCCAGTGCTGCAGGTGGCGACGCAATTCCTCGATCCGGCCGGGTTCATCGCTGACCACCGACACCCGGTGTTTGCGCCGCGAAGGGTACAGTCGCGTGGTCTGCGGCTGGGTCTGCATGTAGTGACGTACCGATGCAAGCGTGATGCGGCGATGACCGCCCCGTGTGCGCCAGCCTTCGAGCAAATGGCGGTCCAGCAGGGCCTGCACCGTCCCTTTGGAGATGCCCAGCATCTCGGCCACTTCGCTGGTGCTCAGGAAGGGGGCACCGTCCTGCCCGGCGGGCGTTTCCGGCATTTCGATCGCGGGGGCTTTGGGGCTGGCCATGGGTCGGACTTTTGCAGGTCTTGAAACGACACATTGTCACATCAAATGCCAAAACCTCCAATGTCTTGAATTTGTTAATTACTTCACCATGCTCCAAAAACTGACCCCCTCGCACCTGGTCCGAATTTTTCTGGCCGGTCTGCTGGCCGCCCTGCCGCTGATCGCCACTGCCGCCTTGCTGCTGTTTCTGGGCCAGCTCATCGTCTCCTGGCTGGGGCCGGGCAGCATGCTCGGGCGCATGCTGCGGGCCGTAGGCCTGAGCGTGGCCGATGCCCCCTGGGTCGGCTACCTGCTGGGCCTGGCCGTGGTGCTGGTAGGGGTCTTCGCCCTGGGGCTGCTGGTCGAAAAAGGCCTGCAGCGCTGGTTCCATTCGGTGGTCGACGGACTGATCCGCCGCATCCCCGGGGTGCGCACCGTCTACGACGCGGTGCGCCGGATCGTGGACATGGTGGCCCGGCGCGAAGACACCCCGCTCAAGGCCATGCAGCCGGTCTGGGTGCGGTTTGGCGGCGCAGACCCGTCCGATGCTGCGCTCGTCGATGGCAGCGACAGCGGCATCTCGGTCCTGGCCCTGCTGTCCTCGGCCGAGCCGGTGCTGGTGCAGGGCCGCGCCTGCCTGCCCGTGATCGTGCCCACGGCGCCCATCCCGATCGGCGGCGGCCTGCTGTTTGTGCCCGCGGCCCGCGTCAGCCGCGCCGACATCGGCATGGATGCCCTCTCCAGCCTGTATGTCTCCATGGGCATGACCGCAAGCCAGCACCTGCCACTGGCCCCCAAAGCGGATCCGCAGGGCTGAACACCCCCACCGGAACCTGCGGCTGAGGCGGGCGTGCGACGCGGACACCCGGACCGCAGCACCCGGACCGCAGCACCCGGACTGCACTACCTGGCCAGCGCCACCGCCACCGGTCCGTCAGCCCCGGTGCAACAGGGGCGCCAGATCGGCCAGGCTGTCGAGCCAGGCCAGCGCAGGGGTCTCGCGGATCGGCTCGCCGTGGTTGTAGCCGTAGGTCATGAGCACCACGGGGCAGCCGGCGGCGCTGGCGGCCTGGGCGTCGTTGCTGGAGTCGCCCACCATCAGGGTCTGCGCCGGGCTCACACCCATGGCTTCGCAGGTTTTCTGCAGCGGCAGGGGGTGCGGCTTCTTGCGCTCGAAGCTGTCGCCGCCGAAGACCTTTGAAAAATAGCTGACCAGGCCTTTCTGTTCCAGCAGGGGCAGGGTGAAGGCCATGGGCTTGTTGGTCACGCAGGCCAGCTGCAGGCCGGCATCGGCCAGTCGCTGCAGGCCTTCGCACACGCCAGGGTAGACGGTGGAGTGCTGGCCGTTGATGGCGATGTAATGGTCTTCGTACAGCGCCAGGGCCTGCTGGATCAGGTCTTCGGGTACCGCCTGAGCCGGCGTGTCAGCGCCGGCCCGCCCGGTCTGGTGCGCGATGACGGTGCGGATCAGGTGTTCGCTGCCCTTGCCCACACTGCGCTCGATGAGGGCACGGCTGGCCGGGGCGATGCCCAGGTCGGACAGGACCCGGTTGAGGGCGACTTCGAAATCGCCCAGGGTGTTGACCATGGTGCCGTCAAGGTCGACGATGGCGGCTTGGAGCGAGAGGGTGTGCAGGGACATGGCTTCAGAGGGTTGATAAGGAAACAGGTCATGACCAGACGCTGGCCACCACCGCGCTGAGGGCGACCACGCGCGGATCGCTCGCCCGCTCGTGCGCGGTGCAGTAAAACAGCTGGGCGTCGACACGGGCGTGGCCCCAGACCATCCAGTCGCCGCGCTCCACGCCGGGCAAGGCCAGGTCTTCGCGCAGCACGGCGCAACCGGCGCCCTGTGCCACCAGGGTGTCCATGGCCGCGGTGTCTTCGGTGCGCAGGATGATGTTGGGGGCCAGGCCTTGCTGTTCAAACAGGTTGCGCAGCATCGGGTGGGTGTGCGACTCGAAGGCGCCATCGATCCACGGCAGGGCGGCCAGCTCGCGCCAGCCGCCTTGCTGCATGGCTTGCGCAAGGCGCCTGGGCACCACCACGCGGTAGACCAGCGAACGCAGCGACTGCCAGGACAGGTCGCGCGGCGGATGGCTGGCAATCAGCAGCGCCGCGGTCAGGGCGCCGCCGTGCAAGCGGTCAAGCAGGCCGCCAGTGACATGGCTGACGACGCCCAGCTCCACCAGCGGCAAGTCGCGCTGCACGGCAGACGAGAGTTCACCCAGGCGCAGAAACGCGGGCGATTCACCAGGCACGCCGAGCTGGATCTGGCCGCTGATCTGGCCCTGCATCTCGCGTGCCGCGCCCTGCATTTGACTGACTGCTGCCAGCAGGTTTTCAGCGCCGGTCAGCAGTTTTTCGCCTTCGCGGGTGAGCGTCATGCGCCCCGCCTGGCGCTCGAACAGGGCCACGCCCAGGCTGGACTCCAGGGCCTTGATTTGCGCGGTCACGGCCGGTTGCGTCACGCACAGCACCTGCGCGGCACGCGTCAGATGACCGATGCGGGCCACCGTGACGAAGGCCTTGACCTGGTGAATCTCCATGAAGGGATTGTGCCGGCTCAGGCCGTGAAGAACCTCATCTGCGTGGGCTCCAGACCCAGGCTCACGGCACCGCCGGGCACAAAACTCGACAGGCCGGCGAAATGCGGCTGATCCACCGACAGGCGCTGCTCGCCCACACGCACGCGGTAGCGGGTGAACTCGCCCAAAAATTCGCTGGCTTCGACGGTGCCGGGCATCCAGAGGTAACGGGCGTCCTGCCGGGCGTCGGCCACGTCCACGCGCAGCGTGTGCGGGCGAAAGCTCAGGCGCACCGTCTGCTGTTCGGCGGTCCTGCGCAGAACCTCGGCCGACACCGGAATCTGCAGATCCCCCACACCGGCGACATCCACCACCAGGCTGTCGGCATGGCGGGCGCGCACGGTGCCCTGCAGGGTGTTCATGGTGCCGACAAAGTTGGCCACAAAGGCATTGACCGGGTAGTCGTACAGCGTGGCGGGCGCACCGACCTGCTGCACCACGCCTTGTTCAAGCACAGCCATGCGGTCGGCGGTGGTCATGGCCTCTTCCTGGTCGTGGGTGACAAAGATCGTGGTGATGCCCAGACGGCGCTGCAGCGACAGCAACTCCTGGCGCATCTGTACCCGCAGGGTCTTGTCGAGGTTGGACAGCGGCTCGTCGAGCAGCAGCACCTGCGGCTCAATCACGATGGTGCGGGCCAGCGCCACGCGTTGCTGCTGGCCGCCCGAGAGCTGGTTGGGCCTGCGCTCGCCAAAGGCCGACAAGCCGACCAGTTCAAGGGCAGCGCCCACCTTGGCCTTGATGGTGGCCTTGTCGAGCTTGCGTTCGACCAGGCCAAAGGCCACGTTGTCCCAGACCGTCATGTGCGGCCACAGGGCATAGCTCTGGAACACCATGCCGATGTTGCGCTGCCAGGGTTCCTGGCGGCTGATGTCGACACCGTCGAGCAGCAGCTGGCCCCGCTGGTGGCGGTTGAAACCGGCGATAAGACGCAGCAGCGTGCTCTTGCCCGAGCCCGAAGGGCCGAGCAGTGCGAAGAATTCACCCGGCTCGATGTCGAGGCTGACATCCTTGAGCACCGGTGTACTGCCGTACGAGAGTTCGATGTTCTGGCATTGAACCCGGACTTTTTTCATCAGGAATGCTCCTTGGAGGGCGCGCGCAGGGCCGACGTGCGTTCGACAAAGCGGTGCGAAAGGTAGGTGCCCAGGGCCACCACGGCAATGGCCAGCACCCCGAGCGCAGCGCCCGGCCCCCGGCCGGCCACGCTTTGCATGTAGAGGTAGATGCCGTAGCTCATGGGCGCCTGCGATTCGGCCGAGACCAGCAGGATGGTGGCCGAGAGTTCGACGGCGGCGGTGATGAAGCTCGTCACAAAACCGGCCAGGATGCCGCCGGCCATCAGCGGTACCACCACGCGCCGGATGGTGCGCATTTTGGTCGCCCCCAGGCTCTCGGCCGCTTCTTCGAGCGAAATGTGCACCTGTTGCAGTGCGGCCATGCAGCTGCGCAGCGCATACGGCAGGCGCCGCACCGCATAAGCCAGCATGATGGCTACCCAGGTGCCAGTGATCAGCACCTCGGTGCCGGGCAGGGTCACGCCCTTGAAGAGGCGCATGAAGCCGATCGCCAGCACGATGCCGGGCACGGCCAGCGAGGCCGTCGAGATCCAGTCGAGCCACTGGCGCGCCGGCAGCCTGGTGCGCAGGATCAGGTAGGCAATGGTCACGCCCAGCACCACATCCAGGCCGGCGGCCAGGCCGCAGTAGATCAGGGTGTTGCGGATCATGCCGCTGGAATCCTGGAACACGGTGGCGTAGTGTTCCAGCGTGTAGGCATCGGGCAGGGGCGAGAAGCTCCAGACCTTGGCAAACGAGAGCAGCAGCACCCCGATATGGGGCGAGAGCGTGATCAGCAGAATCAGGACGATCCAGGCATAAGCCATGAAGCCCCCCAGCGGTGTGAGACGGCGCTTCTGGATGCTGGCGCCACCCTTTTGCAGGGTGGAGAAATCACGCCCGCGCAAGGCCTGGGCCGAGATCGCCATGGCCAGGATCGAGAAGCCGATCATGATCACGCTGATCACGTAGCCCATCGGGTCTTCAAGACCCACCTGCGTGATGCGCAGATAGGCCTGCGGCGCGAGCATATTGGTCTGCCCCATGACGAGCGGCGTGCCGAGGTCGTCAAACACCTTGACGAACACCAGCGAGGCACCGGCCACAAAGCCGGGCAGGCCGAGCGGAAAGATCACGCGCCAGAACAGACGCCAGCCCTTGCAGCCGAGGTTCATCGCGGCCTCTTCCATGGCGCCGTCGATGTTGCGCAGCGCTACCGTCAGGTTCATCAGGATGAACGGAAAGTAATGGATGGCCTCGACAAAGATGACGCCGTTGAGCCCTTCCATGATCGGCAGGGTGAAGCCGAACCATTCCTGCAGCAGCAGGTTGAGCGAGCCCGAGCGGCCAAAGATCAGCTGCAGCGCGACCGCGCCCACAAAGGGCGGCATGATCAGCGGCAGCACGCCCAGGGTCTGGATCAGGATGGCGCCACGGAAATCGAAGCGCACCGTGAAGTAGGCCAGCGGCACGGCAATGAGCGCCGCAAACAGCGCCGACATCACCGCCACATACAGGCTGTTGAGAAAGGCCTCGCGCATCAGCGTCTGCGAAAAAAAGGCGCTGAAATGGGCCAGGGTGAAGCTGTTGTCGACATCCAGAAAGGCCGTGATGAACACACGGCCGACTGGCAGCACCAGGAACAGCAGCAGAAAGGCCAGCACCAGGCCCCCGGCCAGCCACACGCCCGGGCTCACATCACCCAGGCGCAGGCCAAGGCCTGCCCGCTGCGGTCCTGCAACCGCAGCCACGGAAGAATCACGCATGATGGAAACGCCGGCGTCTTATTTGGCCGCGGCCAGCGCCTGCTGGGCCAGGCCCAGGGCCCGCTCGTAGTTCTGCCGCGCGCTGTTGTTCCAGTGGTTCTCCAGGCCGGTCACGCTCTTGCTGACGGCCGCGTCCTTCTTGTTGGCGGCAAACAGGGCCAGGAACTCCTTGTCGGCCGCCTTGCGGGCGTCCACCACCGGCGTGAAGGCCGCCTCGCGCGCCTGCCGGAGCAGGTTGGCGGCATTGGCGTTGGGCTTGCGGTCCAGGGCCGTCTGTGCCGCATGGATCGCGCGGGTGGCCGCCTGCAGCTCCTTGAGGCGGAAGGTAATGGTCTGGTCAAACAGGGCCGAGACCACGTTGTAGCGGGTCTCGGACAGGTCGGAATTGAACTGGACCTTGGCACGCTTGGCGATCTCGAAAGGGTTGGGATAGCCGGCCGGCGCCTTGCCGCCCATGGCTTCGGGCGGCAGGATGGGCAGGCGCGAGATCTTCGGATCGTAGAGCAGCTGCTGGCCTTCCATCGACACGGTGTAGCTGATGAACTTGCGGGCCTCGGCCGCATTCTTGCCCCCGTTCACCAGCGCAATATTGGCCGGTACGACAGCCGTCACGTCGGGGTAGGCAAACTCGACCGGGAAGCCGGAATACTTGCCGGCCAGGCCGAAGAAGTCGATGACCAGGCCAATGCCGAACTGCCCGTTGTTGACCCCGTCGGGCACGCCAAAGCTGCGCTCGGTGATGGCGGCGCTGTTGCCCGAAATCTGCAGCAGCTGGCTCCAGCCCTTGTCCCAGCCTTCGCCCTGCAGCAGGGTTTCGACCGTCAGGTGGGTGGTGCCCGAGCGCGAGGGCGAGCTCATGGCCACATGGCCGAAGTAGACAGGCTTGACGAGATCAGCCCATTGCCGCGGCGGCGGCACCTTGTTGGCCGTCATGTAACGGGTGTTCCACATCAGGCCGTAGCCGGCCAGGGCCTGGCCCAGGTAGAGATGGTCGGGCGAGTTGATGGGGTAGGCCCCGACCTTGGCCGGCGCGGCCTTGTTGACCAGTTCAGGAATCGGTTCGAGCAGCTTCAGGCCGGCCAGCACCTCGAAGGCGTCAGGCGCCGACGCCCAGAACACATCGGGCCGCTGCCCCGCTGGCAGTTCGCGCACATAGGCAATGCCCTGCACCGTGTTCTTGTTAAGGATCTCGATGCGGATGCCGGGATTGGCCTTTTCAAAGGCCGACTTGTAGGCCTGCGTGAGTTCCTTGGGAAAGGACGTCACCACCGTCACCGTGCCGGCCTGCGCCACGGTCCACAGCCCTCCCAGGGCCAGCGCCACGGTGGCCGTGGCCAGGTTCAGTCTTCGCTTGATCATGCAGGTCTCCTCTGAAAAGGTTTGGACCCTGCATCGTAAGGACCGACCTCCCATCGATCCAATCATTTCTTTTTATTGAAGCGATCACGCTGGACTGCGAATTTCCTAGGGTTTTCATGGGTCTCCTCGGGGTGCCAAAGTGCAGACACCCTCGCTCGCCAGAAGTTCTGAGCCCCGCGCCTCGCTGATCCGCTTCGCTCAGCTTGAAGGACTGGATCATGGTGTCCATGGCCCCTTCGAAGATGACAAAGTGACAAAGCAGGGCCTCAGCGGGCCAGGTTCTGGTCATCGGTTTGATTCCGACAGGCCCGTCAACACAAGGGCTTTCTCAGTCTGGCGTTTTGCATGCCAGGCTTGCAGCATCTGGTCGCGCGTGGCGCCCGGGTGCTGCGCAAAGTAGTCGCGCACATGCCGGTTGAACTGGAATTGCTGCGCGATGGCGGTATGCGGATCCTGCTGTGCGGCGGTCCACAGCGCCAGCGCCTCGGCCAGGGTGCGGTCCTGCGGGTCACGAAAGAAATCGCGCAGCGCCTGGTTGAACCGAAAACCCGGCCCCAGGTGCTGCACAAAAAAGGCGCGCAAGACCGCATTGAGCCGCCAGCCGGGCGACACCCGCGTGTCGGGCGTCAGCACGGCCGGCAGGGTCGCTTCGGGACGGGCGCGAGGCGGTGTCGGCACCGGGAGTTGGCGTCCGGCCAGGCCGGCGTGCACCCGCTGCATCAGCTCGGCCTTGCTGCCCGAAGCCGGCCAGCCTTGCTGGCGGCAAAAGGCCTGCAGTTCCTGCTTGAGCCAGTACCAGTCGGCAAATGTGGCGGCGCCCAGGGTGGGCGTGAGGGCGGGGCGGGTCATGCGCGCAAGGATAGCGGGCCATCACCCCGCGTCGGCTCAGACCGCACTGCCGGCACGGGTGAAGTGCTTGGCGTAGACCCTCCAGCGGCCTTCGTGGTGCATGAGGTTGAGGTGGTCTTCCATGATGTTGTCGAACAGGCGCAGGCGCACCTTGACGGTGGCCATGGTGGGCGAGAGGGCGTCCATCATCAGCACCTGCTCGTCGCGCGGGTAACCGCCCGAGGCCGGCGATTTGCGACCCTGCACCATCTCGCGGTAAACGGCATAGGGCCGCACCACGAGCTGGCCGTCCTGCGCCGAATAGAGCACGCAGTCCTGGTGGAAGACGCGGTCAAACAAGGCCATGTCCTGGGTCTGCAGGACTTCGAAATAGTCGTTGAGGAAAGCGCGGAGTTCGTCGATCAGCATGGGGGCTCCAGTAATAACGAGGGTGAAAACAGGGCCTGATCCAGACAGGGTCAAGGCCCAGGCGTCTGGCAGGCGTTCACTGTAAAAAGCCCGGCACAACCGAACGTGGCATTTTTTTCGCGCCGTGTACGAAAATATTTCGCATGAATGCACGCACCCCACCCTTGCCGGCCCTGCGGGCATTTGCCGCCTGGGTGCGTCTGGGCTCGGTCCAGGCCGCGGCCGACGAGCTGGGGCTCACGGCGGGGGCGGTGAGCCACCAGATCCGCGCGCTGGAGAAATTTCTCGACATCGCGCTGGTCGAACGCCAGGGCAAGAAATGGCGCCTGACCGACAGCGGCCGCATCTACGGCTACCAGGTGCGTCAGGCCCTGCAGGACATTGCCGATGTGACCGACCGGCTGCGTCGCCGCCAGCCGCGCCGCCATGCCCCGCAGGTGCTGCGGGTGGCGGTGCTGCCTTCCTTCGCACAGGGCTGGCTGCTGCCAAGACTGGCCGACTTCATGCGCTGGCACCCCGAGGTGCGGCTGCAGCTGCACAGCTCGATGCAGTACGACGACCTGGCCGAAGGCCGCTTCGACTGCGCCATCCGCTTTGGCCACGGGCAGTGGCCCGAGGTGCACAGCCGCCTGCTCATGGGCGACCAGCTGATGCTGCTGGCCAGCCCGCAGCTGCTCGATGCCGAACGCCCCGCCAAGCTGCAGGCCCTGCTGCAGCTGCCGCTGCTGCACGCCAGCGAAAACTGGTCGGCCTGGCTGGCGGCGCTGCCCGAGACCGACCCGCAACCACAGCGCCCGCCCAGCTGGATGGAGTTCAGCGACTCGACCCACCTGCTCGAAGCCGCGCGGCTGGGCCTGGGCGTGGCGCTCAGCCGCCGCTCGATCGCCGACGCGCTGCTGCAGCGCCGCGAACTGGTGCCTGCGCATCCACTGATGTGCGCGCACAGTTCTTCGTATTACCTGCTGCGGCCGCCGCAGGCGCCAGCGAATGCCGCCTGCGACGCTTTTGCCGACTGGCTTGAAGGGGCCTGCTCGCGCTATACCGGCCAGCAGGAGATGGCAACGCCCCTGCGGGCCACCCCCTGAGGCACAGCAGAGGTCAACGCCCCGCCTGCCAGCGAACAAAGCCGCCGGCCCGCAGGGCGCAAGCCGGACAGGTACCGCAGCCATAGCCCCAGGCGTGGCGCTGGCTGCGTTCGCCCAGGTAGCAGGTGTGGCTGTGCGCCACGATCAGATCGACCAGCGCCTGGCCGCCACCCGCCGGATCGGCCTGCTGACCCAGATCATTCGCGAGCTGCCAGGTCTGTGCCTTGTCGATCCACATCAGCGGCGTGTCGATCAGCAGCCGGCGGTCCATGCCCAGCGAGAGCGCGACCTGCATGGCCTTCATGGTGTCGTCGCGGCAGTCGGGGTAGCCCGAGAAGTCGGTTTCGCACACCCCGGTGACGATGACCTGCAGGCCGCGCCGGTAGGCCAGCGCCGCGGCCAGCGTGAGGAACAGCAGGTTGCGCCCGGGCACGAAGGTGTTGGGCAGGCCTGAGCTTTCCATGGCGATGGCCGTCTCGCGCGTCAGGCTGGTCTCGCTGATCTGGCCGAGCACGCGGGCATCCAGCAAATGATCTTCGCCCAGTTTGGCCGCCCAGGCCGCAAAGCGTTGCACGATCGCCTCACGCACCGCCAGCCGCGCCTGCAGTTCCACCGCATGACGCTGGCCGTAGTCAAAAGCCAGGGTCTCGACGCGCTCGTAACGCGCCAGAGCATGGGCCAGGCAGGTGCTTGAATCCTGACCGCCGGAGAAAAGAACAAGCGCTGAGGTGTGCATGACGGCCGATTGTGGCAGGCCTGCGATGCCCTCTGCGTCATCGCAGCCACGGCATTCGCGGGCGGGACTCGCTCCAGGCCAATGACCGGCTCAGGGTCCGGACGGTGGCGCGACCGAGGCACCCTGGATGCCGTGCCGGCGCATCGCTTCGGCCACAAAACCGCTGGCCTTCATCGCCTCCACAAACTGCGCGAGGTGTTGCGAGGCGGCCTCGCCGCGCGACTGCGGCAGGCCCATGGCCTGCTGGATCACCATGAAGCGGCCCGGCAGCAGGCGGTGGCCCGGGTGCTGCGTCTGATCGGCCTCGAGCTGCTGGCGCACGCCGGCCGCCACCTCCAGGCCTTGCTGCACATACTGGGGCACCACCGTCTGAGAGCTCGGTGCCCGCACGATCGTGGCCTGCTTGAGTTCGCGGCTGAGGAACAGGTCGTAGGCGCTGCCCTGGCCCACCACCACGCGGGTGCCGGGCCGGTCCACCTCTTCGTTGGACTGGATCGGTGAGGCCTCGGGCACCAGGTAACTGCCCTCGATCAGCACATAGGGCGCGGTAAAGCGCAGGCCTTCGCCGCGCAGCGGGTCGATGGCAAAAAAGCCGATGTCGGCGCGCTCCTCGCGCACCGCCAGCACCGACTGGTTGGCGGTCTCGAACACCACCAGTTCGATGGCCACGCCCAGCTGATGCGCGAGTGCACGCGCCAGGTCGATCGACACGCCAAAGGGCTCGCCTGTGTCGGGGTTCTTCTTGGCCAAGATGGGGTTGCCCAGGTTGATGGAGGCACGCAACGTGCCCTTGGGGGCGAAGGCCTGGCGCAGGGTGTTGGAAACGGTCATGACTTCACACAGATGAATGCAGGTCCTGCAGGGTGACACAACCAGCTGACCGGTCGCTGATGTCAGTCACCTGCCACCCAGTCCTCGACCACCAGGCCGGCGACGCGTTGAAATTCGCGCGTGTTGTGGGTCACCAGCGTGGCGTTTTCGGCCAGGGCGTGCGCGGCTATCCACAAATCGTTGGCGCCGATGGGGGTCCCGGCGTCCTTGAGCCGCGTGAACTGCTCGGCGTAATGGCGGCAAATGCCTGGGCCTGTCGGATACAGGACGCTCACCTGCCGGGCCAGCGCATCCAGCCGCTGCAAGACCTGCGCCTTGCGGCTGCTGCGCTCGGCCCCCTTGAGCAGTTCGGCCCAGGTGATGAAGGACATGCACAGCCGGTCTTCAGCAGAGATGACATCGACCCGCTGCGCAATGCCGGGGGGCTGGTGCTTGATCAGGTCGATCAGGATGTTGGTGTCAAGCAGGTAGATCACAGCGCCTCCCGCTCCTGCGGGGGCGGCTGGCGTCGCTCTTCGTCTTCGAGGGCGCTGATGAAGCTGGCATCGGCCTCGGCCACCCCGCGCAGGGCGTCGAGCAAGGCTTCTCCGCGTCGGACCCGCAGCGGGTGAATGACGAGGTCTCCCTGCGCATTGCGCGTGATGCTGACCCGGTCGGTGTCGAGCCGGAATTCAGCCGGGATGCGCACCGCCTGGCTGTTGCCATTGTTGAAAACCCGGGTCGTCAAGGTGTCCACGTTCGCCCCCCTTGTGTGCACATGTATGTGTGTATTTTGACCGAAGGGGCCACGACCTGCAATCGACAGACCGCCAGCCCGCATGGGTGTCAACGACAATAAGGCCTCGATTGCTGTCACACCCGCCTGCCTTGTCCCCCCACCTGCCCATCCTGCGCGAAGTCTTCGGCTACGACGCCTTTCGCGGCCCGCAACAGGCCATCATCGACCATGTGGCCGCGGGCGGCGACGCGCTGGTGCTCATGCCCACGGGGGGCGGCAAGAGCCTGTGCTACCAGATCCCGGCGATTGCACGCCAGCGTGCCGGGCTGGGCGTGACCATCGTCGTCTCGCCCCTGATCGCGCTGATGCACGACCAGGTGGGCGCGCTTCACGAAGCCGGGGTCGAAGCCGCCTTCCTCAACAGCACCCTGAGCAGCGAAGAAGCGTTTGACACCGAGCGGCGCCTGCTGCGCGGCGAGATCACGCTGCTCTACGCAGCCCCCGAACGCGTGACCACCGCCAAGTTCCTCGGCCAGCTCGAATCGCTGCGCGAGCGCGGGCTGCTGGCCCTGTTCGCGATCGACGAAGCGCATTGCGTGAGCCAGTGGGGCCATGACTTCCGACCCGAGTACCGGGGCCTGGCCGTGCTGCACGAGCGCTTTGCCGATGTGCCCCGGGTGGCCCTGACCGCCACGGCCGATGCACTGACCCGCGCCGACATCGTCGAGCGGCTGCAGCTCGAATCGGCCCAGCAGTTCGTCAGCAGCTTTGACCGGCCCAACATCCGTTACACCATCGTCGAAAAGAAGGACGCCACCACCCAACTGCTTCGCTTCATCGAGCGCGAGCATGCCGACGAGGCGGGCGTGGTCTACTGCCAGTCGCGCAAGCGGGTCGAAGAAGTGGCCGAGCAGCTGGTGCAGGCCGGCATCCGCGCGCTGCCTTACCACGCGGGCCTGGCGCCCGAGCTGCGGCAAAAGCACCAGAACGAATTCCTGCGCGAAGACGGTGTGGTCATGGTCGCCACCATCGCGTTCGGCATGGGCATCGACAAGCCTGATGTGCGCTTTGTCGCCCACCTGGACATGCCCAAGAACATCGAAGGCTATTACCAGGAGACCGGCCGCGCCGGGCGCGATGGCCTGGCGTCGGACGCCTGGATGGCCTATGGCCTGCAGGACGTGGTCAACCAGCGCCGCATGATCGACGAGAGCCCGGCGGCCGAAGAGTTCAAGCAGGTCATGCGCGGCAAGCTCGACGCGCTGCTGGCCCTGGCCGAGGCCACCGACTGCCGGCGCGCGCGGCTGCTGGGCTACTTTGGCGAGGCCTACAGCGGCCAGCAGGACGCAGGCGGCGGCATCTACATGCCCTACTGCGGCAACTGCGACAACTGCCTGCACCCGCCCGAGGTGTGGGACGGCACGGACGCCGCGCGCAAGCTGCTCTCAACCGTCTACCGCTGCCAGCAGGCCAGCCGCAGCGGCTTTGGCGCGGCGCACACCATGGACATCGTGCGCGGCAAGCTCACCGACAAGGTCAGGCAGCGTGGCCATGACACGCTCAGCACCTTTGGCGTGGGCGCCAACTACAGCGAGCAGCAGCTGCGCGCCGTGCTGCGCCAGCTGATCGCGATCGGTGCGCTGCATGTGCGCAGCGAAGACGGCTTCAACACCCTGGAGCTCACCGAGGGCTCGCGCCCGGTGCTGCGCGGCGAGCAGACGGTGCTGCTGCGCGAATCGGTCGGCGGCGACAAGGCGCCCCGCGGCAGCCGCAGCAAGACGACGCGCAGCGCCCCGCCGGTGGCCGCGGCCAGCCTGGACCCGCAGGACATGGTGCGCTTCATCCACCTCAAGGCCTGGCGTGCCGAGGTCGCGCGCGAGCACAACCTGCCGGCCTACGTGATCTTTCATGACGCCACGCTGGCCGCGATTGCACAGGCCGCGCCGCAGTCGCTGGCCGACCTGCAGGGCATCAGCGGCATTGGCGTGAAAAAGCTCGAAGCCTATGGCGAGCAGGTGCTGCGCGCCTGCCAGGCCGGCTGAGGCCGCGGCCTCAGAGCTGGAAGATCTTGCCCGGATTGAGGATGTTGTGCGGGTCCAGCGCCTGCTTGAGGGTGCGCATCATAGCCACCCCGCCCTCGCCCGCTTCGCGCACCAGAAAGTCCATCTTGTGCAGGCCGATGCCATGTTCGCCCGTGCAGGTGCCGCCCAGGCGCTGGGCACGGGTCACCAGCTGGTGGTTGAGCTGCTCGGCCGCTGCGTATTCGGCGGCATTGTCCGGGTCGATCAGGTAGCCGAAGTGGAAATTGCCGTCGCCCACATGGCCCACCAGAAAGTACGGAATGCCCGAGGCGTCGACCTCGGCCACCGATTCGAGCAGGCATTCGGCCAGCTTGCTGATCGGCACGCAGGTGTCGGTGGAAATCGCCCGGCAGCCCGGGCGTGACTGGATGGCCGCAAAGTAGGCGTTGTGCCGCGCCGTCCACAGCCGGGTGCGCTCCTCGGGCGTGGTGGCCCATTCAAACGCCTGCCCGCCGTGTTCGCTGGCAATCGCCTGCACGGTTTCGGCCTGCTCCTGCACACCGGCTGGCGAACCGTGGAACTCCATCAGCAGCATCGCCTCTTCGCGCAGGCCGAGCCTGGCGTACTGGTTGACCATGCGCACCGTGTTGGCATCGATCAGCTCCACGCGGGCGATCGGCACCCCCAGCTGGATGGTCTGGATGACCGTGTGCACCGCCTCGGCGATGCTCGGGAACGAACAGATCGCCGCCGAAATCGCCTCGGGCAGCGGGTAGATGCGCAGCGTGATCTCGGTCATCACGCCCAGCGTGCCTTCGCTGCCGACCATCAGCCGTGTCAAGTCGTAGCCGGCGCTCGATTTCTTGGCGCGGGTGCCGGTGCGAATCACCTCGCCGCTGGCGGTCACGACTTCGAGCGCCAGCACGTTCTCGCGCATGGTGCCGTAGCGCACCGCGTTGGTGCCGCTGGCGCGCGTGGCACTCATGCCGCCAATCGTGGCGTCCGCGCCGGGGTCGATCGGGAAGAACAGGCCGGTGGACTTGAGGGCTTCATTGAGCTGCTTGCGCGTGACGCCGGGTTGCACCGTGACCGTCAGGTCCTCGGCATTGATCGCCAGCACCTGGTTCATGCGCATGAGGTCGATGCTGATGCCGCCCTGCACTGCCAGCAGATGCCCTTCGAGCGAAGAGCCCACGCCAAAGGGAATCACCGGCACCTTGTAGTGCGCGCACAGCTTCACCACATCGGCCACATCCTGGGTGGATTCGGCAAACACCACCGCGGCCGGCGGCGGTACGCGGGTGAAGACCGACTCGTCGCGCCCGTGCTGCTCGCGCACCGCCAGGGCGGTCGAGCAGTTGGCGCCAAAGCGCGTTTGCAGGGCCTGCAGAAAGGCAGGCGGCACATCACGCTGGGCGATGGCCAGGTGGGCGACGGGGGTGGGGGCGTTCATGGGCAGGTCTCCTGTCGGATCGTGGGGCTTGACGCCCGCATGGCGAGCAGACCAGTTTAGCGCGAGGGCAGACCGGCAGCCAGCGCTGGCTTTGAGCCGGTGCTGACGGGCTTGCACACCTGATACCGGGTGTCAGCCCCGGTTGTGCCGCATGCCCGACAATTGGCACCGACTCCACCCACTTTGCAACACCACCATGGGCAACCGACTCACCCAGATCGCCACCCGTACCGGAGACAACGGCACCACCGGCCTGGGCAACAACCAGCGCGTCTCCAAGAACAGCCTGCGCGTGCACGCCATGGGCGAGGTCGACGAGCTCAACTCCCACATCGGCCTGCTGCTGTGCGAAGACATGCCCGCCGAGGTGCGCAGCCTGCTGGTCGAGGTGCAGCACCAGCTCTTCAACCTGGGCGGCGAGCTCTCGATCCCGGGTTTCGAGCTGCTCAAGGCCGAAGCCGTGCTGGCGCTCGACCAGGCGCTCGAACAGTTCAACGCCCAGCTGCCCAAGCTGCAGGAATTCATCCTGCCGGCCGGCACCCGCGGTGCGGCGCAGGCCCATATCTGCCGCACCGTGGCCCGCCGCGCCGAACGCTCGGTGGTCGCCCTGGGCAACGAGGAAGCCTTGCACGACACCCCGCGCCAGTACCTCAACCGCCTCTCCGACCTGATGTTCGTCCTCGCCCGGGTGCTCAACCGGCTCCATGGCGGCGACGATGTCTACTGGAAAAGCCAGCGGCTGCAGCCGCCCGATCCTTCAACCTGAAAACGGCAGCCGCCCCTGTGCAAAGGCGGCCGTCCGGACCTGCGCGCGGTGTTCGGCCGCCCGTTCCGCATAACGGTTGAAACGCCAGGCCGTGCCTTCGAGGCTGATGCGTCGCCAGACCGCGCGTTTTTCGCCCACGCTGAAGGCCGGCCAGTGCTGGACTTCGTCAAAGGTGCGGCCGCAGCCCTTGCACAGGTCATCGCCCTGGCTGGTCGAGCAAATGGCGATACAGGGCGTGTCGGGGGTGGCGGCGTACCAGTCGGCAAAGGCTTCGGCCGCCGCGGGCGGCAGGGTGTATTCATCGGCTTCGTCCTGCCTGAAAAACACCATCTGCGCATACACCTCGGCCAGCGCGCGCAGGGGCGGCGACAGCGCCACGCCGTCGCCGGGCTGTTGTGCACGCCAGTGGTTGATGGCGGCTTCGATGTCGGTGATGTGCAGGGCGGCCATGGTGAGCGGGCGATCATAACGGGACGCGCGGATCAAAAAAAACCCCCGCACGAGGCGGGGGCCAAAGCATGATCCACCGTCTGGATCAACACTGAGGAAACGGATCAGGTGCTGCCGGGCTCGCGGCTGGCACTGCGCACACTCAGCCACATGGTGGCCGCCAGGATGGCCACGACCACGCCGAGCGAGACCAGCACCGGGATCTTGAAGACATCGATGAGCACCATCTTGGTCCCGATGAAGACCAGGATCACGGCCAGACCGTAGCTCAGCAGGTGGAACTTGCCGGCCACAGCGGCCAGCAGGAAGTACATGGCGCGCAGGCCCAGGATGGCGAACACATTGCTGGTCAGCACGATGAACGGGTCGCTGGTGATGGCGAAGATGGCCGGGATCGAATCGACGGCAAAGATCACGTCGGTCAGGGCCACCAGACAGATCACCATGAACAGCGGGGTGGCGATCTTCTTGCCGTTTTCAAGGGTGAAGAACTTCTCGCCGTCGTATTGCTTGCTCACCGGCATGAGCTTGCGCAGCAGCTTGAGGGCGGGGTTGTCATCGAGCGTCTGCTCCTGTCCGGCCGCGATCCACATCTTCACGCCCGTCAGGATCAGGAAGGCGCCGAAGAGATACAGGATCCAGTGGAACTGCGCCAGCAGCCAGCCGCCCACCAGGATCATGATGGTACGCAGCACGATGGCGCCGATGATGCCGATCATCAGCACCCGCTTCTGAAAGGCCGGCGGCACCGCGAAGTAGGTGAAGATCATCAGGAAGACAAAGATGTTGTCGACCGCCAGGCTCTTTTCAATCAGGTAACCGGTGAGGAATTCCAGGGCGCGGGTGTTGGCCTCGGCGGTCGAGCCGGTGCTGTCCTTGACGGCCCACCAGAACAGGCCGTTGAAGGCAAAGCTCACGGCCACCCAGACGATGGACCAGTTGACGGCCTCACGAAAACCGACCTCGTGCGCGCCCTGCTTGCGCAGGACCACAAAGTCGATGAACAGGGCAAAAATGACGATGAGAATGAACGTGGCCCACAGCCATGTGGGCGCTACCGTCTGGAACAGCGCTTGCATAAAGACCTTTTGAAGTTGGTGAAACAACTGCCAAAAGGTCTTGCGGGAGGAAGGCGATGCCTTCTCTGCAGGCCCGGCGGCGGCGATGCAGGGCATGCCACACACGTATTGACGGGTCTTCTGCGCTGCCGGTGACGGCAGTTCGCTACTCCCCTTTTGGACGGCGCGATTGTGCCTGCAGTTCAGGAGCCCCTGAAAAATCAGGGCTTTTCAGGACGGTCCGGCGCGCCTGGCCGCTTCGATCTGGGCTCGCAGCCGCGCCTGGACTTCGCGCAGCCGGGTGTCGATGATGGACGCCTCGATGTGTTCACCCGCTTGCAAGGGGCCGCGCCGGGCCAGGTCCTGTGCAGCGCGAAAGCGGTCAAGGGCGCCGGCATCGTCCAGGCGGGCCACCTGGGCTTCGCCCTCGGCGCGCAGGGCGGCCAGCGGCTGGCCGCTGGCGCGCTGCAGCTGGGCCAGCACCTGCCAGGCCTGCGCGTCGGCCGGCACCTGCTGGACCCGTTCGCGCAGGCGCGTCAGGGCCTGGGCCTGCAGCTCGGCATACACGGGTGAGCGCAGCAGCGGCGAGGGCAGTTGCGCCAGGGCTTGCCCGGTCGCAATCAGCGCCGGACGGCTCCAGTCGGCACGCCCGGATGCGGAGTCTGAGCCGCCGTGCAACACCTGCAGCCCCTGCGCCCATGCGCCCTGGGCGGCCAGCACTTCGGCCTGCAGCAGCCGCACCTGGCGCTCGGCGGCAGGCTGCCCGGCCACCACGGCCTGCAAGGCCTGCACATGGCGCCAGGCCGTTGCGCTGTCGCCCAGCCGGAGCCGGGCCAATACCGCCGCATAGAGGCGGCCGGCCCGCTCGGCTGTGCTCTGGCCGGGCTCGGGCTGCGGCTCGGCAGCCCAGGCCTGCAGGCTGTCGCTGCCCTGCATGGCCAGCAGGCGCGCGCGCGCCGCCATCAGGGCCTGCACGGTGTCTGGCGGTGGCGGTACACGCGGCGCCTGCAGCGACTGGCGCGCCTGCATGTCGGCGATGCGCTCGGTGGTCAGCGGATGGCTGCGCAAATACGGAAAGGCGCCGCTGTCGTTGAGCGCCGAGGCCTGCTGCAAACGCCCGAACATGCCGGCAAAGCCTTGCGGGTCGTAGCCCGCTTCGGTGTGCACGGCGTAGCCGATGCGGTCGGCCTCGCGCTCCATGTCGCGCGAGTAGCGCAGCTGCTGCTGCAGCGCTGCGGCCTGGCCGCCGACGATCAGGGCCTGCGCCCCCTGCGCGCTTTTGCTCGCGGCCAATGCGCCCAGGATCATCGAGCCGATCACCAGGGGCGTCATCCGGGCCTGGTCGTCGATCGAGCGGGCAATATGCCGCTGCGTGACATGGCTGAGCTCGTGCGCCAGCACCGAGGCGAGCTCGTCGTCAGAGCCCACCCCGGCGATCAAGCCCAGGTGCACCCCCAGATAGCCCCCGGGCAGGGCAAAGGCATTGATCGAGCGGTCCCGCCCGATCAGGATGCGCCAGGCAAAGCGCTCGCGCAGCTCGGTGCTGAGCTCGCCGCGGCGCACGGCGGCCTGCACCAGCGGCTCCCACAGGCGCTGCAGGTATTCGTCGAGGACCGGGTCTTCGAGGTGGTCCGGGTCGCGGTAGAGCTCGCGGGCAATCCGGTCCCCGAGCTCGCGTTCGGCGCCCAGCGAAATGCCTTCGCTGTGGCCCAGGGTGGGCAGGGGCGCCGGAGTCTGGGCCTGCAGCG
>Ga0255182_1000631_pt1 | contig 21807 bp, 16 predicted proteins | sample Atl_UVDOM_RepA_8_FD_188420 | JGI IMG/M metagenome (GOLD analysis project Ga0255182, IMG submission 188420) | Freshwater microbial communities from Altamaha River, Georgia, United States - Atl_UVDOM_RepA_8d | ecosystem: Environmental > Aquatic > Freshwater > River | place: USA: Georgia...
ACCCCGACACCGACCGATCCATCAGCGACGTTGCCGATCGCCAGTCACGACAAGGTCTTGGCGGCCTACTTCCCGGAGTGGGGCATTTACGGCCGCAACTTCCAAGTGGCCGACGTCCCGGCGGACAAGCTCACGCATCTGATCTATTCGTTCATCGACCTCAAGAGCTCTGGCGAGGTGGCGCTCTTCGACAGCTATGCAGCCATCGAGAAGCGTTTTCCTGCCCACGAGACGGTCTCGGGCGAGGCCGATCAGTGGTACTACCCGCCGGGGGACCCGCGGGCGACACAGACGGTGTGGGGCAACTTCAACCAGCTCGCCCAGCTCAAGGAGAAGTACCCGCATCTCAAAGTCAGCATCGCCGTCGGCGGCTGGACATTGTCGGATCACTTCAGCTCCGTCTGCGCCACCGCGGCCGGGCGGGATCGGTTCGCCGCCTCCCTGGCGACGTTCCTTGACACCTACCGGATGTTCGACGGCGTCGACTTCGACTGGGAGTATCCGGGGGGCGGTGGCGAGCCGGGCAACTCCGCCGCGCCCAACGATGGGCAAAACTATGCCCTCCTGCTCGGTCTCGTCCGCAACAAGCTCGACGCACTGGGGACGAGGCTCGGAAGACGCTACGAGATTTCCGTCGCGTCGCCGGCGGGCCTGGAGAAGATCGCGAACTTCAATCTGGCAGGTCTGGCCCCGAGCGTCGATTTCTTCAATCTCATGGCCTACGACTTCCACGGCACATGGGAGGCGAGCACCGGCCACCAGTCGGCATTCACCGGCGATCCCGCAGGCTATGATGTGAAGACGGCCGTGCAGGCCTACCTTGCGGCGGGCGTGCCCGCGGGGAAGGTCGTGCTCGGGGCGCCGCTCTATACGCGGGCGTGGGCGGGTGTGACCGATGGCGGCGACGGCGGCTATGCGGAACGGGCACGGGCCGCGGCGCCGGGGTCTTTCGAGCCGGGAAACTACGACTACAAGGATCTCCTCGCCAAGCTGCAGGATCCGGCCGGCGGATGGCGGCTCTACTGGGACGACGCCGCCCAGGCGGCCTACGTCTACAACGCCCGCGAGGGCATCTTCAGTTCTTTCGAGACGCCGACCTCGATCGCCCAGCGGGCGCAGTGGGCCAGCGCGATCGGCCTCGGCGGGATGATGTTCTGGGATGTCTCGAACGACGCCACGGCATCGTCCGAGAGCCTCGTGCTGGCGGCGTACAACTCGTGGGTGCTCGATCAGGACATGCAGGCGATCCGGGCGCGTTCTTCCCTGACGGGCGAGACGATCGTCGGCGGCGACGGCGTGATCGCGGCCCTGCCAACGACGTTCTGACAGGCCGCGACTACACTGGGAGGGAGTGTCGGGGATGCACCTCCCGGAGCCCGCAGCCATGCAGCATGCCCAAACCGATCAGGAAAAGCTGATCCAGATCGCGGCCGCCTGCCAGGAGGCGATCCAGGCCCAGCGTCAGCGTGAGACACGCCAAGGCTATGGCCTGGACGACTACACGGAGGGGCGGATCGTCGGCGCTGCCAACCTGGCCCGCAAGATCATGCGGATCGTGTCGGCCAGCCAGGCCGACGGAGCGACCTGAGCCAGCCGGGCGATCGCGCCGCGACGACGTCGCTACGCGGCCGCCTGGTAATGCCTGGCGATGAGGTTGTTTTGGATCCAGAGCAGTTTCCCAAACGCCAGCAGCGTCCGGGATTCCGTCGCGCGTTCCAGCCCGAACGACAGGACCGTCTGCGTGAGGGCGGTCGCCACGAAGCCGAGCAGGGCGTTCATCTGCACGAGCGGCACGTCGAGCGCGGGGCTTCCCGCGGCCGGTGTGTGGATCTTTCCGACCATGTCCAGGTACTGCACCATCGAGGCGTCGTAGGCGCCGGTCACGAGCCGGGCGAGGTAGCGGCCGAGATGCTGCTTCCGGAACGCGATCATGGGGTGATCCTGCGACAGGGCGTCGATGTCGGTGGGCACGGGCCCGTCGTACCCGCTCTGCCGCGGCACGAAGTGCCGCTTCGTCGCGTCGTACGAGAACAGCTTGTCGTACACGGCATCGACGAGCGTCGGGACGAGCGGAGCGAGTCTCGGGGCCGCGGCGTGGATGGCCTCGACGTCTTGCGGACCGAATCCCATGAACTCACTCAGGTAGCCGAAGCGGTACTCGGTGTCGCTCTCCAGCCGCCGCTCATCGACATGGGCAATGGTCATGGTTTCCGCCTTTCATAACAGGGAATGCCGGCCGACACGTCAATGCGCCGGGAGGCACGAGGGGCGATCCAAAATAAGACATATCTGTCCGATTATGGGAGAGCCTACTTCCGAAAAAGCGGATAGCCAAGTCCGATTTGTTGCGAGGGGCTCCCTGCGGTCACACTGAGCGACGGTCCCGCGAGGCTCTGGAGACGACGGCTCATGCTTTCACAGACGGTCGAGTACGCCCTCCGGGCTGCGACGTATCTGGCCGTGTCGCCAGCGGAATCGCGGACGGTGGCGCAGATTGCCGAGGCGACACGTGTGCCCGAGTCATACCTGGCCAAGGTCCTGCAGCAGCTCGTCAGGAAGCAGATCGTCGCCAGCCGCCGCGGCACCGGGGGCGGTTTCCATCTCGCGCGTCCGCCGGAGAGCCTGCGGATTCTCGAGATCGTGCAGGCCGTCGACCCGATTCGGCGGATCACGACCTGCCCCCTCGGCCTGGCAGCCCATGGCAAGCGGCTCTGCCCGCTGCACAAGCGGCTCGACAATGCCCTGGCCAGCGTGGAACAGGCGTTCGCCGCATCGACGCTCGCCGAAATCCTGGCGGAGCCGACGCGGAGCGTGCCCCTGTGTGACTTCCCCCGCGAACATGGCTGCTCGGCGCGCTGACGCCGCCGGCCCGAGCGCGGTCGCGCGGATCAGGTGCACGAATTCAACAACGGGAGGTGGATGCCGTGGTACGAAAGCGCATGCAATGGGACGAATCGACCACGCCAAAGCCTGGACATCTCAACGGCTATCGTGATACTGTCCGCGCTGCGGAGGAAGTTGGTCGATCGCTGGCCGCGAAGGCGTTGCCGCCGGCGGGATCGGCCGTGGTGGGCTCTTGTTGGCTTTCCCGCCGTCGAGAAGGGGGATCGCATGAAAAGCTGGAAAAACTGCCAGGGTCGAAGCCCCCGAGCGGGCTTCACCCTCGTGGAGCTGCTGGTCGTGATCGCGATCATCGGCACGCTCGTCGGGCTGCTGCTGCCCGCCGTCCAGACCGCCCGCGAGGCGGCCCGCCGCTCGCAGTGCACGAACAATCTCAAGCAGATCGGCCTGGCGGTCCACGGCTACCATGACGCACGGCGGGAACTTCCGCCGCTGTGCCTCAAGGCTTCCAGTTCAGTGTCGGGTGATTCCGACTGGAACGTTCCGGCATGGGCTTGGTCCGCGCTGATCCTGCCCTACATGGAACAGGCGACTCTGTTCGACAGCTTGAAGGTCGGCAGGCAGTCGCTCAGCGCGACCGGGGCCGACACGTCGATTCGGTCCGGTCTCTCGACTGCGATCCCGACGTTCCTGTGCGCAAGCGACATCGCGCCCAAGACGACGAGCGACAAGAGCGTCGGTGTGCCGCTCGCACGGTCGAGCTATCCGGCGGTGAACAGCAACGCGATCAACGTCAAGAATGGCGGCGGCAACGCGATCGGTGCCTTCCCCGGCCCCTGGCCGCATCCCACGGACATGAGCCGCAAGCCCCGTCCCTTCAAGGACATCACGGACGGCCTCTCGAAGACCTTCTTCATCGGAGAGCGGAGCTACCAGCATCCGTATGACCGCGCGACCACCTCGAACTACACCAACTGGCCCGGGGTCACGGAGCCAGAGCAGAATGTCTCAACCTGGAGAGGACTTTTCGAGATCGGCGGGGCGACCCAGTACGCGCTCAATGAGCTGCCGTCGGCCGCCGGTGGCAGTTCGTGGTACCACCCCAACTGGTTCCGAAGCGTCCATCCCGGCGGCGGCAACTTCGGCATGGGGGATGCAAGTGTCCGGTTCGTCAGCGACGACATCTCCCTGACAACGTACCGGGCCCTGGCGACGGTGCGGGGCGGTGAAGTCATCGCCCCGTGGTAGCCGCATGAAACGATCGAACCGGCCGAGCCTCTCGAACCCGGCCTGCGGGCCGCGTTGCACGGCAGTCGCGTTGAGCGTCGCTCTCGTCGCTTTCGGGGGCTGCAGCAGCGGGAAGCCGAACGTTCCTTTCGGGACGGTGCATGGCCGCGTCACGCTCGACGGCGAGCCGCTCTCGAATGCGGCCGTGATGTTCGAGCCGGAGAATGGCCGGCCATCCTACGGTGTCACCTCCGACAAGGGTGAGTACTCGCTCGTCTACCGCGGGAAGCCGTGGGGGGCGATCGTGGGGCGGCACAAGGTGCGGATCACCACGGAAGCCCTGATCTCCGAGTCGCCCGATGCGGCCGCTGCGACGATCCGCAAGGAGTTGCTGCCCGCGAAGTACCACACGCAAACGACGCTCACGGCCGAGGTTGCAAAGGGCGACAACACGATCAACTTCGACCTGAAATCCAAGTGATCCGGCCGCGGATTCCCACCGGGGCAGGCTTGGACGCACGGAGGGCGGCGTACGGGATGGCCTGTTGTCCCATCCCGTGGCAGTGGCGGGCTCCGTGGACCGTCATCGGTGTCACCGCAATGCTCGCCGGCACCTCGCTGACGGCCGGGTCCGCGGCCCCCGGCGGGCTCGTGATCGACGGTCAGAGCGTTGCTGACACCGTGGTGCTTCCGCTCGGAAGCCGGCCGACAATCACCTGGTCCGATGCGGAGGGGCGGCGGCTCCAACTGGAGACGGCCGCGGGCGGCATCCGCTGGTACGACGGGCCGGCGGCCGGCATGCGGCTCGAGCCCTGGCTGTTGCGTTCGGGCACGATCTCGCTCGTGGCTTCATACGCCGGTGATTCCGGTGCGTCCGGCGAGACGCGTCGGTATGCGCTCGAGGTCGTGCCCGGCGACAGGGGGGCCATGTTCCTGCCGGGGCTCGTGGCCAAGGTGATCCGGCTCGACGAATCGCTGCCCGCGCTGCCGAAGCCGAGAGACTTCGCTCCCCGGTTCGAGAGCGTCGGGGCGGCGGTGCCGAGCCGTCCCGAGCATGCGGCCTATCCCGCCTATCGCACGGCCGAGTCGGTGCTGCCGCCGCGGCACGAGGATCGGAGCCCCGCATTCCACCTCCCCGATTTCTGGCAGCTCCCGGTCGCCGGGCCCAACGGTGCCGAGCCCGGGACGGTCGTCGGCGGGAGGCCCTGGGAGCATCCCGCCTGCCCGTTCGGCGATCTCGAGTCGGGCGTCCCTGCCGCCGTGCTCATGGAAGGCTTTCTGATGATCGCCGAGGCCGGCGGCCATGTCTTCCAGGTCGAGTCGATGCTGCCGTTCGGGCTCCGGGTGGGCGACCGGTCGGTGCATCACGTCCCGAAGCACGCCGCGGATCGGGCGCAGGCGGAAGCGAAGGTCCGGGATCCCGACCCGAAGAAGCGTCAGCAACTGCTCGAGGCCGCCTGGCCGGTGCACTTGAAGCGGCTCGAAATGAAGCTCGAGCCTGGGCTCGTTCCGTTTACGATGATCGTCAGCCGCCCGCACGTCGGCACGCCGGCCCGCTGGCGAATCTCCTGGAGCACACCGCGCGAAAAGGCCTTTGTGCCGCTGCCGTCCGCATCGTGCCTGCATACGGTCCCGGAGGTCGTGGCGGCCTCCGCCCGCAGCTTCCGACCCGTCGGGGCGGGCTGGCCCGCGGGCGTCAAAAGGCGGTCGGAGCCGGATGCCGCGGTCGCACCGCTCGTCGAGGGGCCGTTGTCGGCGGATCATGTCAGCAGTGACGCCGCCTACGAGGCCGCCTGCTCACGGCTTTTGCAGGCGTGCGCGGTTGATCCGCAGTGGCGGGGATCTCCCCAAGTGGCCGCGCGGCTGCTCGAACTGATTCGCGGCCGCTTCGCCCACCTGCGCGGCCATCCGGACCAGCTTGACCCCAAGAACGGGTTCGCGAAGATCCGTGGCCAGCTGCTGCGGCACGCCGTGTCCCTGCGGCCGTTCGTGGACGCCTGCCTCGAGCACCCGGGCCTGCAGGCCGCCGCCTTGGAGGCCCAGGTCGGGATCTCGCGACTCGCGGGGATCGTGTTCAAGCGGCCGTTCCTCGCGGAATCCCATCAGGGCACCAACGACGGCTACGGCGACGCCGACAACTTTCTTGTCAACGTCTGGCGGGCGGCGGAGGCCTGCGGTGAGCCGCTGGCGCTCGATGCGGCCCGGAGCCTGTTCGACAACCACTTCCACTACGGCGGCGAGGGCCTGCATCCCGACGGCATCTTCTCGTTCCACTGCGCGAACGGGCGGCATGTCAACATGGGCGGGTACGGCGACAACTGGATGGCTCGCGTGCTCAACGCCGACCGCTTCGGCACCCCGTGGGGCGACACGCCGGAGCAGTACCGGCGGATGGCGGAGTGGGCGCTGGCCTACGAATGGTTCTTCTATAAAGGGGCGGCCGCGTTCACGACATTCGGCCGCCACAACAGCCACCGTGGCCGGTACGACGGGGGCTATGCGCGGCGGCTGTTGGCGTTTCCCTCCGGGGCCCTCGCCGCCGAAACCCGGGGCCAGCTCGAGGCTTTGACGGCCCGCGTCGAGGCGGGACGGCCGGTCGTTGGCAACCGGTTCTTCCACCGCCATCTGCAGATGATGCACCGTCGCGACGATTTTCACATCGACGTGAAGATGAACTCGCCCCTCGTCGGCGGCATCGAGACCTTCGCCGGTGCCCATCCGGGCAATCTGTCGTTCGGCGACGGCGTGACCACGCTCCTGCGGCACGGCGACGAGTACCTGGCGCTGCACGCCCCCTACGACCTCACGGAGTCGCTCTGGCGGTATCGGTCCCTGCCCGGCACGACGCAGGCGAACGTGGAGTCGGCGAACCCCGACGGGCTCAACAATCCCGATCGCTACCGCGCCGGCGCCGGCACGCGGGCCGGCGGCGCGAGCGACGGCGAGCTGGGCCACTGCGGGTTCGAGTTTGTCCATGGCACGCGGGCCCGCAAGCTGTTCGCTTTCATGGAGAGCGGCATGGTGGTGCTCGGCACCGACATCGGCGGCGACAAGCCACTGCCAGACGGCGACTATTCGTATCGCAGCACCATCAACCAGTGCGTGCTCCAAGGCGACGTCAGCGTGACGGACGAGCGGGGCGCAGTGACGGTTCTCCGGGCCGACGCGGTCGGGCAGGAGAGGTCGTTCGCGCTCGATCGTCGCTACTGGGTCGAGCATCACGGCATCGGGTATCTCGTGCTGGCGACCGGAGCGGAGCAGGGGGCGGGCAAGCCTGGCAGGCTGGTGGTCCGCACGTCGCTGCGTACCCCGCTCAACCGCCTGCCGCCGGCAATCATGGACGCGCCGGCCATGGCCGCCTACCGGGAGCGTTGCCGGCGGGCGGCGTCGGCCAGCCCGCCGCGCGAAGCGCGGGTGTTCGAACTCTGGATCGACCATGGCGCGCAGCCGCCGCGGGCCGCACGGTGCGCGTACTTCGTCTCCATGCGTCCCGAGCGCAGGACTGCGGCGGACTGGCTCGCCGCTCCGGGCTTCGAGATCGTCGCCAACGACCCCGCGGTGCAGGCGGTTCGGGACCTGGACGCGGACGTCGTGCATGCGTTCTTCCATGAGCCCGGTGAGATCGCGGGGATCGTGGTCCGGCGTCCCGCGAGCGTGATGCTTCGCCGTCGGCCGACGGGCGGGGGCGTCTTGATCGTTCAGGATCCTGTCGCCGCCTGCACCCGCGACACGCGGGCGATGACGAGCGTGCTCGAGGGGAGCGTCGCTGGCGTGCCCTTCGCGATCCAACTGCCGGGCGGGTTCGATCCCGACGATCGCTACCGGGGCGGCCTGGGGCGGGCCGTCGTCGCCGCGCCCGTGCCGTGAGCGCCGACTGGCGGAGTTCCCGGCCCGGGGGGTATCGTGTCGTGATGACCGCCCTTCGCCCCTGCGTTCATCGATGCGCGATCGCCGTGCTGGCAGTGCTGCTCACAGGCCGCGGGTTTGCGGGCGAAGCAGTGCCCTTTCCCGGGGCATTGGTGGAGTTCGGGCCGGCCTCGCGGGTGCCGCTCTTCGCCGGCGGGGGGCCGGACGCCTGGGATCGCGACCTCCGCGAGCGCGGCTGGATCATCCGCGAGGGAGGCCGCTGGCACCTCTGGTACACCGGATCGAACCCGGCCGTCGGAGCCGGCACTCCGCCGCTGCGCCGGGTCGGGTATGCGGGAAGCGCCGACGGCCTCAACTGGACTCGGTCGGCGGCCAACCCGCTGCTGGCTTCGATCTGGGTCGAGGATGTCTGCGTCGTGCGGCAGGGGGGCTGCTATTGGATGTTCGCCGAGGGGGAACGGGATGTCGCCCACCTGCTGACATCGACGAACAGGCTGCAATGGCGGCAACGCGGGCCGCTCGATATCCGCCTCGCCGATGGCCGACCGATCCCGGACGGGCCGCGGGGCACGCCGACGGTCTGGTTCGAGCGTGGCATCTGGCACCTCTTCTACGAGCGGATGGATCGGGGCGTGTGGCTGGCGACCTCGCGCGACCTGGCGACCTTCACGAACGTCCGCGACGAGCCCGTGCTCGCCTGCGGGCCCGAGGCCTACGACCGAGGCCGGATCGCGGTCGACCAGATCGTGCGGCACCGGGGCCTCTACTACGCCTACTACCACGCCTCTGCGGCCGAGACCGGAGGCGAGTGGAGCACGAGTATCGCCGCGAGCCGCGACCTGGTGCACTGGGTGAAGCACGCGGGCAATCCGATCCTGCCCGTCGATCCGGAGCATCCAAACCGGTCGAGCGCCACGCTCGTCTGGGATGGGTCACGGCACAGGCTCTACACGACGCATCCCGACGTGCGGGTGCGGTTCTCGGTGGATCCGGTGCCGGTGCCCGGCGACCGCTGACGCGGTCACGCGTGCTCGCGGTGACACGTTTTTCAACGTGTCAAATCCTTGGTGGCCGGGGCGCCGGTGCCGGGCCGCCGATGCCCCGTCGTCGGACGTTCGCAACGGACGTCCTGTCCGTTGCTCTCTCGGATGCTGACTTCGCTGCGCCTAGCGACTGTCGCGCCGTCGCCACCGTCCCGGCGTCGGCTCCGGCTTCCGTTCGTCGTGCAAAGCACGATTCTCAGAGACGATCTGCGCTTGTCGGCATACGCCGGCTCTCGGGGCATGAGCGGCCCCTCACCTCCCGCACACGCGGCAGCACCCACGAGACAGTCAGCACCGCTCCATGCCCCGCCGCAAGCTTGCGTCGCATGGATGCGACGCGCAGCACCAGCGAGCGGAGGCTCGCCAAGGCAAGGTCGGCAGGATGCCGAGCCTTGCCGTGAAGTCAGTCTGCGACACCCTCGCCAGCCGGCGGAGGCCGGCCCAGCGGCTGACTTTGGATGGGCATTGGCCCGTCGAGGGCCCGGCGTGCCATGCGCCGCCACAAGCTTGCGTCGCATGGATGCGACGCGCAGCACCAGCGAGCGGAGGCTCGCCAAGGCAAGGTCGGCAGGATGCCGAGCCTTGCCGTGAAGTCAGTCTGCGACGCCCTCGCCAGCCGGCGGAGGCCGGCCAAGCGGCTGACTTTGGACGGGCAGCGGCCCGTCGAGGGCCCGGCGTGCCATGCGCCGCCACAGGCTTGCGTCGCATGGATGCGACGCCCTCGCCAGCCGGCGGAGGCCGGCCAAGCAAACCTGGCCCGGAGGGCCAGTGTTTGCGTGTATTCAGAACTTCTGGATCGCGTCGAACCCGAGCATGGTCTGGTTCGTGCTCACGCCGTCGTTGAACGGCCGCACGGCGCTCGAACCGCTGAAAAAGTCCCAGCGGAACGCGGGCCGCATGAGGAAGTTCCGCGTCGGCACCCAGTTGGGGCCGAGCGTGAGCGAGAAGTAGTTGCCGGGGAGCGGCACGTGGTTGGGGTTGCTCGGCCGGTTCAAGCCCACTCGGGTGCCGTCGATGTCGTCGAACCACTCGAAGCGGGCGCCCCACTTCCACGTCTCGCTCGCCGACCAGTAGAGATACTGGTCGATGCCGGTCCAGATCGCCGTACTGCCGTCGGCGAGCCCGTTGGCCTGCGCGCCATACCACTGGTGGAAGACGTATTCCCAGCGATCGGAGGGGCGGAACTCGAGCAGCAGGCTGTAGCGGGTGCGATTGGCGCTCACGGGGATCGGCTGCGGCTGGTAGAGCGGCGAGAAGTCGTTCCCCTCGTCGCCGCTGATGATCGCGAACTGGACCGCGCGGGAGTTGTCGTCGTTCTTGATGCGGAGTCGGCCGAGGAAGTTGGCCTTGCTGTAGGGGGAGGCGAGTCCGTTCCAGCCGTTGACGAGCCCGCCGTTGATCTCGACGTTGTCGCTCGCCCGCCAGTTCACCAGGCCGCCCCAGTGGGTGAACGGGCCGGCGAACATGTAGCTGTAGGACTTGGTGTAGAAGAAGTTGCCGACGGCGGGCACGCCCTCGTAGCCCACGATCGTGTAGAAGTGGCCGAGCTTGACGTTCAGGTCCTCGGTACCCACCTCGCCGTAGAGCTGCGGCATGGCGAGGCCGTAGTACTCGCCGCTGTTCCAGTCATTCGGGCCGGGGTTGACCTCCCAGCCGAGCGAGGTGGCCAACGGGAAGTCCTCGCCGTAGAGCAGGTCGGCCCGGGCGCCCACGCCGGCGGAGCCGTCGGTGGGGAGCGTCCGCTCGGCGATGAAATAGGTCTGGTTCATCATCGGCTCGTTGGCGCGGTCGACGGCGTTGTACGGTCCGTTGAACTTGCTCGCCGGGTTGGCGAAGTTGCCGATGAAACCGCCGTCGATCCAGCCATAGACGCCGCCCCGGTCGTATTCTCCGAACAGAAACCAGTCTTGGCCCGAGGGAATCTGGCCGCTCATCACTTCGTCAACGAGCACCGGGTCGAACCGTTCGAAGCCGCCCACCGATCCCGGGCGGCCCACGAAGTCCTGCTCCTGGGCCGTCGCGGCTCCGCTCGCGAGAAGTCCGCAAAGAATCCCGGCCGCGCCCGTCCGCGCCAGCCGCCGCCAGATCACCGCTTTCATCGGGCCCCCTTACGCGATGCTCTGCCGGTCCGCCCCGCCGCTGCCGCCCCACTGGAGCCACCAGGGCGCGGCCGGCACGCCCGCTAGGATCGGCGCAGGCGGTGCGACGCATTGGACCGTCCGCTTCGATGCGGGCGTCATCGCCCGCAGGCTTCGTGAAGGCCCCGGCTTCCGCAGGGTCGCCACACTGCCGGAGCCCCGCGGCGGGCAATCACGACACAACGGTGAAAGTTCGACACCTGTCGATGCCGATAGAATCGGCCACGGAGAGGGGGCGGTGCGCCGAGACCGTCGCCACGTCCGCATCGGGAGTCAGCCATGTTGTACAGCCGCGCGATGGACGTCGGGTTTGCGCACTACCCGAAGACCGCTGGCCACTCGCTCACGCGGTGGTTTCTCGAAGCCTTCCCCGACGCCGAGTTCGTGGAGCGACATCCGCGCTACGAGATCAATCATCTGCCCGTGCGGGAGTCGCTCGAGCGGCTCGGGCTCGTGCCGCCGCGGGCCACCGTCCGCCGCGAGGGCCGCGTCGTCCGCGTCGCCCGTCGGCTGGGGTTCGGCAGGTGGGCCGAAAGTGTTCTGGCGGGTCGAGGGAGCCACGGGTGTGGCACGCGGATCATCGGTGTCGTCCGTGAGCCGTTTGACATGCTCGTTTCACTGTTCGAGTATTGGCGGCGTTTCGACTTTCCCGAGGAGCCTACGATCCAGCTGATCCGTTGCGCGAGGACGGGGACGTTCCGGGAGTTTCTGACGCTGGCAGTGGTCGAGCGACACGTGTTGAACTACCGCGACTTCTTCGACATGGAAGGCCCGGCCGCCGCCACGACCCGCCTGCTCGCCTTCGACACCCTCGAGCCGGCACTCGAGGAGGTCTGCAGGGAGTTCGGCCTACCCATGCCGGCCACGCGGCTCGACCAGCTCAACGCGTCGCCGAACCGGCGGCGCGACCTCACGCCTTACATGGCGGAAGCGGGCTCGCTGCTCGAGGATGTCCGCAGCCACTTCCGGTGGTACTACGAGACCGGCAGCCGGCGGATGGTCACCGGCTCGCGCCGGCGTTCCCCGGGGACGTCGGCCACGGAGCGGTCTTGGCATCGGTTCTTCGCCGCCCGGGCAAGGCCGGATATCGGACTGGCCGCGGTCCACGCGGGTTGAGGCCTGGAGGCTCTCCGGCCCGCGGGCCCGGCCGCCCGTTTTCGGCAGCCGATTCCCCAGCGGCCCGCGATGCTCTACGCTGAGGTCATGGGAAACCGTGCCTCCCGACGTAGTGCATCGAATGGACGGCGGCTCGCCGCCGCGGTGGTGGCCGTCGCGCTGCTCGGAGGCAGCGCCGTGGCGGGCGAAATCGCGGTGTGGATCGGTGCCGCCGAGGGGCGGTCGGGAGCGGCCGCGAAGGCAAGCGTCAACGAGCCGTTCGCCGTCGACTTCGACCGTGAGGGACGGCTGTACGGGGTCGAGTTCACCAGGGGCAATCGCCTTTTCCGTACGGTCGGGCCCGTGAACGCCGCCGCCGGCGTCGAGTTTGTCGCCGGGACCTTCTGGCAGGCCGATGGCAAGACACCGACCGTCGTCCAGGCGGACATGCCGGCCGATGCGGCGCGTTTCAACGGGATGCACGACCTGGCCATCGGGGGAGACGGGCGGGTGTATCTGGCCGATACATTCAACCATGTGATTCGGGCTTTCGAGCCGGCGGGTGGTCGGGTCGTCGTCGTCGCGGGCACGGGCACGGCCGGATTTTCGGGTGACGGCGGCACCGCGGCGACCGCCGCGTTCAACCAGCCGTATTGCGGGTCGCTCACGCCCGACGGCGGTCGCCTGCTCGTGGCCGACCTGCGCAATCATCGCCTGCGGGCGATCGACCTGGGAGCGGGCACCGTGAACACCGTCGCCGGGAACGGAAAGTCCGGTCGGCCGGCCGACGGAGCCGTCGCCAGCGAGACGCCGCTCGCCGGTCCGCGGGCGGCCTGCGAGGCGGCCGACGGCACGGTCTATCTGGTGCTCCGCGAGGGGAATGCGGTCGTCGCCATCCGGGATGGCCGGGTGCGCGCCGTCGTCAACGCATCAGGGAAACCCGGCTATGCCGGCGACGGCGGGCCCGGCCGTGAGGCGCTCCTCGCGGGGCCGAAGTATGTCTGCATGGACAGGCAGCAGCGGGTATTGATCGTCGACACCGAAAACCACTGCATCCGTCGCTATGATCCGCGTACGGAGGGGATCGAACTCGTCGCCGGTGTGCCGCCGCGGCCCGGCGCCGCTCTCGGCTCCACATGGCAGGCCACGCAGCTGCGTCGGCCGCACGGTGTCCGGATCGCGCCCGACGGCAGGCTCGTCGTCGTCGACAGTGACAACGACCGGATCTTGGTCGGGCCCTACTGAGCCGGCCGAGGCCCGCGGGCATGGAAGACAAGCTCACGCTTTCGTTCACGGGCAGCCGGCCGGGCCGTGAGCCCGTGGGGCAGGACGATGCGACGGCGTTTCACATGTCCAGCGGAGGCGCCGACGCCGGCTGGCGGCCGCTCGACGCCGCGCCACGGGCCGCCGCGAGCACGGCGGGGCAGGCCGGCCTTCGGTATCTCATCGGTCCGGAACGCGGTCGCGGCGGGATGGGCGTGGTGTACGAGGGATGGGACTCGCATCTGCAGCGGTCCGTCGCGGTCAAGATCATGGACCCCGCGCAGGGCTCTCGGGCGGGCGGCTTGACGCGGTTCTTCCGCGAGGCCCGCATCGCCGGGCGGCTCGAGCATCCCGGCGTCGTCACCATCCACGAGTTCGACGTTACGCACGACGGTGCGGCCTTCATCGTGATGCAACTGCTGTCCGGGCGGACGCTCAAGCGGGTGCTCGCCGAGCGGAGGGACAAGGCAGCCGATCTGCCGGGCCTGTTGACGGTGTTTCACGACGTCTGCCAGGCGATGGCGAGCGCCCATGGCGCGGGCGTGATCCATCGCGATCTGAAGCCTTCGAACATCATGGTGGGGCCCTTCGGGGTGGTGACCGTCATGGATTGGGGCGTGGCGAAGGTGCTCGCCGACGGTGACGATTGTCTCGAAGACATGGAGATGACGGTGCCTGTGGTGCGCGATGCGGCCGAGACGACGCACTCCCACAGCACGATGGCCGGCACCGTCTTCGGCACCCCTTCGTATCTCGCGCCGGAGCAGGCCCGCGGCGAGGTGGACCGCGTCGATCGGCGGGCGGACGTGTTCGGCCTGGGAAGCATCCTCTGCGAGATACTCACGGGCGCCGCACCCTTCACGGGCGCCGACGTCGATGCCCGTTGGCGGCGGGCGGCGGCCGGGGACACCGTCGAGGCGATCGAGCGGATGGCGTCTTCCGGCGGCCCGCTGCCGATGGTGATGCTGGCCCAGCGCTGCCTCGCCGTCGATCCCGCGGCCCGGCCGGCGGATGCCGCGGAAGTCGCGGCCGCCGTCACGGCCTACCTCGAGTCGGGCCAGCGGCGGGCCGAGGAGCAGCTCGTGCGGTTCTTCGACCTTTCGGTCGATCTCTTCTGCATCGCGGGCCTGAACGGGTATTTCCAGCGGACGAACGACAACTTCCCGCGGTTGCTCGGCATGACGGCGGACGAACTGAAGGCGCAGCGATTCGTGGAGTTGGTGCATCCCGACGACCGGGAGCGGACTCTCGCGGAGGTGAGTCGGCTGTCCCGCCGCGAGCAGACCATCGAGTTCGTCAATCGGTATCGACGGACGGACGGCAGCTACCTGTGGCTGGAATGGAACGCCCAGGCAGTGCCGGAGGAGGGGGTCATCTATGCGGTCGGCCGCGACGTCAGCGAACGTGTCGCGGCGGCGGAGATCCGCGGCCGGCTCGAGCGGGAACGGGCCACGCTGTCGGCCTTCGCCGCCGCGGCCGGTCTTTACCTCACGGCGTCGGGATCGCTGCGAGAGCGGCTCGAGCATGTGGTGGAAGAGGGCGTCGCCCAGTTGGGGGTCGTCGCCATGGAAGTGTGGGGAATCGACGCGTCGGGACGGCGGCTCGGGCTGCTGGCCGCGGCCGGCAGCGAAGTGGAGCCGCAGCGGCGGCGGGATGGGGTGGCTGTCGACGCCGGCCCACTGGGTGGGATCGTCAGCGACCGGCAGCCGCGGCAGTTGACCGCGGGCATGGAAGCGTGGAGCGGCTTCGATATCGAGTCGATGGCCGCCGCCGGCATCGGAAGCTTCGTCGGCTATCCGCTGCTCGTGGCGGACCGTCCCGTCGGGGTGCTTACGGTGTACGCGGCCGGGCCCGTCTCGGAACTGCTCATCGCGGCGATGAGCGCGACCGTCGCCAGCGTGGCGCTGGCGATCAGTGCGGGGGGAGATCGGGGTGGGGATGGTCAACACGAGTGATTCGCGCGGCGGGAGATGCAGCGTGAGGCTGGCACGTGTCGCCTGGATCGCGGTGAGCCTCACGACCGCGGCCGGCGCCGCCGAAATACCGCTCGCGAACATCGCGGAGGTCAAGGCGGCGGCCATGGCCTCGGGGGCGAGGCCGGTGCGGATCGTCGGTGTCGTGACGATGCGGCAGGGAGAGGGCTTCGTGGTCCAGGACGATTCCGCCGGCATCTGGGTCGATGTCACCAACGCGCGGAGTCGCGGCATCTGGCGGGCCGATGATCGCATCCTCGAGGGCGTGACGACGGGAGTCGAGGTCGAGGTGGCCGGAGAGACGAGCCGCGGCGGATTCGCCCCGACGATCCAGCCGACCGCGTTTCGTGTGCTCGGACCGGCCGTGCTGCCGGAGCCCCAGAGCACGGATGCGCGGCGGTTTTTCTCCGGGGGCGACGACTGCCTGCGCGTGACGATCGCGGGCGTGGTGCGGCGGGTGGAGCGCGAGCGGCACGAGTGGGGCGAGGTGGTGTCGATGCTCGTCTGCACCGAGGGCCGTTGTTCGCGTGTGACGCTTCCGGGCGAGGCGATGGCAGTGACCGGGCTGCAGTTGCTCGATGCGAAGGTGCGTTGCACCGGAGTGGCAACGGCCCGGTTCAACGCGCGTGGCGAGATCCTCACGCCGATGTTGCACATGCTCGGCCGCGACGATCTCGTCGTGGAACGCACCTCGTCGGGCGGCCCCTTCGACGCCCCCGCCGTGTCGCTGACGGCGATCGCGCAGTACCGGCCCGCGGAGCTCGACGACCACCGGCTCCGCACTCGGGGCGTGGTGACCATGAGCCGTCCGGGCGAATTCGTCTACCTGCAGGAGGGGTGTCTGGGCATTCGCGTGCAGACGGCCGCCCTCGAGCAGTTCGAGCCGGGAGACATGGTCGAGGCGGCCGGCTTCTTGGATCGTGGCCGGCTCTGCGCAGGCCTGGTGGAGGCTGAAGTGCGGCGGATCGGGCCGGGCACGGCTCCCGAGCCGCTGGACGTCACCCCGGAGCGGGTGATGGAGATCAATCGCGTGGCTGCGGCCACCTTCAGCGTCGCGGTGCCCGGCGACTACTTCGGCGCGCTGGTCCGCATGGCCGGCCGCTTGGTGGACATGCATGCCACGGCCCGGGGCGCCGAGTGCCTGATCGCCAGTGGCGACCACACCGTCGTCGTCGTCGCCGACGGCCCGACCGTGCCGGCGCTGCGGGCGATCGAGATCGGGAGCACGGTCGCCGTGACGGGAGTGCTGAGGCCGGTGGCCCGGGCGATCGAGGATCCGATGAGCCCGGCCTGGCTGTCGGCGGTCGAGCGGCTCGAGATCCTGCCCCGGACGGCCACGGACGTGCGGGTACTCGAGGTGGCGCCCTGGTGGACGCCGCGCCGGCTGTCGTTCGCCCTTGCCGCGGCGGCCGCGACTGCGGCGGCCGCGGTGCTCTGGGGCTTTCTGCTGCGGCGGCAGATCGCCGCGCAACTGCGCATCATCCGTGGTCAACTCGAGGCGCGTGCCACGCAGGAGGAGCGCCAGCGGATCGCGCGGGAGTTCCACGACACGCTCGAGCAGGATCTCGCGAGCATCGCGCTGCAGGTCGATGCAGCCGAGCAGTGTGCCGAGGATGACGACGTGCGGCGGGCCTTCGCGGAGCATCGTGCGGTGATGGCCCGACTGCGACAGGAGACGCACGACTTCCTCTGGGACCTGCGTGATCCGCGGCGGTGCGACGGGTCGCTCGCCGAATCGCTCGCGGCCCAGGCGGCCTACCTGCGTTCGCTCAGCGACGTGCCGATCGCCTGCCGGGCGGCCGACGACCTGCCGAAGGTGCCGGCAGACGTGCAGTTTCACCTGCTGCGGATCGTACGGGAGGCGGTGCGGAATGCGGTGATGCACGGGGATCCATCCCGCATCGAGATCGTCGCCAGTTGGGAGCCGGGCGGAGTGGCGGTGACGGTCGATGACGACGGCATCGGCTTCGTGCCACGGGCGGCGGAGTCGCTGCCGGGGCATTTCGGCATCATCGGCATGCGGGAACGGGGGCGGCGGATCGGGGCGAGCGTCCGGATCGACAGTGCGCCTCGGCGGGGTACGCGAGTGCAGGTGGCTTGGCCCGCGCACGAGACTTCCGGGGTGGGGTCCGCGTGAGCCCGTATTGTCACTACTGACAATGGCGGCAGGGGGGACGGCGGCGTAGTCTGCTGGGAGGGCAGGGGATGCTCCTCGGTCATCGGTTGAAATCTCGGGATGCACACGATGAAGATGCCGCGCTGCTGCACGGGCCGTCGGACGGGTCCGGCGGCGTTCACGCTCGTCGAACTCTTGGTCGTGATCGCGATCATAGGCACGCTCGTCGGGCTGCTCCTGCCGGCGGTGCAAGCCGCACGTGAGGCTGCCAGGCGATCGACTTGCGGGAACAATGCCCGCCAGGTGGCACTGGCGGCGGCCAACTTCTCGGAGGCCCGGGGACACTATCCCTACGAGGGAGGCGCGGTCGGTTTGTCGAACTTCAGCTGGCTCTGCTACGTGCTCCCATTCATGGAGCAGCAGGATGTCTATGATCAGTTCGGAGCCGGCTACCCCACGCCCACGCAGGCCTACAACAACCGTTTTTCCATGGGCCGTTTCCGCATCCCCTCCCTCCAATGCCCCAGCGCGCGGTTCACGCGATCCGGCTCCTCGGGCGACGCTCCAGGCGGCGGTTTCGCAGGCAACGCCTGGACGACCCATTACTACGGCAACGCGGGCCCCTTCGGCACCAACCCCGCGACGCTGCAGAACCCCGGCTACAAGTGGAATCAGATTCCCTCGGGCAACACCCAGGGCGGGCTGGCCTGCGACGGCATCATCGTCCACGCGTCGAAGGTCATCACGGCCGCCGCCGACGCCGCGCCGGTGCGCCCGAAAGACGTCGTCGACGGCACGAGCAAGACGCTGATGCTGCTGGAGATCTCCTGGGACGGTGTCCAAGCCTCGTTCCGTTCTTGGCTCAAGGGCACCCAGTTTCAGGGATCGGCGGGAGCGCACCGCAACGTGCGGTACGGCATGCGGCTGGCGGCCTACACGGGCGCGAACTTCAACGTCACGGGGATGGGGAGCAACCATCCCGGCGGGTGCAGCGTCGTCTTCGCCGACTGCAGCGTGCGGTTCCTCTCGGAGATGGTCGACACCAATACGGTGCTGATTCCGCTCGCCAGCAGGGCCGGTTCCGAGACGGTCAGCGCGGATCGCTATTAGTGTCGTTGGACGGGCGTTTCGTGGGCGGCGCCGGAGATGAGGCATGATGCGAGGCAGGATGTGTTTCGATCGGTTCGTCTTGGCCGCCTTGGCGGTAGGCTTGGTGGTGGCGGTGGGCTGCGGTCCGCGCGACACACGCATCCGCAACCGGGTGTCGGGCGGCGTGACCTACGGGGGCGAGCCCGTGGCGTCGGGGGAGATTCTGCTCATCCCGGACGGCGAAAAGGGAAACTCCGGACCGGAGGGGTTGGCTATCATCAAGAATGGTCGCTTCGATACCCGGGGGTCGCGGGCGCCCGGGGTCGATGGGGGCCCGATGGTGATCGAGGTGACCGGATTCATGGACGAGAAACGGAGCACGATGTTCACCCATTCATTCAAGAGGGATCTCGATCGGTCGCCTGACATGACCCTCGACATCGAGATCGACAAGAAGTCGGCAAGGACGTTCGTGACGGATCCCGCCCTGTGACCATCCGAGGAGCGGCGGTGTTTCATGGCCATCCGATTGCTCCTCGTCGACGATCACCCCTTGTTTCTCGAAGGCCTGGCCCGCACGCTCCAGACAGTTCGCGAATTCGTGGTCGTGGGGCGTGCATGCAGCGGTGAGGCGGCGGTGGCGCTCTGGGCCGAGTCGAAGCCCCACCTCGCGCTCGTCGACTTGATCATGCCGGGCATCGACGGCATCGAGACCGTGCGTCGGGTGCGGGCCAGGCATGCGGACGCGAGGCTCATGATGCTGACCTCGTCGGAGGAGCACGACGCCGTTCTGGCGGCGCTCGACGCGGGCGCGGTGGGCTACATCTCGAAGGCGGCCCGGTACAGCGAACTCGTCGGTGCGGTGCGCGAGGCCCACGCGGGCGGCCGGCCGCTGGGTGAGTCCATCGCGCGGAAACTCGCGGCCCGGGACCGTTCCCACGCGCTGACGGCTCGGGAGATGGAGGTGCTCAGGCTCCTGCGAGACGGTCTGACGCTCGAGGAGATCGGCCAGCGGCTCGGGATCACGTTTCGCACCGCGCGGGCCCATGCCGCCGCGCTGAAGGCGAAGCTCGACGCGGCAAACACGGCCCAGGTCGTGGCGCGGGGATTCGAGCGGGGGCTGCTGCCGTTGCGGGCGGGGGCGGTCGGCGGCTTATGATGATCGAGAGGCCGATACCGCTGGCTTGCGTGCCTCTGCACGGGAGGTGCTATCATGCGACGCGTCGCTCTACTGCCGATGCTGCTCGTGTGTCTCGGAGGGGCGCCGGCGATGGCGGAGCCAGACGAGCAGCGCGGCGCCGCGAGCGATCCCGTGACCGTGGCTGGGCCGGTGAGCTGGTCATTTGACCTGACCGATCTGGAGGGCCGGCCGGCGGGGCTCGATCAGAACGACCGTCGCGAGGTGCGGGCGTTCGTCTTTCTGTCGACGACATGTCCGGTGGCGAACTCGTCATTGGCCTCCCTGAACCGGCTTGCCAAGGGGCTGGCGGAGGACGTGCGCCTGTTCGGGGTGGTCGCGGACCCGTTCGTGACGCACCGCGAGGCGACACGGCATTTCCACGAGCACAACGTCTCGTTTCCCGTGCTCTTCGATGGTTCCGGGCTCCTGGTCGGGCAACTGAAGCCCACGCATGTTCCCGAAGCATTTGTGTTCGACCGTGACTGTCGCCTGGTCTATCGCGGGGCGATCGACAATGCGTATCAGTCGATCGGTCGGCGGCGAACGAGTGTGGAGCATCATTATCTTCGCGACGCGATTCGGGCGGCGGCCAGCGGGGCCGATGTGGCCACGGCTCGGACGGAGCCGGTGGGGTGTTTGTTCCCGAGAAGCCGGGTGGCCACGGATCGTACGGTCACATTCGCGCGCGATATCGCCCGCTTAATCAACGTCCGTTGCCTGAACTGCCATCGCCCCGGCCAGGTCGCGCCGATCATGCTGACGGGGTACCGGGAAGCCGTAGCGCATGCGGACATGCTGGTCGACGTGACGCAGCGAGGAATCATGCCGCCCTGGATGCCTGGTGCCGACGCGAAGCATCGCTTTGTCGGTGAGCGCAGACTGTCCGAGGACGAGTTGGATCTGCTGAAGACATGGGTGCAGAACGGCTGTCCGGAGGGAGATCCGGCCGACTTGCCGCCGCCGCCGCGGTTTGCCGACGGTTGGCAGTTGGGGATTCCAGACCTCGTCGTCCGGATGCCCGAGCGATTCACGGTGCCGGCAGACGGCCCGGACATCCTCCAAAACTTCGTGATCCCGCTGAATCTGACTGAGGATCGACTGGTGGCAGCAGTGGAGTTTCATCCCGGCAATCGGCGGGTCGTCCATCACGCCGTGTTGTTCCTGGACGACGCGCGGCGGGCGAGGAGCTTGGATGCGAGGACGCCGGAGCCGGGCTACGCGAACTTCGGGGGCCCCGGGTTTCTCCCGAGTGGAGCGCTGGGCGGGTGGTCGGCAGGCAACACGGCCCGGCGCTTGCCGGGCGGCATGGGCCGCTATTTGAAGCGGGGAAGCGACCTCGTGGTTCAGGTGCACTACCACCCGTCGGGCAAGGAGGAGTCGGATCAATCCGAGATGGGGTTCTACTTCGTGGACGAGCCGGTGTCGGCGGTTCTCGAGCAGCCCGGCACTTTGGTGGGAAGCATTTGGCTGGCCAACTACGAGATGGATATCGCCCCGGGAGACGCGCGCTATCGGTGCTCCACGCAATACACGCTTCCGCGATCGGTCACGATGGTCGGTGTGGTGCCCCATATGCATCTTCTCGGCAAGTCGATGAAGGTCACGGCACGACGCCCCGGCGCGGAAGCCGAGACGCTGATCGACATCCCTGACTGGAACTACAACTGGCAGGATGAGTACTACTATGAGAGACCCTTTCGGTTGCCGAAGGGGACGGTACTGAAGGTCGAGGCGGCCTTCGATAATTCCGCGGCGAACCCTTCCAATCCCTCATCTCCGCCGCGACGCGTTGGGTGGGGTGACGAGACGACCGACGAGATGCTTTTCTGTTTCTTTCTGCTCACCGCCGATCGCACCGACGACCTGATCCATACGATCTTCGACAATCTGCGGCATGACCTCGAGCAGCCTCGGCGCGTCGAGGAGACGAAGCCCGGCCCTCCCGCATTCTGACCGGCCGCGATCGTTCTTGACG
>Ga0255182_1000632_pt1 | contig 21746 bp, 22 predicted proteins | sample Atl_UVDOM_RepA_8_FD_188420 | JGI IMG/M metagenome (GOLD analysis project Ga0255182, IMG submission 188420) | Freshwater microbial communities from Altamaha River, Georgia, United States - Atl_UVDOM_RepA_8d | ecosystem: Environmental > Aquatic > Freshwater > River | place: USA: Georgia...
TCGCCGCCCGACGGGCTCGCGGGCTTGCCGTTGATGTAGGCGTCGAATTTCGGCAGTGCTGTCATCGTATGCTCCGTGGGTTTGGGCGGGTCGCCGGCCGCGCGCTCAGTAGGAGCGCGGCATGCCGAGCTCGTGCTCGGCGACGTAGGAGAGAATGAGGTTCGTCGATATCGGCGCGATCTGGTAGAGGCGCGACTCGCGGAACTTGCGCTCCACGTCGTATTCCTCGGCGACGCCGAAGCCGCCGAAGGTCTGGATACAGGCCTCGCCCGCGTGCCACGCGGCCTCGGAGGCCAGCAGCTTCGACAGGTTGGCCTCGGTGCCGCAGGGTTTGCCCTGCTCGTAGAGGCGGGCCGCCTCGTCGACGAGCAGGTTGGCCGACAGCATCTCGCCGTAGGCGCGGGCGATCGGGAACTGGATGCCCTGGTTCTGCCCGATCGGGCGACCGAACACCTTGCGTTCGCAGGCGTAGTCGCGCGCCTTCTTGATGAACCAGCGTGCGTCGCCGATGCACTCGGACGCGATCAGGATGCGCTCGGCATTCATGCCGGACAGGATGTATTTCAGGCCCTGGCCTTCCTCGCCGATCAGGTTCTCGACCGGCACCGGCACGTTGTCGAAGAACACCTCGGTCGTCGAATGGTTGATCATCGTGCGGATCGGCTTGATGGTCATGCCGTTCTGCTTCGCGTGCTGCATGTCGACGAGGAACACCGACAGGCCCTCGGTCCGCTTCTTGACCTGATCCTTCGGCGTCGTGCGGGCCAGCAGCACCATGAGATCGGAGTACTCGGCGCGCGAGGTCCAGACCTTCTGGCCGTTGACGATGTACTTGTCGCCCTGGCGCACCGCCATCGTCGAGATGCTGGTGGTGTCGGTGCCGGCGGTCGGTTCGGTCACGCCGAAGGCCTGCAGGCGTAGCTCGCCGCTGGCGATTTTCGGCAGGTAGCGGTTCTTCTGGTCGGCCGAGCCGTGACGGAGCACCGTGCCCATCGTGTACATCTGGGCGTGGCAGGCGCCGGCATTGCCGCCGAATTCGTGGATGGCCTTCAGGATTTCGGCGCCCATCGACAGGGGCAGGCCGCTGCCGCCGAACTCCTCGGGGATCAGGGCCGCGAGCAGGCCGAGATCGGTCAGGGCCTGGACGAATTCGCCGGGATAGGCGCGTTCGCGATCCTTGGCGCGCCAGTATTCACCGGGAAAGTCGTTGCAGACTCGCTCCACGGTGTCGCGCAGTTGGGAGACGGTATCGGAGTGATCGGTCGCCGTATGCATGTTCGTTCCGCCATGAATGGTTGATGGTTGCAGGAGGGCCTGGACGGCGCCGCGGCCGGCGCCACGACACAGGGCCGTGGCACCCGACCCGCCGCATCCTAGCAAAGTCGACGCGGACCGCGCAGCAGGCCGGGGCCGGCAGGAGTGTAGGCAGCCACGGGCATCGCGGCCCAATAGGATTTTCAGCTAGCGAATATCGGCTTTGCGCATGCGGTGGCGGTCACAGGGCTTCCGCGCAGCGCAGCCGGTAGACACAGTCCTCGATGATCCGGATGGTCGCCGCGACGGCCGGCGTCTGCGGCCGGTCGCTGGCTTTCGCGACGTAGATGGTGCGCGATATCCGGGGCTCTACGAGCGGCCGCGCCTCGAGCTCGCCGCGCGCGATCTCGTCGGCCAGCGCGGGCAGGGGCAGGATGGTGTAGCCGACGCCGTGGCGTACGAGGCGCGTCATCTGCGACAGCGCGTCGATTTCCACGCGCACGCGCAGGCTCAGCCGGTGTCCGCGGGCGAGACGGTCTATCGTGTCGCGCAGGCCGTGCTGGCGGCCGGGCAGAATGAGGTCGAAGCCCTCGACGGCGGCGAAGGGTATCGGCTGCTCTGACTCGAAGCCCCCGCGCGGCCCGATCAGGTACAGGTCCTCGTTGAACAGCTCGGTGGCGACGATGCCCGGCGCGCGCTGGACGCCGTAGACGAGCCCGAGGTCGACCTGGCCCGCCTGCAGCCAGTCGAGCACGTAACCGCTCATGCCCTCGGTGACGCGCAGCGAGACCTTGGGCAGTTCGCGCTGGATCTGCAGGATCAGCGGCACCGCGAGCATCGCGTTGACGGTGGGTGGAGAACCGAGGGTGACGTTGCCCTGCGGGGTCGTGCTCTGCTCGCGCAGGGCGCGCTGCGCGTCCTCGACCTGGGCGAGGATGGCCCGCGCGCGGTGCAGGAACTCCTGGCCTGCGTCCGTCGGCACCACCCCGCGCGCCGTGCGCAGGAGCAGCTGCACGCCGAGTTCAGCCTCGAGGTTGCGCATGTGCTGGCTCAACGCGGATTGCGCCACGAACAGGCTGTCCGAGGCCTTGACCATCGAGCCGTGATCGACGATCGAGACGAAGTAGCGGAGGTGTCTGAGGTTCATGCGGCAGGAATCTCCGGGGCCGGCAGCGGCGCACGACGGTGGTCCCGGATCTTAGCGCACTCGCGGTGCCGTACCGCGGGGAGGGGGCGTGTTTGTACCACGGAGGACACGGAGATCACGGAGAAGAAATTGATTCGAGGGCGTCGACATGGAGCCTGTCGCGCTGCGTTTCACTCGGGCGGCGGTCTGTGGCGGGCCATCCACCGCCGTGCTCTTCGCGTCCTCCGTGGTGGACAACGGCCTCTGTCGTAGAAATGGTGCCTGGGAAGAGACAGGCCGCGCGGCGACCCGCGCGGCCTGTGGAGCGGCGGGGCCTTACGCGTTCGCGGCGACGATCTTGTCGAGCACCGGGTACAGGTAGCGGTTGAAGACGTCCGGGTTCTCGCTCATCGGGAAGTGGCCGATTTCTTCCATGATGATGCACTCGGAGTTCTTCGTGTTCCGCGCCGCTTCCTCGGTCATCTCCGGGGTGCAGGCGAAGTCGTAGACGCCGGTCATGTAGTAGATCGGCACCTTGCCCGACAGTTTCTGCGTCTGGCCGCGGAAATCGTGGTTGTAGCTGTAGAAGTACAGGTCGCCCTTGAAGATGCCCGGGCCGCCCTGCGAGTAGTACCACCAGGTCTCCCAGCGATACTTGTCCGGGCTCTGCGGGGCCATCAGGCCGAACACGGACGTCGCGCAGACCTCGCCGCCGTGGATGTGCGCATGGCGCAGCCAGTCGAGGTGCCAGCCCGGCGACCACTCGCAGGCTTCGACCGCGATCAGCGCGCGCACGTCGTTCTCGTAATCGCGGGCGAGGTGCAGGCAGATGTTGCCGCCCATCGAGCTGCCCATGATCACGGGACGGTCGAGGCCGAGCGCCTTGCAGAAGGCCATCACGATGCCGGAGTAGAAGTGGGAGGTCAGCTTGTACTCCTCCTCTTCCTTGTACCAGTCATACGGCGGAATGGATTTGCCGTGGCGCGGAAGGTCGATGGCGATCGTGCGGAAGTGCTTGCCGATGCGTTCGTCGCAGAGCTGGTGCCGCCACTCGCGCCCGTCGGTGCCGGCGGTGTGCAGGCAGATCATCGGGATCCCGTTCGGGTTGCCCGCTTCCTCGAAATACATGCGGTATTCGGTGCCCTCGTAGGTCACCCAGATATACCTGCCAACGATAGGTTCTATTTTTGACACTGGAGTTTCTCCGGTAATGCGTGGCGCGACGAATCAGATCTCGCGCATGCGATCAAAAGCCCAGAACATCGCGCGCATGTTCTGCCACAGCACCTTCTGGTCGCCTTCCATCTTCAGGCGGCCATGCAGCGGGTGCGCCATCGCCCAGATGTCGTTGTACATCGGGGGCGGAACCTTCTCGGAGAACTTTTTCCAGCTGTCGGCCGGTGCGCGCAGCGACAGCTGGTAGCAGGTTTCGGGACCGATCTGGTCGGTGAAGTTCTCGATCTTGCCGTTGCGGAAGTGCACGACGAAGTCTTTGTCGCCAAAGCCGAGCAGGATGTCGGCGGTCAGGTGTTTCCCGATCCAGCTCATGGGACCGTTGGAATTGACCGCGTCCTGCCAGCGTTTCATCCAGGACGTATCGAACATGATGTTGAGCCTCCCCTGAATTAGGGTGTGTTGGAATTGGAGCCGGGGCAGTAAACGCCCCGGCGCCGAAGCGTGTCAAGCGGCCTGCGCGACGCGACCGCGCAGGGCGCGTCCAGCCATTCCCGAATGCGATGAGCGCCTTCGAGAAATCAGATGAGCCGCGCGTAAGCAGCGGAATTTACGGCACGATTTTCCCGGATCGCCTTGCATTGCGCGAGCGCGCGGGCAGAGAATAGCGGCGTCTCCGGCACCGCGTGGTCAAGAAAAAAAACGCGCGGTGCGGCTGTTCCAGTCGTGCGCTCACCCGGCCCGGCGCGTGACAGCAAGACCCGCGCTGCAGGCCGGGGTCGCGACGCGTATCCAGCGCATCCCCTCTGCGGCAGTGCATCCGACCAACCTTCAAGCAGAGGGACACCATGTCGTTTCTTGCCAATGCCGTGTTTCAGCGGCGCTTCGTGAAGGCACTGAACGCGAACGCAGAGTTCAGCACCCAGGCCCAGTGGTTCGATGGCTCGGTACAGATCGAGGTCGACGACGACTGTTTGTGGCTGAAGATCTATCGCGGCCAGGTCATCGATCACGCGACGGCGACGCCGCCCTTCGGCTACACGTTCAAGTTCAGCGGCCCCGAGTCGGCCTGGAAGCAGCTCATCTCGGGCAAGCGCCTGTGGGCTGACCTGACCTATCCCGGCAAGCGGAACTTCGAGGACGACCCGAAGCTCAAGCGGCTCGGCGCGATGGACGTCAGCATCCGTACCGAGGGCAACCTGCTCGAGTCGATGCGCATGACCGAGGCGATGTTCCAGCTCGCCTACACCCTCAAAGCAGCGGCGAGCGCCCAGCGCTAACCAGCACCGGAGTCAAAGAACATGGCAACGCCAGAAGACATTCGCGGCAATTACATCAAGGTCAAGGGCACGCGCACTTTCTACGACGACATCGGCGAAGGCCAGCCGATCGTCTGTGTCCACACCGCGGGCGCGAGCTCGCTCGAATACCAGTACATCCTGCCGATGTTCGCCGAGCGCGGCTTCCATGCGTACGCGCTGGACCTGCCGGGACACTCGCGCTCCTACCCGGTGAAGTGGAAGCAGCACCGCTCGATCCACGAGCACGCAGAATTCGTGTACTCGTTCGTCAAGACGCTGCGTCTCAAGAACCCCGTCATCATCGGTTGCTCGATTGGCGGCGACATCACGCTCGACTACGCGGCGCACCACTGGCGCGAAATGGCCGCCGGCGTGCCGATGGAAGGTCTCGCCCGTTCGCCGACCTTCCCGCTGCCGTCCGGCATGATCCATCCGGCCTGGGCGCCGGGCTGGCAGGACATGATGGAGCGGGCGGCCATCGAGTCGATGAACCGCAACGCGACGCAGGAACAGATCCAGGAGCTGCGCTGGCAGCATCGCAACGCGCAGGTCAGCGCGGTCGGCGACCTCGAGGCCTGGGCCCAGCACGACGTGCTCGCGAAGCTGAAGGGCGTCGACTGTCCGATGCTCGTCATTCGCGGCGAGGACGATTTCTGGGTGCCGCGCGAACTCGCCGACGAGACCGCCAAGGCTCTGAAGAAGGGTGAGGTGCGCCACCTGAAGAACATCGGGCACTACCCGATGTTCGAGGACCCGGCACTGATCTGCAAACTGGTCACGGACTTCTGCCGCAAGCACGGCATTGTGTCCTGAGCCCCACGCGCGGGGCGCGGGCCCCGCGCTTCATCCACGAGAGAAGGTGATTCAGATGGACTACGGTTTTGTATTCCCGGCGGCGATCCACATCCACAAGGACGTCGCCTACGCGGAAGAGCACGGCTTCACGCATGCCTGGCTGTACGACTCGCAGATGCTGTTCAGCGATCCCTACGCGAGCCTGTGCATGTGCGCGGTCAACACGAAGAAGATCGCGCTCGGCACGGGCGTGACCAACCCCGAATCGCGCATCGCGCCGGTGACCGCGAACTCGATCGCGACGGTCAACGAGCTGGCGCCTGGGCGCACGATTCTCGGTATCGGCACCGGCAACACCGCGCGCCGCACGCTCGGCATGCCGGCCTCGAAGCTGGAAGTGATGCGCGAGCACATCCGCATCTGCCGCGACCTGTTCGAAGGCAAGACGACCGACTACACGGAGGGCGACCGCCACCGGAAGATCCGTTTCCTGAATCCCGACGGCAACTGGTATAACATCAAGACGAAGATTCCGATCTACATCGCGGCGAGCGGCCCGAAGAGCCTCGAGATGGCGGGTGAAATCGCCGACGGCGTGATCCTGTTCGGCGCGGTGAGCCCGTCGCTAATCAATTTCGTCATGGAGCACGTCTACGCGGGCGCGGAGCGCGCCGGCCGCAATCCCAAGGACGTCTATGCGCTGGTGATGACCGCGTTCCACCTGACGCAGCCGGGCGAGTCGCTTGAGACCTCCGAAGTCCGCCAGGCCGTGGGTCCGTTCGTGTCTTCCTCGACGAACATCTTCGCGCTGTCCAACCCGGACCCGATGACCCTGCCGGCGGACCTGCGTGACGACATCGTCGCGTTCCGCGACATCTACAAGGTGCCGGAAGGTCCGATCGAATCCCGCCACCTCAAGATGTACTCGGACTACCTGCTGGGCTTCAAGAAGGAGCACGAGCCGGTGGTGACGGAAAAGATCATCCGCGCGACCACGCTGACCGGCACGGCCGACGAGATCGTGGAGTCGATCCACAACATGAAGAAGGCCGGCATCCACCAGGTCGCGGTGCAGCCGATCGTCGACAACCGGAAGACGGTCGAGGTGTTTTCGCGCGAGATCATGTCGCGCGTGAAGTAAGGGCGCCCGGCGCCACTCCTGTCAGGGACGGGAGTGGCTGGCGGCAACCCGCAGGTTGGGCTGAGGCAGGAAGCCCGTCGGTGACGAAGCAAGCGCGTCGGCCGGATGTTTTGCCTCTCCCGCGCCGGGAGAGGCCGCGCGCAGCGCGGGTGAGGGTCGGCTCCGGTTGGCGCAGCGCCAGCGCAGGCCCCCCTCACCCGCCGCCTTCGGCGTCGACCTCTCCCGGGGCGGGCGAGGTGAAGACAGCCGACCGCGCGATCAGGCCCCTCAGCCCTTCGCGAGCTCCTTCAGCTGCTCGCCCCAGTTCTCGTAGGAGCGCAGCGGAATCCAGTTGATTTCCGGCACGATGTGCGCGTAGCCGAGCTTCCAGATCGGCAGGCTGTGCACGATGGCGTCGAGGTCGTCGCCGCTGTTCACTTCCATCACCGCGACCACTTCGTACTTGCCGGCCACCTTCCAGATGCTCTTGATCATGCCGGCGCGGTAGGCCTCGATGGCCGCGACCGACTCCTGGCGCCAGACTTCGAAGAACTCCTTGTTCGTCGCGGATTCGGGTTTGGCCAGTTTGGCCCACATCATGACTTCCATCGTTGCTCCTTTCAGCTGTGTTGAACTGCGGACCTGCGCCGCGCAGGTCCATAGCATACGGCCCCGTATGTACGCTTTGAACCGTCAGTGCGAAGGATGGCGTGCCAGCGCGGCCAGGAGTTGCGCCTGCGCATGGGCCCGCGTCGGGTCGGGGTCAGGGCGCGCGACGACCGCGCCGAGCGCGGCGAGGTAGTCGGCGGGAAAGCGCTGGAAGCGGGCGCCCGCGACCACGAGTGCGAGATACCAGTCGAAGGGTTGCAGGGCGTCGTCGACGGCGCCGGGCAGGGCCACGTAGGTGCTGGCCGTCCCGAAGCCGGGCAAATCGACCTCGACGCTCGCGTAGCCCGTGCCGACGCCCTCGATGTCGTCCAGTGCCAGCTTGTCGGCCGCGTCCAGCGCGTAGACCGCGCCGTGCACGCAAGCGCTGCCCGGGACGATGCTGCATTTGCCGCTGCCGTCGCGGCCGCGCTTGTGGAAGCGCAGGCCGTGGCCGTCCAGCCTGGCAGTGCCGAGCAGGCGCGGCGTCGCGAGGCGGGCCGCCAGCCGCGCAGGGTGCAGGTTGGAGCCATAGGCGAAGTAGAGCAGGAATGGCGCCGCCTGGTCTCCAAGCTCAGCCGTCCGCGCCCCGGTTTTCTCGCGCATGCGGGGGGTATTCCTTGCTTGACCCGGGGGAACCGGGGCGTTTGAATAGCGGGCCCGTTGATCCCGGCGTCCGACGGCGCCCTCGAGTGCGTCCGCCGGCCGCACCGTCACATCATAGCCCGCCTGCTGGCGAACAGAAGGAAACGCCCCTGATGAATGTCGAACCCAAGGCACCCATGCACCCGGACGATCTGGCCGCCTGGCGCCGTGCGCATGTGCCGGTCTATAACGAGAACCGCCTGAAGCTCGGCATCTTCGGCATGAACTGCAGCAACGGCTGCACGATCACCCACGCCGAGACCACGTTCGAGCCCACCTACGAGCACAACGTCAAGATTGCGAAGCTCGCCGACGAGCTGGGCTTCGAGATGCTCGTGCCGGTCGGCCGCTGGAAGCATTTCGGCGGAAGCACGCTGTTCAACGCGAACAACATGGAGGTCTACACCTGGGCGACCGCGCTGGCGTGCAATACGCAGCGGATCATGACCTTCGCGACCTCGCACGTGCCGACGGTGCATCCCCTGTTCGCGGCCAAGCAGGCGGCGACGATCGACAACATCTCCAACGGCCGCTTCGGCCTGAACATCGTCTGCGGCTGGTTCAAGCCCGAGATCGAGATGTTCGGCATCGAGCAGCTCGCGCACGAGGTGCGTTACGGCATGGCCGAGGAGTGGCTCACCGTCATGAAGCGTGCGTGGACCGAGCAGGACTTCGATCACGAGGGTCGCCACTACCGGATCAAGGGTGGTTTCCTGCTGCCGAAGCCTGTGCAGCAGCCTCACCCGGTGCTCGTCAACGCCGGCAATTCGGAAGAGGGGCGCGATTTCTCCGCGCGCAACGTCGACTTCAACTTCGTGACGATAGCGACCAAGGAGCAGGCCGCGGGCATGGTCGACGATATCCACGCCCGTGCGCGGGGCTACGGCCGGCAGTGCGGCGTGATGAGCTACGGGCTGGTCTGCTGCCGCGACACGGAAGAGGAAGCGCGGGCGCTGTATGACCGCATCGTCGCGCAGGGCGACTGGGATGCGGTGCGCAACATCATGGACGTGCTCGGCATGGAGAGCAGCTCGTTCAACGAGCAGATCAAGCATTTCGGCGAGCGCTTCATCGCGGGCTGGGGCGGTTACCCGCTCGTCGGCACGCCGGAGCAGGTCGTCGCGCAGATGGTGGAGCTGCGCGAGCTCGGCATCGAGGGTTTCATCCTCACCTGGCTCGACTATTACGAGGAACTGAAGTATTTCGGCGAGCGCGTGCTGCCGCTGATGAAGCAGGCGGGACTGCGCGTCTGAGCGTGGCAATGCAGAGAGCAACAGGCATGAAGAACAGCAAACGAGGGAAGAACATGGGTCGTCTGGACAACAAGGTCGTCATCATCACCGGCGCGCTGGGTGGCCAGGGCCAGGTCGCCGTGCGCCGCTTTGTCGAGGAGGGCGCACGCGTGCTCGCGAGCGATCTCGCACCACGCGCGAACGGCGAGGTCGCCGCGCTGGCTAAGCAGAACCCGGACGCCGTCGCCTATGTCGGCGGCGACGTGCGCGACGCGAAGACCGTGGAGAAAATCGTCAGGACGGCGGTGAAGAAGTTCGGGCGCGTCGACGTCCTCTACAACAACCACGGGCTGATGGTCGGCAAGCCCTTCCTCGAGACGACGACCGAGGAGCTCGACAACCTGCTCGCGGTGAACCTGCGCGCGCCCTTCCTGCTGAGCCAGGCGGCGGCCCGGGTGATGGCGAAGCAGGGTGGCGGCTCGATCATCCACAATTCCTCGGTGGGTGGCATCGTGGGCTTTCCGACGATGGCGGCCTACGGCGCGTCGAAGGGCGGGCTCGCGCAGCTCGCGCGCTCGATGGCGAGCGACCTCGCGGCCTTCGGCATCCGGGTCAACGCAATCTGTCCGGGTGTCGTCGACACCCCGATGCCGCAGCGCTACCTCAAGGACAACCAGGTCGAGGACACGGAGGGCGCGTTCCGCCAGATGGCGTCGATGCACCTGCTGAACCGGCTCGCCGAGCCCATCGAGATCGTCAACGTGGCGCTGTTCCTGGCCTCGGACGAGGCCTCGTACATGACCGGCGCGGTGATTCCGGTCGACGGTGGCTTGACCGCGATCTGACGCGGCCGTGCGCTGAAAAGGACGGCGGGCGTGCGCCCGCCGTCCCGCTGCCTCAGAGCTGCAGCGACTTCACCTCGAGGAATTCCTCAAGGCCGAACTTGCCGGCTTCGCGGCCGAGGCCCGACTGCTTGTAGCCGCCGAACGGGGCGAGCGGGTTGTAGCGGCCGCCGTTAACGGAGATCTGGCCCGTGCGAATCTTCTTCGCGACCTCGATGCCGTGCTCCTTGGTGCCGGCCCACACGTTGCCGCCGAGACCGTAGATGGTGTCGTTCGCGATGCGCACGGCGTCATCCTCGTTCTCGTAGGGGATGATCGTCAGCACCGGCCCGAAGATTTCCTCGCGGGCGATCGTCATGTCGTTGTTGACGTCGGCGAACACGGTCGGCTTCACGTAGTAACCCTTGTCGAGGCCCGCCGGCTTCTCGGGGCCGCCGGTGACGAGGCGCGCGCCTTCCTCGATACCCTTCTTGATGAAACCGACGATGCGGTCGCGCTGCACGGCGGAGATCACCGGGCCGAGCTTGACGTCGCCGTTGATCGGGTCGCCCACCGTGAAGCTTTCCGCGGCGGCCTTCGCGAGCTGGACGACTTCCTCGTACTTCGCCTTCGGCGCAAGCATGCGAGTCGGCGCGATGCAGGCCTGGCCGGAGTTCAGGTAGCACTCGTTGACGCCGGCCTTCACCGCCTTCTCGAGGTCCGCGTCCTCGCAGATCACGTGCGGCGACTTGCCGCCGAGTTCGAGCGCGACCCGCTTGACGGTCTGCGCGGCCACTTCGGCGACGCGGCGGCCGGCGCGGGTGGAGCCCGTGAAGGACACCATGTCGACGTCGGGATGCGAGGCGAGCACCTCGCCGACAACCGGGCCGTAGCCGGTGACGAGGTTGAAGACGCCGGCCGGCAGGCCGATGTCGTGCAGCACTTCGGCGAGGATGAAGGCCGTCGTCGGCGCGACTTCGCTGGGCTTGAGCACCACGGTGCAGCCCGCGGCGAGCGCCGGCGCGACCTTCAGCATGATCTGGTTGATCGGGAAGTTCCACGGCGTGATGGCCGCGACGACGCCGATTGCCTCGCGCACGATCAGCGAGTTGCCGACCGTTTCCTCGAACTGGTAGGTCTTCAGCAACTCGGCATAGGTTTTCGCGGCGCCGATGGGCAGGCTGGCCTGGATCGCGTTCGCCATCTTCAGCGGCATGCCGACTTCGGTCGCGATGGCGAGCGCGACGTCCTTCTTGCGCGCTTCCATGCCGGCGGCAATCTTCTCGAGGTACGCGGCGCGCTCGGCGACCGGCGTCTGCGACCAGCTGTCGAAGGCGGCGCGGGCGGCGGCCACCGCGCGCTCGGCGTCTTCCTTCGTGCCTTCGGGGATGCGCGTGACGACTTCCTCGGTGGAAGCACAGGTGGCATCGATGGTGCCTTTGCCGATGGGTTCGACCCAGGCGCCGTTGATGTAGAGTTTGTCGTAGACCTTCATGGGGACTCCAGCATTGGGGTAGGGGCCGGCCGCTCGGACGCGGCGCGGACGTCGTTCGATTTTATGCGCTATCGTGGCCGGCGGAAACCGCCGCAACGGCGCGGGATTGCGAGGTACAGACCGGATGATGCCCAGCCTGTTCGTTTCGCACGGCGCGCCCGACCTCGTGCTGCGCGACCTGCCGGCGCACCGCTTTCTCGGCACGCTGGGCACGGCGCTGCCCCGTCCGACGGCGATCTGCGCGGTCAGCGCGCATTTCGAGGCACCGGAGGCCACGGTCACCAGCGGCGCCGCGCCGCGCACCGTGCACGATTTCGGGGGCTTCGACCCCGCGCTTTACGCCATCGACTACCCCGCACGCGGCGAGCCGGGACTCGCGTCCAGGATCCTGAATAGGCTCGACGATGCCGGTTTTGCAGCCAGCGCCGACGCGCGGGCGGGTTTCGATCACGGCGTCTGGTGTCCATTGACGCTGATGTACCCGCAGGCCGACGTGCCGGTCGTCGCGCTGAGCATCAGCCCGCGTCGCGACGCAACGTGGCACTTCGGCCTGGGCCGCGCCCTCGCGGGGTTGCGCGACGAAGGCGTGCTGGTCATCGGCTCCGGCGCATTGACGCACAACCTCCATGCAGTCGCCGGCCCCGCCGGCAATGCGGACGCGCCGGATTGGGTGGACGCTTTCGCGGACTGGGTCGGCGAACGCCTCGCCGCATGCGACGAGGCTGCGCTCGTCCGCTACCGGGACCTTGCGCCCGCCGCCACGGACAACCACCCGAGCCCGGAGCATCTCCTGCCGCTGTTCGTCGCACTGGGCGCGGCCGGTGCGGACTGGCGTGCGACGTGCCTGCACCGCAGTGTCACCTACCGCGCGTTGCGCATGGACGCGTTCCGGTTCGACGCATGAAAATCACCGCCGTCGACGCCTTTCCCCTGTCCTTCGCCGTGCCGCCCGAGCACCAGGTGAGCCTCGGCATCGGCCGCACGATCAAGCGTGACGCGGTGCTCGTCCGCGTCACGACCGATGCCGGCCTCGTCGGCTGGGGCGAGGCCCACGCGGGCCGCGCGCCGACGGTCATCGCCGAGCTGATCATGTCCACCCTGCGTCCGCTCGCGCTCGGCGCGGACGCCGACGACATCGACGGCCTGTGGCAGCGGGTGTACGGGCTGCAGCTCGCGAGCCACGGCACCGGCGCCGCCGCGGCGCTCGCGCTGTCGGGGCTCGACATGGCGCTGTGGGACCTGCGCGGCAAGGCGGCGCGCCTGCCCCTGCACACGCTGCTGGGCGGCGCGCCTCGCGCCATCCCGGCCTACGCGGGCGGGATCTCCTTCGGTTACGGCACCCCGGAGGCCCTCGTCGAGGAGGCGCTGGCGGCCCAGCGACAGGGCTACGGCGCCATCAAGCTGCGGGTCGGCCATGACCTCGCGTCCGACATCGCCCGGGTGCGCGCCGTGAGGGACGCCTGCGGCGCGGCGCTGGACATCCTCGTCGACGCCAATTGCGCCTACTCGCTCGAGACGGCGCGGCAGGCGAGGGCGGCCTTCGCCGAACTCGACGTTGGCTGGCTCGAGGAGCCTTTCCCGGCGCACGACTTCCGCGCCTACCGCGGGCTGGGCGCGGCTGGCCGCGTGCCCCTCGCGGCCGGCGAAAATCACTACCTGCGCTTCGATTTCGAGCGCCTCGCCGACGACGGCGTCGTGAGCGTCTGGCAGCCCGACCTGTCCAAGTGCGGCGGCCTCAGCGAAGCGCTGCGTATCGCCAGGCTTGCCGATGAACACGGGATAAGGATCCATCCCCACACCTCGGTCACCGGGCTCAACGTCGCGGCCACGCTGCACTTCCTGGCCGCCATTCCGAACGCCGGCTATTTCGAGGCCGACCATTCACGGCACAATCCGCTGCGCACTGCGTTGTGCGCGCCGGTCGTCGACGTGGCTGCGACGGGAACGGTGACCCCACCGTCGGGCCACGGGCTCGGCGTGTCGGTCGACGAAGCGATGCTCGCGTCCTTTCCGGTCGTGCGCGGCGCCGGCTACCTCTGAGCTTTCCTCATCGATAAAGGGCCCGGGCATCCCCATGACCAGTGAACACACGACGGACGCGCCGGCGCGCGCCGCGGCTGCCATCGACGAAGACGCGCTGTACGCGCGCGTGACCTGGCGCTTCGTGCCTTTCCTGTTCCTCTGTTACGTCGCGGCCTACCTCGACCGCGTCAACGTCGGCTTCGCGAAGCTGACGATGGCCGCCGACCTGCGTTTCAGCGACACGGTCTACGGGCTGGGCGCCGGCATCTTCTTCATCGGTTACTTCCTGTTCGAGGTGCCGAGCAACCTGCTGCTCCATCGGACAGGCGCGCGGCGCGCGCTCGCGCGGATCATGATCCTGTGGGGCGCGCTGTCGGCCTCGATGATGTTCGTCACGACACCGACGAGCTTCTACGTGCTGCGCTTCCTCCTCGGCGCGGCCGAGGCCGGCTTTTTCCCCGGTGTCGTCCTGTACCTGACCTGGTGGTACCCGGCGGAGCGTCGCGGGCGCGTGACGGCCCTGTTCGTCACGGCGGTCGCCATTTCGGGCGTGATCGGCAACCCGCTGTCCGGCTGGATCATGCAGGCGATGGACGGCAGCCACGGCTGGCACGGCTGGCAGTGGCTGTTCCTGCTCGAAGGCCTGCCGGCGGTGCTGCTCGGCGTCTGCGCCTTCTTCTATCTCGACGACCGCGTCAGCGACGCGCGCTGGCTCTCGCCCGCCGAGCGCGAGCGGCTGGCCGAGAATATCGCGCGCGACAACGCGCACAAGATCGAGCTCACTGTCCTGCAGAGCCTGCGTGATCCCAAGGTCTGGCTGATCGCCGCCATCTACTTCTGTCTCGTCAGCGGGCTCTATGGAATCAACTTCTGGCTGCCGACGATCATCCAGGGCCTCGGGGTCGACGGCGTGCTTGCGATCGGCTTCGTCAGCGCGATCCCGTGGGCGGCGGCCGCCGTCTGCATGACCGTCGTCGGCCATCGCGCCGATCGGCTCCGCGAACGCCGCTACCACATCGCGGTGCCCGCCCTCGTCGGCGCGCTCGGGCTTGCGGCATCGGTGCCGCTCGCCGGGCACCCGGTCCTCGCGGTCATTGCGCTGTCGGTCGGGACCTGCGGCCTGCTGTCGGCAATCCCGCTCTGCTGGAGCCTCGCCACCGCGTTCCTGACGGGCGCCGCGGCGGCGAGCGGCATCGCGCTGATCAATTCCTTCGGCAACCTGTCCGGGTTCGCGAGCCCCTATCTCATCGGCTGGATTCGCGACACCACCAGGAGCACGGATCTCGGCGTCTACGCGCTCGCGGCGATGCTGGTGACGGGTGCTCTGCTGGTGCTGTTCCGGGTGCCCGCGCAGCTCACGCAGCGCTGAAGCGCAGGCGGCACTCCCGGGAGCGACGCCCGGGGGGGGCGGCGGGCACGCGCCGCGTCAGCGGCGCAGTGTCCAGCCGGGACTGGCGTCGCCGGCCGGCAACGAAGCCTGCGCCGGCGAGGGGCGGCGCTTCAGGGTGTCTGGGCCAGGGTGACGCGGTTCCGGCCCCGGCTTTTCGCGCCGTAGAGCGCGTCGTCGGCGCGCTGCATCAGGCAGCGCGGCGTGCTGCACTGGCTGCGCTCGGCCAGGCCGATCGAGACGGTGACGGACACGGGGCCGATGGACGTCGCGAGCGGATTCTCCGTCAGTGCGGCGCGAAAGGCCTCGGCCAGCGCCGCAGCCTGTTCCAATGACGTGTCGGCTAGCAGCACGGCGAATTCCTCGCCGCCGAAGCGCGCGCAGACGCCCCGTGACGACAACGCATTGCGCAGGCGCGAGGCCACGATGCGCAAGACCTCGTCGCCCACGAGGTGCCCGTGGCCGTCGTTGACCTGCTTGAAGAGATCCAGGTCGATCATCAGCAGGCACAGGGGCTGGTCGTCGACCGCACAGCGCTTGAATTCACGCGTCAGCACTTCGTCCAGCCAGCGCCGGTTGTACAGCCCGGTCAGCGGGTCGAGACGCGCCGCGCGCGCGTAGTGGGCCTGGGCGTGCAGGCTGTCGCGCAGCCTTTCGTTGGTCAGGCGAAGCCTGCCCGACAGCACTTCGAGCATGTTGACCGAGAAGCGGTGGGAGCGGCGGATCAGCGCCCACAGCGTGTCGTCCGGGAGACAGAGGAGCTGGGTGTGCTCGAGGGCGACGACGTTCGCCGACACGTCGAACTGGCTCAGGATCGACAGCTCGCCGAAGCAGGCCCCGTCCTCGAGCGTGAACAGCGGAATGCCGTCGAAGCCGGCCAGGGCGACGCGCACGCGGCCGCTGATGATCTGGTAGACGGTGCGATTGCTGTCGCCTTCACGCAGGACGGTCTCGCCAGGTTCGGCCTCCAGCAGCGGACAGCCCGCAATCAGGGCACCAACTTCGTCGAATTCCACGCCGTCGAACAGGTCCAGGTGGCCGTAGCGTGCGGCGAGCAACTGCGCGCTGACGTTGGCGGGCATCGCGAACCCTGTCTGCTGCCTCCCGTCCACGGGCTCAGGCCGCCCTGACCGAGCCCGATGCCGGCGGCGGGTCGAGGCCGAGGTTCTGCATCAGCGCGTCGAGATCGTCTTCCGACGACATCGGCAGCGGTTCCTCGTCGAGCACCGCCTCGTCGTCGACGTCGAGATCGATCACGTGCTGGGCGAATCCCTCGTCCGCGCCGAACTCGCCGCCGCCGTCGCCGCCCGCCCTGCGCTCGGCCGGCGTGGTGCGCGCCAGGGGCAGTTCGCTGTCGTATTCGTCCATGCTCAGCAACTGGTCGCCGGGCACGTTCTTCAGTCCGTTGGCGGTACGCACGAGCTTGTCCTCGGGTTCGGGCAGCGGTACGGCCGGCGATGAAAGTTCTTCGATCGCGCCCAGATCCTCCTCGTCCAGGTCGAGCATCGGCTTCTCGCCACCGCGCAGGAACGCTGCGCTGTACTCGCTCATCAGGTCGTCGAGCACCAGCTTGGTTTCCGCCAGTTCGGCGTTCAGCGCCGTGTTCTGCGATTCCAGTTCGGCCACCGCCGCCTCGTCCACGGTCTGCTTGGGCACGAGGCGCAGCCACGGCGCAACCAGGCGCGTGACTTCGGCGGGCACGTCCGCCAGGGTCTTGCCGCTGCGGCCGAGGTGGACGCCGATCAGCATGTTGTAGAAAGCCTGTTCGCGCTCGATGAAGTCCGACACCACGCGTTCCGCCTGCTCGCCGTCGAACTTGTAGTAGTCGTTGAGGACCGCCAGCAGGGCCTCGCGCCGCGGCGCTTCGGACTGCGCGACGTTGGACACCAGCGCGCTGACGCTGGCCACGGCCGCGGCCTGCTGCCGGCGCCCCCCTCGCCATAGCAGCACGGCGAAGACTGTGGCGAGCAGCGCGAATTCGGCGCTCAGCACCGCCAGCGCGAGTTCGAGTGTGGTGGTGATCATAGGGACATCCCTTGGCTGGGCGGCTCGCGTCGCCGCATGACGAACCACAAGGGCCCGAGCAGCGCGCCGAGCCCGAGGTTGCCGACCGCGACGATCGTCGCGGCCTGTGCGAAATCCGTGGCCGCGGGGGCGGCGGAGGGTGGCGCCGGCACCGCGACGGGTGGCGCTACGGGCTTGCCCGCCACGCTCAGCGTCTGCGGTGGAAGTCGAAGCTGCAGGGCTCGACCGTTTCTGGTCGTCGCGACCAGCGTCGTTGCAACCGAGTATTCGCCGCCGTCAGCCACCGACAGCTCGAGCACGGCCCGGCCGGCGTCGTCCAAGGGCGGCAATTCCGACGCGAGCCGGGCGCCATCGGCCCCGGTGGCGAGGACGTAGCCCGTGATCGACGCGGGGTCGACGAGCTCGGCGCTCGCACTGACCGCGACGCGTATCCGCGAACCCAGCTTGCCCTCCGCCGTGCTGGCCGTCATCGCGACCGGCATCTCCTCGATCCGCAGGCGCCGCCGCAATTCCCGCTCGAAGGTTCCGCTGCCCGCGCGCACCACCAGTTCGTAGGCGCCCGCAGGCAGCGTGGCGCCCAGGCTGCCGCGGAAATCGTGCGTGACGGCGTCGAGGGGCAGTTCGAACAGATCGCCGTTGCCCGCCGTGCCGAGCACGGCGGCATTCACGCGGGTGAGGGCGAGGAAATCCTCGCGCTCGATCGGACGTTCGTTTTCCAGCAGCGTCGCAACCACGGGCAGTGTTTCGCCGGGCAGCGCGGCGTTCGGGAAATCGTTCAGCTGGAGCGTGACGTCGGTGACGACGATTGCCCGGTTATCCGGGTCTTCCTCGCCGCTGAACGACCACTCGCCGGCCGCGGGTGACTCGACCGTCACGAGGTCATAGCCCGCTTCGGATTCCCACCGGCTGTCGGGTCCCGGACTGGCCGCGCTGAGCGTGCGCCGATCGGGGCCGGTCAGCGTCAGTGGTGGCGCATCGTCCTTGCGGAACACGAGCAGGGTGAATTCGTGCACGCTGGCGTCGACGGTGAATTTCGTGCCCGACAGCGGCACGGTGTCGGGCGGCGTTGCCTGCTCGAACATGTGCAGGAAGGCGCGCTGCAGGGCCGCCGCGGTCGGGGCATCCTCGCGCCAGCCCTCGGTGGCGTCGGAGAGCGTCGCGAGGAGCTCGGCGTCGACGTCCTTGGACAGCGCCACGGTGTGCACGTGAACCGACTTCCGCCGCAGGTCTTCGAGCACCGCGCCGAGCAGTCGCGTGCGTGACGCGTCGCTCGCCGCCGCGTCCTCGGACACGTCTACAACGCCGTCGGTCAGCAACACGATATGCCGTCCGGCGCCGTTGGGCAGGGGCACCGCGTGCCAGTCCGCGCTGGCGGCCTCGAGCGCCGCCTCGATGTTCGTGAACAGGCCTCGCGAGTGGATCCTGCCCGCCTGTTCACGGGCCGTGCGCTTCCAGGCTTCGTCGACGACGGCGGGCGGCAGCAGCGCCGAGACGCCCTGGTCGAACAGCCACACGCCCGCGGTGGTGCCCGCGGGCAGCAGTTCGGCGAGCAGCTTCAGTGCGGGAACGCGCAGGTTCGACGGATCGGTCTTCTTCATGCTGCCCGAGACGTCGATGAGGACCCGGACGTCGCTGGGCCCGGCAGCCGCGGCGGAGCCGCCCGCCAGGGCGGCGGCGAACAGGACGTAGCGGGCGAAGCGGTGCAGTCTCATCAGGCGGTATCCCTTGCTTCCTCGTGGGCGTTGGCGGCCGGCCGTTGCAGAGCTTTAGCTCACTGCGCCCTGAAGCCCGAGCCCGATGCCCGCTTCCGGGCGGAATCCGGCAGACCGGGGGGGCAGGCGGGGCCCGCCTTGCGGCAGGTGGGCTCCGAAGGTGCCGGGCCCGGGCGCTCGTCGCATAATGCGGCGTCCGCGCGGGCGGCGTGCACTGCGCGCACGTGGCGTCAGGCGCGCGAGCGAGAGCGAGGAAGCGGGAAAGCCATGATTACCACCTACAGCCTGTACAACGGGCGGCTGGCGTCGACGTCGGGTTTCATCGCCGCCGAGCGGCTGCGTACCGCGGTCTGGATCGACCTGCATGAACCGACGGCCGACGAGGAACAGCACGTCGAAGCCTTGCTGGGCGTCGAACTCCCGACGCGTGCGGAAATGAAGGAGATGGAGGATTCGCGCCGGCTGTATGCGGACAACGGCGCGCTCTACCTGACAGCGAGCGTGATGGTGCAGTCGGACTCGGAATATCCGCGCTCGGACGACATCACCTTCGTCCTGACGGGGCGGGGCCTCGCCACGGTGCGCTACGCCGCGCCGAAGGCGTTCCGCCTCTTCGCCGGGCGGGCCGAGAAGGACCCGCAATTGTGTGGCGATGCCGAGCACGCACTGCTCGGGCTCATAGAGACGCTGGTGGAGCGCGTCGGCGAGAACATCGCGGCGGTCAGTGACGACCTCGACGCCATGGTGCACGCGGTGCTCGCGCCGGAAGCCCGGCAGCGCCGGCAGCGCTTCGATTACGCGCAGATGCTGCGTCGCCTGGAACGTGACCAGATCCTGACTGCCAAGGCGCGCGTGAGCCTGAGCAGCCTCCTGCGCCTGCTCGGTTTCCTGTCGAGGCCGGAACTTCGCTTCGAGCTGCACACGGGCACGCTGGCCCGCGCGGCGACCCTGCAACGGGACGCGCAGTCCCTGATCGACCACACGGCTTTTCTCGCCAACAGCATCAGTTTCGAGCTCGCCGCGATTCTCGGCATGATCAACATCGAGCAGAACGGCATCATCAAGATTTTCTCGGTCGCGGCGGTCGTGTTCCTGCCGCCGACCCTGGTCGCGAGCATCTACGGCATGAACTTCGAGTTCATGCCCGAGCTGCACTGGCCCCTGGGCTACCCGGGCGCCCTCGGCCTGATGGTGGCGTCCGCGGTCGTGACCTGGCTCTTCTTCAAGGGGCGGGGCTGGCTGTAGTCGCGCCCGCCCAGGCCTTCCAAATAGGCACGCATCTGCAGATTTCCATTCGCCATTGACCTTGCACGCCCTGAACTGGAATGCTCCCGCTCGCAGTAAACGGGGCGGTCATGGCGAGCGGCCACAAGAAAAAAGAGGAAGTCCGAATCAGCGCGATCACCGATCCGCGCTGGGATACCGCGCCCGCGTGGTACATCGGCATCGACGACACCGACAACCTCGAGAGCCGGGGCACCGGGTTTCGCGCCCGCCAGTTGGCCCAGCAGCTCCAGGAGGCCGGTCTTGCGCGCCTGCGGGGCGTCACCCGACACCAGCTGTTCGTCAGCCCGGAGATTCCCTATACCTCCCACAACAGCTCGGCCTGCCTCGAGCTGGACTTCTTCGACGCGGACCGGGCGGCCGTCATTGCGCATTGCCGGGACTACCTGTTGCGGGAGAGCGCTGAAGGCTCCGACGCCGGCCTGTGCGTGGCCGCGGCGGAGCAGGTCGGCGCCGAGGTCCGCGCGTTCGGCCAGTCGGCCAAGGTGCGCGTGCTGCAGCAGGCCGACGCGCTGGCGCTTGCCGCGCGGCACGGCATCCACCTCGAGGGGCTGACCGGTACACACCAGGGCGTCATCGGCGCGCTGTCCGCCGCCGGCCTGCACGCGACGCGCGACGACGGCCGCTTCCTGTGGATGCGTGGCGTCCGCGATCTCGCACCCGGACACTATTCCCTGGGGCAACTGAAGGTCCTGACGGACATCGACGCTTTCATGACCGTCGCCGGCGCCGACGTCGTCGACGACGTCGACACCATCCTGATCACCGAATGGGCGCGGCCGGTCTACACCGCCGGCCGCGCCGTCCTATTCCTGGAGGAGGAGACAGATGAGCAATCGGGCGAGCGAACGGGCGCTGGACACTGGCGCGTGGCTGCCAAGGAATTCATCAAGCGCTACTGAGCTTGCCGCCTCGGTCTTCGGCTCGCGTCGCACGGAACTCGCGTTCCTTGCGGGCACGGGCATCGTGGCCGTGTTGCTGCACGTCAGCGTCGACATGGCGCTGAAACTGCCCGGCCACCACGGCCTCGAGTGGATGGCGCTGCTGATGTTCGCGCGCACGCTGTCCACCGAGCGTCACGCGGCTACGGTCGCGGCGGCCAGCGCCGGCGGAATGTCGCTGCTGCCGCTGACCGGCATGAACCCGTCCGCCGCGATCAGCTACGTGCTCGCCGGTCTCGTCGTCGACGCGCTCTACCGCCTGGTGCGCCGCCCCAACGCCGGCGTGCTCGGCGTGATCGCCGCCCTGGGCCACGTGACCAAGCCCCTGTGGAAGCTCGTGGCGACCAAGGGCGCGACCGTGCACTTCGGTTCGATCGCCAACGGCCTTGGCCTCACGCTGGCCGGCCACCTGTTGTTCGGGCTGGTGGGCGGCGTTGCGGGCGCGCTGGCCGGCCTCGCGCTGCGCGAGCGCCTGCGCCGCCGCTGAGCCGCGGGAAGTGGTCGGCGACCAGGGACACGGTTGCGCGCGGCGTGCCGTGTAAGACGCGTCATCTGCCTTCACCTCTCCCGTTCCGGGAGAGGTCGACGCCGAAGGCGGCGGGTGAGGGTGCCCGCAGTCGGCGGAGCGCCAATTTGAAACGACCCTCACCCGATGGTATGGACTCCTCCCCCTTCTTAAACGGCATCAACGTGCCAAGCTGGGAAGGTGTCAAACAATCCAGCCACGAAGGAGGAGGAGTCCATGAACAACCTTAGCGTAATCGCCGT
>Ga0255182_1000634_pt1 | contig 21720 bp, 18 predicted proteins | sample Atl_UVDOM_RepA_8_FD_188420 | JGI IMG/M metagenome (GOLD analysis project Ga0255182, IMG submission 188420) | Freshwater microbial communities from Altamaha River, Georgia, United States - Atl_UVDOM_RepA_8d | ecosystem: Environmental > Aquatic > Freshwater > River | place: USA: Georgia...
ACGGTGGTGGCGCTCCTCGCGGCCATGGCCGGCGTAGATGGCCGGGATCTCGGTGTTGCCCAGGGCCGACAGGTCGCCCAGCAGGTGATAGCGCTGGAAGATGAACCCGAAATGCTCGCGCCGCAGACGGGCCAGCTCGTCGGGGTCGAGATCGCCCGTAGGCTGGCCCGACACCCGGTAGGTGCCGCGGCTGGGGCGATCCAGACAGCCCAGGATGTTCATCAGGGTGGACTTGCCCGAGCCGGAGGCGCCGATGATGGCCACCATCTCGCCGGCCTCGATGCGCAGGTTGACCCCTTTGAGCACGGCCACCGTGCCGTCACCCGATGGGAACTCCCGCCAGAGGTCCTGCACTTCCAGCAGGGGCTGTGCGGGCGTGGACGAAGACACCGACATGGTCATCAGAACATGCCCGGGGCACGACGCATGTTCGTGCTGCCCTTGTCGCCGGCCGCCGCCTCGCCCACAACGACCTCATCGCCCTCGCTCAAGCCGTCAAGCACCTGCGCCTGCACCCGGTTGTTCAGGCCGACGCGCACCACACGGTCCTCGATGACCTGGTCGGCACCCGAGCCCTTGCGCACCCGCACCGTGTAGCGCGAGCCGTCGCCACCATTCGCACCGACCCTGGACCGGGCGACGCCCGAGGCCCCGCGCGCACCGGACTTCACCGGCTCGCCCAGAGCAGTCGAGGGGATCAGCAGCGTGTTGACCGCCTTGTCGAGTACCACGAACACCTGCGCCGTCATCGCGATGCGCAGCTTGCCGTCGGGGTTGGGCACGTCGAACAGCCCGTTGTAGTAGATGGCGGTGGTCGACGACGAACTGCTGGATGAGGTCGATGTGCTGTCGGTCTGCTCGGACTCGGGCGCGGGCTCGATGGCCCGCAGCCGCGCGTCATAGCGGCGGTTGGGCTCGCCCAGGATGGTGAAGTACACCGGCAGCCCCGGGCGGATGCGCACGACATCGGCCTCGGACAGTTCGGCCTTGATCTGCACCGTGTCGAGCCGCGCCAGCTTGATGATGGTGGGGGTGCTCTGGTTGGCGTTCACCGTCTGGCCCTCCTCGGCCAGCACGGCCACCACCACGCCATCCATGGGCGCGGTGATGCGCGTGTAGCCCAGGTTCACCTGGGCGGTGTCCACGGCGATCTGGGCCTGGGCGATCTGGGCCTGCAGGGCGGTGATTTCGGCCTTGTTGACCGCCAGCGCCGACTCGGCACTTTCGAAGTCGGCACGGGCGCCGGCATCCTGGGCCAGCAGGCTCTGCTGGCGACGAAAGGCCAGTTCCAACTGGCGTTGCGTGGCTTGCTTGGCGCCCAACTGGGCCCTCAGCAGTTCGACCTCGGCCTGGTTGTTGCGCAGGTTGTTGCGCTGCGTGGTCGAATCGATTTCGGCAATCAGGTCGCCCTGTTTCACGCGGTCGCCCAGTTGCACGTGCAGCTTGCGGATCTGGCCTGAGGCCTGGGCCCCGACGCTGACCTGCTTGATGGCCTCGATGGTGCCACTGGCCAGCACAGCGTCTTCGAGGTCCCCCCGGCTCACCGAGGCCGTGATGACCTGCGGCGCCTGGGCCGCCGGGAACCAGACCGACTTGACACCCCAGCTGATGCCCGCAAGCACCAGCAGTGCCACCCAGAACTTCCAGCCCTTCCACCAGGGCTTGCGCTTGATTCCGCTCATGCCTGAAGTGTGCATCAAGCATGTGAGCGCCTCGTTGAGCCGCCGTAAAGGCTTTGTAAAGCGACGGGGCAAGGCGGCGCCGGTGGCCGCCCGGCGTCAGAACGCCATCTGCCCCGACAGGTACAGCCCCTGCTGTCGGCGCAAGGTGGCGATGTTGCCCAGGTGCAGCCAGGCCACCGTCAGGTTGACGTGACGGCCGGGGAACCACGCGGCGAACACATCCCAGGCCGCGTCCTCCTCGAAGCCGGGCACCCCCAGGTTGTCGGGCTTGCCGCGCCATTCGGCCCCCACCACCAGGTCGTCTCGCAGCATCACGCCGACACTGCCCTCAAGTTGCAGGGTGCGGTCGGCCTGTTCCTCGCCGCCAAAACCCAGCAGGCCGAACTGGTTGGCCCGCGTCCAGCGCAGCGTCAACGACCCCAGCACGTTGTGGCCGGCGGCCAGCCCCAGCCACAATTTGGTGGCGCTGAGGTACACATCGAAATCCTCGTCCGCCCGGATGGGCAAGCCCAGAGAGCGCAGCGCACCGACGTCATCGGCCTGCTTGTGCTGCACACCCACGCTGAGCTGTGGCAGGGCGGTGTGCTGGTCATAGACCGCGTCGCCCACCAGACGCACCTTGGCGCCGATCACACTCATTTCCAGCGACTTGCCGGGCACGACATCGTCGCTGAGCTTGAAGCTCCAGCGCGCCATGCTGAGCTCCACGCGGTCGCGGATGCCGATGGCGGCACCGGCCACCCGCAAACGATAGCCACCCTGGGTGCGCACCTGCGTCGCGTAGACCACCTGGCCATGCTGATCGCTACTGCCGGGCCCGGTGATGGTGGCCCAGGGGGTCAGGCCGCCGCCGCCAGCCCCTTCGACCTGGCTGACACCCCAGGCGCCAAGAAGGCGGTCACCAGCCTGGGCCCCCAGGGGCAGCATCAGGCCGACGGCAACGACGGCGGGCCACACCGGCCGCCGAAGCCCGCTCGTTACGAGGGTCAAGGCAGGGGGTCGGGCAAAGCGTGGTCGCATCGGGCACTCCTGGGGTGTGTCAGGTGTCACAGTTTCCTGCGGCGGCCGGTCACGTAGGCGGCTCGCGGGCTCATGTCAGCGGGTCTTCGGCCGATCACAGCCAGAGTTGAAACCCCGCCTTCGTCAAAAGGATCGATATGGGACTTCTGCACACCGTCCTGCCAGCGATGCGCCGGTACGTGCTGGTTGGCGGCTTCACGCTGCTGACGGCCTGCACCAGCCTGCCCACGGCCGAGCGACCGCGGCTCATCGACCAGTTGGGCGGCGAGCCTGGCGTCAGGCTGGTGGTGGACCGCACGCTCGAGCGCGTGGCCAAGGACCCTCGCACGCGGCGCACCTTCGACGGCGTGCGACTGTCCACGCTCCAGCGCAACGTGGGAGACTACGTCTGCCAGGTGGCCGATGGCGGCTGCGTCTACGAAGGCGAAACCATGAAGCGGGCCCACGCCGATCTCAACCTGGGCGGCTCGGAATTCGACGTCATGGTGCAGGTGCTGCGAGAGGAGCTGGACCGCGCCGGCGCCAGCACCGCCGCCAAGAACGAACTGCTGCGCCGACTCGCGCCCACGCGCCGCGACATCGTGGCCCGCTGACCCCCACCACCAGGAGCTGCCATGCTGCCGATGCGACACCTCGCTGCCCTGAGCCTCGCCCTGCTGTCGCCGCTGGCAATCGGCGTGCCACAGACACTGACCGTGGTCGACGCGACCGGGCGACCGGTGCCCCAGGCCGCCGTGTCGGTGCTGGTCAAAGGTGCTCGCCTGACGTCCGGCGCCACGGCCGACATGGCGCAGCGATCACGCAACTTCGACCCGTACGTGCTGGTGGTGCAGACCGGCACGGCCGTGAGCTTCCCGAACTTCGACACGGTGCGCCACCACGTCTACTCCTTCTCGCCCATCAAATCGTTCGAGATCAAGCTGTATGCCGGCACGCCGGCGGCCCCCGTGGTCTTCGACCGCCCCGGCACCGCCACCCTGGGCTGCAACATCCATGACCGCATGGTCGCCTACATCCACGTGGTCGACACACCGCACTTCGGCACCACCAATGCGGCCGGGCAACTCACGCTCGACCTGCCCGCTGGCGACCACGTGGTGCGGGTGTGGGCACCGCTGATGGGCGAGCAGGCCACGCCGCATCAGGCGCCGCTGCGCACGGGCGTCCCGCTGACGATCCGCCTGCCGGCCTGACCCTCAGGCCGCCGGCTCGACGGCCGGCACCGCTGGCAGCCCCGGGAGGCGGCAGCCCAGGGCCACCGCCAGCAGCACCCGCGCCTGCGCGGCCGTCAGGTGAGGCACCCCCGGCCAGCGCCGCTCGCCGATCGAACCGGGCTCCCAGCTGTCGGCCTGCACCCCGCCACGGGCCACGCGACTGCTGCGCCAGACCACCGCGCCGGCCGCCTCGCAGCGTTGCAGCACGGGCCACAGGGCCTGATGCACCGTTCCATGCCCGGTCCCCGCCACCACCACGCCCGCCCAGGGGCAGGCCGGGGCGCAGGTGTCCAAACACGATTGCAGTTCCGCGGCTTCGGCGTCGGCGTCGGCATGGCTGGTGATCAGCTTGACGCGGGGCCAGGCGTCGGGCAGTGAAGCCGTCGACCAGCCCAGGGGCTGCGGCCAAAGACGCGAGCCGGGCGTGATGCCGGCGGCGTCCACCCGAGCCAGGGCCTGGGCCCCACCTCCATCAAAGGCATCGATCGCGTGGCTGTGGGCCTTGCGGACCTCGCAGGCCGCCCACACGCCACCGGCCATCACGGCCACGACGCCCCCCAGCCCCCGCTCGGCGGCCCATCGCACGGTGGCCACCGCATCTCGCAGATTGGCTGGGCCATCCGCCTGCAACGACGATGCCGGGCGCATCGCGGCCGTCAGCACCACCGGCTTGCCCGGCCGCAGCAGCAGGTGCAGCAGCAAGGCAGTTTCTTCGAGGGTGTCGGTGCCATGCGTGATCACCACCCCAGCGACGTCATCGCGCTGCAACTGGGACTGCACCGCCGCCAGCAGCGGCGTCCACACCGCCGGGCCCATGTCCTTGCTGTCGACCTGGGCCACCTGAAGGGCCTGCAGCGGGACCGCAGCCAGCGCCGGGACCGCCTCGACGAGTTGCGCCACGCCCAGGCGGGCCGCCTGGTAACGGCGATCATCCCCCTCGTCGGACACCCCGGCGATGGTGCCCCCCGTGCCCAGAATCACCACGCGACGGGTGTCGCCCCCTGCGGCCACCGGGCCCATCGCCGCCACATCCTGCATGCGTCGTCCTCGCAACAATCTGAAAACACTGGACAAACTCACAGCCCTGTATAAAATGCCAGTCAATCACCCAAGGCCGTGCCATGAACGATAAACCCAAACTCACGCCACGCCAGCAAGAGATCTTCGAACTGATCCAGCGCACCATCGCGCGCACGGGCGCTCCCCCCACACGGGCCGAGATCGCGGCCGAGCTGGGCTTTCGCTCGGCCAATGCCGCCGAAGAGCACCTCCAGGCCCTGGCCCGCAAGGGGGTCATCGAACTGGTGGGCGGCACGTCGCGGGGCATCCGGCTCAAGGCCGGCACGCTGCGCACGGTCAATGAGGCCCGCAAGAAAGGGGCCGAAGCCGCTCCTTCCGGTGGCCTGCTGAGCGGCATCAATCTGGCCTTGCCAGGGCTGGAGCAGCTCGCTCTGCCGCTGGTCGGGCGCGTGGCGGCCGGCAGCCCGATCCTGGCCCAGGAATCCATCGAGCGCACCTACGCGGTCGAGGCGGGCATGTTCGCGCGTCGCCCGGACTACCTGCTGCGGGTCAAGGGCATGAGCATGAAGGACGCAGGCATCCTCGACGGCGACCTGCTGGCCGTCGCCCGCACCCGCGAAGCGCGCAACGGCCAGATCGTGGTGGCCCGGCTCGGCGACGAGGTCACGGTCAAGCGCTTCCAGCGCACGCCGCAAGGCATCGAGCTGCTGCCCGAAAACCCCGATTTCGCGCCCATCGTCGTCCCCCCCAACCACCCCGAGTTCGAGCTCGAGGGCCTGGCCGTGGGCCTCATTCGCAACCACATGCTGGTCTGATCCCTGCTGCTGCGCGGGTGGCGGGCATTGGCCCGGTCCACCAGACCGGGCGATCCCGCGCAGCAGTCCGATTCACGAATCCTGCCGAACTTCTAGCTGGATTGGAGTTCATCATGATTCACCACTTCGCACGCGCCCTGGCCGTTCGTGAAGCCACCCGCACCGCGGTGCCGTCACCGGCCTCGCCAGCACCGGTGGCCTCTCGACAAGGTCTGCGCATCCACCGCGACCCCAGCGATGCCCGTCGCACCGTGATCGCCGGTCGGTTTGCCGATGTCTGTGCAGCGCTGGAGCGGCTCGCCGCGAGTGAAGCCGCGGCTGTCTGACGGCAAACACGGATTTTTCGCGTGATTCCGAGGGGAGTGCCTCTTCGGTATGCTGGTTGGGCGCTTTGCTGGTTGGACGGTGGGTCGCTTTGTCGGGGCAGCGCGGGGCGCGGGGTGAAGGGGCGCCCCTGTTTCGCCCCGCTGGTGCCATGCGGGCGAGGCCATGCATGCCAATGTTGGCGCGCCTGGGCAGCCAGTGCTCACGGCGAACTGGCTCAGGTGCCTGTGAGTCGGACGACTCTCCGTGCCAAGCGTGCCGCAGGGCAGCCTCGTCGGAGACTGGGCCCCCCGCATTGCGGCCGCCCCACCGGCCGGCTCACCCCAGGTTGGCCGGCTCAGCCCAGGCTCGCACCGCTCGTGACATGCCCAGGCCGATGGCGTGATGCGGGCATGACGCCCCAAGCGGGCGGTAACGTAGCACCGCAACCAACGCGACACTGCATCGCGCCCCGACCCCGGCCATGAGCGCCATGGATGGCAGGCCAGAACTTCTGCGCAGGCCACCAGCGGGGCGAACAAGGGGTGAAGGGGCACCTGGCTGGGCGCCTTGTGGGTGCCGAGGAGCGCAGCCGTGGGCTGGGCGCGCGACTGCGCGCTTCAAAGACTGACTTGCCGTGGTTGTTTGAGCGGAGCGGCATCAGCCGCGCAGCGAGTTCCACGGCACCAGCGCATGGCGAGCACCGCAGGGGAGCCCCGTCGACGACGGGGCCACCCACATTGAAGCCCGGCCGGGTGCCCCTTCACCCCGCGCCCCGCGCTGCCCCGACAAAGCGCTCAACTGGCCACGCGCCCAACCAACAAAGCCCCCCGCCCCTCCGCGAAGAACCCATAAAAAAGCCCGTCCGCCTTCGCGAACGGGCCTGAGCGCCTCGTGGCTGCCCTGGGGCCGATCAGCCCATGTGCAGGCCGCCGTTGACCGAGAAGTCGGCGCCCGTGGCAAAACCAGCCTCGTCGCTGGACACCCACGACACCATCGACGCGATTTCCTCGGGCGTGCCCAGACGCTTGACCGGGATCGTGGCCACGATCTTGTCGAGCACGTCCTGGCGAATGGCACGGACCATCTCGGTGCCGATGTAGCCCGGCGACACGGTGTTCACCGTCACGCCCTTGTGTGCCACTTCCTGGGCCAGCGCCATCGTGAAACCGTGCATGCCGGCCTTGGCCGCCGAATAGTTGGTCTGGCCGAACTGCCCCTTCTCGCCATTGACCGAGCTGATGTTCACGATCCGGCCCCAACCCCGATCGACCATGTCGTCGATGACCTGCTTGGTCACGTTGAACAGGCTGTTGAGGTTGGTGTCCATCACCGCGTCCCAATCGGCCTTGGTCATCTTGCGGAACATGCCGTCGCGCGTGATGCCGGCGTTGTTCACCAGCACGTCGATGGGGCCGTGCTCGGCCCGCGTCTTCTTGAAGGCCTCGACGGTCGACTCCCAGTCGGCCACGTTGCCCACCGACGCGTAGAACGTGTAGCCCAGGGCCTTCTGCTCGTCGAGCCACTTGGCGTGGTCACGGCTCGGGCCGCAACCCGCAATCACCTTCAGGCCGTCGCGGTGCAGGCGCTGGCAGATTGCCGTGCCGATGCCACCCATGCCGCCCGTCACGTACGCCACTTTCTGTGCCATTTGTCGAACTCCTCTTGGGGATGAAACAGGGTTGTGTCCCAAGGCCGTTGCCGCTTGTGGCCGCTGTCGCCTCGGGGGTAGGAAGATCCGTTGACTGGTTGTGAGCCGTGTGAAGGTCGGGTCAGCGCTCGACAGTGAGTGCCACGCCCATGCCGCCGCCGATGCACAACGAGGCGATGCCCTTGTGAGCGTCACGCTTGTGCATCTCGTGCAGCAGGCTGACCAGGATGCGACACCCGGACGCTCCGATGGGGTGACCGATGGCGATGGCCCCCCCGTTCACGTTGACCTTGCTGGTGTCCCAGCCCATTTCCTTGTGCACGGCACAGGCCTGGGCTGCAAAGGCTTCATTGATTTCGAGCAGGTCCAGGTCGGCAGCCTTCCAGCCGGCGCGCTCCAGGGCCCGTCGCGACGCCGGCACCGGGCCCATGCCCATGGTGGCCGGGTCCAGACCGGCGCTGGCGTACGACGCGATGCGGGCCATGGGCGTCAGGCCCAGGGCCGCCGCACGCTGGGCGCTCATCACCATCACGGCCGCGGCGCCATCGTTGATGCCCGACGCGTTGCCCGCCGTGACACTGCCCGCCTTGTCGAAGGCCGGGCGCAAGCCCGCCAGCGCCTCGGCGTTGGTCTTGCGGTTGACGTATTCGTCCGTGTCGAACACGATGGGGTCGCCCTTCTTCTGGGGCAGCACCACTGGCACGATCTCGTCCTTGAATCGGCCGGCGTCCAGCGCGGCGGCGGCCTTCTGCTGCGAGGCCAGGGCCAGCGCGTCCTGCTCTTCGCGGCTGATGCCGTACTGGCGTGCCACGTTCTCGGCGGTGATGCCCATGTGGTACTGGTTGTAGACGTCCCACAGACCGTCGTTGATCATGGAGTCGACCAACTGCCAGTTGCCCATGCGCTGGCCGTCGCGCGAGCCCGGCACCACGTGGGGCGACAGGCTCATGTTCTCCTGCCCACCGGCGATCACGACCTCGGCATCGCCGTCACGGATGGCCTGCACGGCCAGCATGACGGCCTTCAGACCGGACCCACACACCTTGTTGATGGTCATGGCCGGTACCGCCTGCGGCAGGCCCGACTTGATGACCGCTTGGCGCGCCGGGTTCTGACCGCACCCCGCCTGCAGCACCTGCCCGAGGATGACCTCGCTGACCTGGTCACCCGCCAGCCCCGTGCGTCGCAACAGGTCCTTGATGACCAGAGCGCCGAGGTCGGCCGCAGGCGTCTTGGCCAGCGATCCCCCGAACTTGCCCACAGCGGTGCGGGCGGCGGCAACGATCACGATGTCGGTCATGGATGTTCTCCTTCAGGGTGCGGAACGGGCCGGTGTCATCGATCACACCGACCCACGATAGCAGGCCGTCTCGCAAAAATCACGCCCGTTGGCGCACGTAGCGCCCAGGCGCCGGCTCGATTGCGGGATAGTCCTTAGAACCCGGGCGCGTGGGGGCGGCCTTCCAGCCACCACTGTGCTGCTCCAGCCAGGCGGCCCAGGTGGGCCACCAGCTGCCCGGCTGCTCTTCGGCGGCGGCCATCCAGTCGGCCGAGGTGGCCGGCAGGGCCTTCTGACCGGCGGGGCTGCGCCAGAAGCTGCGCTTCTTCTTTTCCGGGGGGTTGATCACGCCAGCGATGTGCCCCGACGCGCCCAGCACGAAGGTGCGCGGGCCGCTGACCAGGGCGGTCGAACCGTAAGCGCTGTCCCAGGGCACGATGTGGTCTTCGCGCGAGGCGTAGATGAAGGTGGGCATGTCGAGCTGGCGGAAGTCCAGCGGCGTGCCGCAGACGGTGACCGCCCCCGGCTTCTTGAGCGTGTTTTCGAGGTAGGTGTTGCGCAGGTACCAGCAGTACATCGGCCCCGGCAGATTGGTGCTGTCGCTGTTCCAGTACAGCAGGTCGAACGGCGGCGGCGTTTCACCCTTGAGGTAGTTGCCCACGACGTAGTTCCACACCAGGTCATTGGGCCGCAGGAAGCTGAAGGTGGCGGCCAGATCGGCCCCCTTCATCAACCCGCCCCCTTGCGGGCTCTGCGCGCCGATGGTCATCTCGCGCATGCGCACCATGGGCTCGTCGACGAAGACGTCCATGATGCCGGTGTTGGAGAAGTCCAGGAAGGCCGTGAGCAACGTGAGGCTGGCCACCGGGTGTTCGCCACGGGCCGACAGCACCGCCAGCGCCGTGGCCAGCAAGGTGCCGCCAATGCAGAAGCCCAGGGCGTTGACCTTGGGCGCGCCCGTCACCTCGCGGACGACGTCCAGCGCCTTCATCACGCCATGCTCGGTGTAGTCGTCCCAGGTGCAGCGCGCCAGGGAGTCGTCGGCATTCACCCAGCTGACCATGAAGACGCGCTGCCCCTGGTTCAGCAGGTAGCGCACCAGCGAGTTGTCGGGCTGCAGGTCGAGGATGTAGTACTTGTTGATGCACGGCGGCACGAACAGGAACGGCACCTCGTGGACCTTGTCCGTCAGGGGCTTGTACTCGATGAGCTGGAAGAAGGCGTTTTCGAAGATGACGCTGCCTTCGGTGGTGGCCACGTTACGGCCCACTTCGAAGACGGTCTCGTCGGTCTGCGACATGTGGCCCTGGCGGATGTCGTTGACCAGGTGCGTCAGCCCCTGCGCCAGGCTCTCGCCCTTGGTGTCCAGGGCCTTCTTCTGCGCCTCGGGGTTGAGCGCCAGGAAGTTCGATGGCGACGCCGCTTCGACCCATTGCTGGACCGCAAAACGCACCTTCTCGCGCGCCCGGTTGTCACCCTGCAGGCTGTCGGCCATGCGCTTGAGCGTGCGGCTGTTGAGCAGGTACATCGAGGCCATGAAGGCGCTGCCCGCCGAGGTCTTCCATTCGGGGGCGGCAAAGCGCCGGTCGTCCAGCGGCAGCTGCTGCGGTTGCTCCAGGGCCTGGTTCCACAGGGCCGAGGCCTGCTGCATGTAGTCCTGCTGGATCTGCTGCATCGTGTCGGGCGGCACGCTCAGGCCGGCGATGCTGCGCACCACGTCGCCCAGGCCCTTGCCCATGGCTTCGATGGACCGGCCGAATTGGCCCATGGCGTCGGGCATGGCCGCGCCCGTCCATGCGCCGAACAGGCCGGCCGAAGGGGCCGAGGCGGCCGCATCACGGGCAGGCGGAGGCGAAGGGGGCGAAGCGGGAGAGGGGCGGGCACCGGGCACCGCATGGAGCGAGGCGGTTTCGGGCTGGGCCGTCGAGGCGGCACGTCGAGCCTGGGCAGGAGCGCGAGGGGTGGCGCGGGTGGACACGGGTTTCGATTCGGACGCCGGAGCGCGACGCCGTGTGTTTGCTGCCATAGGTCTCCTCGTGCGGCTGCGTTGCCGTCGGCCTTGGGAATGCGACGGTGCGTGGACTATGTTGCCGCATTCTGATGACGGTTTTCTTGATGTGACCCACATGCGACAGCTTTTCGTCGCGTTTACGTCGCACCGCTGGCGCCCCCCACCGGCCCGGCACGCCGGTTCTGACGCACACTCGGGACTCCCCCGCCCTGCCGAGCTGTCATGTGGATTGTTGCGATCGCCTGGATGTATGTGGCCGTCATGATGACGGTGGCCGAGGCCATGGCGCCCAACGGCACGATCCTGGGCGCGATCATCACCTTCCTGTTCTATGGCGTGCTGCCCGTTTCGCTGGTGATGTACCTGCTGGGCACGCCGGCACGACGTCGCGCCCGCAAGGCGGCCGAAGCCGCTGCCGACGCAGCAGCGGCGGCCCAGGCCACCGGCGCCGAGCCCGCGTCAGCGACGCCAGACGAGGGCCGCCATGCGGCCGGTGACCCGGTCGCGCCGGAACGAAAAGAACCGTGACGGGTCGCTGACCGTGCACGCGTCGCCGCCAGCAACGTGGCGCACCCCCAGGGCGTGCAGCCGGTCCCGGGCCAGCCCGGGCAGATCGGCCCACCACTTGGCCCCCTCCTGCCCCGGCACCGGGTGGAAGCGAGGGTGCGGCCGGCCCGGATCGGCACCGAAGGCGACCACCACATCGCGCCCCACTTCAAAAGCACTCGGGCCGATGCAGGCGCCCAGCCACGCCTGCACGTCGCCCGGCGCACACCCCAAGGCCTGACACAGGGCCGACAGGCCCACCTCGATGATGCCGCCCGCCGCCGTGGCACCGGCCCCGCAAAGTCCCCTCCAACCGGCGTGCAGCGCCGCCACGCCCCGGCCTTCGGGTGCCACCAGCAGCACGGGCAGGCAATCGGCCACCATCACCGCACAGGCCAGACCGGGCTCGGTGGTCCAACTGCCGTCGGCCTCGACGGGCCCCGCGGGCGCGCGCTCGCCATCAATGCACAGCGCACCGTCCATCGGGTCGGTCGACAGGCGCACCACGCGAAGTCCATGCACCTGCTGCAGCCACACCGGCCGTGTCCCCGTCAGTCGCGCCAGGGTCTCGCGGTTCGCAGCCACCCGCCCAGGGGCGTCCCCGACGTGATCGCCCAGGTTGAAATCGGCATAAGGGCCGGGCGCGGGCGCGCCACCGCCCGGCGCCTGGCGGGTGCTCATCACGGCACCGACGCCGGGCTCGGCCCGAGGCCAGTCGGGGCGCAGCCAGGTGGCGGGCCAGGAATCGGGGTCAACGCGGTCGCAGGGGTGCATGGGGGAAAGTTCGCTGCCGGCTATGATGCCGCCCCGATGCTATCGCGAGCACCCTCCCCCCTGCACCGCCCCCACCCGACGCGGCCCCGCCCGCACCGGGCTCGGGCCTTGCGCCACTGGCTGGAGGCGCCAGGCTCGCTGACGGCACGGCTGCGCACCCTGGGCAGCGTGCGCGTGCAGGTGTGCCGCCAGGGCAGCGGCCGTCTCGGGCAGGCCGAGCGACGCGCCCTGGGCCTGACGGCCGGCCACATCCGCGAGGTGCTGCTGCTGGTCGACGACCAGCCCGCGGTCTGGGCCCGCAGCGTCACGTCACACCGCGCACTGCGGGGCCCGTGGCGGGCCTTGAAGGGACTGGGCTCCCGCCCGCTTGCCGAGCTGTTGTTCAGCGCCCATCGCGTGTCGCGCGGCCCACTGCATGACCACCCCTGGCCGGCCCGCGGCGACGACGCCCGCCGGGCCCGGCGGCACTGGGGGCTTTCGGACCGCTCGGGCCGACGGCCGCACCCGCCGGTGTGTGCCCGCGCCTCCGTGTTTCGCCACCATGGCGCGGCGCTGCGCGTGATGGAGGCCTTCGCGCCGTGGCTGGCGTGCCGCACCGCGGGTCCCCGACGGCTGCGCTGACGCGCGCGCTGGCCTACACTGCAGACCATGCACTTTTCCCGGCGTATCGAACACTGCCCCATGTGTGGCACCCGTGTGGATCACCGCATCCCGGACGATGACAACCGGGAACGCGCAGTCTGCCCTGCCTGCGGCCACATCCAGTACGTGAACCCGCTGAACGTGGTGGGCACCTTGCCCGTCTGGGGGCAGCAGGTGCTGCTGTGCAAACGCAACATCGAGCCCCGCAAGGGCTACTGGACCCTGCCGGCCGGTTTCATGGAGCTGGGTGAAACCACCGAGGAAGGGGCCAGCCGCGAAACCGACGAGGAAGCCGGCGCCCGCATCGAGCTGCAGGGCCTGTACGCCGTGCTCAATGTGGTCAGTGCCGGGCAGGTGCATCTGTTCTACCGTGCGCGTCTGCTCGACACGCAGTTCAATCCGGGCCCCGAGACCATGGAGGCCCGGCTGTTCCACGAATCCGAGATCCCCTGGGACGACCTCGCGTTCCGGACGGTGAGGCTCACGCTGGAGCGGTTCTTCGCCGATCGGGCGACCGGTCAATTCGGCACGCATTGTGCCGATATCCGTTGACACCATCACAGATCCCGCCAGTCGGGGTCACGGATCTGGCCCATGAACGAATCCCAAGACGCGCCCCGCGCGGGCGGTTCTGCATCCGCAGGCCCCGTCGCTCCGACACCGGCGGCCACACCGGCCTCGCCGCCAGCCCCGGCGGCTGACGCCGGCGCCCTGCGGTTGCGCGAAGACCTCATCGCCCCCGACCCGCTGCTCGATTGCCTGATCGAGGTCTGCCGCCTGCACGGCATAGGCGCCTCGCGGGCCTCGCTGTCGGCCGGCCTGCCGCTGGACAAGGGCCCCCTGACGCTGACGCTGGCCGAACGGGCCGCGTCCCGCGCGGGCCTGGCTGCAAAGGTGCAACGCCTGGCGCTCGAACGCATCGACCCGGCCACCCTGCCCGCCATCCTGATCCTCAAGGACCGCCAGGCCTGCGTGCTGCTGGGGCGCGACGCCCAGGGCCAGTGCCGTGTGCTGATGCCCGAGTCGGGCCAGGGGGCGGTGCTGCTGTCCACCGAGGCGCTGGCCAGTCGCTTCACCGGAGTCGTGCTGTTCGCGCGCCCGCATTTCCGGTTCGACGAACGCACGCCGGAGGTGCGCCCGACGAGCAGCGGCCACTGGTTCTGGTCGGCCGTTCTGGCCCAGCGCTTCGTCTACCGCGACGTGCTGTGGGCGGCGTTGCTGGTCAACATGTTTGCGCTGGCGCTGCCACTGTTCTCGATGAACGTGTACGACCGGGTGGTGCCCAATCATGCGGTCGAGACCCTGTGGGCCCTGGCCGCGGGCGTGCTGCTGGTGTTGGGGGGCGACCTCGTCATCCGCTTGATGCGCAGCCATTTCGTCGACGAGGCCAGCGCCCGCATCGACGTGAACATCTCCGCCAAGCTGATGGAAGCGGTGCTGGGCATGCGCCTGGAAAATCGGCCCCAATCGGTGGGGTCGTTCGCGTCCAACCTGCGGGGCTTCGAGCAGGTGCGCGACTTCATCGCCTCCAGCACGGTCACCGCGCTGATCGACCTGCCTTTCGCCCTGCTGTTCATCGTCGTCATCGCCTGGATCTCGCCCTGGCTGGTGCTGCCCATCCTGGCGGTGTTCGCGATCGTGCTGATCACGGGCTACATCTTGCAGCACCGGCTGCACGAGCTGTCGCAGACCACCTACCAGGCCTCGGCCCAGCGCAACGCGACTCTGGTCGAGAGCCTGACCGGCATCGAGACCATCAAGTCGCAAGGCGCCGAGGGCGTCATCCAGTCACGCTGGGAGCGGGCCAACCAGTTCCTGGCGGGCATCAACGTGCGCATGCGGGGGCTGTCGTCGTCGGCGATGTACACCACGGCCACGCTGCAGCAGCTGGTGTCGGTGGTCACGGTGATCATCGGCGTCTACTTGATCTCCGAGCGTCAGCTCACCATGGGCGGCCTGATCGCGGCCAACATGCTCGCCGGTCGTGCGCTGGCACCGGCCAGCCAGCTGGTGGGCCTGCTGATGCAGTACCAGGGTGCCCGCACCGCGCTGGAATCGCTCGAAGAAATCATGAAAAAGCCTGTGGAGCGTCCGGCGGGCAAGGCCTTCATCCAGCGCCGCGAGCTGCGGGGCGAGGTCGAATTCCGGCATGTGTCGTTCGCCTACCCGGGCCGGCAGGATGCTGCGCTGGACGATGTGAGCTTCAAGATCCAACCTGGCGAGAAAGTCGCACTCATCGGCAAGGTGGGCTCGGGCAAGACGACGATGCAAAAGCTGATCCTGGGGCTCTACCAGCCCACGTCAGGGTCGGTGCTGCTCGATGGCGTGGACATGCGCCAGCTCGATCCGGCCGACGTGCGCCGCAACCTGGGCTACGTGTCGCAGGACGTGACGCTGTTCTTCGGCTCGCTGCGCGAAAACGTCACCTTTGGCATGCCGCACGCCACCGACGATGCGATCGTGGCGGCCGCGCAGGTGGCCGGCCTGACCGAGTTCGTGCAGCGCCACCCGCAGGGCTTCGACATGCAGGTGGGCGAACGCGGCGAGCTGCTGTCCGGTGGCCAGCGGCAGGGGGTGGGCATCGCCCGCGCGGTGCTGCACAACGCCCCGTTGCTGCTGCTCGACGAGCCCACCAGCGCGATGGACTTCTCCACCGAGGCCTGGGTCACCCAGCGCATGGCGGAATTCACCCAGGGCAAGACGGTGGTGCTGGTGACCCACCGCACCTCGATGCTGGCCTTTGTCGACCGCGTCATCGTGGTCGACCAGGGCAAGATCGTGGCCGACGGGCCGCGTGAACGCATCATGCAGGCGCTGGCCGCTGGCCGCATCGCCCGCGCCGCCTGAACCCTGTCCAGGAGAACGATTCGATGAACGCCCTGACTGCCGCCGGCCACAAGGTGCTGGCCCTGCTGGAAGCGATTCGCAAGGCCCTGGCCCCCGTCACCGACCGCCTGCTCGATGCGATCGCCGGCCCCCGCGTATCCCCCGACGCGGCCCGCGCCGCGGGCATGCACGGCTTCGAGGTCGAAGCCGATGCGGTGATGTCCACTGAAAAAACCTTCCGCGCCCAGACCCTGGTGCGCTGTGCCGTGATCGTCGTCGGTGGCCTGATCATCTGGGCCTCGGTGGCCGAGATCGACGAGGTCACCAAGGGCGAAGCCAAGGTGGTGCCCTCCAAGCAGCTGCAGGTGATCCAGGCCCTCGACGGGGGCGTGGTGTCCGAGATCCTGGTCAAGGAAGGCCAGGTGGTCGAGGCCGGTCAGCTGCTGCTCAAGATCGACGAGACCCGGGCGACGTCGGGCGTGCGGGAAAGTGCCGCTCAGACCTTTTCGCTCAAGGTCAAGCTGGCGCGACTCAAGGCCCTGGCCGAGGGCAACGCCTTCGCGCCGCCCGAGCCGGCCACCGAGGACGAACAGCGCGTGATCGACGAAGAGCGTCAGCTCTACGACTCGCGCAGCTCCGAACTGCAAGCCCTCATCGGCATCAGCCAGCAGCAACTCGCGCAGCGCCAGCAGGAGCTGAGCGAGGCCCGCGCCCGGCGCGAATCGGCCGCGCGCTCGCTGGACCTGTCCCAGCAAGAACTCAGCAAGACGCGCCCGCTGCTGGCCACCGGCGCGGTGTCCGAGGTCGAGGTGCTGCGGCTGGAGCGCGAGGTCTCGCGCGCGCGGGGCGAGGTCGAACAGGCCAGCGCCCAGGGCTCGCGCATCTCGGCGGCGATCGCCGAGGCGTCGCGCAAGATCCAGGAAACCGAACTGTCGTTCCGCAACGAGGCCCGCAAGGAGCTGTCCGAGACCCTGGGGCGGCTCAACACCCTCAACGAAGGTGCCGTGGCCCTGGCCGACAAGGTGGACAAGGCCCAGGTCAAGTCGCCCGTCAAGGGCCGCGTGCAGCGGCTGCTGGCCAACACGGTGGGCGGCGTGGTGCAGCCGGGTCGGGACATCGTCGAGATCGTGCCGCTGGACGACACCCTGGTGCTCGAAGCGCGCATCAACCCCAAAGACATTGCCTTCGTGCACCCGGGGCAGTCGGCCACGGTGAAGTTCTCGGCCTACGACTTCGCGATCTATGGCGGCATGGACGCCGTGGTCGACAACATCAGCCCGGACACCGAGACCGACGAGCGCGGGCAGTTCACCTACTACGTGGTGCGCGTGAAGACCCGCCAGACCCGCTTTGACGACAAGGCGCCGATCATCCCGGGTATGACCGCCGAAGTGGACATCCTGACCGGCCAGAAGACGGTGATGTCTTATCTGCTCAAGCCGGTGCTCAAGGCCAAGGCCTACGCCCTGCGCGAGCGCTGACACCGGCCCCTCGGGGCCTGACCTTGCCGGTCAGGCCTGCTGGCGCACCGCGGGCCCGGTCGCGCCATCGATGCCACAGGCCCACAGAGCCCCGAGATCGTCGGCGTCGGCCACGCCCTCGGCGTAAACCGTCAGGCCCAGGCTGCGCAGCATCGAGGCGGTGCCCGACACGAAGGCACGGCGGTTCGGGTCTTGCGACAGCCCCTGAACGACAGCACCATCGAGCTTTACATAGTCCAGGCCGGCTTCGAACAGGAACTCGATGCGCGCCAGACGCTCACCGGCGTGCTCCAGCCCCACCCGAACGCCCAGCGGTCGCAACTGCTTGCACAGTTCGCGCACCATCTCGAAACGGTCCAGGGCGGCGCTTTCGGCCACTTCCAGCCACAGCATGCGGGCCGCGTCGGGCGCCGCGGCCGCCAGGGCACGCAGGCGCGGCACGAACTGGCTGTCGGCCAGCGACGCCGGCGACAGGTTGACCCCCCGCGGGATGCGGTCGCCGGCGATGGCCTGCAGGGCCATGTGCACGGCCGCCTCGTCGATCTGCGGCATCAGGCCGCAGCGCAGGGCCATGGGCAGCCACTGGGCGGCCGCTTCGTAGTCACCGTTGGGTTCGAGCTGCAGGCGCATGGGGCACTCGTCATGCACCAGCTGGCCGCGGGCGTCGAGCACCGGAAAGCGCATGAGCTTGACCCGACGCTCGGCCAGGGCCGAGCCCAGGCGGCGGCGCCATTCGTCCTCGCCCAACGGGGGGTGCTCGCCCGCCACCTCGCTGGACAGCTCGACCGCGAAATGGCCACGGCTTTCGGCACGCGCCAGGGCCGAGTCGGCGGCGGCCAGCACCTGGGTCATGGGCACCCCACGCGACCATCGCGTGGCCCCGACCACGGCCTGTCCCAGCACGGCCTGCTCGGCAAACATGCGCTTGAGTGCGTCGGCCAGGTATTCGGGCTGCGGCAGCGGCACCGTGCCTTCATGCAGGCACAAAGCGAAGTCGCCCCCATTGAGGCGCCCCACCGACACCCCGGGGATGCCGTGGGTGACATCGCCCAGCAGGGCGGCCAGCCGTTGCAGCAGCGCATCGGTCTGGCGGTGGCCCATGGTGCGGTTGATGCCGCCGAGGTCCATCACGCGGATCAGGTAGAGCACCCCCGTGGCCGGCCCGTCCTCACTGGCCAGGGCCGTCTGCAGCTGGCTCATGAAATGGCGCCGGTGCGACAACCCGGTCAAGGTGTCGCAATGGGCCTGCTGGCGCAACTGCTCGACCTGGCCGGCCTGTTCGTCAAACAAGTGCTTGAGCCGGTTGACCACCATGTTCATGGCCTGGGTCAGGCGGGCCAGTTCGGGCACGCGCGGCTCGGTCACCGTGATGAAGCGCCGCTCCATCAGGGCTTCGGCCTGGCTCACCGTCGCGTCCAGCGGCTTGCGGATGCCGCGCACGCCGATCGACGCCACCACGCCCGCCAGGGCGCCCAGCACCGACAGCCACATGGCGGTCTTGAGGCTGCCCTTCCAGAGCTGGTCATGGGCAAAGCCGGCATGGCTGACCACCTCGACCGAGCCCAGCGCCCGCCAGCCGTCGGTGACCTGGGCCACGCCCGGCTGCGACTCGATGGGCACCATGCGCACGAACCAATGCGGGGCGGCATGGATCACCGAGCCTGGCTCGGCCTCGTGGTTGAAGATGACCCGGCCACTCGGGTCCATCAGGCGGATCTGTCGGTAGGCGCCGGTGTCGAACTGCGCCGACACGACCAGGTCCATCAAGGTGAGGTCGCCCTTCTGCTGCGACAGGCTCAAGGCCAGCGACTGGGCGTTGTCAGCGTTCTTGATGCGCAGCTGGGTTTCAAGGTAGCCCCGCGACGACGCCATCCAGACGCCGAAGCTGCCCAGAAAGGCCATCAGCAGGGTGACCCCCAGCAACCACCAGATCTGACGAATCAGGGACATGACCTGCCCTCCTGCCCGACGCGTGCCATCACCACCACCCTTCGGCCTTGGCCTTGCTCAGGACATCACGCCATTTGGACAGCCGGGCGACTGGATCGCCCGCCGTGGCACTGCCCACACCTTGCCACAGCCCCTCGGCGTTGAAGCTGAACACCGGGGCCAGATCGGGGCGCCGCGAGGCGGGACGCAGATCCGAGATCAGGTTGTCCAGGATCAGCGGTTCGGCCGTCGGTTCGGGGTAGTAGGCAAGGACCATGTGCGCTTGAATCGTGCCGCCCACCTGAGCGCGGACGTACACCATTCTCATCTTGGCAGGCGCCACGCCCATTGCAATCAAGGAAAAATACTTGGCAATGGCGTAGTCTTCGCAATCACCCTGCCCCCGGTTGAGCAATTCGATCGGGCTGGTCCAGTGGTCGACCACGCCCCAGTTCTCGCGATCGTCCTCGAACTGGATCGACCGGTTGAAGAAATCGTTCATCGCCCGCAGGCGATCGAATTCGTCGGCCTGGCGTTCGGCCTGCATCAGATCGAGCATGGCCTGGGTGCGCTGGGCTGCTCCAGGCCCCAGACGCTGCGCAGTCTGGATCAGGCGCGTGGTGTCGAGTGCGTTGCTGGGCAGCAACAGGGTCGACAACACGAACGCGACCGCGGCCGCCCAGGCCGGCAGACGCCGGCCCGCAGGTGCTCCCCCCACCCCGTTGCGGTGCGGTGCATGCGGCGATGTGCGAAAAGTCACAGGAAACACGGGGCGTTCGGGCGCGACGGCAGTTGATCGGTTGTCGACCATCCGCCCCGCAAACTGAAGCCCACCGTGCCCGAGGCACCTCACCCTGGGGGGTACCGCGTGCACCGGCAGGGTGCTGCCCCCCTGATCTGGCGTGCATTTCCCAGCGCCGTTGTTTGCAATTTGATGCAAGAATCCGCGGGTTCGCCCCTGAACGGGGTGCGTCAAGGTGTGTCTCGTCGGGGCACGCCATGCCACCGGAGGCCCAATTCGTGATCAAGTCCCAAGTTCGCCTGGCCGTGACGGCCACTGCCCTGGCCGTGATGAGCCTGGCTGCCCAAGCCCAGACCGCCGCTGCGGGCAGCCTGGCTGACGCCGCTCAGAAAGCCATTGCCAACAACCCCGAGGTGACGGCACGCCTGAACGCCCTGCGCGCCGCCGCCAACGAGGTGGATGTGGCCAAGGGCGGCCTGCTGCCCCAGGTGAACCTGACGGCCGACGGCGGCCGCGGCTACGACAAGATCAACGGCCGCACACCCAATGAGGGCGCTGGTGTCAACCGCGCCAGCATCGGCCTGAATGCCAACCAGCTGCTCTGGGACGGTCTGGCCACCAAAAAGGAAATCGAGCGCCTGGGCCACGCCCGCCTGACGCGTTACTTCGAGTTCCTGAACGCGTCCGAAGAAACCGCGCTCGAAGCCTCGCGTGCCTACATCGACGTGCAGCGCTACCGCCGCCTGGTGCAACTGGCCGAAGACAACTACGTCCAGCACAAGTACGCCTTCGACCAGCTGCAGACCAAGGTCAAGGCCGGCGTGGGCCGGGGCGTGGACTCCGAGCAGGCCAACGCCCGTCTGGCCCTGGCCGATTCCAACCTGACCACCGAAGTGGCCAACCTGCACGACGTGTCGGCGCGCTTCCTGCGCATCGTGGGTGACGCCCCGGCCTCGAGCCTGGCACCGTCCAAGGGCGTGATCGACAAGGGGGTGCCGGGCGCCAATGCCGACGCCGTCGCCCAGGCCCTGTCGCGCAGCACCAGCATCAGCGCCGCGGTCGAGAACCTGCGCTCGGTCGAGCGCCAGGCCGAAGCCCGTGACAGTGCCTTCCAGCCCAAGGTCGAGGCCCGCGCCCGCACCGCCTTCGGCAAGAACATGGACGGCATCGTCGGTCAGCGCCGCGACTCCGTGGGCGAGATCGTCCTGAACTGGAACCTCTACAACGGCGGCTCCGACCAGGCCCGCGTGCGCCAGTACGCCGACCTGGTCAACCAGGCGGCCGACCAGCGTGACAAGGCCTGCCGCGACGTGCGTCAGACCGCCGCCATCGCGCACAACGACATCCGCAAGCTGCAGGACCAGCTGGCGGCCCTGGATCGCAACGTGCTGGCCATCGAGAAGGCGCGCGACGCCTATCGCCAGCAGTTCGACATCGGCCAACGCAGCCTGCTGGATCTGCTGAACGCTGAAAACGAGCTCTACACCGCCAAGCGCGCCTACGCCAACGCCGAGCACGACCTGCTGCTGGCCTACGCCCGCACGCACGCGTCGCTCAACACCCTGGTGCCCACGCTGGGCCTGACGCGCACCGACGACGGTTCGGGCGAGCTGGCCGCCAACTGGCAGGCCGCCGAGGACGCTGCACAACGCTGCCCCTCCACGTCGCTGACGATCAGCTCGGCCACCCGCGAAGAGCTCGACGAACGCGCCCGCAAGATGGCCGTGCCCGTCAAGGCCGCCCCGGTGCCCGCTCCCGTGGTGACGCCGGCCGCCACGGTGGCCG
>Ga0255182_1000635_pt1 | contig 21662 bp, 18 predicted proteins | sample Atl_UVDOM_RepA_8_FD_188420 | JGI IMG/M metagenome (GOLD analysis project Ga0255182, IMG submission 188420) | Freshwater microbial communities from Altamaha River, Georgia, United States - Atl_UVDOM_RepA_8d | ecosystem: Environmental > Aquatic > Freshwater > River | place: USA: Georgia...
GGTCTTCGACACGGGCCACGTCGGACGGGTGGGTCCAGGCCAGGTAGCTGTTGGGGCGCAGCTCGGGGTTGAGCTTCTTGAAGGAACCGGCGTGGACCAGCTGGCCGCACAGACGGTCGTATTCTTGGGTGGTGCCGTCGCACCAGTAGATGTCTTTGGGTTGCAGCAGCGCGGCCATTTCGGCCACCCAGGCCACCAGTTTGGCGTTCTTCACGTAGGCGGGTGCGTTCACCGCCGCGGCGTTGGTTTGGGTCATGACAAGAAGCTCCGAAGTTGAAAACAAGGTCTCGACAGCACCAAACCCTTGCAAATCAAGGACTTGCGCGCTCTCGACACCTTGCTCGCGGGGTCGATCGGGCCCCACGGGAGACCGATCTCCACATGGAACCAAGCCCGCTAGTTTAGTTCAGTCCGGATTTTCACGGATGCCCCCTGCTTCGAGGGGGGCGGATCGAACGTGTGCGATGTGACACGATCGTGACCGAGACGAAACACCCTGCGCCCGGCCCTCCACCACAATACGGAAACACGCCGCAGCCCACATGACACCACAGGAACTGGACGCCCTCGCCCTCAGCACGGCCATTGCCGTGCTGACCGTGCTGCTGTGCTTTCCACCGGCGGTCTGGATCGCCTCTCGGGTGGCGCGGCGCGGGCGCACCGGCCGCTGGCTGGTGGATGCCGTGCTGCTGTTGCCCGTGGCACTGTCGCCGGCAGCCGTGGGCTGGCTGGTGTGGCTGACCTGGCCGGCCCCGGGGTCCCCCATCGACCGCACGGTCGGCGTCCCGCAGCTCGCCCCACTGGGTTTGCTCGCCTGCACCTGTCTGCTCACGCTGCCGCTGATGATCCGCACGCTGCGCCCCGCCTTCGAAGCGGTCGACCACACCCAGGTGCTGGTGGCACGCACCCTGGGCGCCACCCGGTGGCGGGCCTGGTGGACGGTCACGGTGGCGCAGACATCCCCGATGATGGCGTCGGCCCTGGCGCTGGGGTTCGCGGCCGCCTGGGGTGAGAGCGGCGCCCTGGTCGTGCTGGCTGCGGCCTTGCAGGGCCAGGAGTCGGCAGGTGCCCTGGCGGGCGTGGCCACGGCCCCCATGACCCTGATCAGCGCCTTGCAGACGCCTGGCGGCGCCCCCGTGGTCCGGCACATGGCCCTGGCCTGCCTGGGCGTGGCCTTCGTGGCCATCGTGGTCAGCGAGTGGGCGCATCGGCGCTGGCGCCGCCGCGCCCTGCCGCCCGAATCGCGAGGGGTCGCTGCATGAAGCCCGGGCCGGACATGCCCGCGCCGCTGACGGTGGAGCTGCAACTGCAGCGCCCGGGCCTGGACATCCAGGTGCAGTTCCGCGTGCCGGCCGGCCATGTCTGCGCACTGGTCGGACACCCGGGCTCGGGCAAGACCGCGGTGCTGCAGGCCGCCGCCGGGCTGCTGCCTGCCCGAGGCGGGCGCGTCACGCTGGGCGCCCACGTGCTGTTCGATGCGCCCGGCCGCGTCAATCAGCCGCCCGAACAGCGCCGGTTTGCCTGGGTCGATGGCCGGGCCCATCTGTTTGCGCACCTCACGGTGCGCCAGAACCTGGCCTACGGCCTGGACCCGGGCATGCCCGCTGCTGCACGGCGGCAGGCCGTGAGCGACGCGGCCGAACAGTTCGGCCTGGGCCCGGTGCTCGAGAGGCACCCCAGGCACATCGATGTGCCGCTGCGTCAGCGCACGGCCCTGGCGCGCGCCCTGCTGTCGCAGCCACGCGCCCTGATCCTCCATGACCCGCTGGCCGAGGTCGCTCCCCAGGACCGCGACACCCTGCTCGACGTGCTGCAGCACCACCTGCGCCGCCTGCGCCTGCCCGTCCTGATGAGCAGCCCGCGCATGGACGAAGTCATCCGCCTGGCCGACGACCTGGTCATCGTGCACGAAGGCCGCGTCGCCGGCGCCGGCCCGGTCAACCGGATGCTGTCGGACGTCTCGATGGCCACCTTCCTTGAAGGGGTTCATGCCGGCAGCGTGCTCGACGGGGTGGTGCGCCAGCACGACATCCAATGGTTGCTCAGCGAAGTCGATGTGGCCGGGCAGCGGGTGGCCGTGCCCGCGGTACTGGCCAGCGAAGGCCAGCGCGTGCGGCTCAAGATCCGGGCGCGCGACGTCAGCATCCACCGCCACGCGATCGCCGACAGCGGACAGAGCAACCAGCTGCGCGGCCGCATCACGCAGGTGATGCTCGCGGGTGACCACGGCTCCTTCGGCGCTGTGGCCGCGGAACTCGAACGGGCCATCGATGCCCATGGCCATGTCGAAGCCGGCGAGCAGATCTGGGCGCTGATGACGCGCCGTTCGATCCAGCAGATGGGCCTGGCGCCAGGGCAGGACTGTCACATCAGCTTCAAGTCCATGGCCGTGAGTGTGGCCACACGTTGAGGGTGGCACGGCCGGCGCCGTGTCACGCTATGCTGCAGGCCACCTGATCGCCCGCCCCCTGCCGTCATGAGCCTGCTGCCCCGCCGCATCCTGTCCGTCAACACCGCGCGTGTCGGTCACATCGACATCGACGGCCGGCGCATCGCCACCGCCATCGGCAAGCAGCCCGTCAGCAGCGAGAGCGAGCCCCGCCGCATCGCCGTGGGCCGTCTCGGGCTCGACGGTGACGAGCAGGCCGACCCCGAGGTGCACGGCGGCATCGCCAAGGCGGTCTATGCTTACCCCGTCGAGCACTTCCCGTTCTGGCAGACGGTGCGCGCCCAGGCGGGCGTCGCTGCCTGGGACACCCCCCTGCCCCCGGGCCTGATGGGCGAGAACCTCAGCCTGTCGGGTTTGCTGGAGGCCGATGCCTGGGTGGGCGACGTGCTGCAGTTCGCCGACTGCACGCTGGCCATCAGCGAACCCCGCCAGCCCTGCTACAAGTTCGAGGCGCGCATGTTCCGGCAAGCCTCGAAGATGATGGCGCAGTCGGGCTTCTGCGGCTTCTACCTGTCGGTGCGCAACCCCGGCACCCTGGCCGCCGGTGACACGTACGAGCTGGTCCCCGGCCCGCGCGAGGTCAGCATCCGGGAACTGTTCCGGGTGAAGATGCGGCGTCGCGACGTCTGAGCCGCGTGTTCAGGCCGGGCCCAGCCCGGTCAGGCGGTGTTGGTCACGCCGGCCGCTACGTGCCCTGAGGGCACATGCGGCGCGGCGTTTTCGACATGGCCGGTCTGGTCGTCGAAGAAAAAGTCGGGCTCGAACTCGCGCAAGAACGCGCCCTTGGGCAGGCCGCCCAGGAACATGGCCTCATCGACCTCGATGCCCCAGTCCATCAGGGTGCGGATCGCGCGCTCGTGCGCCGGTGCGCTGCGGGCGGTCACCAGGGCCGTGCGCACGCGCATCCCGGCGTCCCGGGCCGAGCCGGCCTGCTGCAGCGTGTGCAGGGCCGACAACAGCGGCTTGAACGGACCGGCCGCCAGCGGGGTCGCCGCGCGCTCGACTTCATGGCGCTGGAACGCATCGAGCCCGCCGCGCTGGAACACACGCTCGGCCTCGTCCGAAAACAGCACCGCATCACCGTCGAAGGCAATGCGCACCTCGTGCGGGTGGGCGTCACCGCCGCGAGCCGCATGCGGCAGCACCCGGGCCGCCGGCACCCCGGCGGTCAGCGCCGAGCGCACATCGGCGTCGTTGGCGCTCAGGAACAGCTGGGCCTGCAGCGGTCGCAGGTACTGCCACGGCGATCGGCCCCGGGTGAACACCCCGCGCTCGATCGGCAGGCCGTAATGTGCGGCCGAGCGGAACACCCGCAGCCCGGAGGCCGGGTCGTTGCGCGACAAGATCACCACCTGCACCTGCGGCGGCTGCCCCTCGGCATTGAAGCCCAGCAGCTTGCGCACGAGCTGGAACGCCACCCCGGGCCGAGCGGGCTGATCGATGCGGTCGATCTGCAGTTGCATGTAGGCGCGGTCATCGGTCGATTCGAACAGGCGGTTTTCCTCTTCGAAGTCGAACAGAGCACGCGATGAAATGGCCACGACGAGCTGGCCGTCCAGGGTTGCAGGCATAGGCGCAGTGTAGTGCCCCGCCCGCTCACTGCATGAAGCCGATGGGGCTGCGCCGTGGTCCGCCCGCCGGCAAGTCCCGAGGTTCGATCGCTCCGCGTTCGTCCAGCCGGGCGTTGCCGAAGCCGGTCATCAACGCCCGCCGCATCTCGCGCGGCGCCAGCCCGGCCAGGGCGTCCAGCGTCGCCTCACACGGTTCGGGCTCGAAGCGCTGCCCCCAGTCATGGTCGGCACGGATGCGCTGGTACAGGCGCGATGCGATCTTGCGCGAGGCAGCCTCGTCGGGCATCTCGATCTCGAACACATTGACCCGGTTCAGGATCGGGTCGGGAATGCTGCGCACATCGTTCGCCGTGGCCACCCAGATCACCTGGCTGGCGTCGATGGCCACCTCGGCGAACTCGTCGACAAAATGATGGGCGGTGTCATGCTCCAGCAGGCTGTAGAGCGACCCCAGCGGGTCGTAGGCGTGCTCGCCACCGGCCTTGTCGATCTCGTCGACCACCATCACCGGGTTGGCATACTGGCCCTCCACCAGGGTCTCGAACACCTTGCCCGGGCGGGCCCCCTTCCATTGGCTCGAGGCACCCGACAGCACCCAGCCGGCCGTCATCGAGCTCATGGACACGAAGCCCATGCCGGTGCCCAGCAGCTGGGCCACCTCGCGAGCGAAGTGGGTCTTGCCCACACCGGGCGGGCCCAAAAGCAGCATGGGCGTGATCTCCAACGCATCGCGGCTGTCGCTGCACAGCGCCAGCTGGCGCCGCAGGTCGTCGAGCACGTCATGAAAGTTCGGCAGCTCGTCGTACAGGTGCTCCATCGCTGGCAGCCCCGATGGTTTGACCTGAAATCGGTCGGGCCCCATGTCGATCATGCGCTCGTACGTGGATCGCAGGCTCTCGTGTTCGCGCGGCGGCAGGCGGGTCAGACGCTGCTCGACGTCTTCGACACGGTAGACGTGGCGCATGTGCGCGATCGGGATCCGCCCGTTGCGCCCGCGTTTTTCACCCCATGGAACCAGTTCATTCGCCGCCATCGTTCACCTCCGCCAGTGCCGGACCTGCAGCCCATGGCTTCACGGTGTCATTGCAGCAAACCCGGCGTCCGGCGAGCCCGTGAACAAGGGGGACAGATGCGGCCACTTCGGTGGATCGACCCGCCACAATGGCAGCCCATGGATCATTCAATCACGCCCCCCCTGCGGCAAGGCATGCTGGCCAACGTCCGGCGCCTGGCCGGCTGGGCGTGGTTGTCGGTGTCCCTGCTGCTGGCGGCGCTGGCCATCGGGGTGCTGGAATGGGCCTTCCCCAGCCCGCCATCGGATCCGGCTGTGCAGTGGGTGAGCCACCGCTTCAGCTGGCTGCATCCCACACTCACGGTGCCCGAGGCGCCCAACCAGATCGTGCAGCTGCCCGATGCCTGGAAGCCGCGTGGCCTGCCCATGTCGGGTCAGGCCCGCTACGTGTCGGTGTTCAGCCTCAGCCAGGGTGTGCGGCTCGACCCGGAAAGCCCCTGGGCACTGCGCATCGAACGCATCTGCGGTGAACACCGCGTGCGGCTCAACGGGCAGTTGCTGTTCACCACCTTCCCCGAGCAGCGCAGCCCCGGCAAGATGGAGTCACGGCTGATCGACGTGCCGGCCTACATGCTGCGGCCCGGCCCCAACGAACTGGCCATCGACGTGTCGTGCCAGATCCAGGGCGGCCTGTCGGCCATGACCCTGGCCCCCAAGATCCAGCTGACGTCCCACTTCGAGTTCAAGCGCCAGCTGGCCGTGTCGCTGCCGCTGGCTCTCAACGTCGCCAGCCTGGCCTTCGCCTTCTTCTTGCTGACGCTCTGGTGGCTGCGGCGCGACGACGCCAGCATCGGCCTGCTGGGCTTGCTGACCATCGTCGGCTCGTTGCGCAACTGCACCTACTACATCAGCTTCGACCCGGTCTGGAGCACCAGCCTGACGAGCTGGCTGCATTTCAACGCGCACCTGCTGGTCACGGTGCTGATGGGCTGGTTCACCCTGGCCTTCACCCGCATCGAACTCGGGTGGTACCGACGAGTGCTCAATGTCGTGGCCGTGTCGTTCCCGGTGGTGGCCACCGTGGCGCTGCCCTGGGACCCCGAACTCGCGCTGGTGCGCAGCACGCTGCAAGGGGCCATGGTGCTCATCGCCCTGCCGGGCATCTGGTTGTTGTTCCGCTTCGTGGGCGTCATGCGCATGAAGTCCATGCTGGCCTTTGCGTTGGGCATGGCCGTCGTGCTGCTGACCAGCGTGCACGATTTCGCGCTCATCCGCCTGCTGGGCGACCCCCTGCAGAGCTATTGGGTGCCCATCGGCTTCCCGCTGGCGCTGCCGGGGCTGTACATGGTCATGGCCGAACGGCTGGCCGAAGCCATCACCCAGGTCGAACAGATCAACCTGACACTGGAAGAGCGCGTGGCCGAACGCACGGCCGACCTCGCTGCAGCCAACGCCGCCAAAAGCGACTTCCTGGCCGCGGCCAGCCATGACCTGCGCCAGCCCATGGTGGCCATCGCGCTGACCACCGGGCTGCTCAAGGAGCGGCTGCGCGAGCCGGATCTGTCAGCGCTGGTTTGCCGTCTGTCGGATGCCGTGGGCTCCATGGAAGGCATGCTCAGCCGCCTGCTCGACCTGTCGCGACTGGAAGCCGGCGCCGTGGAAGTCCGCCCGCAGCGGGTGGCCTTGCAGCCCCTGGTGCAGCTGATCTTGGCCAGCGAACTGGAGAGCGCGCGCATCAAGGGCCTGCAGATCCGCGCCCACCTGTCGCCGCACGCCGTGGTCTGGGCCGACCCCGTGCTGTTGGAGCAGATCCTGCGCAACCTCATCGGCAACGCCGTGCGCTACACCGAACGTGGCGGCGTGCTCGTGGCCACGCGCCGGCGGGGCACACGCTGGCTGGTGCAGGTGTGGGACACCGGCATCGGCATTGCACCGGCCGACCAGCAACGCATCTTCCAGGACTTCGTGCAACTGTCCGGCGCCCGCCGGCACCAGCACAGCGGCCTGGGTCTGGGGCTGGCCCTGGTGCGCCGCGCAGCGGCCGTGATCAGCGCCCATGTGAGCGTTCACTCTCGCGTCGGGCGCGGATCCTGTTTCAATGTCAGCCTGCCCATGGCGGGCTCACCACGCGGCGAAGCGCGTGCCGAGCCGAGCCCGGCGCCAGACCGCCTGCCCGAGCTGCCGCTGGACGGCTGCAAGGTGCTGCTGCTCGAAGACGACCGCTCGGTGCGCCTGGCCCTGGAACGGCGCCTGAGTGCCTGGGGAGCCGTGGTCGTACCACTGGCCAGCCTGGCCGATCTGGATGATGCCCTCACGCGCGTGCACGACCCCGACCTGCTCCTGACCGACTACAGCCTGGACGACGGCAATGGCCTGGAAGCCATGGAGATCGCCCAGCGCGCCTGGCCGCGCTTGCGCACGGTGATCATCACCGGCGAGACGGCGCCCAACCGCCTGCAGGCCCTCGCAGGCTGCGGGGCCCCGGTGCTCCACAAGCCTTTCAACATCGACGAACTGGCCCGCACGCTCATGCGCCAGCATCGCGCAAGCACCCCTTCGGGCGGCCCTGCCCGGCCCTGAAACAGCGACAATCGGGGCCTTACCTATTCGAACCACGGGGACCCCGATGAACATCCGCACCGCTCGCGCGGGTGCCGCCACCCACCCCGGGTGGGTCAGGCCGCAGCCGTTCAGACAGCGACGCCTGCTGGCCTTGCTGGGCTGGCTTGTGTTCGCCACCTTGCTCACGCTCACCGTGTGGTCAGTGCACCCCTGGTTCATCTCGCAGGCCTCGCACCCGGCCATCCAGTTCGAATCCCAGCGCTTTCGCATGCTGCCCGAAGCTGCCCACCCGGGCACGAACTGGCAGCATGTCGACATGCCCGACACCTGGGCGGCCCGCGGCCTGTCCACCCATGGATCGGGACACTACGAAATCACCTTCTCGGTCAACCTGCCCCCCGGCCCACTGCGCGACCAGACGCCCTGGGCCATCCGCTTCGATCGCCTGAGCTTCCAGCACCGCATCTGGCTCAACGGCGAGCTGATCCACACCGACCTGCAGGCCGAGCGCGCCGTGGGTCGCCCCATGGCCTACATGGCCCAGATCCCGGCTGGGCTGCTGCGCGACGGCCTCAACCGCATGGACGTCGAGGTGCGCTACTCCAACCTCGGCGGACTGTCGGCCCCACTGATCGGCCCGGTGTCCGACGTCATCGACGGTTTCACCGCCCAATCGTTCCTGACCGAAACCCTGCCGCGCTCGGTCAACGTGGCGGCCGGCACCTTCGCCTTCTTCCTGACCCTGATCTGGGCGCGCCGCCGCAAGGAAGTCGCCATGGGCCTGCTGGGCCTGCTGTGTGTGGTGGTGTCAGCCCGCAACTGGACGTACTACGTCGTGCACGGCCCCACCCTGCACCCCGAGTTGTCGGCCTGGCTGTACTTCACGGCGCAGACCCTGTCGACGGTGCTGCTGGGCGGCTTTGCCATGGGCATTGCCAACCGCTGGTGGCCATGGTTCAGCCGGCTGCTGTGGGCCACCGTGATCGTGTTCCCGCTGGCCGGCGGCATCGCGGCCACCCACGGCCTGCTGGCCCAGGCCCGCGCGATCATGTACCCCGGCCTGATCCTGCTGATGCTGCCGGCACTGATGCTGCTGTTGCGCGTGCCCAAGCAGTACGGGGGTTTTGCGGCCTTCGGCATGGTGGCCGGCATCGCCATCTCCATGGTGGCGGGCATCCACGACTACCTGCGCATGCAGGGCCTGATCTCGGTCATGCACACCTTCTGGCTGCCGCTGGCCTCGCCCATCACGCTGGCCGCCTATGGCGTGGTGCTGATCAACCGCTTCGTGCAAGCCGTCGGTGAGGTCGAACAGCACAACGTCGTGCTCGAAGCCAAGGTGGCCGAACGCACCCGCGACCTGGTGGCCGCCAATGCGGCCAAGGGCCATTTTCTGGCCGCGGCCAGCCACGACCTGCGCCAGCCCGTGGCGGCCGTGGGGCTGCTGTCGGGCCTGTTGCGCGACCGCCTGCGCGACACCGAGATGCGCGACCTCACCGAACGGCTGAGCGATGCCGTGGGGTCGATGGAAAACCTGCTGGGCGGCCTGCTGGACCTCTCGCGCCTGGAAGCCGGGGCCATCAAGCCACACCTGCAGGCGGTGGACGTCGGCCACCTGCTGCGCCGCATCGCCAGCCACGAGCGCGAGGCCGCGGCCCACAAGGGCATCGATCTGCGCGTGCACCCCACGCGGGCCGTGGTCTGGAGCGACCCGGTGCTGCTCGAACAGATGATCCGCAACCTGGTGGGCAACGCCGTGCGCTACACCGAGCGCGGCGGTGTGCTGGTGGGCGTGCGCCGTCGCGGGGCCGTGCTGCGCATCGAGGTGTGGGACACGGGCGGCGGCATCGCGCCGCAAGACCAGCAGCGCATCTTCGACGACTTTGTCCAGCTGGCCAACCCCGAACGCAACCAGGCCAAGGGGCTGGGGCTGGGCCTGGCCATCGTGCAGCGCGCCTCACGCCTGCTCGACCACCCGGTGCGTCTGCGCTCACGCGTCGGCGCCGGCTCGTGTTTCACCATCGAGGTGCCCATGCCGTCGGCCGGTCTGCAGACTTCGCCGCAGGTCGCGTCAGCGGCCACCGCCCCGGCGCCGATGCCGGCCAGCGATGAAAAGCCGCTGCAAGACCGCCACATCATCGTGCTCGACGACGACGCGGCCGTTCGCCATGCCCTGGCCGCACGGCTCAAGGCCTGGGGCGCCTTCGTCAGCGCCATCGAATCGATTGAAGACCTTGACGAGCTGCTGCAGCGCGTGATGTCGATCGATCTGCTGATCACCGACCACCAGCTGTGCGACGGCGACGGTCAAGCGGCCATCGGCCTGGCACGGGCCATCCACCCGCAACTGGCCATCCTGATGATCACGGGGGACACCGGCGCCACACACCTGCAATCGCTCATGCGCAGCGGCGTGCCGGTGATGCACAAGCCTTTCCAGGCCGACGCCCTGCTGCGCGTCATCACGCTGCAGCTGAGCGTCAACCCCACAGACGTCACTTCACCCAGGTGTTCATCTGCATGATCGGCATCATCACCGACATCACGATCAGCATGACGATCAGGCCCATGGCCACGATCAGCAGCGGCTCCAGGATCGTGGCGATCGCCAGCGCCTTGCGCTGCACCTCGCCCGACAGCTGCTGCGCGGCCCGCTGCAGCATCACCGGCAGCTGACCGGTCTGCTCGCCCAGACGGGCGAACATGGCCAGCAACCCTGGAAAGCGCTTCTTGGCCGCCAGCGCCGAGGCCAGCGGCGCGCCCTCGCGCACCTGCACCAGCGCATCGAGTGCGTCGGCCCGCATGGCCCGGTTGGACAGGGTCTCGGCGGCGGCCTGCAGCGCCTTCAGGATGGGCACGCCCGAGCCCGCCAGCATGGCCAGCGTGCCGGCAAAGCGCGCCGCGTTGTAGCCCCGGGCCAGGCGCCCGATGACGGGCAGCCCCAGCCAGGCGGCATCGAAGCGCAGGCGAAAGTCCTCGTTGCGACGCATCACCATGAAGCCCGCAAAGCCCGAGCCCAGCACCAGCGCGATCAACCAGCCCCAGTTGCGCATCAGCGCGCTCAAACCCAGCATGAAACGCGTCAGGAACGGCAGGGCCTGCTTGCTCGACGAGAACACCTGCGCCACCTGCGGCACCACGAACACCAGCAGGGCGATCACGATCAGCACCGCAAACACAGACACGATGGCCGGGTACAGGGTGGCGCCGATCAGCTTGGACTTGAGCTGCTGCTGCTCTTCCAGGTCGTTGGCCAGCTTGTCGAGCACCAGGCCCAGCTGACCACTCTGTTCGCCGGCCGCCACCACCCCGCGGTAGACCTCATCGAATTCGCGCGGCGAGCCCGACAGCGCCTGCGCAAAGGGCGAGCCGGCATTGACCTCGGAGCGCAGATGGGCCACCAGCTCGCGCTGGCGCGGGTCCTCGGCCTCGTCGGCCAGGGCCGTCAGGGCGCGCTCCAGCGGCAGACCGGCCACGACCAGCCCCGACAGCTGGCGCGTCCAGATGGCCAGCGACGACGCATTGAACACACGCCCGGCCAGCAGCGACGGCTTGCCACCGGCCGCTTCCTGCGCCGCGGCCACGGCGTCGACCTTGAGCGGCACCAGCTTCTGGCCCCGCAACTGGGCCCGGGCCGCCTTGGGGTTGTCGGCATCGACCAGCCCGGAGACGGTCTTGCCGGCCGGGTCGAGGGCTTCAAATCGGAAGGCGGCCATGGTGTGCAGGTCCTTTCAGCGGGCTCACTCGCGCGTGACGCGCAGCACCTCTTCCAGGGACGTCACGCCCTCGCCGACCAGACGGTCGCCATCGTCGCGCATCGTCTTCATGCCCAGCACCTGGGCATGCTCGAAGATCTTGGCCTCGGACGCCTGCTCGTGGATCAGCGAGCGGATCTCGTCGTCGGCCACCAGCAGTTCGTACACGCCGGTGCGGCCCTTGTAGCCCGTCATGCCGCATTCGGCGCAACCCACCGGGTGCCACTTGCCCGTGTCGTCCTGGCGTTTGCAGTGCGGACACAGCTTGCGCACCAGGCGCTGGGCCAGCACGCCCAGCAGCGACGACGACAGCAGGAAGGGCTCGATGCCCATGTCCGTGAGCCGGGTCACGGCCGAAGGCGCATCGTTGGTGTGCAGCGTGGCCAGCACCAGGTGACCCGTCAGCGACGCCTGCACGGCGATCTGGGCTGTTTCGAAGTCGCGGATTTCACCGATCATGATCACGTCCGGGTCCTGGCGCAGGATGGCGCGCAGGGCCTTGGCGAACGTCAGGTCGATCTTGGCATTGACCTGGGTCTGACCGATGCCGGGCAGTTCGTACTCGACCGGGTCTTCCACCGTCAGCACGTTGGTGGTGGCCGCATCGACCGTGGCCAGCCCGGCGTACAGCGTGGTGGTCTTGCCCGAACCCGTCGGGCCGGTGACCAGCACGATGCCGTGCGGCTGGCGCAGCAGGCGCTTGAACTTGTCGAGCGCTTCGCCGCTCATGCCCAGCGACTCCAGCGTGAACTTGTTGGCGTCGCCCTTGTCGAGGATCCGCAGCACCGCGCGCTCACCGTGGGCCGACGGCAGGGTCGACACCCGCACGTCCACGGCCCGCCCGCCGATGCGCAGGCTGATGCGGCCGTCCTGCGGCAGGCGCTTTTCGGAAATATCGAGCTCGGCCATGATCTTCAGGCGCGAGATCAGCGCGGCGTGCAGGGCCTTGTTGGGCTGCACCACTTCGCGCAAGGTGCCGTCGACGCGGAAGCGCACCGCCGACGATCGCTCGTAGGGCTCGATGTGGATGTCGGACGCCCCGTCCTTGGCCGCCTGCGTCAGCAGGGCATTGAGCATGCGGATGATGGGCGCGTCGTTGCTCGATTCGAGCAGGTCTTCGACCGCCGGCAGGTCCTGCATCATGCGCGACAGATCGACCGCGCTCTCGACCTCACCGACCACCGCGGCGGCGCTGCCCTCACCGGCCGCATACGCGGCGGCGATGCGCTGTGCGAGGTCGTCGGGCGCTTCGCGCTCGATCGCATTGACCACATAGAGCCGCATCACCTCGGACAGGGCCGACAGCGAGGCGCCCTCATGGGCCCACAAGGTGGTCTGTTCGCCATCGGTTTCAAGCAGCAGGCCGTTGGCCCGTGCGTAAGCGTAAGGAAGCGGGTGACGTGCGCCCATGGTGCGTGCCTCGTGCGTGTTGCGCTGCGTCCGGGATCAAGGGGCCGGGGTCGGCGTGACCGGAGCCAGCGGCGCCGTTGCCGGCGCGGCCTGCGGGGCCACGGGCTGCGGGGCCACGGCCGCCGGATCGGCCGGCTTCTGGATGCCCGTCGACAGCTTGAGTTCGGGCAGCTCGGGGCCCCCACCCACGCGCAGCACGATGCCAGCTTCGGGGTTGACGGCCGTCTGCTGCTTGCGGATCAGGTCGTAGCGGTCCAGGGTCAGGGCGTTGCTGGCGTCCTGGTTGCGCATCACCACCGGCCGCAGGAACACCATCAGGTTCTTCTTGGTGCGCGTGCGGTTCTCGCTGCGGAACAGACCGCCGATCACCGGGGCATCGCCCAGCAGCGGCACCTTGCTCTTGTTCACGCTGACCTGGTCCTTCATGAGCCCACCGAGCACCAGCAGCGCCCCGTCGTCGACCACCACCGTGGTCTCGATCGAGCTCTTGCTGGTGGTCGGGCCGTTGTTGTTGGACAGGGTGTTCTCGTTGAGGGCGGAGTTTTCCTGGTACACCGTCATGCGCACGGTGCCGCCCTCACCCACCTGGGGCTTGACGCGCAGCGTCAGGCCCACGTCCTTGCGCTCCACCGTCTGGAAGGGGTTGGACGACGACGAGTTGTTGGTGGTGTACGAGCCCGTCACGAAGGGCACGTTCTCGCCGATCACGATCTTGGCCTCTTCGTTGTCGAGCGCGACCAGATTGGGCGTGGACAGCAGGTTGCCGTCGGCATGCGTCTGCAGGAAGCTGGCGAGGGCCGCCAGCCCGTACTGCCCGTTGCCGAAGTCGTGCACCACCCCGATGTTGAAGCCGTTGCCCAGGGTGGCCGACGAGGGCGAGATCGCCGTGGTCAGCAGATTGGCGCTCGTCTTGCCGGTGAAGTTGGTGCCCAGGCCGATGATGTTGCGATCGCCATCCTTGCCCAGGATGCCCTGCCACTGCACGCCCACCTCGGCGAACTTCTCGGCGTTGACCTCGACGATCATCGATTCGATGTAGATCTGGGCGCGGCGGCCATCGAGCTGGTCGATCACGGCACGCAGCTGTTTGTAGAGCGAATCCGGCGCCGTGATGATGAGCGAGTTGGTGGCCGGATCGGCCTGGATGAAGCCCCCGGTCGACGGCTGGGCCGAGGCCGACACGGGCGCGGTGGACTGGGCCGAGGCCCCGCTGCTGCCCGAGCTCCCCGTGGTCGAAGCCGTGGGCGTGCTGGGCGCCGACATGCTGGCCGACGACGATGCGCCGCCGCCCGAGCCACCGCCCGAGGGGAACGCCGCCCGCAGCACCTGCGCCAGCTTCACGGCATCGGCGTTCTTGAGGTAGACCACATTGATGCCGCTGCCGCCCAGGCCATTGGCACCGGGGCGATCCAGCTTCTGGATCAGCGACTTGAGCATGGTCAGCCGTGCCGGGTTGGGCGCACGCACCATCAGCGAGTTGGTGCGCGGCTCGGCCATGACGACCAGGCCTTGCGCCCCGGCGCCGCCAGCGGCCGCAGCCGAGCCCCCGCCATCGCCCAGGCGCTGCACGATGGGCGCCAGATCGGAGGCGATGGCGTACTGCAGCGGGATGGTTTCCAGGTCGGTCGAACCCGGGGCATCCATCGCCGCGATGATCTGCCCGATGCGGCGCAGGTTGTCTGCGTAGTCGGTGATGACCAGCGTGTTGGTCGACGGGTTGGCGTTGATCGTGTTGTTGGGGCTGATCAAGGGGCGCAGCACCGTCACCAGGCTGTTGGCGTTCTCGAACTGCAGCTTGAAGATCTGCGTGAGGATCTGGTCGCCCGAACGCTTGACGTCGTTGCCCACGCCCACGGTGTCGGTCTGCAGCTTGGCATCGGCCTCGGGCACCACCTTGAGCAACCCGGAGACTTCGACCATGGCAAAACCCTGGCCACGCAGCGCCGACAGGAAATTGAGGTAGGCCTCGCGCGGCGTGATGGGCTGCTCGCTGTAGAGCGTGACGGTGCCCTTGACGCGGGGATCGACCACGATCTGGCGGTCGATGATGGCCGACAGCGCCCGCGCCACACCTTCGATGTCGGCGTTGACGAAATTCATGGTGACGGTGGCCGCCGCCTTCTTGGCCGGCGCGGCATGGGCCACACCCGCGGCAGGCCAGCCGCCCAGGGCGGGCGCCAGGCCCAGGACCAGGGTGGTGGCCAGCGCCACGGCGCGGGAGCGGAGCATCACAGGATGGGTCATCATGACTTATCCGATCGAAATGACAGAGCGGTCGCCCGTGCGGCGGCCGATGATGTTCAACAAGTTGTTCAAGGCGCCGCGCTCTTCGTCGCGGGCGGTGGCCTCGCCACGAAAGCGCGTGCCGGTGGCCCCGATCAGCCCTGAGCCCTGCAGGCGCAAGGCGCCGTCTTCGGTTCGCAGGTCCAGGGCGACCTGCCCTTGCGGTTGCCCGACCAGCGACAGGCGATAGGTGCCCAGGCGGTCGAGCGTGGTCACGCGGGAGGCCACATCCTGCAGCACGATGTCGGCCGCGCCCTGCACCCGCAACTGGCCGCCCGCCCACTCGGCCTTCAGACCTCGCGTTTCGAGGCGCACCAGGCCGCTGAGCTGCAGGGTGTTCCAGGGAGCGCCAAGCCCGGACAGCCAGCCGGCCGGCCACTGGGCTGCCGGCAGGCCGGCCGCCGCGCCCGGCAGCACGTCGATGCTCACCCGCTTCCAGCCCGGCCGCAGGTGCAGGGTCAGCGGCGAGCTCATGCAGCAGTCCTGCGTGAGCACCAGGGCCAGACCCAGCCCCTGGGTGCGCAGACGCCAACCCAGCCGACCAGGCAGCGCCCGGGCGTCCCGGCTGCCTGGCCCCCCGGTGAGCACGGCCACAGCGTCGCCGCTCCAGACCGTGCCCTCGGCCCCGGCGAGCACCAGGCGCCCCGAGGTGGCCTGCGCCACGCCCTGGGCCAGCCAGCTGGCCGGCGCGAACGCCACGAGACCGGCGAGCGCGCCCACGGCGCCGCCCCACCAGCCCCAACGGCGGCCGGCCTGGCGCATCTTTTCCCAGCGCACCACCTCCAGCGTCGAATCCATCCAGCGCGACGTGGATTCGAACCCCTTGGAGAGGCTCGATCCGGAACGCTGGAACAGTCGGTTCAAGGCCATCGGGGGCTCCGTCAGAGGGGGGCCGGCGGCACCATGGTCAGCGCCACGGTGACCGTCCCGGAATACGAGCCGGGGCTGACCTGGATCAGGCTGGCTTCCAGCGGACGCACGCGGGCCGACACCCGGGCCTCCTGCAGCCACTCGGCCAGTCGCGCACCCGGCACCTTGTTGAAGGTGACGGTGGCGCGATCGCCCTGCAGGTTCAGTGTGGCGGCGTCACCCAGCCGGGTGGTGGCACTGCGCAGCGCCGCCTCGGACTGGGCCGGAGACACCGGTGGTTGCTGGCGCAGGCGCCGGGTCTCTTCGGCCAGGCTGCGCATGGTGTCGAGTTGCGCGTTGACCTCGCGCAGCTGAGCAGGGGTGTCCTTGAGGGTGCGCCACGCCGGGCGCACACCCAGCAGGACCACCAGCGTGATCACCAGGGCCCACAACATCAGGGTGACGAGCTGGCGCTCGCGCGGCGCCATGGCCTGCCAGCGGGCCTGCAGCTGCGCCTTGGTCGCATCCAGGGAAGACATCGAAGCGGTGCTCATGCGTGCCGGTCTTTCGTCAGCGGGTTCATGGGGCGCCCGGCGCACGGCGCAGGGTCAGCTGGCCGTCACCGAGTTCGACGGTGAAGCCGGCTGTGCGCATGCGGCTGCCGAACTGGTCGAGGTCCGACGGCGACCACTCGGGAGGCACGCCCACCACGAGGCTGCTGCCGTCATAGATCAGCCCCTTGGCCGGCTGCTCGCCGACCCAGGCACTGGCCACGGCCTGCATGTAGACCTCCATGTCCTGCCCGCCCAGTTGTCCAGCCATGGCCCGCACGGATTCGGTCTCACGCTGCATCTGCACCATCGGGTCGAGGACCACCCTGATCTGGGGATGGGCCTCGCTGAGCAAGGTGGTCATCTCGGCCTTGCGTGCCTTGATCTCGCGCTGCTGATGCCAGGCCCAGGCGTTGAGACCGATCACCTGCACGGCCACCAGGGCCAGCAGGCCGGCGCGCACCGGACGCCATTGCGGGCTGCGGAACTGGCGCCACTGGTCGGTGATCACCTGCCAGCCCTTGCTGCGCGGCGTGAGTTCGAACTGCAGCAGGTTCCACATCGAGCGCGCCGACTGCAGCAGGTGTTCACCTGGGGACTGCGACTGGACCACATGGCCCAGCCAGCGCTCGGCCGGCGCCGCCGTGGCCGGCGTGGCCAGGAACCGGCTGCCTGGCGGCAGCGGCTCGGGCAGCAACGCGCGGGCCAACGACCCCTGCAGCGGCCAGGTGGCCACGCCATCGGGAGTCGACCACGTCAGCATCAGCTCCAGGCCGCGCTCTTCAGGGCTGTGCCCGGTGTCGTGCAGTTCGTGGAAGTAGGCCGTGGGCGGGGCGTCAGGCCACACGCCGGGCACCACGCGGTCGACCCGGATCTGTGCCTTTTCCAGGGCCATCAGGTGGCCGGTCAGCCAGGTGTGGTCGCACACGGCCACCCAGGTGCTGTCACCGGCCTTGGCCCCCGGGGCCACGGCCACGTGGATGTCGTCCGGATCGTCCAGCAGTTCGTCTTCGAGCAGCGCACCGAGGGCCTGGCGCAGCCGGGCAGCCGGGGCCTTGGGCAGCTCCAGCCGGTGCCAGCTGACGTCGGTCGGCGCGGTCACCGCCACCACATGCTCGGCCCGCGGCAAGGCAGAAGGTGCCGCGCCCCCCTGACGGGCGACCGTCTGGCCGTTGGCCGTCAGCACATAGGCGTACTCCTTGGGCGCCGACGCGGCCGCCGAGGCATCGGCTGCGGCCGCCTCGGACGACTGGCGCTGGCGCGCGGGGAGCTGGATGATGAGAGTGGTCATGCGCCGGTTCGGCAGGTGAACGTGGAATGACAAAGGGCCAGGCTACCGGGGCAGCCTAGCCGTTGCCGCATTGTAGGAGGCTGGAAATAGCGCCTCTTTAAGGATTGATACCCGTTTTGCAACATCAGCGCCCCCCCGAATCCGGTGCCTCAGGGATGTCCATGCCGGCGACCTGGTTCTCGAACAGCACCACCACATTGCCATCGCCCCCGGGCGTGCGCTCGACCAGGTAGCGCTGCGACAGCACCCGGTCCTCGAGCCGCAGGCGGCCCTGGATCTCGAAGTAGCTGGACGCCACGGCCAGCTGTGCGTCGGCCAGGTTGATGTTGCCCAGCACCTCCTGCACGTCGCCCGTGGTCTTGAACGGGTTGCGCTGGCGCACCTGCACCAGCCGGTCGGCCCGGTTGAGGTCGGCGCCCGGCAGCACGGCGGCGAGCACCTCCCGCGACGCGGTGTTGACATTGACCGGCGTGGCCTGCGCGGCCGGCAGCAACACCACGAAGTTGCGCAGACGCTCGACCGTGCCGGCGTCGACACCCAGCCAGGTGAGCTGGTCCAGGGACTGAGGCAGCAGCGGGGCCTGGCGGCGACCGCTTTCACCGCCCAGCTTGGCCAGCTTTTCGGGGTCCTGGCGGTGGGCCGCCAGGATGGCCTTGCGCAGGGCCTGGGCCATCGCCTCGCCCTGAGACGCGGGCACCGACACGTACTCGCACAGGCGCTTGAAGGCCGTCAGCTGGGCCGGGATGATCTCCACCGTCTCGAAATCGATCAGGTTGTACAGGTTGTAGCGCGAGCCCATGTCCACCAGGGCACCGGACAGGAAGCCGTCGGGGGCATCGACGGTGTTGTCGCGATCGGCGGCCAGCAGGCTGGAGATGCGGGACTCGGCCAGCCCGACAGCCCACGGCTCGCCCAGGTGGTCCGGCCCGCCGTTGCGCCCGTCTTCGCGCAGGATCAGCCGCCCATAGTCCAGGGCGCCACGCAGGATCCACTGCGACTGCACCAGGGCGCGCTCGGCGGACTCGACCTGCACCGAGCGCCACTGCTGCCAGACCATCGAGGCCGCCAGGGTGGTCACCAGGGTGACGATGATCATGGCGGCCAGCAAGGCCCCGCCCGATTGGTGCCGACGCCGTGCCGGGGCACGCCCCGATTGCAGGGAAGACCTGACTGTGCGTTTCATCGCTGCCCCGGTTGTGCGGCCACGGACACATCGCGCGTGATCACGCCCTGGTAGCCGCTGCCTTCGCCCAGGGTGAGCACGCTGCGCACCCCCATGGGCAGGGTGTCGCCACCTGCCGCAGCCTGGGCCAGCGCGGCGGCCTGCCCGCTGCCGCCGCTGTCGACGACGTCGGCACTGGATTGGGCGTTCGACCAGGCCCCGCCGCGGAAGAAATACACCTGCCACTGCTCGACCCCCTTGAGCGCCGCCAGCATGCCGGGCTCCTGGCCCTGCAGACGCCGGGAACGGTCCCACTGGTCCTGCAGCTCCCCGACCGTGGTCACGGGGGCACCGGCCCAGCGGTACCAGCGCCCGCCCCTTTGCAGCCAGGCCACCACCTGCACGCCCCCTTGGGCGCGTCGGGTCATGCGCAGGGTCGCGCCGTCGAACTCGAGCGCATCGACGCTGCGGGTATCGATCACGGCGTTGAGATCGGCCTGCCACTGCACCATCACCGACTGCAGGCGCAAGGTGCGCTTGACGCTGCCCTCGGCGATTTCGCGCGACTGCACGATGCCGTCCAGCCCCCGCCAGGCCATGATCGACATCACCGACAGGATCAGCAGGGCCACCATCACCTCGATGAGCGTGAAGCCGCGCCGCGCTCGACGAGGTGGGCGAGACAGGCAGGGTTCGAGGTGGACGGCGTGCATCTGGAGCTCTTCAATAGCGCGACAGCACCGTCGACAGCCGCACGATGGGCTGCTGGTTTTCGTCGAAGATCTGGGCGTCGACCTGCCGGAAGTTGGGGTTGGGCGTGGTGCGCACGCTCTGACGGCCGGTCATCTCGCGCCCCAGTTGGCGACAGCTGAAATCGCTCTCGCCGGGCGACGGCCACGTGCGGTTCAAGCGCAGGCCGGTGAGCTGGTTTTCGGCGCACCAGTGCGCCACAGTCAGGTCCTGCAGGCGCTGGGCATTGACGGTCAGGCCGCCGGCAGCCTTGAACCCGACCACCAGGGTGATCGACACGATGGCCAGGGCCACCAGCACCTCGATCAGGGTCATGCCCCGGTCACGGTGTGCGGCCTCAACGGCGCCTGGTGTCCGCGCGCTCATCGGGCCGCTCCCGCCGCCGAGGCCGGGTCGGCCTGCGGATCGGCGTCGGCCTCGGCGACCGCATCGCGCAGGTCGGCGAAGGGGGACAAGCCATCGGAGCCGATGACCACCTGCTGATCGCCCAGGCGCAGCACGACGCTCTGCGCGCCGATCACGGGCTCGGGGCCCAGAACCACGCTGCGCGCACCCACCACTTCGGCGCGCACCTCGCGCTCCATCCACTGCAGCGACGGCGTCAGGGCCTGGGGCAGCCCGATGAATTCGTAATCCTTGTCGGGGCTGTCGCTGCGCGGGATCCACAGCACGGTCAGCCCCCCGGCCCGGGCTTCGGCCCGGGCGGACTCGAGCAAGGCGATCAGGCGCGCGGCTTCGCGGTCCAGGCGGGACGAGGCCGGGTCGGGCAGCGCCAGCGTGGCCACCGCAGCGGTGATGGCGATGATGGCCACCACCACCATCAGCTCCAGCAGGGTGAAGCCGCGGGCGAGCAAACCGCCGCGCCGCTTACTGCCAGGAGCCGATGTCGGCATCCATGCCTTCGCCACCGCTCTTGCCATCGGCGCCGAAGCTGAACACATCCACCGCCCCCTTCACGCCCGGGTTCACGTACTGGTAGTCGTTGCCCCAGGGATCCTTGGGCAGCTTTTCAAGGTAAGTCTTCCAGTTGGCCGGGATCGGACCGGCCGTGGGCTTGGTCACCAACGCCTGCAGCCCCTGCTCGCCCGTGGGGTAGCGCTGGTTGTCCAGACGGTAGAGCTTGAGCGCCTGCATGATGTTGCTGACGTCGGTGCGTGCGGCCGTGGACCGCGCGTCGTCGGCGCGGTCGAGCACGTTGGGCACGATCAGCGCAGCCAGCAGGCCGATGATGACCAGCACCACCATCAGCTCGATGAGGGTGAAACCGCGTTGAACGCGTCGGATGAAATGAGTTGTCGTGCGCATGAAACACTCAGCCAGTTCGAAAGGGCAGGCGCGGCCCGCCTGAAACACGGACCGCGAGCATGGGGGCGCCAGCATGCCCGAGTTCACAGGGCCCGGACGGCAGGATCTACCCGGGGTGTTCGGGACATCTCTGCCAACTTGGTTCCCTGGCAACCATGATAATGTGGTGATCATGGTATCTCGCATCCTCGCCCTGTTCGTGTGGGCCGCTGTGGCGGCCAGTGTGGCCTATTGGGGCCTGCGCTGGCTGTCCAAGCCGATGGCCGTGCCCCCGGGCACCAGCTCGGTGGCCCTGAACACGGCGCCGCAGGGCGACATCGTGCGCCTGTTCAAGGCCCCGAAATCGGCCGAAACCGAAACCGCCCCCCAGGAGCAGCAATCGGCACTGGCCGCACGCATCCAGGTGTTGGGCGTGGTAGCACCGCGTGCCGGCCAGGTGGGTGTGGCCCTGATGGCCGTCGACGGCAAGCCCCCGAGGGCCTATCGCATCGGCGCCGCGGTCGATGGCGAGCAGGTGGTGCAGGCCATCACCCAGCAAAGCGTGCAGATCGGCCCGGTCGGCGGCACGGCTGCCGTCAACCTGAGCTTGCCGCTGCTGCCGCCCCCCGCCACGGGCAGCCTGCCTCCAGCCGGCGGCTTCAGTCCGCCCTCGGCCGCACCGGCCGCCTACACGCCGCCGCCGTCGGTCGCCGTGCCCCAGGCGATGCCGCCG
>Ga0255182_1000636_pt1 | contig 21640 bp, 18 predicted proteins | sample Atl_UVDOM_RepA_8_FD_188420 | JGI IMG/M metagenome (GOLD analysis project Ga0255182, IMG submission 188420) | Freshwater microbial communities from Altamaha River, Georgia, United States - Atl_UVDOM_RepA_8d | ecosystem: Environmental > Aquatic > Freshwater > River | place: USA: Georgia...
GCGGTTGTAGTCGGTCGTGCGCACCACGAGCTGGATGCCGAGCTTCGCGAACTGCTTCCGATACCAGTCGAACTGGGGCTTCGCGTCCGGGCCGAAAGCGTAGGCGTCGAAATAAAGGGTCAGCGGTTTGCCGGTCACCGGGTTGCGACCCTGGGGGAAGCCGGCCGCCACCATCAGCGCCCGCGCGTCGTCGATTGATTTGCGCACCGCCCGCCCGTTGCGCCAGTCGTAGACCACCGGGTTGATGCCGGCGGCGCCCGGGCGATGGCCGAAGATGCCCGGTGGCAGCGGCCCTTGCGCCGGCTCGCCCCGGCCATTCGTGAAAATCGAGATCAGTTCCTCGTAATCGACGGCGATCGACAGGGCCTGGCGCAACAGGCGGGCCGGCTCGTCGTAGCCGCCGACGACGGGATCGAGCATGTTGAAGCCGACGTAGACGATGGACGGCTGCGTCGCGACCGACAGCGCGATGTCCTTGCGGCGCATTTCCTCGGTGAGCTCGGGGCGCCCCTCGGGCGTGAAGCGGATGGCCTGGTCGAAACCGTCGGGTGCAACCGGGGAAATGTCGTAATAGCCCTGCAGGAATTTGCCCCACTCCGGAATGTCCTCCTTTTCGAGCATGAAGTGGATTTCGTCGATGAAGGGCATCGCTGCGCCCGCGTCGGCGAGCAGGCCGTCCGCCGCATCCGTCGCCTCGCCGTCGGCCGGATAGGCCTCACCGCGGAAGTTCGGATTGCGCACGAGCACCATGCGCCGGTTGGGGTTGTTCTCGCGCAGCATGTACGGACCGGTCCCCACCGGGTACCACTCGAGGGTGAGGTTGCGCTCGGCCATGCCCGGCTCGCTGTAGAAGCGCTCGGCCTCCCACGGCACCGGCGCGAAGAACGGCATTGCGAGCCAGTAGACGAACTGCGGGTAACGCTCGCGCAGGGTGATCTCGAAGGTGTGGTCGTCGATGACCCGCGCGCCCTCGAGACCGACTGCACGCAAATCGACGTAGCCCGTGGGCGCTGCGGTCTCGCGCAGGCGCGCGGCGAGCGCATCGAGGCCGACGATATACTTGCCCATCAGCGAAGCGATCGGCGAATGCAGCCGCGGATGGGCCAGTCGCTTGATCTGGTGGACATAGTCAGCGGCGAGGAGCTCGCGGCTGTCCTGATGCGGGAAGTCCGCCGGCGCGCGTGCCCCGGCGACGCGCGTCGCGCCCGGCCCGTGGTAGCGATGGCGGCCGTCCGCGCGGCGCGCGAAGGCCGGATGGGGCTGGTAGCGGATGCCGGGCCGGATCGCGATCCGGTAGACGGCGCGGGCGATCGACGCATCCGGCGCGTCCGCCGGCAGCTCGCGCCCGTCGCGATCGTAATAAACCGGCGCCGGCACGGCGGTCGCGGTCAGCGGCACCAGGCGGTAGGGGCGGTGCAGGAAGTGGTACTGCACGAGCGGCTCGTAGACCTGGCTCGTGATCTGCGCCTCGTTCTCGCTCCAGGACGACACCGGGTCGAGGTGCTTGGGCCGCTCCTGGAAGGTCGTGTAGAGAATGGATGCGTCCCGGGCGGACGAGGGATAAGGGTTGTTCCAGGGTTCATCGCCGCAGCCGGCCAGCCCGGCGCAGAGCGCGAGCCACGACCACGCGAGCAAGCCCGGCCATCGACTGCACGCGTGCCGCAATCGCCACGCTCGACACGAACCTCGGCTGTGCATCGCTGCCGGCTTCAGGGTTATAAAGAAGGTTTCGACACTGTACACTTCGAGCGCATCGCGGTGCCATTCGAGCGCCCGCGCCAGGAGAAAAACGATGGGAATACTGGAGGGCAAGAAGGCCCTGATCGTCGGCGTCGCAAGCAACCGCTCGATCGCCTGGGGCATCGCGCAGGCCATGCGTCGCGAAGGCGCGGAGCTCGCGTTCACCTATCAGAACGAACGTCTCAAGTCGCGCGTCGAGGAATTCGCGAGCGAGTGCGGGTCCGACATCGCGCTGCCATGCGAAGTGCAGAACGACGACGAGATCCAGGCGCTGTTCGATCGCCTCGACGACCACTGGGATCATCTCGACATCCTCGTGCATTCGATCGCCTATGCGCCGCGCGAGGAGCTCGCCGGCACCTACCTCGACTCGGTCACGCGCGAAGGATTCCGGATCGCCCACGACGTCAGCTCCTACAGCTTCGCGGCGCTCGGTAATGCGGCGCGCCCGATGATGAAGGGCCGCAATGGCGCGATGCTGACGCTGAGCTACCTCGGCGCGGTGCGCACGATGCCAAGCTACAACGTGATGGGTCTCGCGAAGGCGAGCCTGGAAGCGAACGTGCGCTACATGGCGGAAAGCATCGGCCCGGAGGGCATCCGGGTCAACGCGATCTCGGCGGGCCCGATCAAGACGCTCGCCGCATCGGGCGTGAAGGATCTGCGGAAGTTCCTCGACTACGTCGAAAAGGCGGCGCCGCTGCGTCGCAACGTGACGATCGAGGAAGTGGGTAACGTGGCCGCCTTCCTGTGCTCGGACATGGCGTCCGCAGTCACCGGTGAGGTGACCTACGTCGACTGCGGGTTCAACATCATGGGCGTTGCCGGCCTCTGAGGCCGGCCTCCCGGACGGTGCCGCCGCAGACCGCGGCGGCCCCTCTTCCCGCTACAGGCGCTCGGGGTAGGTCTTGACCTTGCCCCGTTCGCGCAGCTGCGCGACGAACCCTTGCCACGATGACGCCATGTAGGCACGGCCCGCGTCGCGCCGGATGACGTCGACATTCTTGCCTTCGAGCTCCGCCGCGGTCGGCAACTGCAGGTTGCCGACCTTCACGACGGCGAAGCTGCCGGTGCCGATCGGCAGCCCGAACAGCGCCGGCTCCTGGCCTGCCACCAGCGGCGCGCTGAACGCGGCACGCGCCACGGCGCGGTTGATCTTGCCGCTGTCGCGCACCACGCCCTGCTCCTCGACCCACTCGAGTTTCTCCGCGGCCATCACCGCGTCGACCGGCTCGCCCTTTTCCAGGCGCTCGAGGATGGCTTCCCCGCGCGCCTTCACCGCTGCGCGGAGGCGTTCGTGCCGCACGACATCGACCGCATCGTGCCTGACCTCGGCAAACGGCGGCACGTGCGCGGGCGCGTGCGCCACCACGCGCACCGCGACGACACGGGTGTTGCCGATTTCGATCGGCATGCTGGCGAGTCCTTCCGTCAGGACCTCCGGCTCCCAGGCCGCATTGGCTACATCGGCCGAGAAGCGCTCCTCGACCTCGACGCGAGTGAGCGGCTCGGTCGAGCGGGGCTTCAGGTTCATCGCATCGGCCGCGGCCTCGAGCGAGTCCGGATGCTCGGTGACTGCATTGCTGAAGGCCTCGGCGCGCTCGAAGTAGAGATTTTCCGCCTGTTCGCGCCGATAGGCCTCCTCGACCTCGTGGCGCACTTCAGCGAAGGGCTTCGTGCCGCCCGGCTTGATTTCACGCAGACGGATCAGGTGATAGCCGAACTCCGTGCGCACCGGCTGGCTCAGCTCGCCGGGCTGCATCGCGAACACCGCCGCCTCGAATTCCGGCGCCATCACGCCGCGCGGGAAAAGACCGGTGTCGCCGCCTTCGGCGCGCGAGCCCACGTCGTCGGAGTTCTGCTTCGCGACCTCCTCGAAGGACATGCCGCCCTCGACCAGTGCGCGCAGGGTCTCGATTTTCGCCTTGGCGGCGGCGTCTTCCTCGGCACTCGCGCCCTTCTTGACCTGCACCAGGATGTGATTGGCGCTGCGCTGTTCCTGGGTCGTGTAGGTGTCCTTGCTCGCCTCGTAATGCGCGCTCAGCAGCTGGTCGTCGACCGGGACTTCCTTTTTCAGGTCGTCGAGGCTCAGCTCGAGGTATTCCAGCGTGACCTTTTCATCGACACGAAAGGCATCCTGGTTCGCTTTGTAATAGCCCTCGGCATCAGCATCCGTCACCGTCACGCTGTCGGGCTCGCCGGGTTCGATCAGGGCGTAGCCGATGTCCCGTTTCTGGGCAAAGAGCTGCGCCAGGCGCTCGGCCTCGGGTTCGGTCGCGAAGGCGGACAGCGCGATGCCCGCCCGCAGCTGCTGGACGGCGAGATCGTTGCGGGCCTGCGCTTCGAAGCCGGCTTCGGTGAAGCCGAGCATGTTCACCGCCTGCTTGTAGCGCTCGACCGAGAATTTGCCATTGTCCGCGAAAGTCTCCGCGCCGCGGATGAAGGCCGCGATCTGCGGGTCGCTGATGCGCAGGCGCGCGTCACCGACCGTCTGCGCGAGCAGGCGTTCCTCGACCAGGAAGTCGAGCGCCTGCTTCTTGGTCGACTCCTGGGTCCAGAGGCTGCTGTCGAACTGGTCGCCGAGTTCGGCCTGCGCGCGTTGGCGCAGGCGCTGGAAGTTGGTCTGGTAGGCGCCGAGATCGATGTCCTCGCCGTTGACCTCGGCGACGATCACCTGCCGCGCGGCCCGCAGGTATTCGTCAATGCCCCACAGGAGGAAGGTCAGGCACAGGAAGAGGATGATGATGACTGCGACTACGCCCTGGGCGCGCTCGCGTATGAACTGAAGCATCCGGCTCGACCTCAACAACCTCCTGTCGCGCGGGGGCTGCCCGAGTCACTGCGGTCGACAGGTACGGCACAAAAAAAACAGGGCGCTGCGTTCATCACGCGGCGCCCTGCTTGCTTGGTTTGGCGGAGTGGACGGGGCTCGAACCCGCGACCCCCGGCGTGACAGGCCGGTATTCTAACCAACTGAACTACCACTCCAATGACCTTCTCTGGTAGGTGCTGAGGGGATCGAACCCACGACCTTCGCCTTGTAAGGGCGACGCTCTCCCGGCTGAGCTAAGCACCCGAAGGGGGCGCTAATTTAACGCGTCTTTCAGTCCTTTGCCAGCCTTAAATGCAGGAACTTTCGACGCGGCGATTTCGATCGCTTCGCCGGTCTTTGGATTGCGACCCGTGCGGGCCGGGCGCTCCTTCACCTGGAAGGTGCCGAAGCCGACCAGCGATACCGTGTCCCCGTTTTTCAGTGCCTTGGCGATGGCTTCCAGCGCTCCCTCCAGCGCGCGAGTCGCCGACATCTTCGAGATATCCGCCGCCTCGGCGACGGCGTCGATCAATTCAGCCTTGTTCATGCATCCCCCTGCCCGACTTATCGAATATATGACGCCCCGCGCCGCTCGCATGGCGGCGCGAGGCATAGTCTCGCCTATTTTGGCGACTAGTGCGCGCGCAGCCCCTGGTCCTCTTCCGCGGCGGGCGACGGCGCCTCGTACGGGATGCTCAGCGGCTCGGGCATCCGTTGCAGCGCGATCGTCAGCACCTCGTCGATCCAGCGCACCGGCCTGATATCGAGTCCCTGCTTGATGTTTGCCGGGATCTCCTTCAGTTCGCGCTCATTGTCGCGCGGGATCGCCACGATCTTGATGCCGCCACGCAAGGCGGCGAGCAGCTTCTCCTTCAGTCCGCCGATCGGCAGGACCTCCCCGCGCAGCGTGATTTCACCCGTCATCGCGACGTCCGCGCGCACGGGGATGCCGGTCAGCGCTGACACCAGCGCAGTGCACATGCCGACACCCGCGCTCGGGCCGTCCTTCGGCGTGGCACCCTCGGGAACGTGGAAGTGCACGTCGACCGACTGGTAGAAATCCGGCTTGATGCCCAGCGACTGCGCGCGACTGCGCACCACCGTCAGCGCCGCCTTGATGGATTCCTGCATGACGTCACCGAGACGCCCCGTATAGGTTTCCTTGCCCTTGCCGGGCACGATGACGGCTTCGATCGTCAGCAGGTCTCCGCCGACTTCGGTCCAGGCGAGACCGGTGACCTGTCCGATGCGGTCCTCCTCTTCGGCGAGACCGAAGCGGAACTTCTTCACGCCGAGGTATTTCTCGAGGGTCTTGGGCGTGATCGAAGCGCTCTTCTCCTTCGGCTTCTGCGACACCTGCTTGACGACCTTGCGGCACACGTTCGCGATCTCGCGCTCGAGATTGCGCACGCCGGCTTCGCGGGTGTAGTAGCGGATGATGTCGCGCAGCGCGGCCTCGCTGAACTGGATTTCTCCGTCCTTGAGACCGTTGGCCTCGATCTGCTTCGGCAACAGGTATTTCTGCGCGATGCTGACCTTCTCGTCCTCCGTGTAGCCGGCCAGGCGGATGACTTCCATGCGGTCGAGCAGCGGCGCCGGAATGTTCAGGCTGTTCGCCGTCGTCACGAACATCACGTCCGACAGGTCGTAGTCGACCTCGAGATAGTGATCGTTGAAGGTCGAGTTCTGCTCCGGATCCAGCACCTCGAGCAGCGCGGCCGCCGGGTCGCCCCGGAAATCCATCGCCATCTTGTCGACCTCGTCCAGCAGGACGAGCGGGTTGCGCGTGCCCACCTTCGCCATGTTCTGCAGGATCTTGCCCGGCAACGAGCCGACGTAGGTGCGGCGATGCCCGCGGATCTCGGCCTCGTCGCGCACGCCGCCCAGGGACATGCGCACGAACTTCCGATTGGTCGCCCGCGCGATCGAGCGGCCCAGCGAGGTCTTGCCGACGCCCGGCGGACCCACCAGGCACAGGATGGGCCCCTTCATTTTCCTGACCCGCTGCTGCACCGCGAGGTACTCGAGTATGCGTTCCTTGACCTTCTCCAGCCCGTAGTGATCCTCGTCGAGGATCGCTTCCGCGTTGTTGATGTCGCTGCTGATTTTCGAGCGCGCCTTCCACGGCACGTTCAGCATCCAGTCGATGTAATTGCGCACGACGGTCGCCTCGGCGGACATCGGTGACATCATGCGCAGCTTCTTCAGCTCGGCCTCGGCCTTCGCGCGCGCTTCCTTGTGCATTCCGGCGCGCTTGATGCGCTTGGCGAGTTCGTCGAACTCGTTGACGCCGTCCTCCAGCTCGCCGAGTTCGTTCTGGATGGCCTTCATCTGCTCATTCAGGTAGTACTCGCGCTGGCTCTTTTCCATCTGCTTCTTCACGCGGCCGCGCAGTCGCTTTTCGACCTGCAGGAGATCGATCTCGGTCTCCATCAGGACTATCAGCTGGTCGAGGCGCTCGCGCAGGTCGACCATCTCGAGGATGCGCTGCTTGTCTTGCAGCTTGATCGACATGTGCGCGGCGATGGTGTCCGCGAGACGCGACGGGTCGTCGATGCTCGACAGGGAGGAGATGATCTCCGGCGGCACCTTCTTGTTGAGCTTCACGTACTGGTCGAACTGGTTCAGCAGCGAGCGAGACAGAACCTCGCCCTCGCGCGCCGGAATCGGCTCGGGTTCCAGCGCTTCGGTCTCGGCGGCGTACATGTGGCCGAGATCCTCGAACTGGAGGATGCGCGCACGCTGCACGCCCTCCACCAGCACCTTGATCGTGCCATCGGGCAGGCGCAGCAGCTGCAGGATGTTCGAAATGGTGCCGATCGTATGGATGTCGTCGGGACTCGGGTTGTCGTCCGCGGCGCTCTTCTGGGCCACCAGCAGGATCTGCTTCGTCTCGTCCATCGCGCGCTCGAGCGCCTTGATCGACTTGTCGCGCCCGACGAACAGCGGGATGACCATGTGCGGGTAGACCACCACGTCCCGCAAGGGCAACACCGGCAACATGCTGGATTGTTCGCTCATCGTGAGAGTTCCTCGAGCGGGCGGCGCGGCGGCACGCCAGGCGGCGTGGGGGCCTGCCCGCAGATCTGTGAGAAGAGGTGTGCGAGAGGCCGGCCGGGGCGTCCGGCCGGTTCATGGGGTCGACGGATTACGGGCACCCGTGACAGGCTGCTCAATCGGCAGCCGCCTTGGGCATGTCGGCACCTTCGTAGATGACCAGCGGCTTCGATTCGCCGTTGATTGCGGCTTCGTCGACGACCACCTTCGACACGTTCTTGAACGAAGGCAGGTCGTACATGGTGTCGAGCAGGTTGGCTTCCAGGATGGAGCGCAGTCCACGCGCGCCGGTCTTGCGTTCCACCGCCTTGCGGGCAACGGCACGCAGCGCGTCCTCGCGGAACTCGAGCGCGCAGCCTTCCATCTCGAACAGCTTGCCGTACTGCTTGGTCAGCGCGTTGCGCGGCTCGGTCAGGATCTGGACGAGCTGGTCCTCGTGCAGTTCATCGAGCACCGCGACCACCGGCAGGCGCCCGACGAATTCGGGGATCAGACCGTACTTGATGAGGTCTTCCGGTTCGACCTGGTGCAGCATCTCGCCGGTGGTCTTGCGGTCGTCCTTGCTCTTCACTTCGGCCGAGAAGCCGATGCCGCCCTTCTCCGAACGGTCGCGGATGATCTTGTCGAGGCCCGCGAAGGCGCCGCCACAGATGAACAGGATGTTCGACGTGTCGACCTGCAGGAACTCCTGCTGCGGATGCTTGCGGCCGCCCTGGGGCGGCACGGACGCGACGGTGCCTTCGATGAGCTTGAGCAAGGCCTGCTGCACGCCCTCGCCGGAGACGTCACGCGTGATCGACGGGTTGTCGCTCTTGCGCGAAATCTTGTCGATCTCGTCGATGTAGACGATGCCGGTCTGGGCTTTCTCGACGTCGTAGTCGCACTTCTGCAGCAGCTTCTGAATGATGTTCTCGACGTCTTCGCCGACGTAACCCGCCTCGGTCAGCGTCGTCGCATCGGCAATCGTGAACGGCACGTTGAGCAGGCGTGCGAGGGTTTCGGCGAGCAGGGTCTTGCCGCTGCCGGTCGGACCGATCAGCAGCACGTTGCTCTTTGCAAGCTCGACGTCCCCCTGCTTGACGCGGGATTCCAGGCGCTTGTAGTGGTTGTAGACCGCCACCGCCAGAATCTTCTTCGCGTGCGCCTGCCCGATGACGTACTCGTCGAGGATGTTGCGGATCTCGTGCGGGATCGGCAGCTTGCTGCCGCCGGCGCCCGCGGCCTTGTCCTGGATCTCTTCGCGAATGATGTCGTTGCAGAGCTCGACACATTCGTCGCAGATGAACACGGACGGGCCGGCGATCAGCTTGCGGACTTCGTGCTGGCTCTTGCCACAGAAAGAGCAATACAGCAGCCGATCGCTGTCGCCACCCTTCGAATTCTTGCCATCGCTCATCGGCGATTCCTCACCAATTGCTCAGTAACTGAGTAGGTTTGAGACTGCGCGCCACGTCTTCGGTTCAACGCGCCGCCTACGCTGTTTTGATCGATTCCCGCTTGCTCAGCACCGCGTCGATCAGCCCGTAGTTGCGGGCGTCCTCGGCGCTCATGAAGTTGTCACGGTCGGTGTCCTGGGCAACCTTCTCGACGGTCTGGCCGCTGTGGCGGGCCAGGATCTCGTTGAGGCGGTCACGGGCCTTCAGAATTTCCCGCGCGTGGATGTCGATGTCCGTCGCCTGGCCCTGGAAGCCACCCAGGGGCTGGTGAATCATCACCCGCGAGTGCGGCAGGCAGAAGCGCTTGCCGGCAGCGCCTGCCGTCAGGAGCAGCGCCCCCATGCTGGCGGCCTGGCCGATGCACAGGGTGCTGACGTCCGGCTTGATGAACTGCATCGTGTCGTAGATTGCGAGGCCCGCAGTCACGACGCCACCCGGCGAGTTGATGTACAGGTGGATGTCCTTGTCCGGGTTTTCGGACTCGAGGAACAGCAGCTGGGCGACGATCAGGTTGGCGACGTGGTCATCGACCGGCCCCACCAGAAAGATGACCCGCTCCTTGAGCAGACGCGAGTAGATGTCGTATGCGCGTTCCCCTCTGGCCGACTGCTCGACGACCATGGGGACCAGATTAAGTGCCCGAGTTTCTTCGATTTTCATTTCAAGGAACCGTCTCTCGACCGTGTTAGGCCTGCGCTCGATCCCGAGCCGCAGTCTGCCTTGGATTCATAAGATCGTCAAACGAGATGGGCTCGTCCGCGACGCTCGCCTGGGACACGATCCAGCCCACCGCCTCTTCCTCGAGGCACATCGCCTCGATCTCCTGCAGGCGCCGCGGGTCGGAGTAGTACCACTTCACCAGTTCTTCCGGCTGCTCGTAGCCGGCCGCCATGCTCTCCACCATCGCCCGGACCTTCGCCGGCTGCGCCGTCACGCCCGCAGTCTTGATGATCTCGGCCATCAGCAGGCCCAGCTTGACACGTTCCTGCGCCTGGGGCTCGAACACTTCGGGACCCGGGAGCGGCATTTTCTCGACGTCCATGCCACGCATCATCAGGTTGCGCTTGCCCTCCATCTGCATGCGGAGGGCCTCGTTCTGGACCATGGCCTTGGGCAGGTCGACCGAATTCGCGTTCCTGAGCTCTTCCATCACGTGCGTGGCGAAACGGCGCTGCAGCGCGCGGTCCCGCTCACGGCTCATGTTCTCCTCGACTTCCTTGCGGAAGGCGTCGAGACCGCCCTCGGTGATGCCGAACTTCTCGAAGAACGCGTCGTCGAGGCTTGGCAGCACGCGCTCCGAAACGGTCTTGACGGTGACGTCGAACTCGACCGGCTTGCCGGCGAGCTCGGCAGCCGGGTAGTCGGCGGGGAAGGTCAGCGACAAGGTGCGCTGTTCACCCGCGGTCGCCCCGGCCAGCCCAGCCTCGAAGCCTTCAATCATACGCCCGGCGCCGAGAACCAGTTCAAAGTCGGTCGCGCTGCCGCGCTCGAATTCGGCACCGTCCAGACGTCCCTTGAAATCGAGGAGCAGCTGGTCGCCATCCGCGGCGGCGCGCTCGACAGGTGCCCAGGTCGCGTGCTGCTGGCGCAGGACATCGATCATCTTGTCGACGTCGCTCGCGCCGATTTCGCACACGGGCCGCTTCAGCGCGAGCTGCGTCACCGGATTGAGCGTGATCTCGGGATAGACCTCGAAGGTGGCGGTGTAGGACAGCCCCTGGCCCGGCTCGGCGGCGACTGGATCGAACACCGGATCGCCGACGGGACGGAGCTGGTGCTCCTGCAGCGCCTCGGAGAACGAACTGCGCAGCAGCTCACCCAGCACCTCGCTGCGGACGCGGGGACCGAACTGGCGTTCGATGACCTTGGCCGGCGCCTTGCCGGGCCGGAAGCCGTCGATTCGAGCCGAGCGGCCGATCTGCTGCAGACGTTCCTTGATCTTGTCCGCGACCATGGGCTCGTCCAGGGCGACCGACATGCGGCGTTCGAGGACTCCGGAATTTTCTATTGATACCTGCATAGGGAGTTAGGCTGTCTGTGTTGAGGCTAGCGAGATGTGTGTTTCGACGCCGATACGCCGCGCGTCGCGATGGTGCGAAAGGAGAGACTCGAACTCTCACGGGTCGCCCCACTGGTACCTAAAACCAGCGCGTCTACCAATTCCGCCACTTTCGCGAGGTCTGCGGCCTTTGTTCAAGGCATCATCAGGATGTCTGAGCCGGCCGGATCTGCGCTGGCAGGGCCCGCGCAACGCCCAAAACGGCCCGGCAGCCCCGCAGTATATGCGCGAGGCCTCACGCTGGATACCCCGCGCCAGCCAGCCCCGGGGCCGGTGTTATACTCCCGGGCGAACTCACTGCCGCCAGGAGACGCTCCCGCCATGCGCGCAAGACCGCTCGCCCTCCCGTTCGCCGCGCTGGCCTTGTGCGCCAGTTTCTCGAGCCTCGCGGTCACCGTCGTGACCTGCCGGGACAAGGACGGCACCGAGTTCTTCTCGGACTACTGCCCCGCGGGAACCGTCAAGGTTCAGGAGCAGCACATGCGCGGCGCGCCGCGCCGGACGGGTGCCGAGCAACTCGCGGAAGTGGCCCGGAAAAGCCCGGTCGCACTGTTCACGGTGCCCGACTGCGACGCCTGCGACCTGGTCCGTAACCAGTTGAAGAAACGCGGCATACCCTTCCAGGAGAAAGACGTCGGCACCGACGCGGGGAACCAGGCCGCGCTGCGGGAGATGACCGGCGGCACGACCGTGCCGACCGTCGCCGTCGGCAGCCGCACCCTGACCGGCTACAGCCGCGCGGCGCTCGATCTCGCACTGGACGAAGCCGGCTATCCGGCTCAGGTCGATACGGCTGACAGCGCGGCCGCCGCGGACTGACGCGGCGCGCGGCGTGCACTCCCCCGATGCCGCCGAAACCGCGTTCTACGCGGCCTTCGCCGCCTCCGATCCCGGTGCGATGGGCGCCGTCTGGGCCACCGGCCCGGACGTGGTCTGCATTCACCCGGCGGGCGCGCCGATCACCGGCTACGATTCAGTCATGGCCAGCTGGCGGGACATCCTGGGCGGCGGCAGCGCGTTCGAACTCGCGTTCGAGCCCGTTACCCGGGTGTTGACGCCGGACCTGATGGTGTCGACGGTCTACGAGCGCTTTCGATCGCCCGGCGCGGCGAGCGCGGCGGCGCCGGTGCTGGCCACGAACGTCTACCGCTGCATCGATCGCACCTGGTGGATGGTGCTGCACCACGCCAGCCCGGTCGCGGCGCCGTCCCGGCCCCGGCAGCAGCCCACGCCCACGCGGCACTGAGCGCGGCCTGGGAGGCTCACGACCACGCACCCCGGAGCAGTCGGAGACTGACAGGCTTTCCAGGCGGCAAGGAAGGGGAGAACGCCCATGGCCAGAACCGAGGCCCGCGACAGGAAAAACGAACCGGTACGCACCGGCACCGGCGTGGAGGCCCTGAAAAGTGCCTTCCGCGACAACCTCTTCTACATCATGGCCCGCTTCCCCGACGTCGCGACCCGACGCGACGACTACCAGGCGCTGGCCTACACGGTGCGCGACCGGCTGCTGCACCGCTGGGTGCACACGGCCCAGGCCTACAAGGACGAGCAGGCACGCACGGTCTGCTACCTGTCCGCCGAATTCCTCCTCGGGCCGCAGCTCGCCAACAACCTGGTGAACCTTGGCCTGACCGCCAACATGCGCCAGGCCATGCAGGACCTCGGCTACGACCTCGACGCCCTGATGGGGCTCGAAGAGGAGCCGGGCCTCGGCAACGGCGGACTGGGCAGGCTGGCAGCCTGCTACATGGACTCTCTGGCCACGCTGCGTATTCCCGCGATCGGCTACGGCATCCGCTACGAATTCGGCATCTTCGACCAGGGTTTGCGCGACGGCCAGCAGGTCGAGTTCGCCGACCGCTGGCTGCGCTACGGCAACGCGTGGGAGATCCCCCGTCCGGAGATCACGTTCCTGGTCAAGCTCGGCGGGCGCACGGAACAGACGTTCGACGAACTCGGGCGACTGCGGGTGCGCTGGATCCCGGACAGGGTCGTCAAGGGCGTCGCCTACGACACCCCGATACTCGGCTACGGGGTGCACAACGTGAACCTCCTGCGCCTGTTCAGCTCCGAAGCGCCCGAAGCTTTCGATTTCCAGGCCTTCAACTACGGCGACTACTACGGGGCCGTCGAAGACCAGGTGGCGGCGGAGAACCTGACCAAGGTGCTCTACCCGAACGACGAGCCGGTCGCCGGCAAGCAGCTCCGCCTCGAACAGCAGTATGTCTTCGTCTGCTGTGCCCTGCAGGACATGCTGCGGCTCTATCGACAGTCGCCCCAGGCGCTGGCCGGCTTCGACCGCAAGTTCGTCGCCCAGTTGAACGACACCCACCCGGCGATCGCGATCGCCGAGCTGATGCGCCTGCTGGTCGACGAGCACGACATGCCGTGGGACGAAGCCTGGGGCATCACGACGCGGGTGTTCGCCTACACCAACCATACGCTGCTGCCCGAGGCACTGGAGAAATGGACGGTCGAGCTGTTCGGCCGCGTGCTGCCCCGCCACCTGGAAATCGTCTACGAGATAAACCGGCGTTTCCTCGACGAGGTCCGGAAACGCTACCCGGCTGACGCGACGCGCGTGGCGCGCCTGTCCCTGATCGACGAGAGCGGCGCGCGCTACGTGCGCATGGCGCACCTCGCCTGTGTCGGCAGCTTCGCCATCAACGGCGTCGCCGCCCTCCATTCCGAGCTGCTGAGGCGCGAGGTGCTGCGCGACTTCAGCGAGCTGTGGCCGGAGAAGTTCCTCAACGTGACCAACGGCGTGACCCCGCGCCGCTTCCTGCTGCTCGCGAACCCTGCGTTGTCCTCGCTGATCACCGAAGCGCTTGGCACCGGCTGGATTCGCGACCTCGCACGGCTGCGCGAACTCGAGCCTCTGGCTGACGATCCCGCGTTCCGCGAGCGCTGGCGCGCCGCGAAGCGCACGATGAAGGAAGGACTTGCGAGCTTCGTCGCCGAACGCACCGGCATCACCATCGACCCCGAGTCGCTGTTCGACGTGCAGGTCAAGCGCATCCACGAATACAAGCGACAGCACCTCAACGTCCTGCACGTGGTGACGCTCTACAATCGGCTGAAACAATCCCCCGGGCTCGACATCACGCCCCGCACGGTGATTTTCGGCGGCAAGGCCGCACCGGGCTATTTCATGGCGAAACTGATCATTCGTCTGATCAACGCCGTGGCCGCCGTCGTCAATTCGGATCCGGACACGCGCGATCGGCTGCGTGTGGTGTTCTTTCCAAACTTCAACGTGAAGAACGGACAACGGATCTACCCGGCGGCGGACCTGTCCGAGCAGATATCCCTGGCTGGCAAGGAGGCGTCGGGCACCGGCAACATGAAATTCATGATGAACGGTGCCCTCACGATCGGCACCCTCGATGGCGCGAACGTCGAGATCCGCGAGGAAGCGGGTGACGACAATTTCTTCCTCTTCGGACTGACGACCGACGAAGTCTCTCGCGTGCGCGCCGGCGGTTACCGGCCCTGGCACCACTACGAGGACAACCCGCAACTGCGGGACGCGCTCGATGCCATCGCGAACGGCGTGTTCTCCCACGGCGACACCACCGTGTTCAGCCCGCTGGTCGAATCGCTCAAGCATCACGACGAATACATGGTCCTCGCCGATTACCAGTCCTACGTGGACTGCCAGGCGGAAGTCTCGCGGGCTTACCGCGACGTGGATCACTGGAGCCGCATGTCGATCCTGAACGTGGCGCGGTCAGGCAAGTTCTCGTCCGACCGCTCGATCGCCGACTACGCGCGATCGATCTGGCACGTCGAGCCCTTCGATGTCGCCTGACTCTCCCGGCGCCGAGCCGCGCGGGCGCTTGCGCCACGTCAAGGCTTGGTCTCCCCGCCTGGGGTTCACTGCACGAGAGGCGGGACGCATCGATCGGGTAACCGATCGGCTGAACGCATGCGCGAGGCAATGACACAGGAGCGCAAGATGCCCGGCAAGAAATCACTGAAGCTGCCCGAGTTCGACGATGCGCGCATTCTGGAGCGGCCGGACGGTTATTACTGGCAGTCCAAGCTGAGCGGCGAGGAGTTCGGTCCCTTCGCAAGCCTCGACGCCGCGATCGGCGACATGGACGCCAGCGGCGACGAGGCGCTTGAAGCCGGCGAGTCGCTGGAAGAGGCCGAAACCGAACTCGGCATCGCCGACTGGATCGATCCCGATACCGGCCTGCCCGCCGAGGAGGGCGTGCCGCGCCACGAGGATCACTGATCCCGGCTCGACGACGGATTTCACCGGCAAGAGGCCACGCGCCTTTCGAGAGTCTCGCGTGACCAAAGACAGACCGCAGCAGCAGGGGCAGCGCTCGTTACGGATCCTTCGCGGCTTGCCGAATCTCGTCACCTTGCTGCGGCTGATGCTCGCGCCGGTGATGGTGACGGTGGCGTACGCCAGCGGGAACGCCGGCCTCGTGCTGGGCCTGATGGCGTTCTGCTTCTTCACCGATCTGATCGACGGCGCCCTCGCGCGCTGGCTGCGCAGCACTTCGCCATTCAGCGCGCGCCTCGACAGCGTCGCGGACTTCACGTTCTATCTTGCGATTCCCCTTGCCGGCTGGACGGTGTGGCCGGCACTCGTGACGCGGGAGGCTTCTTGGTTCGCCGCCGGCATCGCCAGCGTGGTGCTGCCGGCCGGCGTCGGATTCGCGAAGTTTCGCCGGGCCTCAGGCTACCACGCGTGGCTCGCCAAGCTGGCCGCCGGCAGCATGGCCGTCGGGGTGCTTCTGCTGTTCGGCTACGACGTCCCCCTGCCCTTCCGTATGGCGGTCGTCATTGCGATGCTCGCGGCGGTCGAAGAGATCGCCATCACCCTCGTGCTCGACCAGCCACGCGCGGATGTCCGCGGGATCTGGCAGGTGCTGGCGGAGCGCAGGACCAGCCCGGACGCCGTCCGCCAACCGGCTGCAGACCGTAGCGCGCGCTGAATCGACCGCCGCCAGCTCACCTGTCACCCGCCCGGCAATGGATCAAGTCACCACGGTACTGAAAATGCTGCTCCTGCTGGGTGTCGCCAACGGCGCCCCGATACTCGCCAGCCGCCTGCTGGGCAGCCGCTGGAGCTGGCCGCTCGACGGCGGGCGCCGGTTCGTCGACGGCCGTCCGCTGCTGGGGAGCGGCAAGACCTTGCGCGGTCTGCTCGTCGCCATCCTCGCGACCGGCTGCGCGGCGCCGCTGCTGGGTGTCGACTGGGCACTGGGGGCGCGCATGGGCCTGGCGGCCATGGTTGGCGACGCGGGTGCAAGTTTCGTCAAGCGACGCCTCGGACTCGAGTCCGGCGCGCGCTGCCGGGGCCTCGACCAGGTCCCCGAGTCCCTGCTCCCGCTGCTGTTCGCCGCAGGCCCGCTCGCGCTGTCGCTGCCCCAGATCGCGGCCGTCACCCTCGCCTTCTACGTACTCGAGCTGCCCATCGCGCGCCTGCTTTTCCGATTGGGCATCCGGGAGCGTCCCTATTGAGCGGCAGTATCCCGCTGCAGGCGATGCAGGGTCACTTCCGGCAGACAGTTGAGCCGCACGTCGACGATCGACGAGCCGCAGCCCACCGATGTGTAACCGACGAGTTCGAGATAGCGCCAGGACCCGCGCGCGTACGCACGGGGGGCGTCGCAGTCCGTGAGCACCGGAATGCCACCCGGCAGGCAGATCTGACCGCCATGCGTATGGCCGGACAGCATCAGGCTGAATTCGGCATGCGCGGCATGACGATAGGGTTCCGGGGTATGTGACAGGAGCACCGCGCAGGCTTCGCGGGGAATGTCGTGCGCGGCCTTGTGCAGGCTGTGCGTGCGGAAGTAATGCGCGTCGTCGATGCCGGCCAGGAACAGCGAGTCCGGCCCCCGCGTCACGGCCACGGACTCGTTGAGCAGCACTCGAACGCCGAGATCCTCGATCTGCGGAACCATCCGGATGCTGTCGTGATTGCCGAGGACGGCATAGGCCGGTCCCCCGAGATGCGGCACCAGGCGGGCGAGCGCCGCCATCGCCGGTGCGAAGGGCCCGAAAGTGCGATAGCGAAAGTCGCCCGTCATCACGCAGACGTCGTAGGCCAGGCCTCGGATGCGCTCTATCAGCGCGTCGACCAGCGCCGCGTTCATGTCGAGATGCAGATCGCTCAGGTGCAGCACGGTGTAGGACTCGAAGGCGGACGGCAGGCGCCGCAAGGCGACCGTGTTCTCCCGCAGTTGGATGCGCAACGCGTTGCGCAGCCCGCGACCGTGCACGCCGGCAGCCCGCAGCGCGAGCCGCATCAGCGAATGCGCCGAATACCAGTTCTCCAGGTGGAAGAAATGGGTGCCCTTGCGAAAGACGCGCGCCTCGTGATCGCCTTCGAGACCCAGCCGCTGCCCGAGGTGGACGCGACCGATGCGCGCCTCGAGTGCGGTCAGGCGCGCGCGTTCCGCGGGTTCCAGATCGACTAGCTTCATGCGGTACCTGGCGCGCTGGGCCTCGGGCGGTGGCAGCGGCTGACACTATACGAGGCACGGCCGCTGCGGATGTTGACGGAACTCAGTTCGAGAACATTCCAGGCGGGCACAAGCGGGTGACTTTCCCCCGGCCGCCGAACTGTGCGCCGGATCACCCATTGATGTGAACAAATGATCCACGCATCCGCAGTCGGGGATTGATCCCGGTTCGGGCACGCGCGGGGAGCTAGTCTGTGCGCACCATGAGCGCGGGGCATCCGCCAGGCGCCGGACAGGGAACGAACACGATGAGCACCGAGACAGGACTACCTGCGCAGCGCGCGCAAACTTGTGAAGCCGCGAGCCGCCTCCCCCAGTTCCCGCCGAGACGCCAGGCGACGGGCGGCGAGGAGGTGCATTTCCTCGATTGCTGGGAACAGATGGACGGACTCGAACGCGCGCTCAGTCGTGGGGTGCTCGCCCGCGTGCCTCCGCAGGCGCTGCAACAGTTGATGAGCCGCCTGCGGGAGCTGCCGGTCGAGCAGGGGCAGGTCGTGTTCGAGCAGGATCGGCCCGCCGATGGCTACTACATCGTCAAATCAGGCCACGCCGAGGTCTGCCGCACAGGAGCCGGGGGCCGCAGCTACCGCCTGTCGATGAAATTTCCGGGCGACGCCTTCGGCGAGGGTGCCCTGATGCTCGGCGCCCCCCGCAGCGCCATGGTCAGGATGCTGAGCGACGGCGTCCTGATGCGCATCAGCAACGAGGACTTCGAGAGCCTCATCCGCCCTCACCTCGTGGCTGAAGTGACGCTCGCGGAGGCGGAGGAGCGTATCGCCCAGGGCGCGCGCTGGCTGGACCTGCGCGAAGACGACATCTTCAACGAAGGCGTTTTGCCCGGCGTGATCCACGTACCCATCTCGCTGCTGCGCCTCAAGCGGGGGACCTTGCAGGCGCAGACGAATTACGTGGTATACGCCGCGGACCGCGCCACCGCCGAACTCGGCTGTTATCTGCTTGCCGAGTTCGGACTCTCGGCCTGCTTCCTCGCGTCGCCACCGACCGTCTGCCCTGTCGGTCCGTACGCCGCGGCGCCGGGCCCCGGACACACCGGCGCCACCCACGAATTCGAACTGCGTGAACGGGCACTGGAGGCGGAGTTCGCCCGGCGCATGGCCGAGAGCGAGGCGCGCTGGCAGGCCGAACGCGCGGCACTGCTCGCCGAGGCTGCCGCGCGCGACGCGCTCGCCGCCGCGGAAATTGCGGAATTGAAGCGGAAGCTGGCCGCGGCAACCGCCGGTCCAAAACCGGGGGTTGGTGGCCCTCCGGGCACGCGCAAGGCAGCGAACACCGCCCTGACGGACTAGACATCACGCCCGGGCGGCGCGGCGACGGGCCCGGAGGCGACGCGTAAGCCATGAGGAGCTGGCCGGGCTGCCGGCCGGCAAGGCGCTGCGCGAAGCAAAGGCTATCGTTTGACGCACGGCCTTCGAGCACTGGCGTCATGCCACGCGCCACCAGCGGTGCCGAACGGGTACGGGAATGCAGAAGGGGAGATGGTGGGCCGTCTAGGACTCGAACCTAGAACCTACTGATTAAGAGTCAGCTGCTCTACCAATTGAGCTAACGGCCCTGCAAGCAATATCCAGCAGACGGATGGGGCGAGCGATGGGGATCGAACCCACGACACCAGGTGCCACAAACCTGTGCTCTACCAACTGAGCTACGCCCGCCATCGTTTCCGATTGCCAGTTCGCGCTTGACTCGTTTCCGTCTGCCGGCCTCACCAGGCGATGTTGGCGCGCCTGGCAGGACTCGAACCTGCTACCCTCGGCTTAGAAGGCCGATGCTCTATCCAGATGAGCTACAGGCGCTGACAAAGCCTTGACCAGGAACGAACACCGTGTTGGTCGGGGCAGAGGGATTTGAACCCCCGACCCCCTGCTCCCAAAGCAGGTGCGCTACCAGACTGCGCTATGCCCCGAGTCCGCGGCGAAACGGTCGAATCTTCGCGAGAGGCGGGATGATACGCACCGGCGAGGCCGGAATCAACGCATCCGCGGCCATCCCGCCCGGCTGACTGCTTGCGACGGCTCCGCGCGTCGCGCACCATGCCCTTTTTCGCGGGCGCGACCCTGTCGTCCGCCCGCATCATCGAATCCAAACAGAGGACCCCATCCCATGGCCGGAACGCGCGTCACGCTGGAAACCAGCAAAGGAAACATCAGCCTCGAACTCTTCGACGACCAGGCCCCGGCAACCGTCGCCAACTTCGTCCAGTACGTGAAGGACGGCTTCTACGACGGCACCATCTTCCACCGCGTCATCGACAATTTCATGATCCAGGGCGGTGGTCTCGAGAAGAACATGCGCCAGAAGCAGACCCGCGCCCCGATCCAGAACGAGGCGAACAATGGCCTCGGCAACAAGGTCGGCACCATCGCGATGGCCCGTACCAACGACCCGCACTCCGCGACCGCGCAGTTCTTCATCAACGTGAAGAACAACGACTTCCTCGACCACCGCAACCAGAGCGTGCAGGGCTGGGGCTACTGCGTGTTCGGCGAGGTCACGGGCGGCATGGACGTCGTCAACGCCATCAAGGGCGTCGCGACGGGCAACACTGGCGGCATGCAGGACGTGCCGGTCGAGCCGATCGAAATCCTCAGCGCGAAGGTCGATTAAGGTCACGCATGCGCATCGTCTTCGCTTCCGACACCCACCTCTGCGCGGAGCGCCCGCGCCAGAATTCGGAGTTCGCCGCGCTGCTGGACCTGGTCCGGAGCTGGCGCGCCGAACTCTATCTCCTCGGCGACGTCGTGGAGTTCTGGCCGGGCGACGACGACGATGCGGCCCTGCACCGCGAGCTCGTCGCGCAACTCGCGGCGCTGACAGGCGCGGGTTGCCGGGTCCGCGTGACCCGCGGCAACCGCGACTTCCTGTTCGGGGAGCGTTTCCGGGCGGAGACCGGCATCGAGCTGCTCGACGACTACACCATCATCACGCTCGGCGCTGAACGCGCGCTGCTGACCCATGGCGACCTGCTGTGCACGCTCGACACGAAGTACCAGGAATTCCGGCGCTTCGTCCGCGATCCGGCGAACCAGCAGCGCTTCCTCGCGATGCCGCTCGCCGAACGCCGCCGGATCGCCGCCCAGACCCGCGAAGGAACCCAGAGTTCGATGGCGGAAAAGGCGGCCGACATCATGGACGTCAGCGAGGTCGAGGTCGTGCGCGTGATGCGCGGGCACGACGCCACCGTTCTGATCCACGGCCACACCCACCGCCCGGCGACGCATCGATTCGAACTGGACGGCCGCCCCGCCACACGCCACGTGCTCGGTGACTGGTACGACGCCGGCCAGGTGCTGCTGTTCGACGGCGATCGCTGTTCGCTGCAGGCCGTTGCCGCCCTGCTCGCCGCGGCCTGAATCGCCGCGCGCGGGCGCTCAGCCCGGCTGACCGAGTCCGCGCCTGTAGCGCTGCCAATCGAAGCAGGGACCCGGATCGGTCCGGCGTTCCGGCGCGATGTCGGCGTGGCCGACGATGCTGTCGGGCGTGATGCCCGGACAGGCCCGCAGCACGCGCTGCGTCAGCATGCCCAGCGCGCCGTACTGCGCGTCGGTGAAAGGATCCTCGTCGCAGCCCTCGAGTTCGATCCCGACCGAAAAGTCGTTGCACGCGCTGCGGCCGCGAAAGCGGGACACACCGGCGTGCCACGCCCGGTCCGCGATGGACACGAACTGCAGGCAGGCGCCGTCACGCCGCACAAGGAAATGGGCCGACACGCGCAGGCCGGCGAGGCCGGCGAAGTACGGGTCCGCCGCGGTGTCGAGCCGGTTGAGGAACAGGTCCTCGATCCAGGGGCCGCCATAGCGCCGAGGCGGCAGGCTGATCGCGTGGATGACCAGCAGTTCGATGACGCTGCCCGCGGGCCGCGCATCGAAATTCGGAGACGGCACCCGCCGCAGGCCGGAAAACCAGCCCTCGACCGCCGCCACGCCGCGCGACGCCGGCGTCACGGACTCAGCCCTGCGCGCGACGCACGAGCACCAGCGAGAACAGCGGCTGTCCCGACTCGAAGTGCCGCACGAGGGTGAAGCCC
>Ga0255182_1000637_pt1 | contig 21639 bp, 17 predicted proteins | sample Atl_UVDOM_RepA_8_FD_188420 | JGI IMG/M metagenome (GOLD analysis project Ga0255182, IMG submission 188420) | Freshwater microbial communities from Altamaha River, Georgia, United States - Atl_UVDOM_RepA_8d | ecosystem: Environmental > Aquatic > Freshwater > River | place: USA: Georgia...
AACTTCTTGGTCATCTTGAAGGTGCCGAAACTGGGCTTGCGTTTTCGCTCACCCCCGCGCTGGAAGCCGGCATCGCCGGTGACTTCGAGGCTCCAGTCGAAGTCCAGCAACTCGATCTGGCCCTGGAAGCCGCTGTACTCGGCCTCGCCGATCAGGGGCGGACCCGAGACGAACTTGATCTTGAGGAAAATCTGGCTCGAGGTCATGGCTCATCCCATCCCGAGGGGTGCACGAAAAAACAAAACGAGTCCGGGCGGCACCGATCCGCCCGGACCCCAGAAGCCGGGGTGCTGGACGGGCATGGCCCGTCTGCACCCTGCCCCGGATCAGCCAGCGCCTTGCAGCACCTTGTTGACGGCGATGTCCCATTCGAACGGGATGGCGGTGCCCAGCACGCCGTCGTTGCCTTGCGGACGATACTGGATCTGGACCTTCTTGAAGACCAGTTCGACATCCTGGCTCACCGAACCGTCTTCAGCGCCCTTGTTCGACACCTTGGTGGTGAACACGTCGCTCATGATGATCCAGAAGTAGGGTTCCGGTGTGTCCGACTTGCCGGTCTGCTTGCACATCACCAGCACGGCCGACTTGAAGTGGACACCCTTGATCATCTTGGCCAGGGTGGTGGGCGACGACTTGTCGTAGAACTTCGAGAAGCTCAGCACGCCCGGCTGGGCCTTGCCGACGGCAGCGCCCGTGCCCTTGGTGACACTGTGCTCGGCCTCGACGTCCCAGCTCCAGTCGCCGATGTCGATCCAGCCGTCATAGCCTTCTTGCAGCGACTCACCCTTGACGTCACCCACAGTGGTGTGATTGGCCAGGGCCGTGGTGGAACTGAACGTGATAAATGCATTTCCCGGCATGATTGGACTCCAACGATAGTTAGGTTAGGAAACGGGCCATCAGCCCTTTTTCTCGGAGGGCAGTTTCGAGACTAGCCGCAGAGAGACGGTCAACCCCTCAAGCTGATAGTGAGGCTTGAGCAGGAATTTCGAGGTGTAGTAACCCGGCGCGCCTTCGACTTCCTCGACCACCACCTCGGCCGCTGCCAGCGGGCGCTGGGCCTTGGTGATTTCCGATGAGTGGGTGGGGTCGCCATCCACGTAGTTCTGGATCCAGTTGTTGAGCCATGTTTCCATGGCTTCGCGGCCCTTGAACGAGCCCACCTTGTCACGCACGATGCACTTGAGGTAGTGCGCAAAACGCGTCGTGGCAAACAGGTAGGGCAGACGCGCGGCCAGGGCGGCGTTGGCCGTGGCGTCGGGGTCGTCGTACTCGAAGGGCTTCTGGAGCGACTGGCCGCCGATGAAGGCCGCAAAGTCCGAGTTCTTGCGGTGGATCATCGACAGGAAGCCGTTCTTGGACAGCTCGGCTTCGCGACGGTCGGAGATCGAGATCTCGGTCGGGCACTTCATGTCCACGCCGCCGTCGTCCGACGGGAAGGTGTGGGTGGGCAGGTTCTGCACGGCGCCACCGGATTCGATGCCCCGGATGCGCGAGCACCAGCCGTATTCCTTGAAGGAGCGGTTGATGTTGGTGGCCATGGCGTAGGCCGCATTGCACCAGCTGTACTTGCTGTGGTCGCCACCGCCGGTGTCTTCCTCGAAGTCGAACTCCTCGACCGGGCTGGTCTTGGCGCCGTAGGGCAGGCGTGCCAGGAAGCGCGGCATGCACAGGCCCAGGTAACGCGCGTCGTCCGACTCACGCAGCGAGCGCCAGGCGGCGTATTCGGGTGTCTGGAAGATCTTGGTCAGGTCACGCGGGTTGGCCAGCTCCTGCCACGACTCCATCTGCATGACGGAAGGGGCCGCGGCCGCCAGGAAGGGGGCGTGCGACGCGGCCGCGATCTTGGCCATTTCGCCCAGCAGCTCGACGTCGGGCGGCGTGTGGTCGAAGTAGTAATCACCCACCAGGCAGCCGAAGGGCTCGCCACCGAACTGACCGTACTCTTCTTCGTACAGCTTCTTGAAGACGGGGGACTGGTCCCACGCGGTGCCCTTGAAGCGCTTGAGCGTCTTGCCCAGGTCCTGCTTGGACACGTTCATCACACGGATCTTGAGCTGCTCGTCGGTTTCCGTGTTGTTGACCATGTAATGCAGGCCACGCCACGCCGACTCGAGCTTCTGGAAGTCTTCGTTGTGAATGATCAGGTTCACCTGCTCGGTGAGCTTCTTGTCGATCGCGGCGATCATGGCCTCGATGGACTTGATGGCGTCCGAGCTGATGACGGTGGCATTGGCCAGCGCCTGCTGGGCCAGGGTGTGCACCGCCTGCTCGACGGCGCTCTTGGCTTCGTCGGTCTTGGGCTTGAATTCCTTCTGCAGCAAGGAGGTGAACTCGTTGCCTTCGAGGGTGACGCCAGCCAGCGCGGCGGATTGTTGGGAAAGTTCAGCCATGTCTTGTCACTCCTGGGCGTGGATCACTCGGCGTCAGCCGGTTTGGCGTTGGTGGTCAGCGACGCCAGCAGGCTGGGGTCGTTGAGCACCTTGGCGATCAGCTCTTCGGCGCCGGATTTGCCGTCCATGTAGGTGATCAGGTTCGACAGCTGGGTGCGGGCATCGAGCAGCTTGTTCAGGCCCTCGACCTTGCGCGCCACGGCGGCCGGCGAGAAGTCGTCCATGCTCTCGAACGTGATGTCCACCGACAGGTTGCCGTCGCCCGTGAGGGTGTTGGGCACCTGGAAGGCCACGCGGGGCTTCATGGACTTCATGCGGGAATCGAAGTTGTCGACGTCGATCTCCAGGAACTTGCGATCGGCCACCGGGGGCAAGGGATCGGCCGGCTTGCCCGACAGGTCGGACATCACACCCATCACGAAGGGCAGCTGCACCTTCTTTTCGGCGCCGTACAGCTCGACGTCGTACTCGATCTGAACGCGGGGGGCGCGGTTGCGCGCAACAAATTTTTGACCGCTCATCTGATTGACTCCGTTTCAATGACCTTTCGGCTCAACGAACCACATTACAACAAGGCACGGGCTGCCAGCCCATGTCTTGACTGGGGCCCCCAAGAACTAGGGGGACGCGCCGATCAATAGCCATCGATGCCCCCTTCCACGGTATTGGGATCCACACCCATGATTTTGGCCACTTCGTTGAGTGCTTCGGGGGCCAGTTCCTTGACCAGCTCCAGAAAATTCTTGTCAATGAGGCGCTGAGCGCGGCGCAAAAACAACTGCGCCGGATTGCTGGGCTCGTGGCGCTCCAGGTAGGCGCAGATCAGGTCGATGGCCTTGACCGCGTCCTCTCGGGTCTCGATGGACTCGACGCCACTGCCGCGCGCCGCCCGTCGCGGGGCCGGCGCCTCGGTGCCGCCATCGTGATCGGTGGTGTCCGATATCCCCAGATCACCCAGCAGACTGTCGAGATCGGCGTCGCCATCTCCCGCGACCGACTCCTCGGGCATGGTCTTGCGCCACTCGCTCAGGAACTGCTTGAGCTCGTCGCACGCCGGGGCACGCCCCCAGCCGGCACGCTCTTCGAGCAGGCTCAGCAAGCGGTCCAACTCCGCCTGAATGCGCACGGGCATCTCGCGCAGGCTGGCGTCTTCGGCAACCGCGTCGGCCATCATCTGCACGAGACCGTCACGGGGCAGCGTCGACTCGTCCTCGCGCGCGGCGGCCAGCTCGAGGGCCACTTCGGCTTCGCGCACCGTCAGCTGACCGATCGAGCGGCTGCGGAAGATCAACGCCTGCCGGATGTCGCCCAGCATCGTCGACGGATCGTCCAGCTGGGCGATGGCGTTGAGGCGCGCATAGGCGTCGCCGTCGTCCGGGTCCGGCTTGGGATGGACGTCGTCCCAGTAGCGCTCCATCAGTTCGCGGCACAAGCGCAAGACATCGGCCAGTGCCGACAGGCCCTGGCGGTGCAGCTGGGCGCGCCCCCAGGCCAGCGCCACCCGGATGTCGCGGGTGCGGTTGAACAGCGATTCCGCCAGGTCGCTGACCTGCCCCCAGTCGGGCGGTTCGGCCGAGGAGAACTGCGTCTCGGGCTTGCCTTCGGCGGCTTTGGTCAGGTCCAGGAATTCGTTGTCGTACTCGAGGTCGTCGCCACAGGGAGGGTCTCCCAGGGGCTCGAGCCAGGCATCGACGGTGGCAGCGCAGTCACTCATGATGGGGGTGCGAAGGTGATGACAGTGATGCGTGCAATGTAGCGCAGGGACTGGGGCTTGCCGACGGGTGCATGGAGCGTATGGTGTGGTGCAACACCCGGTGCGGCAAGCCTACGGTTTAGGAGCAACGCTGCAGGCGCCCCACACCGGATTGAGAGATCTTGAGCCGAAACAAGCGGGTTAATCCGGGGGGCTTCCCTGCTTTCCGACCGCGAAAGGCCCCCTACAGTGCAGACATCGGACACCCGCCCACTCAGGAGGTCGCCGTGCGTCAGACCCGATTTCACCTGCTGGTGTGCCTGTCCCTGGCGGGGGCCGCACCGGCTCACGCTCAGGTCATGAAGGGCGAGGTGTACACCGGGCTCGGCTTTCCGGGCCTCATGGTGGGCTATGCCCATGCCGTCGACGCCCTGGTCACGGCCCGGGTGGACTATGCGTCCATGGGTGGGCGCAGCCGCGATGGCTTCGAAGAGGGCATCAACTACCGGGGCCGCGCGCGCTTTGCCCGGGTCGGTCTGTTCGCAGACTACTTTCCGTGGAACAACGGCTTTCGCGTCACGGGGGGCCTCACGGTCAACCAGATGAAGGTCGATCTGCGCGCCGACCTGCAACCGGGCGACACGATCACCGTGGGCGACTCCACGGTGACGGTGCCGGGATCGGGCTACCGCTTCAATGTGACCGTCAAGGTGCCGCCGGTCACGCCCTATCTGGGCATCGGCTGGGGCCACCACCGGCGTGAACCCGGCTGGGGCGTGATCGCCGACCTGGGAGCCTCCATCGGGCGCGCCCAGGTCGACATCGACACCAACCTGACCGAGGCGGGTGTGAGCCAGGCCGACATCGATCGGGAAACCCGCGAACTCAAGGACGGCGTGGGCAAGATCCGCCTGGTGCCGCAGGCCACGTTGGGCATCAGCTACCGGTATTGAGAACAGCCTGTGGCGGCCTCGCCTGCAGAGGCCGCACAACGGACGTGTGCTACGCTACCTGACGCTTGAGCAATATCAACACTTCAGGGAGCATCCATGCTTGCGTCTCAAGCCGTGTTCGCACGGCCATTTGGCTTTCACCATCGACCCGTCGTTCTTCTCGCGCTGGCCTTCCCGCTTCATGCCCTGGCAGTTGTCACCGACTTCCGCCCAGAAACTTTGGGCGCCTCTGGCAGTGTGCAGACCCTCACATGCACGGCAACACAAGGAGCGGCGACGCTGAGTTGCCAGGGTGCGGGTGACTTCAAGGTCGGGCAAGGCGTCAAGATCCCTCAAGCGGGCGGACTGCCTCACGGTGCACTGGTCACCAACGTGCCGGCACCGACCATCAAGACCGAGGGCAGCAACCCCGGCGGGTCCGACACCTACTGCTACAAGGTGGTCGTCGCCGATCCGATGGGTGGCATGCAGCCCCCCTCTGCGGCCGCATGCATCGGCGGCCAAGGCGCGCTCTCCGAGCGCTTTCGACACTCGGTCAACACCGCCAAATTCGAGGTAAAGAACGGACTTCCCGAGAACAAGGTGATCCCCCTGTACCTCTGGTACGTGTCGAAAAACGATGGGCCATTCCAGCTGATGCATATCAGCATCTCGCCCGCCCCAGGCGATAACGGCGAGTACTGGCACGTGGGTGGCAGCTACCCCAATGGCGACTTCGGCGGCTGGCCGCGCACGCTGCCAGCCGTCACCGTGGGGCAACCCCTGCGGTACGGTGACTTCTTCACCACCATCACGGGGTTGTCTGGCGGCAGCAGCTCGACAGCCTTCACGCTGGCCCGCCCCCCCGCTCGCAGCATCGCCAACGTCACGGTTGAGCACGATGACACAGCAGCCATCCAGGCCGCCATCGATCATGTGGCCGCACAGGGCGGCGGGTCGATCCTGCTGAGCGCACCGAACTACAACACACAACGGCCCAGCTTCGTGACCGTTTCGGCTGACAGTGTTTACAGCGCCGAACCGCCGTCGTCCAACAGCCCGGGGCTGATCCCGACATCTCACTCGCGCAATCTGCACCTGCCTGCGACAGCACCCGGCAATCGCAACATTGCGCTTTATGGCGGCGTCGATGGGCAAGGCGCCCCGCTGACCACCGTCCATGCGGGCCGCAGCCTTGGTGGGGCCGCCCACTGGCTGGACATCGGCACCGTCGAGTCCCACCGCGAAGGACGTCCATCGAGTCGGAAACGCCCTCATGTGCGCCTGGCATCGAAGGTCGACCCGGGTGCCACGGTGATTCAGCTGGCCGATGCGGCTTCGGCCGCAACATTGATCGCAGGACAGGACATCTGGCTGTACAGCGGCAATTTCGCTTACCCGGCCCCCGGCGCCGCCGATTTCAAGCCCTGTGGCGACCACGCCACCATGGCGCCGGGCGACGGGTGCCACTTTTCCGAGATCAACACCATCCGCTCTGTGGATGCCGCCTCAGGCACCATCACCCTTGAGCGCCCCGCCGCCAAACGGTACTGGGATGACGGCCACAACAGCTTCGGCTTCATGCCCATCGAATCGGTGGCACGTGGCATCACCTTGCGCAACATCAACATCAACTCGGCTCACAAATTGATGGGGCTGCACCCGGCATTCGATCTGACGCTGGACAACATCCGCCTGCCTCGCGTCATCGAAGGCAACGTCATGGGGGCCGGCTACAAGCGCGGGTTCCGAATCCAGCGCTCACACTGGAACATCGGTTCGGGGTCGAGGGGCTGGAGCTGCATCCAGGAGTTCGACCAGGTCAACGATTTCACGATGACCGACAACGTCATCACGGGCCACTCGACCCCCGGCAGCGAGGGGCCATCCCAGGGGGCGGCGATCGCTTTTTCCGAAGGCACAGCCATCGGTAACTTCTCTCGCAACCGGCTGAGAAACGTCGCACTCCGATTCGCAGAAGCCCGCGCCTTGCAGGTCACCGGCAACGTCTTCATCAATGGAAGCGTCTGGGCAGGGACCTGGTTCCGCCAGGACTTCAGTACCCCCGGGAACATCATCTACCGAGGCAGCAATCCCAGCTTTGGGCCCCAGGGTGGTCTGCTGGTCAGCGCGAACACGTTCAGCATCGACGCAGCGTCCGAGGTCCCGTACATCATTCGAGTGGGCGCCGTGCCCAACTCACGCATCACGGGCAACATCATGACCTCACAGAGCAGCCACCAGTACCACCGCTTCATCGTGGCGGGCGCTGGCATCGTGAGCAACAACCGGATGACCGATCACCGACTGTCAGCACCGTACCATCGCAGCTACGTGCTGCTGCAACCCGACCAAACGAACATGCCCTTGTCGGCACACGGCAACACGACCACGACCTCCCAGGCTGCCGTGGCCAGCGTCATGCGCGCCACCGAAATCGGCATGTTGGGCACTGGCACATTCCAGGCCTGCGTCAAGGACAACTTGGTCAACGGAATTACAGCGGCCCCATTGATCACGGCCAGCCCGAGCCTGTCGACCTACGACTTCTCGGCCTATTGCAGCAAGCTGTGGTGACGCCAGGCGGCGTCGCTGAGGGTGAATCTGGCGACAATGGCGGCTTGTGTCGTTGACCTGAGCCGCCCCATGCTCCACCGCCTCACCATCCCCGTCACAGCCTTCGACCAGAACTGCTCGCTGGTCTGGTGCGATGAAACCCACGACGCTGCCTTGATCGACCCGGGGGGCGACATCGAGCGGCTGCTGGCCGAGGTCGGCCGTCGCGGGCTCACGCTCAAGGCCCTGTGGCTCACCCACGCGCACATCGACCACGCAGGGGCCACCGGCACCCTGGCCCGCACGATGAGCCTGCCGATCATCGGGCCACACCAGGGTGACGACTACTGGATCCAGGCCTTGCCCCAGCAAAGCCAGATGTTCGGCTTCCCGCAGGCCGAGCACTTCGTGCCCACACGCTGGCTGCAGGCCGGCGACACCGTGCAGATCGGGCACAGCACGCTGCAGGTGCTGCACTGCCCGGGCCACACCCCGGGCCATGTGGTGTTCTATTCACCCGAGCTGCAACACGCCTTCGTGGGCGACGTGCTGTTTGCCGGCAGCATCGGCCGCACGGACTTCCCCGGCGGCAACCATGCGCAGCTGATCCACGCCATCAAGGACACCCTGCTGCCCCTGGGCGACGCCATCACGTTCACGCCCGGGCATGGGCCGGAAAGCACCTTCGGCGAGGAACGCCAGTTCAACCCCTTCCTGCGCTGAATCCGCGCAGCAGCCTGCCCGCTGCCGGTCAGCTGATGGCAGCGATCCAGCAGGCCAGGGGTTGATCAGTGGGCGTGCCCATGCGCCGCAGGCGGCGAGACGGTCACCGCCTTGCCCCAGTACGCCAGCGCCACGGTATCGGCCGCGTCAAGGTAGCTCGACCGAGCCGGCGCGTCCCACCGCTGCCTGGGCTTGTCGGCACGGTCATACAGGGGCATCACCTTCGGCAGGCTGGCCTGGATGTCCTGGATGCGGGTCTTGCCCGAGGGGTGGGTGGACAGGAACTGCGGCGGCGCGCCCTTGCTGGCCGCGGCCATCTTCTGCCACAGGGTGACGCCTGCACGCGGGTCGTAACCCGCGCGCGCGGCCAGTTCCATGCCGATCAGGTCGGCCTCGGACTCGTCCTCACGGCTGAACTTGAGGGTGAGCAACTGCCCGCCCATGTTGAGCAAGGCATCGCCCGTGTTGCCCAAGCCCAGCAGGCCCGACAGCAGGTTGGCACCCAGCCGGGTCGCGGCCGTCTTGCCCATGCGTTCCCGCGCGTGCTCACGCAGGGCGTGGGCGATCTCGTGGCCCATGATCATGGCCACTTCGTCATCGGTGAGCTTGAGCGTTTCGAGGATGCCCGTGTAGAAGGCGATCTTGCCACCGGGCATGCAGAAGGCGTTGATGTCCTTGGATTGCAGGGCAATCACTTCCCAGCGCCACTGACTGGCCCGCTTGTTCCAGCTCAGGCTGTAAGGAATCAGCCGCTTGGCGATGGTGCCCAGGCGCACCACCTGCGGGTGGTTGTCGGGCAGCAGGGCGTTCTGCTGGCGGGCCTGCTGCTGCATCTGCGCGAACTGCTGGGCCGCGGCCGCCTCGACCTGTTCGGCCGGCACCAGCTTGGCAAACTTGGACTGCGAACCCACCTCGACCCCGTCGCGCGCGGCCGACACGGGCAGCGACAGCCCCGCCAGGCTGGCCGAGACGGCCAGGGCCAGGGCGGACAGGGGCGCACGCCATGCGCGGCGGTGCGTGGAAGACGGGTTGGGAGCAGAGGCGTTCAAGGCGGTGTTCATGGTCAGAGGCATCCGATCGTCATTGCGGGCCGACGCCCCCTCAGAGATGGGGGCTTGAAGGCTTAACGCAAGTCGTCGCGCGAAAGCATACGCCGAACCTGGGGCAGCAGGCCATACGCCGGGAACGACAGGAAGAAGGTCAGCAGGAAGAACGCTGCGTAACCCATCTGCTCGACACCCAGGCCCCCTGCCCACCCTGCTACCGCCCGCGAGAACGCAAAGATGGACGACAAGATGGCGTATTCGGTGGTGGCCCGCTGCTTGTCGGTGATGGCCATCAGGAAGGCCAGGAAGGCCCCGGTGCCCAGGCCACCCGTGAAACTCTCCAGCGCGCTGGCACCGTAGACCATCACTTGGTGTTCGAGGGCCACACCGACACCCGCCGGGGTGGGCGGCACCCAGGCCGCAGCGCCGGCATACGCCAGGTTGGACAAGGCCTGCGCCAGTCCGAGCACCCACAGCCCCTTGAAGATGCCTGCGCGGTCGACATACAGCCCCCCCACCAGGCCACCGGCGATCGACAACCCCAGGCCCACGTTCACCGACACCAAGCCGATCTGCTCGGGCTTGAAACCGGCGTCCACCCAGAAGGGCTTGACCATGAAGCCCATGGCCGCGTCGCCCAGCTTGAACAGCAGGATGAACAACAGGATGGGCACCATGCCGGGCCGCCCCAGCAGCCCCACCCAGGCACCGAAGACCGGGCCGTTTTCCATGATGCGAGCCGACGGCCCGCGCGCTGCATGCACCAGCAGGGCACTGCCGGCCAGCATCAGGCCCACCGGCAAGGCCCCCTTGAACCACCAGGTGCCGCTGTGGGCCTGCACAGCTTCCCAGCCGGCCGCCTTGGCCACCGGGCCCAGCACCGGCCACAACAGGCCAGCGAGCACCAGCCCCAGCGCCAGCAGCCACCGAGGCTGACGGCGCAACACCGCCCACTCGGCCGCCAGGGTGCCGCCGGCCGGCCCGCCCGGGCTCGTGGACGCCGGCGCCGGCCCGGCTGGCGCCATCAGGCCCAGGGTGCCATTGATCGTGAGCAGCACGGCGCCCAGCGCATAGGCCATCTGCCAGTTGGGTGCCGTCGCGCTGCCTGTCCAGCCGGCCACCACGAGCAGCCCGCCGGCCGCCAGCATGCCAACCCGATAAAAGCCGATGCGCAGGCCGTTGGCCACCCCGAGCTCACCCTTGGACAGGCGCTCGATGGTGTAGCCGTCGGTGGCGATGTCGTTGGTGGCCGACAGCACGGTGAACGCCGCCAGCAGCACCCAGGGCCAGGTGGCCCCGGCGCCGATGGCCTCGGGCTGCATGGCCAGGGTGGCCAGCACCGCCGCCATGCCCCCGTTGGCGGCCGCGATCCAGACCCGATGCCCCCGCCACGCGTCCACCAGGGGGGCCCAGAGGAACTTCACCGTCCACGCCAGCCCCAGCAGGCTCAGCAGGCCGATCTCCGACGGGCTGACACCGGCCTGGCGCATGTGCACCGGGAACAGGTCGTAGAACAGGCCCAGCGGCAGGCCTTCCGAAAAATACAGCAGGGCCACCCAGAACAGCAGGCGGCGATGAACGGCGGGGGCGCCCGCGGACGGTTCCGGGTGTGACATCGTGCCGATTCTAGGCGGCGTGCCTCAACCCCATGTGCCTGCTGCCGATAACGGGAAGCACACGTGTCCGGAATCGCCCATTCCGGCCCCAACAAGGAGCAGTCATGAACTTTCGCACCCGGATCTGGATGCTGCCGATCTCGGCCGCCGCCATATTCATTGTGGGCGTGATCGCCTCGCTGATCATCGGCCAGCAGACCGCCTCGCGGTTCAACACACTCAACCAGGTCAACGGGCCGCTGGTCGAACAGTTGACGGTGTTGCAACACAACACCGAACAGCTGCGCACGCACCTGCAGGGCGCGGTGGCCGAGGGCAGCGTCGACCGCCTGACCGATGCCGAAGCCGTGGTGAAGTCAGGGCAGGCCGCCATCGGGGTCATCAAGGGCCTGGAAGGCCAGGGCGATGTGGCCGCCGATCTCGACAAAGCCTTCAACGCCTACCAGTCGGCCGGCCTGGCCACCACGCGGGCGCTGATCCAGAAATCAGGCGGGGAAGACATCGCCGCGATGCAGCAGGCCCAACAGGCGCTGGACGGGCGGCTCAAGACCCACACCCAGCAGGCTCATGCCGCCCTGAAGGACGCCGAGGCGGCGGTGGCATCGGGCATGACACTGGGCCTGTGGGCGAGCGTGGTGACGGCCCTGGTGGTGCTGGGCGTGCTGGGCGCCGCCTCGGCCACCATCGTACGCTCCGTCTGGCAGGACCTGGGCGACGAGCCTGCAGCACTGCGCAACCTGGTGCAGCGCATTGCGGACGGCGACCTCGACCTGCACGACGGCACTCAAAGCAGTCCCGGGTCCCTCAAGGCCTCCCTGCTGGAGATGACCCGCCGCCTGCGCGACACGGTGACCGTGATCCGCCAGGCCACCGATTCCATCGCCACCGCGTCCAACGAGATTTCGAGCGGCAACCACGATCTGAGCCATCGCACCGAGAGCACGGCGTCGAACCTGCAACAGACCGCCAGCTCGATGGAAGAGCTGACGGGCACGGTGCGCCAGAGCGCCGATGCGGCCAACCAGGCGAACCAGCTGGCTTCAGGCGCCGCCACCGCGGCACAGCGTGGTGAGCAGATCGTGTCGCAGGTCGTGGCCAACATGGCCGAGATCGATGGCGCCAGCCGCAAGATCAACGAGATCATCACCGTGATCGACGGCATCGCGTTCCAGACCAACATCCTGGCGCTGAACGCCGCCGTCGAAGCCGCCCGGGCCGGTGAGCAGGGCCGCGGTTTCGCCGTGGTGGCCGGCGAGGTGCGCTCGCTGGCCCAACGCAGCGCCAATGCAGCCAAGGAAATCAAGACCCTGATCAGCGCTTCGTCCGAGAAGGTCGAGTCGGGATCGCGCCTGGTGCAGGACGCCGGCCAGTCGATGCAGGAGATCCTCTCCAGCGTGGCTCGCGTGTCCGACATCATCGGCGAGATCAGTGCGGCCGCCTCCGAACAGAGCCAGGGCATCGGTCACGTGAACACGTCGATCAACGAACTCGACCAGATGACGCAGCAGAACGCGGCGCTGGTCGAAGAATCGGCGGCAGCGGCCGAGAGCCTCAAGGACCAGGCGACCCGACTCGCCTCGGCCGTGTCGGCCTTCAAGCTGGGCGGCCACCAGGGCATGGGCTACACCAGCAGCGGCCTTCAACGCCATGCCACCTCGGCGCCGGCACCGGCCGCGCACACCGCCACGGCCGCCGCCAAGCCGGCGAGCACGCCCCGGCTGGAGCCCGAACTGAGCGCGGCCCGACCGCCTGCCGCCAAATCGGCCCCAGCAACGGCCCATGCCACGCCACCGGCACGGCCGGCCGCCTCGAGCGCCGCCCGACCGGCCCCCGCGCTCCCCAGCACCAGCCCCGCCCCCGCCCTGGCCACCGCCAGCGCTGGCAAGGACGACGACTGGGAAACCTTCTGACCCCCGGGCCGGCACAGCCGGCCTGACCGGTTACGCTCGCGGGCATGGACACCCCCATGCCCGTTTCCGCCTTGAAGTTCGCCGCGAACCTGTCGTGGCTTTACACCGACCTGCCCTTTCTGGACCGTTTCGAGGCCGCCGCCCGGGACGGCTTCAAGGGGGTGGAATGCCTGTTCCCCCACGAACACCCGGATGACGAGGTCCGGGCCCGCTTGCGGGCCTGCGGGCTGCAACTGGTGCTGTTCAACGCCCGCCCCGGCGCCTGGGCTGAGGGGGAGCGGGGGCTGGCCTGCGTAGAAGGCCGCGAAGACGCGTTCAGACACGCGATCGACGAGGCCCTCGAGCGGGCGTGCCACCTGGGCTGCACGCGCATCCACGTGATGGCAGGTCTCGTGCCCGAGGCCCCAGGGCCCGACGACCCCGCCCCATCAACGGCCTGGGATTGCTACGTGGAGCGCCTGCGCTGGGCCGCCGAGCGCGCCGAGGGCGCGGGTCGCATCCTGACCATCGAGCCCATCAACCGGCGCGACATGCCCGGCTACCTGCTCACGCGCCAGGCCGAAGCCCACCGCGTCGTCGAGACCATCGGCTCGCCCGCCCTGCAGGTGCAGATGGACCTCTACCACTGCCAGGTCGTCGAAGGCGACCTGACGGCCCGCCTGCGCCGGTGGCTGCCCACCGGGCGGGTCGGCCACCTGCAACTGGCGGGGGTGCCCGACCGCGGCGAGCCCGACCAGGGCGAGGTCAACCATGTTCATGTGCTTGCCGAGGTCGCGCGCCTGGGCTATCTTGGCTGGATTGGCTGCGAGTACCGTCCGCGGCAGTCGGGTCCCGGGGGCACCTCGGCCGGGCTGGCGTGGCGGCGCTCGCTGGCCGGCTGAACCGAACCGCCGCATGACCCCCATCACCCTCACGACACGCGACAACCTCAAACTGGCCGTCACCCACTGGCCCCTGCCGGCCGGGGCCGCCCCTCGCGGCGTGTTCTGTCTGGTCCACGGGCTGGGCGAGCACACTGGCCGCTACGCGCACGTGGTGCGGGCGCTGCAAGACTGCGGCTGGGCCGTCGTGGCGCACGACCACCGCGGACATGGCCGATCCGAAGGGCCCCGAGGGGGCCTGCGTCAGGACGACGACCTGCTGCACGACCTGGCCACCGTCATCGACCATGCGCGCAGCCTGTATCCCGCTCGCCCTCTGGGGCTGCTGGGGCACAGCATGGGCGGTCTCACCGTGGCCCGCTTCGTGGCCGCGCTGGCCACGCCGGTTGAAACCGCAAGCTGGCGGCGCGACGTCGATCTGTGCGTGCTGTCGTCCCCCGCGCTCGACATCGGCCTGTCGAGCGTGCAGCGCGCCATGCTGGGCACGGTGGGGCGACTCACACCCGACGTGGCCGTGGGCAACGGGCTCAAGCCCGACTGGATCTGCTCCGACCCGGCCGTGGTCAAGGCCTACCTGGATGACCCCCTGGTGCACGACCGCATCACCGGCCGGCTCACGCGCTTCATGCTCGACGGCGGCGACGTCACCCTGGCGCGGGCCCCCCACTGGACCACCCCCACCCTGCTGCAGTACGCGGGCAGCGACCGTTGCGTGCGGCCGGCCGGCAGCGAACGTTTCGCGGCCACGGCGCCCGCCCGACATGTCGACACCCGGGCGTATGCGCACATGGCTCACGAGATCTACAACGAACCCGACCGCACGGTGGCGCTGGCCGATCTGCAGGCCTGGCTGCGCGCCCACTGAGTTTCTGAGCGATGATCGCGGCTTCGCGCGCACGCGCCCCATCGCCCTGAACGACGACCCCCATGGCGCTCAAAGCCACCATCCACAAGGCCCAGATCCAGCTGTCGGACATGGATCGCCACGTCTACGCCGAAACCGGCGTCACCATCGCACGCCACCCGTCCGAGACCGACGAACGCATGATGGTGCGGCTGTTCGCCCTGGCACTGGACTGGCCGGCCGACACCTCCGAAGGCACGCTGGAGCTGGCCAAGGACATGTGGGAGCCCGACGAACCCGCGCTGTGGCACAAGAACTTTTCCGACGAGATCCTGCACTGGGTTGAAGTGGGCCAGCCCGACGACAAGCGCCTGATGAAGGCCTGCGGCCGGGCCTCACGCGTGACCGTCTGGGCCTTCCAGAGCAGCACCCCGGTCTGGTGGGACGGCATTGCCGGCAAGTTGACGCGGGCTCACCGGTTGACCGTGTGGCAGATCCCCAGCGAAGCCAGTCAGGCCCTGGGCGCGCTGGCGCAGCGCAGCATGCAGTTGCAGTTCACCGTGCAGGACGGCACCGTGTGGGTGAGCGACGGGCAGCAGTCCGTCGAGGTCACGCCCGTGCGGCTGATGGGCCGCGACGACTGATCGCCCGGCCCTGCGGGCTGACGCTCAGCCGCGCAACTCGCGCCGCAGGATCTTGCCCACCATGGTCTTGGGCAATTCGGTGCGGAACTCGACCACCTTGGGCCGTTTGTAGCCCGTCAGGTGCTGCGTGCAGTAGTCGCGCACCTGCTGCTCGGTGACCGACGGGTCTTCGCGCACCACCACCAGCTTGACGGCCTCACCCGAATGCGGGTCGGGCACGCCGACGGCCGCACACTCCAGGATGCCCGTCATCTGGGTGACGACATCCTCGACCTCGTTGGGGTAGACGTTGAAGCCCGACACCAGGATCATGTCCTTCTTGCGATCGACGATCTTGACGTAGCCGCGCTCGTCCATGGTGGCGATGTCGCCAGTGCGGAAGAAGCCGTCGGCGGTCATCACCTTGGCGGTTTCGTCCGGCCGGTTCCAGTAACCGGCCATCACCTGCGGGCCGCGCACCGCCAGCTCGCCTGGCGTGCCCACCGGCAGCTCACGCCCGTCGTCGTCGATGATCTTGACCTCGGTGCCGGGCAGCGGCATGCCGATCGAGCCCGAAAACGACGAACTCGTTGTCGGGTTGCACGTCACCGACGGTGATGTCTCGGACAGGCCGTAGCCCTCGGCGATCGGGCAGCCGGTCTTGTCGCGCCACAGCTTGGCCGTGGCGTGCTGCACCGCCATGCCGCCGCCCACCGACAGGCGCAGGTGGCTCCAGTCCACCTTGTTGAAGTCGGGGTGGTGGGCCAGCGCATTGAACAGCGTGTTGACCGCCGGGAAGCTGTGGAACTTGTAGCGCGCGAGCTCCTTGAGCGTGGCCGGGATGTCGCGCGGGTTGGGGATCAGGATGTTGCAGGCGCCCAGGCGCAGGCCCAGCATCATGCTCACCGTGAAACCGAAGATGTGATAGAGCGGCAGCGCACACACCGTGGTGGGTTGCTCGCCCGGGGGCACCTGGTCCCAGATGGGCTTGTTCCAGGCCTCGGACTGCAGCAGGTTGGCGATGATGTTGCGGTGCAGCAGCGTGGCCCCCTTGGACACCCCCGTGGTGCCGCCGGTGTACTGCAGCACGGCGACATCGTCCGGCCCCGGACGCGAGGGCTTGAGCGAGCGCGTGCGGCCCTCGGCCACCGCCTGGTTGAAACGCACCGCCTTGGGCAGCTGGAAGGGCGGCACCATTTTCTTGACCTTGCGCACCACATGGTTGATGACCATGCCCTTGAGCAGGCCCATCATGTCGCCCATGCTGGCCAGCATCACGTGCTTGACCTCGGTCTGCGAGATCACCTGCTGCAAGGTGGCCGCGAAGTTCTCGAGGATCAGGATGGCTTTGGCGCCCGAATCCTTGAGCTGATGCTCCAACTCGCGCGGCGTGTACAGGGGGTTCACGTTCACCACCACGAACCCCGCCCGAAGGATGGCCGTCACGGCCACCGGGTACTGAGGGATGTTGGGCAGCATCACGGCCACGCGATCGCCCGGCGCCAGGCCCAGACTCTGCAACCAGGCCGCGTACGCACGCGACGCGTCGTCGATCTGCGAGAACGTGAAGAACTTGCCCATGAAGGCATAGGCCGGCTTCTCGCGGTGGGTGGACAGACCTTCTTCGAGCAACTCGACCAGCGACCGGTAGATCGAGTGATCGACATCGTGGGGCACCCCGGGCGGGTAGTGTTTCAGCCAGATTTTTTCGGTGCTCACGCTCATGGTCAGTCTGCTCCTGGGACACGGCGATCTTGACAGGATTGAACCGGCCCGCCGGGCACCCCCGCCCTGGGACAAACCCGCTGAACCGAGGCGGGATAAACACCGTCCGTCACCCCGCTTATCCATGCATCGATCGAGCCGCCCATCATGCACCATCCACGGACTGCCTGAGCCCCTCGCTCGGGCAGCAGCCGCCCCGGGGGCCCCGTCGCAACGACGAGGCCGGAAGTCCCGCCAGGCGGACGCCGCTGGCGGGACGTGGGGGCCCTGTTCGGTCACACGCTCGCAGGTCTTCAAAGATGTCTTCGTGGTTCAGCCAGATCGGCGTGGCCACCCGGCTGAAATGCCTGGTCGCCCTGTCTTCAACCGCCATCGTGTTCGTGGCCCTCAGCCTGCTGGGGGCCCTGTACGACGCCCGCATGGCCGATCGCCAGCAAGCGATCCGCCAGACGGTGGACGTGGCCCATGGCCTGGTGCAGTGGCACGCGGCCGAAGTCGCTGCAGGGCGGCTGACAATCGACGCCGCGCAGCGCCAGGCTCTGGCGCAGATCGATCGGCTTCGCTATGACGAGCGCGAGTACTTCTGGGTCAACGACCTGGAGGGCCGCATGGTGCACCACCCCATCAAGCCCGCGCTGAACGGCCAGAACGTCATCGACATGAAGGACCCCAACGGTGTCCCGCTGTTCAGGGAATTCATCCGTCAGGCCCGCTCGGCCCAGGGTGCGGGCTACGTGGCCTACCAATGGCCCAAGCCCGGCGAAAAGGACCCGGTCGACAAGATCTCCTACGTCAAGGCCCATGCCCCCTGGGGCTGGGTGATCGGCTCGGGTCTGTACGTGGACGACATCCGGGCCGCCTTCATTCGCGAAGCCGTCCAGGTGCTCGGTGGCGTCCTGCTGCTGACCGCCGTGCTGGCGGCACTGGCCTGGCGCACGGCGCGACGCCTGAGCCGGGGCATCGACCAGGCCGTGGTGATGGCCGAATCCATCGCGCGCGGGGAGATCCTGTCGCCATCGCCGTCGGTGCACACGATCAATACGACGGGCCGCGACGAGATCGCCCGCCTCGTGGGTGCCATGCAGACCATGGCGCGCGGCCTGGGCGACACCGTGCTGCTGGTGCGCCAGAGCGTCGACAACGTGGCCATGGCCAGCCAGCAGATCGCCGCCGGCAACCAGGACCTGAGCCACCGCACCGAGCAGGCTGCGGCCAGCCTGGAGCACACGGCCTCGTCCATGGACGAACTCAGCAGCACGATCAGCCACAACGCCGAATCATCGAGTTCGGCCCAGCACATGGCACAGGAGGCCGCCCAGCAGGCCGCGCGTGGCGGCGAAGTGGTTCAGCAGGTGGTGCACACCATGGAGGGCATCCACGCCAGTGCCCGGCGCATCAGCGAGATCATCGGCGTGATCGACGGCATCGCGTTCCAGACCAACATCCTGGCGCTGAACGCCGCGGTCGAGGCCGCAAGGGCAGGCGAGCAGGGGCGCGGGTTCGCGGTGGTGGCGGCCGAGGTGCGCACGCTGGCCCAGCGCAGCGCCCAGGCGGCACGTGAGATCAAGACCTTGATCCAGGCTTCGACGGAGCAGGTCGAAAGCGGCGCCGACCTGGTGCGCACGGCCGGCGAGACCATGCACGACATCGTCGGCTCGGTGGACCGGGTGGCCACGCTGATCAACCAGATCGCCCACGCCACCCAGGAGCAGTCCCAGGGGGTGGGTACGGTGCACCACGCGGTGACGCAACTCGATCAGATGACCCAGCAGAACGCCGCGCTGGTGGAAGAATCAGCGGCCGCTGCCGCCAGCCTGAAGGACCAGGCCCTGGCCCTGGCCGGCGTGGTCGGCCGGTTCAGGCTGCAGAGTGGCCCACACTAAGGCCACTCCGTCGGAGAGGCATCAGCCTTGGCGACGCTGACGCAGGAAGGCGCCGGCCCCCACCACAGCCAGGCCTGCCAGGGCCATAGACACCTGGCCGGCTTCGGGCACGGCGGTCACGGTGGCGGTCACGAACTGGCTGTTGTCGCCCCGGTTGGAATCCCAATAGAACAGCTTCAGGACGCCCGTCGAAGCAGCCACGCCGGAGTAGTTCGTGCCGACCACGAAGAAATTGCCGCTGCCGATCTGGCCGACCAGCGTGCCGAAGGCCGCAGACAGACCACCCTGGCTGTACATCCCGAAGTTCTGACCGATCAGCGTGCCCGCAGCTTGGCCCGACTCGTCTGTGCCCGTGGCCAGCAGGTTGCCGGTCAGGCCGTCAGCGTTCGACCAACGCGGCAGCGGGCCGGCGTTCCACAGGTCGGTCGGCGAGACGGTCACCGAAAACGACTGACCTGCCAGCAGCGACACGGTGTTCAGGCCAGTGCCGCCAGACGAGCTGTTGGCGCTCGCGTACACATCAAAGGTGGCAGCTTGGGCCACCGACATGATCGTGGTGGCGGCCAAAGCACCGACCAGTTTGAACACAAAATTCATGGAGCCCCCGAAAACGCTGGATTGCGGATTGAGTAATGACCGCCGTGAATGTAACGGGATAATGCTTTTGTCACCAGCGGATACCCCCCTCATTCCGAGGGGCGACAGGCACGGCGTTTTCACCCTGCGGCCAGCACCCGTGCGAACGCCTCGGCCACACGGTCCACATTGCCCGCATTGAGACCGGCGGCGCACATGCGCCCGGACCGCAGCACGTACACGCCATGCACCTCGCGCAGCGCATCGGCCTGCGCCGGACTCACGCCGGTGTAGCTGAACATGCCGCGCTGGTCGATGAAGTAACGCACATCGCGCCCGGGCAGCTTCGCCACCACGCCGTCATACAGACGCTGGCGCATGGCCTTGATGCGCTGGCGCATCTCGGTCAGCTCGTCGGCCCAGACCTGGCGCAGCGTCGCCGACTGCAACACCCCGGCCACGATCTGCGCACCGTGCGTCGGCGGGCTGGAGTAGTTGCGTCGCACCGCCGACATCAGTTGCCCCAGCACCAGCTGGGCCTGCGCTCGGTCGGGGCACACCACGCTGAGCCCCCCCACCCGCTCGCCGTAGAGCGAGAAGCTCTTGGAGAACGAATTGGCCACGAAGAAGCTCACCCCGGCATCGGCCAGGGCCCGCAGGGCAAAAGCGTCTTCATCGATGCCGTCGCCAAAACCCTGGTACGCGATGTCCAGGTAGGGCAGCAGGCTGCGCCGCTTGAGCACCTCGATGAGCTGCGTCCACTGGGCGGTGTTCAGGTCGACCCCGGTGGGGTTGTGGCAGCAGGCGTGCAGCAGCACGATGCTGCGGGCCGGCAGCGCATCGATGGCCGCCAGCATGGCATCGAACTTCAGGCCCTTGGTGAGCGGGTCGTAATAGGGATAGGTATTCACCTGGAACCCCGCGCCCTCGAACATCGCGCGGTGGTTGTCCCAGGTGGGGTCGCTCACCCACACCTGCGAGTCCGGAAAATAGCGCTTGAGGAAATCACCGCCCACCTTCAGGCCGCCCGAACCGCCCAGCGTCTGGATGGTGGCGATACGCCCACTTTTGACGGCCTCATGGTCGGCGCCGAACAGCAGCTCCTGCACGGCCTGGCGGTAGCCGGGGTGGCCCGTCATGGGCAGATAGGGCTTGGGGCCCACGGTGGCCAGCAGCGCCGACTCGGCCTCGCGCACGGCGCGCATCACGGGCAGGCGCCCCTCGTTGTCGAAATAGATGCCGATGGACAGGTTGATCTTGTCTGCCCGGGGATCTTTCTGGAAGTCCTCGTTCAGCGTGAGGATCGGGTCGCCGGGATAGGCATCGACGTGCAGAAACATGGCTCGGGGCTCCGTGGGCGGGTATCTGGAAATGCAAGGGGTGCTCAGGGGCTCGATTATCGCGGGCCCGGGGATCGCCTACAGTACAGCCATGACGAGCCCCCTGCCCGCCGCGCCCCTGACTCCGCCACGGCATCCCCCGCCCTTGCTCGGTATTGCCTGCGGCGCCGGCGCCGGCGCCTTGTGGGGGCTGGTGTTCCTGGCCCCCGAGTTGGCCAGGGACTTCAGCCCCCTGATGCTCACCATCGGGCGCTACCTCTGTTACGGCCTGATCGCCGCCGCCCTGATGGCCGGGCGCTGGGCGGCCATCACCCACGGCTGGACGGCCCGTCACTGGTTGCGCCTGGGCGGACTGGCCCTGACCGGCAACACCCTGTACTACCTGCTGCTGGCCAGCGCTGTGCAGCACGGCGGTGTGGCCATGACCTCACTCGTCATCGGCTTCCTGCCGGTGGCCGTCAGCCTGATCGGCAGCCGGGATCACTGCGCGGTGCCCTTGCGCGCCTTGCTGCCGTCCCTGCTGGCGTGTGCCGCGGGCGCCGTGTGCATCGGCTGGGGAGCCTGGGCCGCTCCACCGCCCGACGACACCGGATCGCCCCTGCTGGGCCTGCTGTGCGCCGTCGGCGCCCTGGCGTCGTGGACGGCCTACGCGGTCGGCAACGCCCGTGCACTGCGAGACCAGCACCATGTGTCGGCGCAGGACTGGAACCTCTCGATCGGGCTCATGACCGGGCTGCAGAGCGTGGTCCTGGTCCCGGCCGCCCTGCTCCTGGAGTCCGACGGGCACGCTGTCGATGCGTGGTTGCGTTTCGGCGCCGTGTCGGTGGGTGTGGCCGTTCTGGCCTCGGTGGTGGGCAACGCCCTGTGGAACCACATGAGCCGCCTGTTGCCCTTG
>Ga0255182_1000638_pt1 | contig 21618 bp, 20 predicted proteins | sample Atl_UVDOM_RepA_8_FD_188420 | JGI IMG/M metagenome (GOLD analysis project Ga0255182, IMG submission 188420) | Freshwater microbial communities from Altamaha River, Georgia, United States - Atl_UVDOM_RepA_8d | ecosystem: Environmental > Aquatic > Freshwater > River | place: USA: Georgia...
CCTCGCCCCCGCTGGCGACCGTGGTGCGCGACATCAACAAGTTCAGCAACAACGTCATGGCCCGCCACGTGTTCCTGGCCCTGGGGGGCGACCCGGCACAGCCTCTGGCTGCAGCCACGGTCGAGCGAGCCCGCCAGCGCGTGGCCGAGCATGTGCGCGCGAGCACGCGGGACGCGGCTTCGCGCACCAGCCCGTGCGATGGCGACCGGCTGGTGCTGGACAACGGTTCGGGCCTGTCCCGCACCGAAGGTGCCAGCGCCCGTTGCATGGGCCGCTGGGTGCAGGCGATGTGGCAGGACCCGCTCATGCCCGAATGGCTGGCGTCGTTGCCCATTGCCGGGCTGGACGGCACGGCCCGGCGCATGGGCGTGGCGGTGGGCCGGGCCCATGTCAAGACCGGCTCGCTCGACGATGTGAGCGCGATTGCTGGTATCGTGCAGACGCCCCAGGGTCAACGGCGCATCGTCGTGGCCGTGGTGCACGACCCGGGCGCCGAGCGCGCCCGCCCGGTGCTGCGCGCCCTGCTCGATTGGGCCGGCAGCGACCCGCCCTGATCACGCCATCACGATGTCCCTGTTGCAGTCCCTGCCCTGGCTGGCCGGTCTCGGCCCCACCACGCTCGATGCCATCGGCACCGTGGCGGCGTGCCTGACCACCGGTTCGTTCATCCCCCAGGCCTGGCTGACCTTCCGCAGCCGCGACGTCTCGGGGATCTCGCTGGGCATGTACAGCGCGTTCACGCTGGGCGTGGCCCTGTGGCTGGTCTACGGGATGGCGATCGGCTCGTGGCCGATCACGGTGGCCAACGCCATCACGCTGGCGCTGGCCGTGAGCATCCTGACGATGAAGATCGTGTACGGACGCTGATCAGAACGGGTTGTCCTGCGCGCGTGTGTAAGCCAGGTTGCCCAGGCTGGCATGGGCGGCCGGGCTGAGGTGCACCGAGGTGGCCCACAGGTAGTTGGTCGATGTCGCGCCCGAGCGCAGCGTGAACGTGTTGCAGTACAGCCCATAGTCCAGCGAGGTGTCGCTGGATTCCACCCGATCGTAGGTGGCCGTGTCGGCGCGACGCCCGTACTCGCAGGCGGCATCGCTGACGTTGACCAGGCTGTAGCTGGACGCGTTTTCAGCCATCGTCTGGATCTGCTCGTACCCCTTGACCCGAGCGATCAGGTTGCCGTTGTTGTTGAAGCTACCGGTGCCCAGCAGCCCTTCGTTGAAGGCCACCACCAGGGCCTGCATGCGGGCCATGCCCGCCGAACCGCCCGCGCGGGCATACGGTGAGAAGCTCAGATCGGGCACGGTCATGATCAGGATCCGGGCCCCCCGGTCCATGATGCGGTTGAGCGCCTGGCCCAGGGTGCGACCACGGGTGCGCAGCTCGGTCTTGGCCGCGTCCTCACTCAGATCGCCTGCGGTGACGTCGTCGTACAGATCGAGCACGTCGTTCTGCCCGGCCAGCACGGTGACCAGGGTGGTGTTGTCGAGTTCACCGACGTGCGAGTCGATCTGCGAGACGACATCGGCCACGCGGGCCTGGGCGGCGGCGTAGGACACGGCCCCTGCGCTGTCGTCCGGACATTGCCCCTGGTAGCCCAGGCCATAGGCATTGGCCACCAGCTGGATCCACAGCCGGTTGTTCACGCAGGCATGCAGGTATTGGTAGCGGATGTTGGCCTGGAAGGTCTGGGCCGCATTGCCGCTGTCGGTGTAGGCGACCGGCAAGTTGAACGTGCGCTCGGTCTGGGTGCTGTCGTACACGAGCAGCGAGCTGGCCACGTAGGTGGCCGCGTCCGGGTAGCTGACGAAGGCGGCCTGCGTGCTCGACAAGGTCCCACCCGTGGGCACCTGGGCCGTCAGATCGATGTACGTGGCCAGATCATCGTCATAGTTGGGAAACACCAGCACGCTGTTGACCGTGTACTTCTGTCCCTTGAGCGAACCCGGGGCGCCGAGGTCGAGGGTCTGGAGCGTGCTCGCCTCATCGCCGAAGGACACCATGCGGGCAGGCTGGAAGGTGGAGACCTGGTCACCGCCACCGCAGCCAGCCAGCCCCAGCCCGATGGCGGCAACGGCCCCCAGAGCGGTCGCAGAACGACGCAGACGGGTGCGCAACAGGTTGGTCGGGGTGTGATCGGCGGAACTCATCGTGTCTCCCACATAGGCAAGCCGCAAGCATACAGGCACTGCGTCAAGGGTTCGTGAAGCGGCCGGCCTCAGGCCGCGGCAGCGCGCATCAGGCGGTCGCGCACGCCATCCCAGGCGGCGTCAGACGGCGGGGTCTCGACCCAGATCTGGGTCACGCCCAGGGCGTCCATGTCCCGGAGGTCGGCAAACAGGTCGTGGGCGGCCGCCCCCGGCTGGGCCGGCATGACCCGCATCACCACACCCGGCTGAACGGGTCGGTGGGCCCAGGCGCTGCGCGAATACACCGCCACCTGCGGCACCGCGTGCAGCGCCGCGCTGGTGACCACGGCAGGCATCAGCTTGTCGAGCGCCGACAGGATCTCGGCCTCGCTCAGCAACCGCACCTTGGCGCGCGGCGCGTAGTGGGCCAGCAAGGTGCCCGAGGCGCGCGGGGCGTTCGGATCGGGCGCTTCGGGGCGCGACCAGCCGATGGGCTCGCCCACGGCGGCCTCGAGCGCGTCGCGGCTCAGCGCCCCCGGGCGCAGCAGCATGGGGTGCCCGCGCGAGCAATCGACAATGGCCGACTCGATGCCCACCGCACACGGGCCACCGTCGAGCACCCACAGGTCGTCGTCGGCGAACTCGGACATGACATGCTCGGCGCGCGTGGGGCTGACGCGACCGAAACGGTTGGCACTGGGCGCGGCCACCCCGGGTACGCCCTGCTCGGCCGCTGCACGCAACAGGGCCAGGGCCACCGGGTGATCCGGGCAGCGCAGCCCGATCGTGTCCTGCCCGCCGGCGGCAGCGGCTCCCAGTGCCGGGTTGCGCGGCACGATGACCGTCAGGGGGCCGGGCCAGAAACGCTCCATCAGTCGCTGAGCTGTCGGCGGCACGGCGGCGGCAAACACGCTGGCGGCAAGGGCATCGGGGACGTGGACGATCAGCGGGTGGTTGCTCGGCCGCCCCTTGGCCTGGAAGATGCGCGCCACGGCCGCATCGTCATCGGCCCGCGCGCCCAGGCCATACACCGTCTCGGTGGGGAAGGCCACCAGCTGCCCGTCGGCCAGCCGGGTGGCGGCATCGACGACGGCGTCGGCATCGTGGCCCGGATCGAGGCGGGTCGGCGAGGTCATGGCTGGCGCGCTCAGAAGGGCTCGATGCCCAGCACGGCCGCCGCCCGCAGGGCCGTCTCGCGCGCCGCCTCGGGGGTGGCCCCCGTGACCGTGAGGTGCCCCATCTTGCGGCCCTTGCGGGCCTCGTGCTTGCCGTACAGATGCAGGTGCGTGCCAGACAAGGCCAGCACGGCCGCCCAGTCGGGCTCGATCGGGCTGGCGGCCCCCGCCGGGAACCACAGGTCACCCAGCAGGTTGAGCATGAAGCAGGGGCTGTGCAGCACCGGGGGCACCAGCGGCAAGCCGGTCATGGCGCGCACCTGCAGCTCGAACTGCGATACGTCGCAGGCGTCGATGGTGTGGTGACCGGAATTGTGCGGGCGCGGCGCCATCTCGTTGGCCACCAGCCGGCCGTCCTGCAGCACGAAGAACTCGATACACAGCACGCCGACGTAGCCCAGTGAGGCGGCAATGCGACCCGCCGCATCGACCGCCTGGGCGGCCAGGGCGTCGGACACGCCGGGCGCCGGCACGGTGGTGACCGCCAGGATGCCGTCGCGGTGCAGGTTGCGCTGCACCGGGAAGTGCACGAGTTGCCCATCGCGGGCACGGGCCACGATCACGCTGATCTCAAAGGCCAGGGGCAGCATCTGCTCGAGCACACAAGGCACGTGCTGGAGCTCGTCCCAGGCGGCCACCAGTTCGGCACGGGTACGCACCCGCACCTGCCCCTTGCCGTCGTAGCCCATGCGGGCCGTCTTGAGGATGCCCGGCAGCAGCGTGTCGCTCGCAGCCGCGAGCTGCTCGGCGGTCTCGATGATCGCGTGCGGCGCGCACGGCACGCCACACCCGGTGAAATGCGCCTTCTCGCGGGCGCGGTCCTGACAGACGGCCACGGCCGAGCCTGCGGGCGCCACGGGCCGGGTGGCGGCCAGCGTGTCGAGGGCCTGGGCGGGCACGTTCTCGAATTCGGTGGTCACCGCTGCGCACAAGCCCGCCATGCGCCCCAGCGCCGCGGCATCGAGGTAGTCGGCCTGCACATGGTGGTGCGACACGAGACCCGCCGGGCTGGTCGGATCGGGGTCGAGCACCGCGGTGGCATAGCCCATGGCCTGGGCGGCATGGACGAACATCCGGCCCAGTTGGCCGCCGCCGAGCACCCCCAGCGTGGCGCCGGGCAGGATCACACCGTGGTCGCTCATGAGGACTTGGGCTCCAGGGTCAGGTCGGCCGTCATGGCCCGGGCGGCCTCGGTCTGTCGGGCGCGGAAGGCGTCGAGCTTGTCGCGCAGCGTGGCGTCGTGGTGGGCCAGCATGGCGATCGCGAACAGCGCGGCGTTGGCCGCCCCGGCCGCGCCGATGGCAAAGGTGCCCACGGGCACGCCCTTGGGCATCTGCACGATGGAATGCAGCGAGTCGACCCCCTGCAGGTGGCGCGAGGGCACGGGCACCCCCAGCACGGGCACCGGCGTCTTGGACGCCAGCATGCCCGGCAGGTGCGCCGCACCGCCGGCGCCGGCGATGATGGCCTGCAGCCCGCGGGGGCGCGCCTGTTCGGCATACTGGAAGAGTTCGTCGGGCATGCGGTGGGCAGAAACCACGCGGGCCTCGAAGGGCACCCCGAACTCGGTCAAAATCTCGGCAGCCTGGCGCATGATGTCCCAGTCGCTGCTGGAGCCCATCACGACACCGACCAAGGGCGTTGTGCTGTTCACAGCGCTCTCCTGTCAGACAAAACCCCGATTTTAGGCGCTCGCACCCGACGCCGCTGCCCGACGCCCCGCCATGATCGACATCACCATCGAAAATTTCGAATCCGAGCTGCTCGCCACCTCGGCCCACACCCCGATCCTGCTGGACATCTGGGCCCCCTGGTGCGGTCCGTGCAAGCAGCTGGGCCCGGTGCTGGAAAAGCTGGAAACCGAGTACGAAGGCCGCTTCATCCTGGCCAAGCTCAATGCCGACGAACAGCCCGAGATCGCCGGCCAGCTCTCGCAGATGTTCGGGGTGCGCTCCATCCCGTTTTGCGTGATGTTCGCTCAAGGGCAGCCGGTCGACGGCTTCGTCGGCGCGCTGCCCGAAGCGCAGATCCGCCAGTTCCTGGGCAAGCACGTGCCCGACGAGGACGCCATCCAGGCCGAGGTGGAGACGCTGGAGGCCGAACAGCTGGCCGATACGGGCGACGCCGACTCGGCCATGGCCCTGCTCGAAGACGCCCTGATCAAGGACCCGGGCAACGACGAGGCCCGCTTCGACCTGATCAAGCTGCTGGTGGCGCAAGGGGCCCTGGACCCCGCCCGATCCGTGTTCGAGCCGGTGGCGGCCCGCTCGACCGGGCCGCTGGCCGAGCAACGGGTGGTGGCCTTCGGGCTGCTGATCGAGGCGCTGGCCGCCGCCCAGCAGGGCCGCCGCCCCAGTGAGCTGGCTGCCGCCATCGAAGCCAACCGCCGAGACTTCGCGGCGCGCCTGGAGCTGGCCCAGCTGTTCTGGGTGGCCGGCCAGCCCACGCAGGCCATGGACGAGCTGCTCGAGATCATCATGCGCGACAAGGCCTGGGACAACGAGCGCGCGCGCAAGACCTATGTGGCCATCCTCGAGGTCATGAGCAAGCCGCCGCACAAACCCGTGCCGGCCAAGGCCACCGCCGCCACGGGCAAGGGGGGCGAAGGTGCGCCGCCACGCCTGGAAATCGCCGGCAAGGTCGAGGTCCAGGCGACCGACCCGGTGATCGATCAGTACCGTCGCAAGCTCAGCATGGCCCTGTTCTGATCTGGCCCTCGCTCTGAAAGCGCCCCCACCATGACCCCTTCCGCCCCCCACCAACCGGATTCGCCGCTGATCCAGGCCAGCGAGTTGCACGCGGCCTTGAGCGGCCCCGATGCGGGCGCCTGGCTGGTGCTGGACTGCCGCTTTCAGCTGGCCCACCCGCAGGCCGGTGAGGCGGCCTACCAGCAGGGTCACATCCCCGACGCGGTGTACGCCCACCTGGACCGCGACCTGTCGGGCGCAAAAGACGGGCACAACGGTCGCCACCCGCTGCCCGACGCTGCCCGGTTCATCGAGGGGCTGCGCCAATGGGGGCTGACCCCAGCCACGCGGGTGGTCACCTGCGACGATGCAGGCGGCATGTTCGCCGCCCGCGCCTGGTGGATGTTGCGGCACTGGCTGGGGCACCCCTGGGTGCAGGTGCTCGATGGGGGCTGGCAGGCCTGGCTGGCGCTGGCGCATGCCACGGCGGCGTCCGACGACGGTCTGGCCAGCTGGGTGGAGGACACCCTGCCGCCCCCGCGCGCGCCCGGTCACACCGGCCACTTGGCTGTGCATGACGCTCAGGTGCTGGGCTGCGTTGACGTCCTGGCCGGGCTGGACCAGCCCGAGGCCATGCGCCTGCTGGACGCCCGTGCGCCCGACCGCTTCCGCGGCGACAACGAAACCCTCGACCCGGTGGGCGGCCACATCCCCGGGGCGGTGAACCGGTTCTTCCAGCTCAATCTGGACGCCGACGGGCGGCTCAAGCCCGCGGCGCAGTTGCGCGCCGAGTTCGACAGCCTGCTGGGCCCGGGCGCCGCCCACACCGTGGTGCACCAGTGCGGATCGGGCGTCACCGCGTGCCACAACCTGCTGGCCATGGACGTGGCCGGACTGACCGGCACCCGCCTGTTTGCCGGGTCGTGGAGCGCCTGGTGCGCCGACCCGAGCCGCCCCATGACCCGCTGAGCGCCGTACGCGCCGGGCCCGCTGCCCGGCCGCAGACGCCATCGCACCACCACCGTGGCGCCCGAACCCTGGGGGGCCACCGATTCGGGGGGGGTGGCGGGCTTGGCGACACGGACAAACCCCAGTGTCCACCTCGGGGGCGCCTTTCTAGCATGCGCCACCGGGTCGTGTTGAACCCTTCATGTTCAATCGACCGCCCTTTCCAACCAGGCCCACCGAGGACGGCAAGCATGCAAACGATTGGCAAGATTTCCCTGGCGCTCAGCGCGATGACCCTGGCCCTGGCCGCCCAGGCCCAGATCGGTCCGGACCCGACCGAAGCGTCGCTGACGGCCACGGCCGGCCCGTTCGCCACGGCCAGCACCAAGGTGGCCGCGCCCAGTGGCTACGGCGGCGGCACGGTCTGGTACCCCACGGCGGCCGGCAAGTACGGCGTGGTCGCCGTGGCCCCGGGCTTCACCGAGGCCGAAAGCGCCATCAACTGGTGGGGGCCGCGCCTGGCCTCGCATGGCTACGTGGTCGTGACCATCGGCACCAAGACGGTGCTGGACCAGCCTGAGAGCCGCGGCAAGCAGCTGACGGCTGCCCTGAACCAGGTGGTGAGCCTGGCCGCCTCGGGCCCGTTCGCCGGCAAGGTCGACGGCAGCAAGCGCGCCGTGGCCGGCCACTCGATGGGTGGCGGCGGCACCCTGGCCGCAGCCCGCGACAACCCGACCTACAAGGCCGCCCTGCCCCTGGCTCCCTGGCACACCATCAAGACGTGGTCGGGCGTGAAGGTGCCCACGATGATCATCGCCTGCCAGAACGACGTCATCGCTCCGGTGAGCTCGCACGCCAAGAAGTTCTACGACGCGCTGCCGGCCACGACGCCCAAGGGCTACCTGGAGATCGCCGGGGAAGACCACTTCTGCGTCAACAGCAACACGGAAGCGGCCAACAAGGCCATCGACGGCAAGATCGCCGTGGCCTGGCTGAAGGTGTTCATGGACGCCGACAGCCGCTACACGCCATTCATCAAGGCCAGCAGCCCGGCCACCAACCTGTCGAGCTACCTGACCAGCGGCTTCTGATCGCCGCCGGTCGGTGTCGGCTCAGAGCTCGTAGGTGGGCTCGGGCCGGCGCTGCAAGACCCCGATCGGGGGCGCCCAGCGCGCCCCCTTGGCCTTCTTGGCCGTCACCAGCGTGATGTCGGCTGGCTCGAACACCTCGACGTTGTGCGTGATGGGGGTGGTCAGCACGTACTGCGCGCGGGTTGACTTGAGAAAGTGCCCCACCAGCTGGATGTTGCGCACGTCCAGGTGGGCAAAGGGCTCGTCGATGAAGACAAAGCCGCCCGGCGTCTCGTCGTCCTTCATCAGACCCACCAGCAGAATCAGCGACTTGATGACCTGCTGGCCGCCCGAGGCCTCGCCGTCGTTCAGACCGATGCTGCCCTTGCCGTCGAAGTTGAAGTTCACCTTGAGCTCGGCCTGACGCAGCACCGTGTCGTCGTTGTCGAGGTGAGGCAACTCGGCGCTCACCTCCACGCCCGCCAGTTGACCCAGTTCGACGATGTTGCGCCGGTAACGCCGCACCGTGGCACGCAGCACATCGATGTAGCGCTCGCGCGCGTTGTCCACGGCCACGCGGGCCGCTTCGTTGCTGGCCTTGCGCTGGGCCAGCTGGTCTTCCTGACGCTGCACCGCGGCGGTCATCAGGGTGAGCTTTTCCTCGACGCTGGCGTCGGTCTCCCAGTGCCCTTGGGCCAGTTCGGTCTCGATGGACTCGCTGCGCAAGCGCGCCTGGGTGGCCGTGCCGTAGCGATCGCGCAGCAGGGCCACGGCCTCGGGGGTGATCCAGGCGGCAGGCAGGCGGCGTCGCAGTGCGTGTGACGCCGACACCCGTTCGCGCAGGTCGTCCCAGCGGGCGGTCCAGTCGCGCTCGTGCCCTTCGGCGCGTTGCTCGCTGGCCTGCAGGCGCTGCTGGGTCTGTTCGTACTGGTGGCGTGCGGTGGTGTGGGCCACCACGGCCTCCTGGTGCTGCACGTTGAGCTGCTGCCAGCGCAGGCCCGCTTCGCTGCGGGCGCGGGTCATCTCGGGAAGGGTCTGACGCGCATGCGCGATCTCCTCGCTGCGACGGGCCAACTCCTCGGCCGCGCGGTGCCCCTGTGCCGCCTGCTGCACGTCCTTGATTTGACGCTGCACCAGCGCCTGTTCCTGAGCCAGCGTGGTGAGCTGCCCGTCCAGCTGGGCCAGCCGCTGCTCGATGGACTGCCGGCGGGCCGCCAGGGCCGCCGCGCCGAACTGGTGCTCGGCCGGGTCGACCCAGACACTGCGGCCGCCCCGGCCATCGCGGTGGTAGGCCTCGGGGGTGATCCACTCGCCACCGACGCGCACACCGTCTTCAGTGCTGTCGACCCGGCGGATGTAGGCCAGCTGGCGCCACAGCCAGACCGGCAGGCGGGCCGACACGCTCAACACCGACAGCAGGCTGTGCGCGTCGACCTGGGCAGGGGCGTCGGCCGCATCGGCCACCACGTAGTGGCGGTAGCGCTCACGCTCGGCCAGGGCCAGCGCGCGCCCCTCGTCGCCAGCGCGCTGCAGGACCACGACCCAGCGCGAACCGCGCAGCACGCCTTCGGCCGCCGCGCGCCAGCGGTCATCGGTGATCTCGACGACGTCGGCGATCAGGTGGTGCGCGATGCCGGCGTCCTTGAGCACCCGCTGAAAGCGCAGCACCTCGGGCGGCGGCGGGGCCTGGCGCTGGCCCTGAAGACGGGCCAGGGCCTGTTCGGCGGCCTGACGTTGGTCGCTCAGGCGGCGCCAGTCATCGGCCAGGCTCTGCTTGCGCTGTTCCAGCTCGGCCAGGCGACCGCCCAGCTGAGACGCATCGCCTTCCAGCGCCGACAGGGCTTCCAGTTCGGTGGCATGCCGCACGAGCTGCTCCAGCGGCTTTTCGGCATCGCGGGCAGCCGCCAGGGTGCGCTGGGCGGCCTCGCGCTCGGCGTCCAGGCGCTCCATGCGCTCGGTGGCCTCGCGCTGGGCCTCGAGCAGGGCCAGCAACTCGGCCTTGAGCCGGGCGCGCTGGCGGGCGTCTTCACCCTGCTGCAACCGCTGGCGGCGCATGTCCCGCAGGCGGGTCGTGAGCTGCTGGCGCTCCTCGTGCCAGGCCATGACGGGGATGACCTCGGTGCCCAGGGTCTCGCGTTCGTGGCGCTTGAGCTGGTACTGCTGGTAGAGATTGACGCGCGCTTCCAGCTGGACGCGCTGCGCCTGGCCGTGAGCGAGTTCGCGCTGGGCGGCCTCGACCTCGTCGGACAGGTGCCGCTGGTGGTTGCGCGCCTCGTCGTAGCGGTCGAGCACGTCCTGGTCGCCGAACACATCGAACACCAGGCGCAACAGCTCCTTGGGTGAGTACTCGCACAGGCGGTCGGTCTGGCCTTGCTCCAGGGCCAGCACTCGGGCGATCGCGCGGCTCAACCCGGCGCCCTCCAGGCGCTTGCGCCAGTGCTCGATGCCCAGCCAGTCTTTGTCGGGGATGGCCACGAGGTCCTCGATGGAGACGTCGCCATCGACCATGAGGTAGCGACGCTGCCAGTCCCCCCCGTTGCGCTCGATGCGGCACACCAGGGTGACGGTGTCGCCGTACAGCAGGCAGCGGGCAAACGGGCGGTTGGACGCCTGGCGCGTGCGCGGCCTGTTGTCCACGGTGGCCCGCAGCCAGGCGCTGTCGGCGTTGGCGTGGCGCGCATAGGTCTTGTAGCTGCGCCCGCCCGAGCATTCCAGGCCCAGCAGGGTGCGCATGGCGTCGAGCAAGGTGGTCTTGCCCGAGCCGTTGGGGCCAGCCACCGTGATGATGGATCCGTCCAGCGGCAGGGTCAGGCGCTGGCAGTAATCCCAGTGCAGCAGTTCGAGGCTTTGCAGGTGGAACATCGTGAAGTGTGCGGTACGGGTCAGTCGGCAGGACGATCGGCTGTCGCCGCCGACGGCGGCACGGCCATGCCCACCTGCAGCCCCTGGGCCTGCGCGAGCACGTGATTGAGCGTGCCTTCGAGCACGCGGGTCGACAGGGCGTCGTAGTCCAGCAGCAGGTCGAGCAGCGGGCCCTCGGCGATGTCTTCACCACGTCGCACGATGAAGCCGTGGTTCTCCAGGCGCTTGAGGTTGGCGTCCAGACGGGTCTTCTTGCCCAGCTGCACGCCAAAGTCGGCCAGCAGGGCCTTGTAAGACACCACAGGGCTCACGCTGGCGGCGGTCGGCAGGGGGCGGTCGGTGTGGAACATCTCGTTCTGGCCGTCCCCCTCGAGGCTGGCAGCCCGTGCCGCCTGGCGCTCACGCTTGGGCAGCACGATGAGCGACCACAGCACGACCAGCAGGGACACGGCATCTCGCGGCAGGTCAATGTTGTTGTGGCTGTTGAGGCCGGCCTCGCCGAACACGGCCCCTTCGGCCGGGCGCAGCAGGGCCACGGTCACGTGGTCGGCATGGATGTTGTCGACCACGCGCAGACCGACCTGGGCCAGGCGCTCCTGCAGGGCCTGCCACAGGTCGGCATCGATCAGGGCCTTGCGCACCCGCGGGTGCTGCCGGGGCAGCCAGCGGCGAGCCAGCAGTTCGGCCGCCAGCACGGCGGCATCGTCGAGAGGGGCACTCATGGGCGGGCAGAAGGTTCGGAGGACAGGAGGCGCTCGGCCGGAGCCAGCGGTTCGAGGTGACCGTCGCTGAGCCGGGAGACCTGTGGGTCGTCCACCTCGCGCACGGTGGGGCTCAGGGCCAGGCGCCAGGGGGTTCGCGCGAGGTCACCCGTCTGGCCTTGCAGGGTCTGCGCCTGGGCGTCCCCGAGCAGGGGCAGCAGCTGCAGGCGGTAGGCAGCCTGGGCGAAGCGCCCGCCCAGCACGGCCCCGTCCACGGCGCGGGGGCGTCGCTGGGGGTCGGCGACCGGGTCGGCGGGGTGGGCCTCGGGTGCCGCTTCGGCGTCGTCCGCCCAGCGTCCGAGCAGCCCGATGAGGGCGCCGAGCTCGGCGGGCATCGACAGCGTTTCCAGCGACCCTTCGGCGGCGGCCGACGGCGGGGGCAGGCCGGCGGAGCGCAGGGGATCGGGGCGATCGCGTTCGAACTCTCCTTCGGCCACGTCGATGAGGTCGTGCTGGCTGACGAACACCGGACGCACGCCGATGGACAGGGCCTGACCCAGCAGTTCGTGCAGGGCCGGGTGCCCCTGCAGCCAGTGGCGCACATCGGACGTGGTCAGCCCGGAGCTGCCCAGGGTGACGCGCTGGCGATCGGCCTGCTGCAGGGCCCGGGTGAACTGGCTGGCCATGGACAGCAGGCGCGCCTGCTCCTGCCCCAGGGCGCGGGCTTCGCGCTCGAGCCGGGGGTCATCGTGATCGGCACGGATCAGGGCACTGAGGGCCTGGCCGGCGCGATCCACCAGGGCCAGGGCCCGATCGAAGCGCGGCTGGGCCAGCCGCAGGCGGGTTTCCGAGCCACTGGCGATGGCCTCGGCGAACTCGTCGTACAGCCGCGCCAACTGGGCGTGCAGGTGGCGCAGCTGGTTGGCGTCGGACAGGCCCAGGGCCTGCGCCCCGGCGACCTGGGCCAGCAAGGCACCCATGTCGTCGTCGTCCGTCGGTGCGGTGGTCAGGCCCGCCAGCAGGCCGTGCACCTGCTGCGCCATGGGTGAGAGGTGGTAGTCCTGCGCGGTGGCGTCCCACACCAGCAGCCCGAGTTCGCGCAGGCGCTTGAGCACCGTGTCGAGGGCCTCGGGCCACAGCATGTGGAAGAGCTGGTTCAGGTCGTCGCGCACCAGGCGGGCGCGAGGCTGGGCCACCAGTTCCATGAAGCACCACAGCCGCAAACGCACCAGGGCCTGGGGCCCGGTGAACAGGCCCCGCAGGGCATCGAGCACGGCCAGCCGCTGGTTGAGCGCCCACACCAGGGGCTGCTCGGCGGCCAGGGCGGGCTCGCGGAAATAGCTCTCGAACGGGGCGCTGTCACCCGCGTCCGACAGGGGGGTCTCGGTCATGGGTGGCGATTGTGCCGCAGGGTCGGGCCGCGACGTAGACTGGCAGGCCCACCACCGGAGAATCCCCATGCTGATGGAGCGCGACCGCAGTGTCCTGGTCCTGGTCGATCACCAGGCCCGCCTGATGCCGGCCATCCTGGGAGGCGCGTCGGTGCTGGATGCGGCCGTGCTGCTGGCCGAGGCCGCGCACGCCCTGGGCGTGCCTGTGCTGGGCACGGCCCAGAACCCCGCCGCCCTGGGCCCTCTTGACGCGCAACTGGCGGCCCGTTGTGCAGTGGTGCTGCCCAAGACGCACTTCAGCGCCGTGCCCGATGGGCTGATCCCGGCCCTGCAGGCCCACGCCCCCCGGCGCCCTGCGATCCTGCTGGCGGGCTGCGAAACCCACGTCTGCCTGTTGCAGACGGCGCTGGACCTGCACGCCACCGGCGCCGAGGTGACGGTGGTTGCGGATGCGTGCGGCAGCCGGCGGGCCGAGGACAAGGCCCTGGCCCTGCAGCGGCTGTCGCGCGCGGGGGTGGGGCTGGTGTCGGCCGAGATGGTCGTCTACGAATGGTTGCGCACCTGCACCGACCCGGCGTTCAGGACCGTGCTCGCCCAGGTCAAGGCGCGCGGCACGGCCGGATAGGCCGGTCGCCGGGCTGCGCTCAGGCCACCACGACGCTGGCGATCCCGAAGTAGATCAGGATGGACAACAGGTCCTGGATGACCGTGGCCAGCGGTCCGCTGCCGAAGGCCGGGTCCAGCCCCCAGCGATCCAGCAGACCGGGCAGCACCATGGCCGACACCGTGGCGGTGGAGCAGGCGGCCAGCACCGACAGGCCCACACACCAGGCCAGATCGATCTGGCCCCAGCGCCACCACACCAGCGGGCCCGCCACCAGGGCCAGGGCCAGGCCGATCGCCAGCCCCGTCAGCAGTTCGCGCACCACCATCTGCCGGATGCCCACCCCGACCGACAGGCCCCGCACCACCACCGTCTCGGTCTGCGTGCCCACGGCATCGGCCAGGTACACGATGCCCGGGATGAAGAAGGCCAGCATCACCTGCTGCTGCAGGCGGCTTTCAAACCAGCCCACCACATCGGCCGCCAGCAAGGCGCCGATCAGGCCCACGAGCAACCAGGGTACCCGGTGCTTGAAGCGCCGCTCCACCGGCTCCTCGCTGGTGCTGCGGGCCACCTGGGTGCTTTTGGTGAAGCCGCCGAGCCGCGACAGGTCTTCCTCATGCTCGTCCAGCAACACCGACAGCAGCCGGGTCGGCGGGATCACCCCGATGAAACCCCCTTCGGCGTCCACCACCGGCAGGGCAGCTTCTCCGCGCCGGGCCGCGCGCCGGGCCGCAATTTCCTGATCGACCCCGGGCGCCACCACGGGCGACTCTCTGTCCATCAGGGCCGACAGGGCCACGTCGGCGGGCGCGGCCAGCAGGTCCTCGATGCGCACCACCCCCAGGAACCGCCCCTGGGCGTCGCACACGATCAGCAGGCTCACGGTGTCGTGCTGCACGCCGACCAGGGTGTGGCGCGCCTCGCCGGCCCGGCAGTCGGGCGGCAGCACGGGCACCCGCCGCGACGCATGGCGCGCTGCGGTTTCGAAGGGGTGGTGGTCATCGGTGACCGATGACGGCGGGCGGGGCATGGGGCGTCCTCTCTGTCGACGGGCGACAGGCCCCATCTTGACACGGTCGCACGCCGGCAGGTCACGGTCGATCGGCAGCGGCTGCGCCCTCCGACGCGACGCGACGGTGCCTGTTCAGGAGGGTGGCAGGCCGGCGCGAGCTTCCTAGAATCAAGGCGGCGAGCGGCGTCAGCCCTGCGGCCCGAGCCACCGGGCCATCAGGGACGCCCGGTTGCGCACCCCGTAGCGGCGAAACAGCATCGTCACGTACTGGTGGGCGGTGTTCTGGCTCAGGTTCAGCTCGGCCGCCACCTGTTTTTCGGACAGGCCCTTCAACAACGTCAGCAAGACCCGACGGTGATGGCGACTCATGACCCCCCGGTCGTTGACCGGCCCGTAGCTCAGGTCCAGCCAGAGCAGCCACCGGTGCAGGGCACTGAGCAGCAGCACGAGCGCATCGGTGTCGACCAGGGCATCCGGGCGCGCGGGCACAAACTGCAGGCGCAGGCGCCGACCGAGGCGAATGGGGTGGTCAAAGGCCTCAGCGTCGTCGCCGGCAGGCGTGACGTGCGAGGCGTCCACCGCCCACAGCCCGGCGGTTTCGCGGGCCACCTCCACGGGGGCGCCCGGCCGGGTGTCGTCCAGCAGGGTGAAGGTGACGTGCCGGGCATGCGCCATGGCCAGCACCTCGTGCAGCAACAACTTGAGCCCGTGGTCGACGTCGGCCGCTCCACCCGCGTGCAATTGCGCGATCAACGCGTCATTCACAAGCCTGAGGGCGGGGCGCCGTCCTTCGGGCTGGGGCGATTCCGGTGGAGACACATGCATGGGACAACAAGGGCAGCAGATCGACGACACCCGCGACGGCCTGCAGGTGATGCGCCATGCTGAAGCCCGACACCGTCCACGCCCCTGAACTGAGATGCGGTGTCAACAAATCAAGACGCCGTGTCACGCCGACCTGTCGGCCCCACCCCACGTTCGACCCGAGCCCAGGGTTGACCCTTGACCCGCACCGCGATGCCGCACACCCTCCCTGACGCCTTCGTTCCCCATTTCCGGATCGACTTGCCCGCAGACGACGCGAACAGTTTCGCGGGCTTCACGGCCGTGGTCAGCCCGATGTTCGACCTCACGCGCCTGCACGCCGATCGGGCCTTCGAGGCCCATGTGTCCACGGCCTGCCTGCCCGACATCTACGTGACCCGGACGATCGCGTCGGCCACCCGCTACGAACGCAACAGCCGCACGATCGCCAAGTCCGGCACGGACGCCGTCGTCGTGCTGGTCTACCTGTCGGGCGGCTACACCTTTGACATCGAGGGGCGGGCCGAGACGGTGCACGCCAACGACGTCGCCTTCTTCGACCTGCGGCGGCCGCTGAGCATCCAGACGGACCACGTGGACAACATCTCGCTGGTGATCTCGCGTCAGCGTCTCGATGAAATCATCCCGTCCGTGGGCGACTTCCACGGTTTCGTGCTGCGCAGCGGTGCCGCTCGCGACCTCTTGCTGGCCCACATGCAGGCAGTGGTGGACGTGGGGCACCGCCTGCCCGCCAGCGACGCGGCCGCCCTGAGCGATGTCACGGTGCGCATGGTGGCGGCCTCGTGGAACAGCATGTCGCGCCACACCCTGGGCGCCGCGCGCGACGCGGGCCTGGCCACGCTGGCCGACATCAAGCAGCACATCGAACACCACCTGCACCGGCCCGAGCTCGGCCCCGCCTGGTTGCAGGACGAATTCAACCTGTCACGCGCCACGCTCTACCGCATGTTCGAACCCCTGGGCGGTGTGGCGGCGTTCATCCTGGAGCGGCGCATGCAGCGCGCCTTGCAGATGATCACGGCGCCCGGGGCGGGCAAACCGCGCATCAAGCAGTTGGCGCTGGACGTCGGCTTCCTGCACCCCTCGGCCTTTTCGCGGGCCTTCAAGAAGCAGTTCGGGGTGTCTGCGCAGGATGTGCGCCAGCATCAGAACACGCCGACGGAAGCCCGCATCGGCCCCTGGAAAGTGCCACAGTCGGTCGAACCCCTGGTGACGGGCAGCCCCACGCCCCCCCCTTCCCGCAAGGCCCGGTGACACGGCCGGGAGCCGATGGGTCACAATCCGTGTGCAAGGGGTGGCTGAATCTGCGGCCCTGGGGTGTCGTGTGGTTCGCATCGAGTTTTCAATTGACCTGGTCTATGGGGTCGCGGCACCGGGGGCCGACTTCGTCTTCAACATCCACGGCGCCCACACCCGCTGCCAGGTGATCCACAGCGAGCGACTGGACCTGGGCCAGGCCGTGGTGCCCGAGCTGTTCACCGAACCCGTCAGCCACAACCGCATCCTGCGCATCCACGCCGGGCCTGGCCCCTTGACCGTCCGCTACCAGGCCACGGTCGACCTGCATCATCACCTGTGCGCGCCGGAACTCATCGCCGAGACCCCGGTGTCGAGCCTGCCGCCATCGGTCCTGAGCTATGTGTACCCCAGCCGCTACTGCCAGTCCGATCTGCTCGGCGCGCTGGTCATGGCCGCGTTCGGCCATCTGCCCCAGGGCCATGCGCGCGTGGCCGCCGTGCAGGACTGGGTGCGCCGCCGGGTGCGATTCGAAGCCAACAGCACCACGAGCGCCACGTCGGCGATCGACACCTTGCGCGAGGGACGCGGTGTCTGCCGGGACTTTGCCCACCTGATGATCGCCCTGTGCCGCGCCCTCAACATCCCGGCGCGGTTCGCCACGGGCATCGACTTCGGCGCCGACCCCGCCCTGGGTCCCACCGACTCTCATGCCTATGTCGAGGTCTTCATGGGCGGTCGCTGGTACATCTTCGACCCTTCGGGAACGGCGCTCCCCATGGGATTCGTGCGCATCGGCACGGGGCGGGACGCCGCCGACGTGTCGTTCGCCACCATCTTTGGTACGGTGCAGTCACAGGCGCCCCGCATCCAGGTTCAGGCGCGGCAGGACTGGCAGGCCGGCTACGAGGCCTGAGAGCCGCCGCGCTCGGACACCGCTTCGTCGAGCAGTTCGATCCAGTGCTTGACGCTCACGTCCATGCCCGACTGCAGGTGGCTGATGCACCCGATGTTGGCACTGACCACCACGCCGCTGCCGGTGGCCTTCAACGCGGCCACCTTGGCCTGCTTCAGCGGCTCGGCCAGTTCGGGCTGCAGCAGGCTGTAGGCGCCGCCGGCACCACAGCACTGGTGGCTGTCGGTCGCGGCCAGGCGCACGTCGAAACCCAGTTCGCGCAAGGCGACCTCGACCGGCCCCGGCTTGGCCGCATGGCTCAGCTTGAGTGCGTGGCTGAAGCTGCACGGCGGGTGGAATGTGACCGCGCCCAGCCCACCCATGCGCTTGCGCAGCGACAGCTTGAGCAGGGGCATCCATTGGGGCAACAGCTCGGCCGGGTCGCGCGTCAGGCTGGCCACCCGTCGGGCTTTGTCGGCGTAGGCCGGGTCATCGGCCAGCAGGCTGTCGTAGTCCTTGACCCAGGCACCGCAGCCCGAGGCATTGACGATGATGGCCTCCACGGGGGCATCGCACTGGATGTACGGCCACCAGGCGTCGATGTTGCGCCGGGCCTGCACACGGGCACCATCGACATCGCCGAGGTGGCCCTTGATGGCTCCGCAACAACCGGCACCCCGCACGGCCACGGCGCGAATGCCGACGGCGTCGAGCACGCGTGCCGTGGCCGCGTCGATGTGCGGCCGCAGATGAGGCTGAACGCACCCTTGAGGCAGCAGCACGCGACGGGCGTGCACGCTCTTGCGCTGGTCTGGCCAGGCGCCAGGGGGCCAGGGTGCGGGCAATGGCACCTGCCGCGCCAGGGCGGCGGGCAGCATCGGACGCAACGCCTGACCCAACCGCAGCAAGGGGCCGAACGCCCGCGAGGGCACCACCGTGCGCAAGGCCCAGCGACGCACCCGCTCGGCCCAGGGGCGCTGTACCTGGTCGTCCACGACCGCCTGGCCCACCGCCAGCAGCTCGTGGTATTGCACCCCGGAGGGACAGGTGCTCTCGCAATGGCGGCACCCGATGCAGCGGTCCAGGTGCTCCTGGGTGGTGCGCGTCGGCGTCTGCCCCTCGAACACCTGCTTCATCAGGTAGATGCGACCGCGCGGGCCGTCGAGTTCATTGCCGGTCAGCTTGTAGGTCGGACAGGTGGCGTTGCAAAAGCCGCAATGCACGCAGCTGCGCAGCACCTTGTCGGCCTGCTGGCCTTGCGGGGTGTTCTGGTAGGTGGGAGACAGTTGCGTCTGCATGGCGGGCGGTCAGGATCGGGCCTGGGGCCACAGACGGCCGGTGTCGAACACCCCGTCGGGATCAAAAGCCTGCTGCACCTGCCGGTGCAGCTTGAGCAAGGGTTCGGGCAACACCACCCGGGGCGCGGCGGTGGTGAACCAGGGTACGGCATGCCCGCCTGCCCGCTGGGCAGCTTCGTGCACCACGCCCGCGGGGGCCGAGGTGCAGACCCAGCGCTGGGCCCCGAACCATTCGATCAGGGTCTCGCCGGGCACCGGCAGCGGCCTGGCGGTGGATGGCACCGACAGGCGCCACAACGTGGCTCCGGCGGCCCGACCACTGGCCACGAGCTCGCGGGCGCGGGCAAAGTACTCGTCGTGCTGATCGCGCAGGCCATTCCAGAACGGCTGCGCCAGCTCCTCGGGCACGATCTGCCCGCCGTCCTGCCGCATCAGGCGCTCGCACGCGGCCGTCACCGCTGCCTGGGCACCGCGCAGGCGCACCACGAGCAGACCGTCCCACCACGCCGACGCGTCCAGCGGCAAGGGCTGGCCCGCCCACTGGTTGATCAGGGCGATGCCGCGCTCCTGCGTGCACTCGAATCGCACGGTGGTACCGGCCATGGGCATGGGCAAGACCTTCAGGGTGACCTCGGTCAGCACCCCCAGGGTGCCCATCGAACCGGCCATCAGGCGCGACAGATCGAACCCCGCCACGTTCTTCATCACCGAGCCGCCAAAACGCAGATGCTGTGCCCGGCCGTTGAGCAGTCGAACGCCCAGCACATGGTCACGCACGGCGCCCCGGGCGGCACGGCCCGGGCCGCTCAGGCCCGCCGCCACCACACCACCGATCGTCGGCCCCAGGCCCGGCCGCCAGCCCCGAGGCGGTTCGAAGGCCAGGTACTGTCCGCGCGACGCCAGCAGGCCCTCGATCTCGTGCAGGGGGGTGCCCGACAGGGCCGTGAGCACCAGCTCGCTGGGTTCGTAGGCCACCACACCGCTCCAGCCCGCCGTGTCGAGGGTGTCGCCGACCGACGCGTCCCCCAGGTGATCCTTGCTGCCATGCCCCCTCACGCGCAGCACGGTACGCCGGGCACGGGCTTGGCGGATCTGGTCCTGCCAGGCCTGCACCGGGGCAGGCAGGGCGTCAGCAGGGGCGGCGCTCATCATGGCGTCAAGCATAGCGGCTCCCGCGGGCATTTCTTCACGCACGCAGGGCCCACGGGGCCCATGTCGTAGGATCCCCACCATGAAAGTCGCCGCGCTGCAAATGGTCTCCACGCCCGACGTGGCCGCCAATGTCGACACCGCCCGGGCCCTGATCGCCCAGGCCGCCCAGGCCGGGGCCGAACTGGTGGCCCTGCCGGAATACTTCTGCCTGATGGGTCTGAGAGACCGCGACAAGCTCGATGTGGCCGAAGCCGCCAGCCCGGCGGCGCTCGACGACCGCGCCACGCCCTTGCAGACGGCCCTGGCACGGGCCGCGCACGACCATCGGGTGTGGGTGGTGGGGGGCACCGTGCCGCTCAAGGTGCCCGGGCAGCCGGACCGCGTGAGCAACAGCGTGCTGGTCTACGACCCTCAGGGCCGGGAGGCCGCACGGTACGACAAGATCCACCTGTTCTGCTTCGACGACGGCACCCAGCGCTACGACGAGGCCGCCACCCTGGCCCCGGGTGACCAGCCGGTCGCCTTCACCCTGACCGATCGGCAGGGGCATCCCTGGCGGGTGGGCCTGGGGGTCTGCTACGACCTGCGCTTTCCGGAGCTTTTCCGCCACCTTGGCGCCGAGCAACCGCTGGACCTGATCGTGCTACCAGCCGCCTTCACGTACACCACCGGCCTGGCCCACTGGGAGCTGCTGCTGCGCGCGCGCGCGGTGGAAAACCTGTGCCACGTGCTGGCTCCGGCGCAGGGGGGCACACACGCCAGCGGCCGGCGCACCTACGGGCACAGCCTGGTCATCGACCCCTGGGGCGAGGTGCTGGCCGTCCAGCCCGAGGGCGAGGGTGTGGTCGTGGCCAACCTGGATCTGCAGCGCCAAGCGGTGCTGCGCCGCCAGCTGCCTGCGCTGCAGCACCGTGTGATCGGCACCTTGCTCGGCTAGGAGCCTCCAGGGCGAGTCAGCGCTCGGTACCAGGCATCGGGGGCAGGTCCATCAAGTCGGACGCCACCACCTCGTGGCCACCGACCAGGCCGTCCTGCTCGCTGCCGAACAGACGCAGCGAATGCACCATGCGATTGCGGAAGGTCTTGCGGTCGAAGAGCTTTTGCTGGGCCTCGGCCGGCAGATCGGTCACGCGCAGGATGTTGCGCTCGATGAGCACATCGATCAGGTCTTCGAGCACCCGCACTAGGTCGGCATCCAGGCCGGCGAACGACTGCTTCTCGACCCCCTGCCCCTGGCTGAGGAAGGCCAGGACCTCAGGGTGGTTCTTTTCCAGCACCTGGGCACCGGGCACGGGATCGCGGTGCACGCTGAGGATGGAACCGTCGGAGTCTCGGAGAACGAAAAGCATGGCGGGGCACCCCAAGGAGGCAAGACCGGGTATGACGGCTATCGTCTCACGTCGCGAAAACTTGAGAAGCCCTCATCAGGCCGTCGGAAGCCCCTCAGTCCTGCGACGGACGCACCCGGCAATCGCGCAGGATCGGCTCGCCCATGACCGTCCCGCCGTGCACGCAGTCGGCTTTCAGGCCGGCACCGGCGCTCAGGCCCGCCAGCGCTGGCGCTTGGTCGGCCGGCACGACCAGCCGGGCGGGTGGCCCGCCCTCATCCCCGGTGGCCAGGGTGAGCAGCCA
>Ga0255182_1000639_pt1 | contig 21605 bp, 17 predicted proteins | sample Atl_UVDOM_RepA_8_FD_188420 | JGI IMG/M metagenome (GOLD analysis project Ga0255182, IMG submission 188420) | Freshwater microbial communities from Altamaha River, Georgia, United States - Atl_UVDOM_RepA_8d | ecosystem: Environmental > Aquatic > Freshwater > River | place: USA: Georgia...
TCGTGAAGCACCCGCCCTGCATGTCGGCCGGCGCGAGCTTGCCGTCGCGGGCCTTCGACGCCAGCTCGCGCACGTCGCCCGCGAGCTGGAGCAAGCCCTTGCGGTCGGCGTCGCGCAGCACCGGCACGACGAGGCCGCGCGGGGTGTTCGCAGCGATGCCGATGTGGCAGTACTTCTTGTAGACCAGCGCCTCGCCGTCCGGCGTCAGCGACGAGTTGAAATCGGGATACTTCGCGAGTGCGGCGGTCACCGCCTTCACGATGAACGCGAGCAGGGTCAGTTTGACGCCTGCGGCGTTCGCGCTGCCGGCCTGTGCCTTGCGGAAGGCTTCGAGCTCGGTGATGTCCGCCTCGTCGAACTGCGTGACGTGCGGGATCGTGACCCAGCTGCGGTGCAGGTTCTGGCCCGTCGCGCGGCGGATCTTGGCCAGCGGCTGCGTTTCGGTCGGTCCGAAACGGCTGAAATCGACGGCCGGCGCGGTCGGCAGCGCGAAGCCGCCGGCCGGGGCCTGGCGGTTTTCCATCGCGCGCTTGACGTGCGCGACGACGTCCTCGCGCTGGACCCGCCCCTTGCGGCCGCTGCCCTTGACCTCGCCGAGGTCGACGCCCAGTTCGCGCGCCAGCCGGCGCATCGCCGGGCTGGCGTAGACGTGCGCGCCGGCCGCGGGTGCCGACGGGGCAGGGGCGGGCGCCGGGGCGGCGGGCGCGGCTGGCGCGGCTGGCGCGGCGGCCTGGGGCGTCGCGGGTGCCGCTGCTGCCGGCATCGGTGTCGCGGCGCTCGCGGCCGGCGATGTCCCGTCGGCCGGGGTGATTTCGACGATGGCCGTCCCGGTCGACACCTTGTCGCCGGTGTGCACGAGCACGCGCGAGACGGTGCCGGCGAAGGGTGCGGGGATGTCCATCGTCGCCTTGTCGCTCTCCAGCGTCAGCAGCGGTGCCTCGGCGCTGACGACGTCGCCCGGCCTGACGAGGATTTCGATGACGTCGACCTCGGGGAAGTCGCCCAGGTCGGGGACCCGCACTTCGCGCGGCGCGGCGGCGCTGGCGGCCGAGGCCGGCAAGGCGGTGGCGGTGCCCTGGGCCGGCGTGGGGGCCGGGGTGGGAGCTGGCGCGGCCGCCGGCGCTGGCCGGGCCGACGTCACCGGTGCTGCCGGAGCCGTTGCTACTTCGGGCGCCGCCGTCTCCTCGGCGGGCGCCTCCTCGAGCGAAAGTGTCAGGATGCGCGCGCCCTCGGCGACCTTGTCGCCGAGCTTCACGCCGATCGAGGCCACCTTGCCGCCGCGAGGCGACGGGATGTCCATCGTCGCCTTGTCGCTCTCCAGGGTGATCAGTGCATCCTCGGCATTCACCACGTCGCCGGGCTTGACCAGGATGTCGATGACGTCGACCGCGTCGAAATCGCCGATGTCCGGCACCAGGACTTCAATTTCCATGCTCGTCTCGCTTTCTGCGATCGCTACCGCTGCGCTGTCCGCAGGCCCTGCCCGCGGCTGGAGTATACGGGCGGGTTGCGGGCATTAGTGGTCTTATCTGTCGGTGGCCAGGCGCTGTCCGGCATTTTTCCGCCACCGGATCCGGCGCACGGGGCCATACATGCCAAGGGCCCCATGCTCGACGGTCCACGGCCCGCGCTCAGACCGTGACCGGATTGGGCTTGTCGGGGTTGATGCCGTACTTCGCGATGGCCTCGCTGACGCGCGCCCGGTCGACGACTCCGTCGTCGGCCAGTGCCTTCAGCGCCGCGACGACGACGTAATGACGGTTCACCTCGAAGAACTCGCGCAGCTTGGAACGCGTGTCCGAGCGGCCGAAGCCGTCGGTGCCAAGCACGCGGTAACGCGCCGGCACGAATTCCCGGATCTGGTCGGCGTAGGCCTTCATGTAGTCCGTCGCCGCGACCACGGGGCCGCGCTCACCGGCGAGTTGCCGCGTCACCCAGGGCGCGCGCGGCGCCGCCTCGGGATGCAGCATGTTCCAGCGCTCGCAGTCCAGCCCGTCCCGGCGCAGTTCGTTGAAGCTGGTCGCGCTCCACACGTTGGCCGGGATGCCGAAGTCGCGCTCGAGCAGTTCGCCGGCGGCGATCACTTCGCGCAGGATTGCGCCGCTGCCGAGCAGCTGGACCTGCGCCTCGGCGCGCGCCTGCAGCCGGTACAGGCCGCGCACGATGCCTTCCTCCACGCCGTCCGGCAGCGGTGGCTGGACGTAATTCTCGTTGAGCACCGTGATGTAGTAGAAGACGTTTTCCTGCCGCTCGAACATGCGCTTCATGCCGTCGTGCACGATCACCGCGAGTTCGTAGGCGAAGGTCGGATCGTAGGACACGCAGTTCGGGATGGTCGAGGCGAGCAGGTGGCTGTGGCCGTCCTGGTGCTGCAGGCCCTCGCCGTTGAGCGTGGTGCGGCCGGAGGTCCCGCCGATGAGGAAGCCCCGCGCCTGCATGTCGCCGGCGGCCCACGCGAGATCGCCGACCCGCTGGAAGCCGAACATCGAGTAGTAGACGTAGAACGGGATCATCTGCAGGCCGTGGTTCGCGTAGCTCGTCGCCGCCGCGATCCACGAGCACATCGCGCCCGCCTCGTTGATGCCTTCCTCGAGGATCTGGCCCTTGATGTCCTCCCGGTAATACATCACCTCGTCGTGATCGACCGGCTCGTAGAGCTGGCCGACGGAAGAGTAGATGCCGAGCTGGCGGAACATGCCCTCCATGCCGAAGGTGCGCGCCTCGTCAGGCACGATGGGCACGATGCGCTGGCCGATTCCCTTGTCGCGCGTCATCGCCGCGAGCAGGCGCACGAAGGCCATGGTGGTCGAGATGTCGCGCTCGCCGGTGCCTTTGAGCATCGCGTCGAACATCCCGATGTCGGGGATCGCGAGCGGTTCGGCGCTGCGCCGGCGCTGCGGCACGAAGCCGCCGAGCGCCGCGGTGCGCTCGCGCAGGTACTTCATTTCCGGGCTGTCGTCGGCCGGGCGGTAATACGGTGCTTGCGACAGGTCCTCGTCCGAGACGGGGATGTCGAAGCGGTCGCGGAACTTGCGCAGCGCCTCCTCGCCGAGCTTCTTCTGCTGGTGCGCGGGCATCTTGCCCTCGCCGGCCTCGCCCATGCCGTAGCCCTTGATGGTCTTGCACAGGATGACCGTCGGCTGGCCGGTGTGCTGCATGGCCGCCGCGTAGGCCGCGTAGACCTTGTGCGGGTCGTGGCCGCCACGGTTCAGGCGCCAGATGTCGTCGTCGCTCATCGTCGCGACGAGCGCCTTGAGCTCCGGGTACTTGCCGAAGAAGTGCTCGCGCACGAAGGCGCCGTTGGCGGCCTTGAACGCCTGGTATTCGCCGTCGACCGCTTCCTCCATGCGCTGGAGCAGGAGCCCCTTGGTGTCGCGGGCCAGCAGCGGATCCCAGGCCGAGCCCCAGATCACCTTGATCACGTTCCAGCCGGCGCCGCGGAAGTCCGATTCCAGCTCCTGGATGATCTTGCCGTTGCCGCGCACCGGGCCGTCGAGGCGCTGCAGGTTGCAGTTGACGACGAAGACCAGGTTGTCGAGCTTCTCCCGCGCCGCGAGCGAGGCGGCGCCGAAGGATTCGGGCTCGTCCATTTCGCCGTCGCCCATGAAGGCCCACACCTTGCGGCCGTCGGTGTCGACGAGGCCGCGGTTGTGCAGGTAGCGCATGAAGCGGGCCTGGTAGATGGCCATGATCGGGCCGAGGCCCATCGAGACGGTCGGGAACTGCCAGAAGTCCGGCATCAGCCACGGGTGGGGGTAGGACGAGAGGCCCTTGCCGTCCACTTCCTGCCGGAAGTTGTCGAGTTGCTCCTCCGAGATCAGCCCGAGCAGGTAGGCGCGGGCATAGACGCCGGGCGCCGAGTGGCCCTGGATGAAGACGAGATCGCCGCCGTGCTGCGCGCTCGGCGCCCGCCAGAAATGGTTGTACCCGACCTCGTAGAGCGTCGCCGCCGATGCATAGCTCGCGATGTGGCCGCCCAGCCCGCTTTCGTTGCGGTTCGCCTTGACCACCATCGCCATCGCGTTCCAGCGGTTGATCGAGCGGATGCGCCACTCGAGCGCGGGGTCGCCCGGCGTGTACTGCTCGCGGTGTGGCGGAATGGTGTTGATATAGGAGGTGTTCGCCGAATAGGGCAGGTCCGCACCGGAGCGCCGGGCGTTGTCGATGAGGCGCTCGAGCAGGTAGTGAGCCCGCTCGATGCCTTCGGCTTCCACCACGGCTTCGAGGGCCTCGATCCACTCACGGGTTTCGATCGGGTCCAGATCGGGATTGAGGGGGGTCGACATAGGCGCACAACTCTCCAGGTAAAGGGCCCGCTCGATGGCCGGGCGGTCGCGCCTTCACAGCGCAGATCCGATGCGGCCTAGTGTACCGTAGTCCTCGCGGACCGCTGATGTCGGTGGCCCGGTGCCCATGTCCACCGCGGCCTCGCCGGTGCTTGCCTGCCAGCGGTCTGTCGGGCCCTGGACTTTAGCGCTGTTCGCCGTCCACCCGCGGCAGTGGCGGCCGGCGTCCGCGTCGCGACGGGCGAGCGTCGCCCGTTGTCCTGCACGGAAATTTCTCGCCAAGCTGCAAGTCCACCGCACACCGCCGACGCAGTGTCGGCATCGGACAGGACCGGGATGGAGGCCGCCAATGACAGCGATCGAACTGCGGGCCAGCGAAAGCCCTCTCACCGAGGCCCAGGTCGACGCCGCGCTCGCGTGGATCCTCGTGACGCCCGAGCAGCCCCGCTGGCGCGACGTGCCGCACGGCGCGACGCTGGGTGTCCGTCACGCCCGGCTGGCCGCGGCCGGGGAAGCCTGGGCCACGGATTTGCCGAACCGCCGCTCGACCCGCGCGGTGCACGCGCCCCTGTCGGAACACCTGACGCCCTTCGAACTGCTGGGCGCCGCGCGCCGCGCGGTCGAACTCGCGCTGGAGACCAATCCGCGCGAACTCGTCGTGAGCGTCCACGGTTGCGGCAGGCAGCTCGCGGCTGCCGCCTGCGAGGCGTTGGCGAGCGCGGCGTTGGCCCGCAGCGTCGCGCTGCCGGTGGCGAAGCGCACGCCGCCGCCGCCCTCCAAACTCGCCCGCATCCGCTTCCTTGGCCGTGGCGCACGGATCGATGCCCGACGCGTGCTGGCCGAGGCCGAGGGCAATGGCCTCGCGCGCCAGCTCGCGGCGCTGCCGCCGAATGAACTGACGCCAGGCCGTTACCGCGAGCGCGTCGCCGCGGTCGCCGCCGAGCGCGGACTGCGCTTTGATTTCCACGATCTCGCCGCCCTGCGCCGCCGCGGCGCCGGCGCCTTTCTCGCGGTTGCCCAGGGCAGCACCGGCGGTGATGCGGGCATCGCCCACGTGAGCTATCGTCCACGCGGCGCCCGCCGCGACACGCCGCGGGTCGCGCTGGTCGGCAAGGGGCTGTGCCATGACACCGGCGGCGTCAACCTGAAGCCGGCGCGGGCGATGTTCGGCATGCACCAGGACACGGCGGGCAGTGCGGTCGCACTGGGCACCTTGCTGGCGCTGCAGGCGCTGGAGGTGCCGTTCGTCGTCGATGCGTGGCTCGCGCTCGCCGCGAACCACATCGGGCCGGACGCCTACCAGCCCAACGACATCGTCAAAGCCGCGGACGGCACCAGCATCGAGGTGGTGCACACCGACGCCGAGGGTCGCCTGGTGCTCGCCGACACGCTGTTGCTCGCGACCGCGGGCAAGCCGGCCCTGACAATCGACTACGCGACGCTGACCGGGGCCTGCATCCACGCGCTGGGCAAGGCGTACAGCGGGATCTTCACCAATCGGCCAGCGCTGTTGCCGCTGCTGACTGCGACGGGCCAGCTCAGCGGTGAGCGCGTGTGGCCCTTCCCTTTCGACGCGGACTACGACAAGGCACTGGACAGCCCGGTCGCCGACATCAGGCAGTGCGCCGCCGACGGCGAGGCCGATCACATCCTTGCCGCGCGCTTCCTGTCGCGCTTCGTGCAGAACGGTACGCCGTGGATACACCTCGACCTCGCGAGCGCGAACCGCAAGGGCGGTCTCGCCCACGTCGCGAGCGACGAAACGGGCTTCGGCGTGCGCTACACCTGCCGGCTGCTGCTCGACCAGAAGCTGCTCGAGCGTTTGGACTGAGCGCGCGGGGAGCGGCTCAGTCCGTCGTGGCGGGCGCCGTCGCCGGCGACGACTGCGCCGGACAGGGCTCCACGCGCGCGCACTTCGAGCCGCTTTCGTAGATGAAGCGCACGAAGTCACCACCCGCCATGAAGCGCTCGGCGAGGCCGCCGGCCTGCGGTCCGCGGTCGATCTCGCGCAGGTAGCACTCGAGTCCTTCCTGCGGGCCGCTGCAGGCGAATTCGAGCGGCCGCGCCTGCCCGGCGTTCGTCAGGAGCAGGTAGCCGCCGTCGATGCGCTGCCAGCTCTTCGCGAAGCGCATGTCCGCGCAGTCGCAGGCGAGGTAGCGGTCCGCGAACTCGATCATCTTGCCGACCGTCATGCCCGGCATGGCATCGTCGGCACGGCGCGCGTTGACGAGACGCGCGGTCAGCAGCTCGCGCGGCGTCAGCGACGGGTCGACCACCGGTTGCGGCGCGGGTGCGACCACTTCGGGTTTGTCGCGACTGAGGAAGTCCGGCAGGTCGGGCTTGAGGTCGGGCGCCTTGCAGCCGGCGGCCGCCGCGCACACCGCGAGCACGGCGAACAGGCGGCAACGGGAGAGGTGTCGTGCATTCATGGTCCTGGGTCCTTTGCAGTGTCCGGCGGGGGCGCGGGCCGCCCGTCAGCGGTTCGCGAGTTCGCGCTGGAACGCGTGCTTTTCGCGCTCGAACAGCACGCGCGCGATGATGATGTCGAGAATGGTCCGCACCCGCTTCTCAAGCGGCTTGCCGGCCCGGTAGTCGGCGGGCGCAAAGTAGTCGATGCGGTTGGCGAGCGCCAGCGAGCGACATGTCTCGACCGACCTGTCGTCATGCGGATTGTGGACGGCGACCGCGAAGCCGCCGTTGTTCTTGGTGACCGTCATGCAGGGCACGTCGGTCAGGCCGTCGCCGATGTAGAGCATGTGGCCGAAGGGAATCGGCCGCTCGGCCTCGGGCATGTATTCGTTGATCGATTCCTGGGTTTCCTCGCGTCCCTTGTTGATCCGGAACAGGTACTGCGTCTTGCTGGTGTCATTGATCACCACCGTCGGAAAGCAGGCGACCTCGTGGTGATTGAAGTAATACTGTGACGCATAGATGCGCTCGAAGTGCCGCTTGATGCTGATACCCTCGAGGATCTCGGACAGGCCCGCCGAGATGATGTAGTGCCGGGTGCGGACGGCGCCGCCGGATGCCTTGCTGACGTAGCGGTTGACCCGTTCGAACCAGGACTCGACCCCCGGGTAATAGCGGATGCCGCGCGCCTGCCGGCGCAGCGCCGCCCGGCTTACGTGCGCCTTGTTGGCCTCGATCTTCTCGATCAGCAGGCGCATGTAGGTCAGGATGCCGTCACCGCCGGTGCGCCGCGTCTCGGCATTGACTTCGGCCCAGAAATCCGCGGCCGCGATCCCGAGCTGCGGCAGGACGGTGTACTCCTGCATCGGCTGCGGCGTCAGCGTGCCGTCGAAATCGTAGATCAGGGCGAGCGTGTCGCGCGTGAACGGCGCGGCCGGCTGGCGCCGGGGGCGCGCCGCGCGCGCGGGTCGTGGCGCGGACGTCGCCACGGCTCAGGGCTTGCCCTGCGCGAGGTCGTCGACCGCCGCGGCGAGGCGACCCTCCGCGCGCGCCACGAGCATGTCGTCGAGCCGCTTGATGGCGAGCGTCCCGTCACGGGCCTTCAGCACCGTGTACGCGTCGAGCACCGCGCTGAGTGCGGCCTGCGGGTCGTCGCCCTGCTTGCGCGTGACGAGCTGCGATTCGAGGTTGCCACCCATGTACGCCGCGTAGAGCACGGCCTGCGCCTCGCGCGGGTAGTCGTTGTACATCCAGAACACGAGGTTGCTGTTGAGCACCGTGTGCACCGCGCCGCCCTGCATGTACTTGAGGAACACGGTTGCGTCCTCGAGCCGCTCGGTGGGGGCCGCCTTGAAGCGCTGCCAGGCGGCAAGGGCCTGCTCCTGGCTGACGGCGGGGGCGGCGGACGCCGCGGCGTCGTCCGCGGCGCGCAACGGCAGGGCAGGCGGCAGCGTCAGCAGGAGCGTGAGGAGTGCGCGGCGGAGCGAAGGCTTCATGGCGTCTCTTCCAGGTTCAGCAGTGAGAGGACCCGCCGGGCCGCGTGCGGCATCGACGGCAGGATTTCGCGCACCATGCGCGCCAGTTCCGCGCTCGGCTGCTTGAGGTCCGGCACCATCAGCGTCCACATCCCGGCGCTGACCGCGGCGCGCGCGCCGACTTCCGAGTCCTCGATCGCGATGCAGGCGTGCGCGTCGATGCTGAGCGAGGTTGCGGCGCGCAGGAAGATTTCGGGTTCCGGCTTGCCGGCGCGTACCTGGTCACCGGTGATGCACACCGGCAGGTAGTCGAGCAGTCCGGCCGACTGGAGCGCCGCCTGCGCGTGGCCGCTGCGCGTGGACGTCGCGACGGCGACCGGCACGTCGTTCGCGCGCAGCGCGGCGAGCAGCTCCGGCACGCCGGGCTTGCTGCGGATGCCATTGGTCGCGACGTCCTCGCGATACAGCCGCTCGAAGCAGCTGCGGTACTCGGGCAACGGGAAATCCGCGCCGAACGCCGCGACGAGCGCCGCTTCGACCTGGGCGCCCGGCAGCCCGATGAGATCCGCGTAGAGGCTGTCGCTGAGCGTGTGGCCGAAAACCTCGCCGGCGCGCTGCGCGGCGCGGCGGATGACCGGTTCGGAGTCGATCAGCACGCCGTCCATGTCGAACACGACGGCGCGCAGCTGACGCAGGTCGCTCATCGCGTGTCCCCCCGCGCGGCCTTGCCGCCGAGCACCGCCGCCAGCACGGCGGCGGGATCGGAGTCGACGACCAGGCGTTCGATTTCGAAACGTTCGACGAAGCCCTCGTCCGCCGCGTGTTCCAGCGCCCGCAGCCAGGGGCCGAAGTAGCCGGCGGCGTCGAGCAGCGCGATGGGCTTGTCGAGCTGGTGCAGCTGTCGCCAGGCCATGACCTCGAGCAGCTCGTCGTAGGTGCCGATGCCGCCCGGCAGGATCACGAAGCCGTCGGCGATCTGCATCATCATCGACTTGCGCTCGAAGAGGTCGCTCGTCGTGTGGCAGACCTGCAGGTCGGGATGCAGGAGTTCCCGTGAATTGAGGAAGGCGGGAATCACGCCGGTGACGTGCCCGCCGTGATCGAGGCAGGCCTGCGCGACGACGCCCATCAGCCCCACCCGCCCGCCGCCGTAAACCAGCCCGCAGCCCGCCTGCGCGAGCAGCGTGCCGAAGTCACGCGCAGCGTCCGCATAGTCGGACCGACTGCCGTGCCTCGCGCCGCAGAAAACCGCGATCTTGCGCATGCTCAACTCCCCGCCACCCACAGCAACTCACCGCCCTGCACCTCCCATACGCCGTCGACCCGCGCGAGGCGCACGAGTCGCGCCGTGCCGCATTCGGGCCCGCACGCGAACTCGATGTAGACCAGTGCGTTCAGTCGCGCTTCGTCGATCGCGACGCGGGATACGCCGAGCAGCCCCGGCGTATCCGGAAAGCGCGCGTGGAAACGCGCCCAGCCCTGCGCCGGCTCGTCACCCTCGAAGATTTTCGCCCGCAAGGCGTCGGCTACGAGCTCGTAGCGCGCCCGCAGCGTGAGCTTGCGCGCGAGCGGGCTGCGCTGCCGGTTCAGGCCGGCCCAGCCCGCCAGCAGGCCGGGCGTGGTGTCGAGGCGCTTGGCCAGGGCTTCGAGATCGCTGTCGGCCGACATCAGGCTGTCGGGATTGCCGGTGGTCTGGGCGCTGATCGCGATCGCCCGCGTGTCGGCCGGCAGACCGTGGTTGATCACCTTGGACAGGACCTCGTACTCGGCGGCTTCCAGCGTCGGCTCGGGAGGCGCGGCGCGCGCCAGGGCCGGCAGCGCCGTCAGCAGCGTGGCAAGCGTCAGGGCGCGGAGTGCGTGGCGGCGCGGAGCGTCAGGCATGGTCGATGGTGTCCGTGGCGGGAACGAGTTCGCAAGGGGGCCGTGCGGCGCACTCACGCGGGACGCACGGCGGTGGCCAGCGCGCCGAGGTCGGGAGCCCGGTCGAGCGTCAGCACCGCGCGCTCGAGCTCTGCGATGCGTGCGGGGGGCAGGGCGCGTGCGGCATTGTCGCGGAATTTTTCGATGATGTCGGTCGCCTCCAGCGGATTGCCGCGCGCGCCGCGGTTGACCTGCTGGCGGCGCTCGATGCGTCGCCCGTCGCGCAGCACGATGTCGAGCGCGCCGCTGTAGCTCGCCGGATAGGCCGAGGACGGATCGGCGCGGTAATCCACGCGGGCCGCGAGCGCGTGGATTGCCGGGTCGGCCAGCACCGCGTCGTCGAGTTCGGCGAGGCCGAAGCGGCCACGCAGCAGCGTCGCGGCGACCGTGTAGTAGAGGCTGAACTGCGCGTCGTAGGCGTTACGTGGCTGGCGCTTCGCGCCGGTCGGCTCGCAGACGATCGGGATCTCGTCCGGATGAATCAGCGCGTCGATGCGCTCGATGGCCGCCGGGTCCAGCGCGGGGTCCTGGCGCGCCTGCAGCGCGCAGTCGATGAACGCGTGCAGGAAGTGGCAGGCGGGCCAGGGCTTGAAACCGTTGTCGAACACGGCCCACTCGCGGCCGAGGCCGGCGACGATGGCGTCGGCATCGACCGTCACGTCTTCGCCCAGCAGCATACGGTAGAGTCCGAAGCGCCCTTCGAACGGCAGGCCGGGGCCGATGAAGCCGGCGCGTGCGAGGCCCGCCGCGGTGTAACCGCACACGGCGGCCCAGCCCGGATGCAGGCGCTTGGTCCAGGCGCCGTCGGCCAGGAATTCGAGGTTGCCGCTCGCCATGCTCAGCGTGATGCCGAGCGCGTGGGCGCAGGCCGTGGCGTCAGCGCCCAGCAGCCTGGCCGCCGCCGCGGCGCAGCCGAAGGCGCCGACGATGCCGGTCGGATGCCAGCCCTTGCGCTGCAGGGTGCCGCGCGCCACGCGGCCGATGCGCGCGTCGAGCTCGAGCGCGACGAGGTAGGCCGCGAGCGCCTCGCGGCCGCTCGTGCGCCGCGCGTGCCCGACGCCGAGCACCAGTGGCACGGCGCTGGCGGAACAGTGCACCACGCTCTCGCCGTGCGTGTCGTCGAAGTCGAGGCCGTGCACGAGCACGCCGTTCAGCAGCATCGCGTCGCGCAGTGCGAGGCGCTCGCCGCGGCCGAGCACGGGACTGTCGCCGGTTTCGCCAATCTCGCGCAGGCCGCGCGCGGTGCGTTCGGCGAAGTCGTAGGTGCTGGACGCGAGGCCGATGCCGAGTGCATCGAGGATGTTGAGTTTCGCGCGCTCGAGGGCGTCGTTCGGAATGGCTTGCGCCACGAGCGTCGTCGTGAAGGCGGCAAAGCGCTGGGCTAGGGTGGGGGTGACATCCTGCATGCGACGACTCGACGTGAAGTGGGGCGAAAAATTGCCGTCGCCCGGCGCCGTTGCGCGACGGCGGGCGCCGGCCCGGGCACGGTTTCGGGCGTAAATCGAATTCGACTGCGCGCGCCGGGCAATCTTCAGTAGAATTCGCGCGCCGTGCCATTACACGAGGCCGATCGGCCACCGTCAAGCGCGCCCGACCACGAACCGGACCAGGAACCCGACCGAGCCCTCGATGACACGCCTGCTGCGCACCGCCTGCTTCCTGACGCTGCTGTTCAACTACCCCGTGCAGGTCCTGGCGTGGAGCACGCTCGAGAACTGGGCGGACGTGCTCCTGCTGCAGATGAAGGCGAAACAGCCGCTGCCCGCGCTGTCGAGCTATGGCGCGGAACTCCCGCTGGCCGACGCCTATGCCGTGCAGCGCATGCTGGTGAAGGAACTGGCGACGCAGTCACCCGTGGTCGGCTACAAGGCGGAGCTGACGACCCCGATGTCGCGCGTGAAGATGCGCGCCGCCGCGCCGGTGTTCACCGCCATCCTGAAGCGCGACCTGCTGAGCCGCGACAGCGAGCTGGGCCCGGCGAAGCCGGGCGAGCACAGCCTCGCGCCGGCAATCGGCTACGTGGTGAAGCGGCGCATCGAGGCGCCGATCGCCAACCCGGCGGTGCTGCCGGGCCTGATCGCACGGGCCGTGCCGGTCGTCATGGTGCTCGACCCCGGCTTCGAGAACCGCTCGGCGGTTCGCGCCGAGGATCTCGTCGCCGCCAACGGCGCCCACACTCACCTCGTCGTCGGCAAGGACTTTGCCGACACCACGCCCGCCGCGGCCGACGCGGTGCTGGTCGAGGTCCTGCACGAGGGCAACGTCATCGACCGCGCGCGGGGGACCAACATCATGGGCAGCCAGGTCAAGGCCCTGCTGTGGCTGGTCAACGAGATCGTCGCGCGCGGGCAGGTGGTCGTGCCCGGCCAGGTGCTGGTGACCGGCCCGCTGTCGGAGCCGATGCCCATTTCACCGGGCAACTACATCGTTAAGTACTGGGACCACGACGAGATCCCGGTGATCGTCCGCGCGCCGGGCAGCTGAGCCGGCCGGCGCCGGCTTCAGGCGACCGCGTACAGGTACAGGACGCCGACGCCGAGCGCGTAACCGACCAGCACGTAGGAGAGGTTCCAGCGCAGCAGGTCCAGGGAGCGGAGGCCGAAGCGGCCCTGGAACACGAGGCTGGTGCCGGAAAACGGCGAAATCACGAGGCCGAGGCCCCAGGCGAGCAGGAACACGCCCCCGATGAGGTTGCCGTCGTAGCGTTCGAGCGGCCACAGGCTCGCGAGCACCGAGATGCTGACGACCGGATGCACTCCGCCGACCGCGAGCACAATCAGCGTTGCCAGCATCACCGCCGCGGCCCCCGGCCCGAAGTCCGCCGGCGCGAGCACCAGGCCGCTCATGCCGACCGCCGCGCCGATGCCGGCCGTCATCACGGCGGCGCTGAGGAACATCGCGACTTCGCCGCGCATTTCCGGCAGGCGCTCGCGCACGTGGCGGGCGAGGACCTCGCCCGCCGCGCCGGGACGTCCCAGCAGCAGGACGCCGAGCACCACGCCCAGCGCCGCACCCTCGATCAGCACCAGCACCGACAAATCGGGCAGCAGGGCGTGGCCGCTCAGCACGCAGGCCGAAAGCAGCAGCGGCGCCCACAGCGCGCGCCAGTGCAGCGGAAAGCCCGTGAAATCGGCCGCGCCCGGGTCACGCGGCAGGCTCCAGGCGCAGAACAGCATCAGCAGCGCCGAGGTCGCGAAGCCGATGCCGGAAATCACGGGCAGCCGCGCGCCCGGCAGGTAGTGCAGGATCAGGGCCATCGCGATGAAGAAGGGCGACCACATCGACGCGGCGACGAAGGCCCTGCTGACGGTCTTGGCCTGCAGCGCGGTCATGCCGCGCGGGCCGGCGATCCGCTCGCCGATCAGCACCGGCGCCGAGATGTTGATGACGGCGCCGAACAGGTGCGAGGCGGCCAGGGTCTCGAGGACCGCGCGCCGGCCGCGCGGCAACACCTCGTCGGCCTCGCCGGTCGAGGTGATCGGGCGCAGGAAGCTCACCGCGGCGAGCATCGCCAGCAGGGCGTGATTGCCGTCGCGCAGCCCTCCCCACCAGCCCCAGTTGCCATGGCTCGACGCATAGGCGATCCCGGCGAGGCCGACCAGCGACATCGCCGCGGCCTGGAGCGCCTGGAAGCGCGTCAGTCCGGGCAGCAGCAGCAGCCCCGCCAGCCATGCGCAGGCGCCGGGCAGCCAGGCCGGCAGGCCGGATGCCCCGATCCCGGCGGCGAACGAAAAAAGCATCATGGCGGCGATGGCGATGCCCGCCGCGGTGCGCCTGGCCGGCATCGATCAGCGCAGGCCCATGTCGCGGACAATCGTCGACGCGATTTCCTCGATCGAGACCGTGGTCGTATCCAGGTACTGGATGTTCTCGGCCTTGAACAGCGCCTCGGCCTGCGCGACCTCGGCACGGCACTGGGCGATCGTCGAATACACGCCGTGTGGCCGCCGCTCGTGGCGAATGCGGCTCAGCTGCTCGGGCACGATCGTCAGGCCGTACAGCTTCTGGCGGACCTTCACGAGCGCCGCCGGCAGCCGGCCGCTCTCGAAGTCGTCGTCGGTGAGCGGGTAATTGGCGGCCTTCAGCGAGTAGTGCATGGCGAGGTAGAGGCAGGTCGGCGTCTTGCCGCTGCGCGAGACGCCGACGAGCACGATGTCGGCCTCGCTGAGGTCCCGCGTGCTGATGCCGTCGTCGTGGCCGAGCGTGAAGTTCAGCGCATGCAGGCGCCGTTCGTAGACCGTGACGTCGCGGATGCCGTGCATGCGGCCCGCGGTGTGGGAGGACTCCGCGCCCAGCGCGTCTTCCAGCGGTTCGATGAAAGTGCCGAAGAGGTCGAAGACGTGCTGGTTCGCCGAGCCGATGATGTACTGGGTCGTCGGGTCGGTCAGCGTGCTGAACACCAGCGGCGGGACCCCGTCCTCGAGGCAGGCGGCGCGAATGATTTCCGCAGCGTTTTGGGCGGCTACCTGGTTGGTCACGAAGGGCAGGGTGCGGGTCACGAACTCGATGTCCGGGAACTGCGTCAGCAGGCTCTGGCCGAGGGTTTCCACCGTGATTCCGGTGCGATCGGAAACGAAAAATGCCCGCCGCTTCAATTTTTTTGAGTCGTTGATAAGACGTTCCTCGGGAGTCGGTTACAATGCCGGTTCTGTCGCCGCGGCTGGGCGGGATCGAACCTCAAAGAGTACATCGCATGACCCATTATATAGTCTCGCTCGAACACACCGGTATTGACGACATCGACCGCGTCGGTGGCAAGAACGCCTCCCTCGGCGAAATGATTCGCCATCTGAGTGAAGCGCACGTGCGCGTGCCGGGCGGCTTCGCGACCACGGCGCAGGCCTTCCGCGACTTCCTGGCCCAGGACGACCTGGCCGGGCGTATCGAGCGGCGGCTCAAGGGGCTGGACACCGGCAACGTCACCGCGCTGGCCGCCGCGGGCCGCGAGATCCGCAGCTGGATCGTCGACACCCCGCTGCAACCGGCGCTCGAACAGGCGATCACCACCGCGTACGAGGCCATGGCGGCCGACGCGCCGAGCGGTTTCTCCGTCGCGGTGCGCTCCTCGGCCACCGCCGAGGACCTGCCGTCCGCCTCGTTCGCCGGCCAGCAGGAGACCTACCTCAACGTCCGCGGGCTCGAGGAAGTCCGCCGGCGCATCAAGGACGTCTTCGCCTCGCTGTTCAACGATCGCGCGATTTCCTACCGCGTCCACCACGGCTTCGAGCACGAGAAGGTCGCCCTGTCGGCCGGCGTCCAGCGCATGGTCCGCAGCGACATCGGCGCCAGCGGCGTGCTGTTCACCCTGGACACCGAGTCCGGTTTCCGCGACGTCGTCTTCATCACCGCGAGCTACGGCCTCGGCGAACTGGTGGTGCAGGGTGCGGTCAATCCCGACGAATTCTATGTCTACAAGCCCGCGCTCGCGGCCGGCCGGCCGGCCATCCTGCGCCGCAATCTCGGCAGCAAGCACGTGCGCATGAATTACTCGGACGACGCGGGCAGCGACCACGGCGTCGTCACGCGCGAGGTCGATGACGCCGATCGCCGCCGCTTCTGCATCACCGATGCCGACGTCACCGAACTGGCCCGACTCGCCGTCGCGATTGAACAGCACTACGGGCGCCCGATGGACGTCGAGTGGGCGAAGGACGGCCTCGACGGCAAAATCTATGTCGTGCAGGCGCGCCCCGAAACCGTGCAGAGCCGGACCGGCCAGGTGATCGAGCGCTACACCCTGAGCAGCCGCGGCGACGTGCTGGTCGAGGGGCGCAGCATCGGCCAGAAGATCGGCAGCGGGGTCGCCCGCGTGATCACCGACATCTCCGACATGGCCAAGCTGAACGAAGGTGACGTGCTCGTCACCGACATGACCGACCCGGACTGGGAACCTGTGATGAAGCGCGCCGCGGCAATCGTCACCAATCGCGGTGGCCGCACCTGCCATGCGGCGATCATCGCCCGCGAGCTGGGCGTGCCGGCCGTCGTCGGCTGCGGCACGGCGACCGACGACATCGCCGACGGCAGGCCCGTCACGGTGTCCTGCGCCGAGGGCGACACCGGCTACATCTATGCCGACCTGATTCCGTTCGAGCGGCGCGAAATCGAACTGAACGCAATGCCGGCGCTGCCGGTCAAGATCATGATGAACGTCGGCAATCCGGATCGCGCCTTCGCGTTCGCGAACCTGCCGAACAAGGGCGTCGGCCTCGCGCGGCTCGAGTTCATCATCAACCGCATGATCGGCATCCATCCGCGCGCGCTCGTCGACTACGCGAAGCTGTCGCGCGATCTGCAGGAAACCATCGAGCCGCTGATCGCGGCCTACGAGAGTCCGCGCGAGTTCTTCATCGCGCGCCTCGCCGAGGGCATCTCGACGATCGCGGCGGCCTTCAATCCGCACCCGGTGATCGTGCGCCTCTCCGACTTCAAGTCGAACGAGTACGCGAACCTGATTGCCGGCAGCGTCTACGAGCCGGAAGAGGAGAACCCGATGCTCGGGTTCCGCGGCGCGTCGCGCTACATCGCCGAGTCGTTCCGGCCCTGCTTCGAAATGGAGTGCGAGGCGCTCAAGCGGGTGCGTGACCAGATGGGGCTGACGAACGTCGAAGTGATGGTGCCCTTCGTGCGCACGCCCGACGAAGCCGCGCACGTGATCGAGCTGCTGAGGTCCTGCGGCCTGGAACGCGGCAGGAACGGCCTGCGCGTCATCATGATGTGTGAACTGCCGTCCAACGCGCTGCTCGCCGAGGACTTCCTCCAGCACTTCGACGGTTTCTCCATCGGCTCGAACGACCTGACGCAGCTCACGCTCGGTCTCGATCGCGATTCGGGCCTGGTCGCCCACCTGTTCGACGAGCGCAACCCGGCTGTCAAGGCGCTGATGGCGCGCGCCATCGACGCCTGCCGGGCCGCCGGCAAGTACATCGGGATCTGCGGCCAGGGACCGTCGGATCACGAGGATCTCGCCGCCTGGCTGCTGGAACGGGGCATCGAGAGCATCTCGCTGAACCCCGACACCGTCGTCGAAACCTGGATCGACCTCGCGGGCCGCCACGGCTGACACGGCGGGCCGGGCGGTGCTGCCCGGCCCCGCCTTCCGCCTGCGTCAGGACAGGCGCAGCTGCTCTTCGAGCACCTTGCGTTCCTGGGGTGAAATACCCGGTTCTTCCAGCCGCGCGAGGATCAGGTCGCGTGGCACGAGGCCCCTGGCGATCAGGCGCCGCTTCTCCTCCGGCAGCACCGCGTCGCGAAAGAAGAGGTCGCCGACGGGTATCACCCGGTGTTCCACGATCAGCAGGATTTCGTTCAGCAGCGCGCGAAACCCGCTGTGCGTATCGGCGAGCCTGCCCTCGACGAATTCCGGCAGCGCGACCCCGTCGCTATAGATTCCGCGCATTTCCTTCTTGTAGCGCTCGATGACGAGCGAGTCGACCGTCGCCTCGATCCTGTCCTCTATGCGCTTCAGGCGCGTCGACATGAGGTACTGCATGACCTGCTGGTGCTGCGCGTCGCGCGCGACCTGGGCGTAGATGGCGAGCACGTCCTTGATCCCGAGGCGGTTATAGACGTCGTGCGTGAAGTACTCGTCGCGCGCGCGGGCAAGCGCATCGTAGCCCGGGAAGCCGAGGAGCGTGGCGACGTCGGGCAGCTCGCGAATATTCGGATTGAAGCCGACCGCGCACAGCAACTGGGCGTGGGTCAGGCCGAGCTTGTGCGCGATTTCACGCGAGCGGGAACCCTGCGCCTCCTTGTCGCGCGCGGCCGCGGCCTTGAAGACCAGCTTCAGCAGTTCCTCGGCGGAGGCCGCCAGGAGTTGCTCGAACACGGACATGCATCGGACTCTCGGTTCGCCTGCCCGCTAGGATACGCCGGGCGCGCCCGACATGCCGTCCGGGCGTCGCGGCGGTAATCAGCGGGACTTCACCGCCTCCTGCGCCAGCGCGAAGATTTCCGGCGCGTCCATCAGCTGATCGTTCGACTCGAACAGGCGCCCGACGCAGCGACGCTGGAGCTCGAGCTTCAGGCCGCCGAAGCCGAGTGCGCCGTAGCACGTCTTGCCGTGCCTTTCGACGCCGCGATCCCCCATCTCGATGCCGGCGATGCCCAGGGGCGGGGTGGCGTTCGCGTCCATCACGAGTTCCAGCGTGGGATGCTCCGCCCACTGCGCCTCGGTGAGGAGCCGGATGCCGGCCGCGCCGGTCGACACGACGACGTGGGCGCCAGCGAGGCAGGCGGCGGTGCTGACCGCATCGCCGGCCGCCGCCGCGTCCAGCGTCACGTCGAAGCGCTGCGCCATTGCCGCGCAGGCCGCCGCGGCGCGCTGATGGTCGCGCGAGGTCAGCAGCACCGACGCGCCGAGGCGGGCGAGCAGCACGGCGGCGCGCTGGCCCACGGGGCCCGTGCCGGCGAGGATCACGGCGCGCTTGCCCGCGGGCTCGAGATGCTTGCAGATGTGCGCAACCGCAGCGGCGGCGGTCGTGTTGGCGCCATTGCTGTCGAGCATCATCGACACGCGGAAATTACCGAAGAAGCGTTGCCTGATGGCGTCGAACAGCGCTTCGCCGTCCGCCACGTTGCTGCCGGTGACGAACAGGGCGGTGAACTTCTTGTTGGCCGGCGCCCGCGTGAACACCGCGCCGTCGACGAGGCGTGGCAGGTCCGCGGGCCGCACGCCGCCGACGCGCACGACGTGGTCGGCGCCCCCGTCATAGGCCACCACCGTGTCGAAGGTGTTCGGGATGACGTCGGTGTCTATCTGGAAGAGCAGCTTGTTCATCGGGAATTTCCGCGGCTGGCGTGAGGAAGCGGGTGCCGCGGCACACTAACGGCTGCGGACGCGCGCGACAACCCTCGCCCCGCGCACCCGCTGCGACGCTTCCTGCGGCGCCCGATATACTGCCGGCCCCTTTCGCGTCACCAGAAGGACATCGCGATGATCAAGGATCTCACGCTGAACGCATTCCTCGACCAGCTGGCCAGCGGCGCATCGACGCCGGGGGGCGGCAGTGCGGCGGGCCTGATGGGCGCGATGGGCGCCGCACTGGTCGGCATGGTCTGCCAGTTCACGGTCGGGCGCGAGAAATACGCGGCGGTCGACGCCGACATGCGCCGCGTGCTCGAAGCGGCCGAGGCCGCGCGGCAGGTGCTGACCGATGCGATTGCGGCCGACGTCGCCGCCTTCGACCAGGTGATGGCCGCCTACGGGCTGCCCAAGTCCTCCGACGCGGAGAAGGGCGCGCGGACCGCGGCAATCCAGCTCGCGCTGAAGGCCGCGACCGACGTCCCGCTGGCCTGCGCGCGGGCCTGCGCCGAGGTGATCCGGCTCAGCGCCGAGGCGGCCGAACACGGCAATGGCAACGTCGTCAGCGACGCCGGCGTCGCGGTGATGGCGGCATACGCCGGCCTGAAGAGCGCGGCGCTCAACGTCTACGTCAACGCGGGCAGCATCAGGGACGAGGCGTTCAGCGCGCCACGGGTACGGGAACTCGAGGCGCTGCTCGCGGCGGCGGAAGTCGACGTGACGCGGATCTTCGACGCGGTGCGCGGCAGGCTCTGAGGTCGGTTGCGGCCGGCCTCAGCCGGTCACGATCCGCATCGAGAAGTCCGTCGCCCTGACGTGCTTCGTCAGGGAGCCGACCGACACGAAATCAACGCCCGTCGCGCCGACGGCCGGCAGGTCCGCCAGCTCGAAGCCGCCCGAGGCCTCCAGCTTCAGGCGCCCCGCGGCCAGCGCGACCGCCTCACGCATCATCGCCGGCGTGAAGTTGTCGAGCAGCAGCATGTCGGCGCCGGCTGCGATCGCCTCTTCGATCTGATCCAGCCGTTCGACCTCGATCTCAACGGGAATCGTCGTGCCGCTCGCGCGCAGGGCGCGAATGGCCGCGCCGACCGAGCCGGCCGCCGCGATGTGGTTTTCCTTGATCAGCACCCCGTCGTAGAGGCCGGCACGGTGGTTGTAGCCGCCGGCACAGCGCACCGCGTATTTCTGCGCGCGCCGCAGGCCGGGGATGGTCTTGCGGGTGTCGAGCAGGCGGGTGGCCGAACCGGCAAGCGCCTGCACGTAGACGCGGCTGGTGGTCGCCGTGCCGGACAGCGTCTGCAGGAAATTGAGCGCCGTGCGCTCGCCGGTGACGATGGAACGCGCCGGCCCGCGCAGCGTGCAGACCAGCGCATCGGGCGCGAGCGCGTCACCGTCGGCGTGCTGCCACGTGATGGCGACGCGCGGGTCCAGCTGCCTGAACACTTCGTCGAACCAGGGCCGTCCGCACTGCACGGCGGCTTCACGGGTGATGACCGTCGCCGTGGCTTCGGCCGCGGCGTCGATCAGCAGGGCGGTGGCGTCGCCGCTGCCAAGGTCCTCGGCGAGCGCCGCGCGGACATTCGAGTCGAGATCCGCGAGGTAGTCGATGACCGTTTCGCTGCGGTCGAAGGGGCGTTTCATGTCGTGCCTTTCGTGCGGGGGTGGCGGCCAGGCGCCCGCGTCAGCGGGGCAGCCGGGAAGGAATTTCGATGGTGTTATTATGACCGGCCGGCATGAATTCGGAGAACCCGCAGATGAGGATGCCGCCCGTTCCGCTGAAGGTCGAGCCTTCGCGTGCCGTGCGCTCGATCGAGGACGACGTACTCGACGGGCTTTTCGAGCCACCGCGCCGGCTGCCGCCCAAGTACTTCTACGACGCCCACGGCTCGCGCCTGTTCGACGAGATCTGCCGCACCGAGGAGTATTATCCGACACGCGCGGAGACCGCGCTGCTGGAGCGGCATGCGGGCGAGATCATCGCCCTGACGCGGCCGACCAGCCTCGTGGAGCTCGGCAGCGGCGTCGGCGCCAAGGCCAGCCTCCTGTTGCGTGCCTGCGAGCGGCAGGACGTCCAGGCCACCTACGTGCCCTTCGATGTCTGCGCCGACGTGCTGGCCGAGAGCGGGCTCGCGCTGCAGCGGCAGTTTCCGTGGCTCGCCGTCGAACCGCTCGTCGGTGACTTCACCGCCGGTCTCGACAACGTGCCGCTGCGCGAGGGGCGCCGGCTGCTGATGTTCCTGGGCGGGACGATTGGCAATTTCGACGATGCCGCCGCCAGCGCCTTCCTCGCCGAGATCCATACCCTGATGAGCGACGCCGACCACCTGCTGCTCGGCGTCGATCGCGTGAAGTCCCCGGAGGTCCTGCACGCCGCCTACAACGACGGCCTGGGGCTCACCGCGCAGTTCAATCTCAACGTGCTGTCGGTGCTGAATGCCGAACTCGGCTGCGATTTCGACCTTGCCAATTTCGAGCATCGCGCCTGCTACAACGCGGCGGCGGAACGCATCGAGATGTACCTGGACAGCGTCGTGGACCAGCAGGTGGGGTTCGGCAGGCTGGGCCGCACACTGCGGCTGCGCGCTGGCGAATCGATCATGACCGAGATCAGCCGCAAGTACTCGGCCGAGGGTCTGCAGGCACTGCTGGCGCGGGCGGGCTTCACCCTCGTGCGGCACTTCGAGTCGGGGCAGCCGCTGTTCTCGCTGTGCT
>Ga0255182_1000640_pt1 | contig 21596 bp, 15 predicted proteins | sample Atl_UVDOM_RepA_8_FD_188420 | JGI IMG/M metagenome (GOLD analysis project Ga0255182, IMG submission 188420) | Freshwater microbial communities from Altamaha River, Georgia, United States - Atl_UVDOM_RepA_8d | ecosystem: Environmental > Aquatic > Freshwater > River | place: USA: Georgia...
CACGATGATGTTGTCTTCATCAACGATCGCATTTCCAAGGGTAATCGAGGCGCCGGCCATATAGGTTCCGGTCGGATTCCCAGCAACCGGTGTGCCCGGGTTCGCAAAATCCACACCTTCGCCGTTGGCTCCGACGTAAGACGTCAGGCTGAACGTTGAACCTAGGATGCCGGACGACGATGCGCTATCCGTCCCGCCGCCCAGTTCAGAGAAGGTGTCACCATTGGAAGTCACACTCAACAGTTTGATGACACAGTTGCTAAGGGTGGGGTCACAATTGAAGTCTGGAATCGGGATCAGGGCGTTTTCGTCCCCGTCGACGCCAATCAACGTGCTGCTTCGCGTTGCGGCGTTATCGCCAATTCGAATCGTAAAATTCGAAACATTGAGAATGGACTCTGCCAAGCCCGTATTCACCGGGACCGCTGCGGATGCAACTCCACCGTAGGACAGCGCGAGGGCAGCCCCGATGCCGCAAGCTATTTTTGTAAGTCTGGTCATTTCAGTACTCCTAAGTGCCAGTTGACCGTTTACCAAGTCGCTTTACCGTTAGAGGCTCGCGCTTGCAGGACTACTAAGCACTAAGCGTGCCTGATTTTAGGAAGGGGCATTAAAGGCATAAATAACAAAAACTTAGTGTTTTTTTTTCTGAGCCCGCCCCCGCGTTTTAGTAAATTATCTTGACGATATTCGGATTAAATCCTTTTTGTCGGCTCTCGATTGGCCTGCCAACTGTGATCGGTCCGCCTCCTGACTGAATCACCTAAAAACCAAGAGAAAATATTTCTTTATAAAAATCATATAATTAAAAATTTTTTTGGGCGGGTCGCCCGCGCCGGTGCAAGCGAAGACCTCCCTCGCTTTGCTGTAAAAACGGCTGACAATCTCACGTCTCGAACGGGATTTTGGCCCGGGAAGAGGGCTTGCGCGCTGGCCCGTCTCAACGTGCCGGGCGACGACTGCGTCCTGTCGCCCTCTGGAATATCCCGCGCCCCCGCTTGATCTCGTCCAGTCTCGCGCGCGCTCTCGTTGAAAGCTCTAAAGCGCAGTCAATCCCGGCCGAATCCGTGAACGGGACTTTGAAGGGGGCTTGATTGAGCAGATCGCCCGAGCGAATTGCTCCAGTGCCCGTTCGGCCCCGATACTATCCCGACCTTCAATCGGCGCGGATCCTGAACCCGCATGGATGCGCTGGGCCCAGACCAACAAGAGGAATTTTCCAATGCCGCCGAACAAGAAAGCCCTTGCTCCCGTCGCATTAGCAGTGGCGCTTGCCTTGCTACAGGGTTGCGGAAACAGTCCCAAAGATTTGCAGAGCCGGGCGGCTGCGGCTGAGCAGGCCGGCGACATGCCGACCGCGATCATCGAGATGAAGAGCGCAGTGCAGCAGATGCCCGGCGATGCACTGCTGCGCTTTGAACTCGGCAGGCTGTACAACAAGGCTTTCGATTTTGTGGGTGCGGAAAAGGAGCTCAACAAAGCACTCGAGCTGGGTCTGCAGGACCAGGGGCAATTGACGCTCGAGCTGGCGCGAGCCTATCGCGGCCAGGGCAAATTCGACGATTTGCTGCTGAAGGTCGAGTCCTCATCGGACTTCGATGCGTCTATACAGGCGAGCATCGTGGCCCTGCGAGGTCGGGCCCAGCACTATGCCGGCGATGTCCCGGCCGCGACAAAAAGCCTCGAGCAGGCCCGGGCCCTGCAGGCGGATAACGCGGACGCAGCGCTGCTGCAGGCCCAGATCGAGGCTGGTAACGGCGATCTCGTGGCTGCCCTGACAAGCGTCGAAAAGCTGCTGGACCGGGTCCCGGGCAATTTCGACGCCTGGACCTATCGGGCAGAACTGCTGCGCGCGCTGGATAAGGGCGAGGACGCGCTTGCGGCCTATAACAAGGTCCTGAAGATGGATCCGCGCAATTTTGTCGCGTTGTACAACCGCTCAGCCGTTCTGCTGGGCTTGGGTCGGCTGGATGAGGCGGGGGAAGCCGCGCGCAGGATGCGACAGGTCTACAAGAACCAGCCGGATGCCCTGGTTCAGGAAGGAGTGGTGCATCTGGCCAAGGGCAACAACCGCGAAGCCTTGGATGCGGCGCAAAGTTCGCTGCAGATCGCGCCGAATTTCCCCAAAGGACTTCTGCTTGCGGGCCTTGCGAACCACCGCCTCGATCAGCTCGAACAGGCGGACGAGATGCTGACCGCCTATCTGGCGGCGCAGCCGTCCAACCTGATGGCACAGCGCGCACTGGCGGACACCGCGATCAAACTTGGACAGTCGAAGCGGGCGCTCGATCTTCTCACGAAGGCGCTCGATGAACACCAGGGCGATGCGCGCCTCCTGGTGTTGGCGGGCGATGCCAGCATCGCGCTGGGAGACAAGGCGAAGGCAGCTGAATTCTATGACAAGGCAGCCGCCGCCAAGCCTGACGATGAGGCAATCACGCTGCGTCGTGCGTTTGCCAATTTCGAAGGGGGTAGGTCGGAGCAGGATCTCGCGGAACTCCAGGCGGCGTTGAGCACGGTCAAGCAGGCCTCCGGCGCCGATGAACAATTGATCCGCACCCTGCTGCAACAGGGTCAGGCCGACAAGGCCTGGGACGCGTTGCTTGCCTTGGAGAAGCGCGCCCCGGACAGCCCGATTACGCGCAATCTGCGTGGGGCAGTCCTCGCCTCCCGGGGGGATCGCCCGGGCGCCGCCGCGGCCTTCGAATCGGCCCTGGCGGCCGACCCTGCATTCCTTCCCGCGGCAAAGAACCTCGCCCGCCTTGATCTCGCGGCCGGCAACAAGGCTTCGGCGCGCGGCCGCTTCGAGTCGGTATTGGCGGCAGACGCCAAGAACGTGCCGGCAATGCTGGCACTCGCACAGCTGGAGATGGATCTGGGTGAGCAGGAGTCGGCGATAAAGACGCTGCGCCGAGCGCTTGAAATTGCGCCGGATTCGCAGCTGGCCAACAAGCGCCTGGTGGCGCTGCTGATGGCCCAGGGCAAGCACCAGGACGCTGCCGACAGTGCCGAGAAAGCGCTGGCGACGGCCAAGTTCGACGCGCAATTGGTCATCCTCGCCGCGGCTGCGCACGAAGCGGCAGGCAACAGCAACCAGGCCGAGAAAACAATCAAGCGGCTTATCAGCCAGAATCCCGCTGCCGAGCAGGCCTACGTCCGCGTGGCGGAATTCCAGGCCAAGGCGGGGCGCGCCGCGGACGCGGAAGCAACCCTGCGACAGGGCCTGGACGTGAACAAACGCTCGCCCGCGCTCCAGATTGCCCTGTCGTCGCTGCTGGTCTCACAGGGGCAGGGGAAGCAGGCGATGGACTTTGCCAAGCGCGTACAGCAGGCGCAGCCGAAGGCGCCTGTTGGATACGTCCTGGAAGGTGAGATTCACGAGGCCCAGCAAGACTATGCAGACGCGGTCAAGAGTTATGAAGCCGCCTTGCAGATCCAGCCGGCCGGGCAATTGGCCGTCAAGGTATACGCGGCGCGCAGGAGGGCGGGAGATGAACCCGCAGCCTTGGCTTGGCTCGAGGATTGGGCCGCACGCAATGAGGCCGACGTGGCCTCGCGCATTCAAATCGGCAATGCCCGCCTGGCACGCGGTGACTACAAACAGGCGGTCGCCAACTTCGAGAAGGTCGTCGAGTCGCGCCAAGTGCCGGTCGAGGTCATGAATGCGCTGGCCTACAGCTACCAGCAGCTCAAGGACGAACGGGCCTTGCCGTATGCGGAGGCTGCGTTCCGGGCCGCGCCCCGCTCGGGCATGGTCGCCGACACCCTTGCGTGGATCCTGTTTGAGCAGGGTGAAACTGAACGCTCGCTCGGCATCCTGCGACAAGCGGTTGCGCTGGCGCCGAGTGAACCGGAAATCCGTTATCACCTCGCTGCGGCGCTCGCCAAGTCCGGCGACAAGGCAGCGGCCCGCGCGGAACTCGAGACCGCCTTGAAAGGCGATGGGGACTTCGCGTGGCAGGCCGATGCGAGGAAGCTGCTCGAGTCTCTCTAGGCCTTGGGATGCCCCGGACTCCGAACGCTCGAGCGCTTGTCACGCTCGAGCGTTCCCACTCGCGCATCGGCTTGGGTTCGTGACCAACCGGAGGTGCGAGCCTCGTCGACCTTGAACGAAAGGGCAGTGCTAAGCGTTGCGCCGCCGCCGTGCTGCTAGCAAGGCGAGCCCTGAACCCAGCAGGGCCAAGCCGCCGGGTATCGGCACCACCGCATACGCCTGCACCTTCGCCGAGCCGCGCACGGCCCAGTCGGTACCCTGAAAACCCAAGGCGCCAAGGGTTTCGAAACGCAGGTCAGCCGGCGCGCCGTTCACCGCGCTGCCGATGGTGAAGAAGTCGGTGTCGAAATGGCTGGCGGCGAGGCCGCCGATCACGTCGAGGAAGCCCAGCCCCACCACCTGGCTCGCGAGCTGCGTCGCGGTGAGCGTGTAGCCGCTGGCAAGCGCTCGGGGCGCGAGTTCCAGCCACAGCGCGCCGTCAGTGAAAGAGGACACCGAACTCAAACCGCTGGCAGGACTCGAGTTGCCCGTGGCATCCGAATACAGCCGCACGCTGCCGCCGGTGAAGCCGAATCGGGTGATGCCCTCTGCCGTGCTGACGCTGGCTACTTCAAACCCCGAGAAATGCAGCGTCAGTTCGCGCGAACCCACACCGTTCCAGGTCCAGAGGGTTCCACCTGCGCCGTCCTCAATGAGATTGACGCGGCCCACGCCCGTCAGCACGTCGCCGACGGCTTCGATCGGCCCGCCGTTGACCTCGTTGCCCTGCCAGACGGTCATGGTATTGAACACGGCGCCACCCTCGAGGCTGATGCCGTCCACCAAGATTGCCGGGGAAGCTGCAGTGTTGCCGGTGAACAATGGCAGCGCGCTGAGCGAGACCGCGCAGAAACGTGTGCGCCAGTTCATGCTTGATTCATTGAATTCGGAGAACCTGCCAAATAACACCCGTCGCCATGCGCGCCCGACGCAGAAGGAACCCCGCCGCAGCGGGGTTCCGATTGAGAACTCGGGTTCTCAGTTCGCCTTGCGGCGGCGGACGCCCAGGCCGAGGAGGCCGGCACCGAGCAGGGCCAGCGTGCCCGGCTCGGGCACCGCTCCCACTGCGAAGCCCTGCACGTCGGCCGTGCCGGTGAAGGCCCACGGCGTGGTGTTGCCCGGCGCGCCGATGTTGCCCAGGGAGCCGAACTGCACGTCAGCGACCGAGCTGCCGCCGAGTACGCCGGAGGTGTTGCCCGCGTTGAAGCCGTCGGTGTTGAAGTTGAACGACGCCAGGCCAGCGGTGACGTTCAGAAAGCCCTGGCCGATGACCTGCGTGCCGACCTGGGTCGCGGTAAGCGTGAAACCACTCGCCATCGTCTCCGGCGTGAGGTCGAGCCAGAGGTTGCCGTCGGCAAAGGTGCCTGCAGACGCGAGGCCGAGGCTCGGATCGGAATTGCCGGAGACATCGGACCACAACTGCACGCTGCCGCCGGTGAAGCCGAACTGGGTTATGCCGCCCAAGCTCAGCACCGAAGCCACGGTGAAGTTCGTGAAGTAGACCGTCAGTTCGTGCGTGCCGCTACCGCCCCAGGTCCAGGTCGGCGTGCCCGCCCCGTCCTCGATGACGCTGACGCGCCCGACGCCGGAGAGCACATCCCCCAGCGCCGTGATTGGGCCGCCATTGACCGAGTTTCCCTCCCAGAGCGTCACGGTCTGGAACACCGCCTGGTCGCTGAACGTGATGCCATCAACCGTGATGGCGCTCGCGGCGCCGGGCAGGCCCAGCGCGCCGCCGATGGCCGCTGCGATGAGCGTCTTGCGCAGATTCATTTTCGCTTCTCCTGTCTTTCGGCTCGAACCCGGCTCGCTTGCGCCGGCCAGCGTTCAGCCCTTGTCGATTTCGCAGGCCAAGTGCCTGCTTGCATGAGGAGTTGCAAGCGGCAGGCCACATCGCGCTTCGAGCGAAAAAGATTTTCAAGCAATTGAATTTGTAGGATTAAAAAGTCGCCTCGCCGAGCCCTTGCGGACCGGGATGGCGCTTGCCCGCCGATGAGCCCTTGGCCTGTAAATGAAATGGACTTTCGCTTGAATCGCTTTAACTTTTTACACGGAATTTGGGCGCGAGCGGCTCCGCCTTAAGTGATGAGATCTGGCAGGAAACTCTATTAATATCAATTGTTTGAGGGATTTTGAGGGGCGCGGGGCAGTGTAAAGTTTCTTGACTGCCCCGCTAGGGACGGGAAATGGGGCGCCGGCGGCGCCCGCTCAGAGCTGCAGATCGGCCTTGAGTGTCTCGTAGGACTGCCGCTGCTCGGGGGCCAGCTGCTCCGGCTTGATGCCGCTCAACAGGCGCCTCGCCTCCTCGCCAGAGCCGCTGCGCACCAGCGCCATCGCAAGGTGCAGCTTGAGATCCGGGTTGTCGGCCAGCCTCTCGTTCGCCTTGCGCAGGGCTGCCAGTGCGGGTTCGAGCTTGCCCTCGTCGAGCAGGAGCATACCGAGGGTATCCAGCACGGCGGGCGAGCGCGGGGCGACGGCGTTGGCCTTGTTGGCAAGCGCCAGCGCCCGTGCGGGGTTCGTTTTCCGCAACAACCAGGCGAGGTTATTCAGCGCAAGGACGTCTTCAGGAGCGTCCTTCAGCAGCGCCTCGTAGAGGGCTGCCGCGCGTTCCGGTTGGTCCAGCTTGCTGTAGCTGTCCGCAAGCACGAAGCGCGCGCCGTAATCCTTGGGGCTGCGCTCGACCCACGCCTCCAGGGTTTTCACGGCGGCCTCGGACTGGCCCGCCGCTGCCTGCACCCGCGCGAGTTGCACGGCGCGCTCGCTGCTCGGTTGGGCCTCGAAGGCCTGGCGATAGAGGTCGATAGCCTCGCTTGGCTTCTTCTCCAGCAACAGCAACTGGCCTTCCGTCGCGAGCAGGTCCGGCACGGGGCTTGCCGGTGCCATGGCTTTCAGCGCGTCCATTTTCTTGCGTGCCGCCTCGGCTTTCTGCTCGCGCAGGTCGAGGCGGATATCGGCGAGGCGTGCCGCGGGGAAATCGGGCGCAAGCGTGAGTGCCTGCGCGACGGCTTCACGCGCCTGCGTGAGCCGCCCGCGCGCTTCGGCCGACTGCGCCTGCAGCAGGTAGTCCCCGGGCTGGCGGTCGGGTCTGGCGACCAGGCGCTCGAACAGCTGCGCCGCCTCTGCGGCATTGCCGGCAGCGAGCTCGCCCTGGCCCAGTTCGCGCAACACATCGCTGCGGTCCCCGGTTTCCTCCAGTACCTGCCGCAGCAGGCCTTGAGCTTCCGCGCGCAGGCCCTGCGCCTGCGCGAAGCGCGCTTTCACCAGCAGGATGTCCGGCGCGTGCGGCGCGGCCGCCTCTGCTTTCGCGAGGCGTGCCTTCGCCCGTTCCAGTTCGCCCGCCTGCACGTCCAATGCGATGGCCATGCCCAGCGCCTGCGCAGTGGCCGGCGCGCCGGCCAGCACCGTGTCGAGCTGTGCGAGGGCGTCCGTTGTCTGGCCCTGGCGCGTCAGGACGTTCGCGAGGTTGATGCGTGCCAGCGTGTCGCTGGCGTTCAGGCCGATCACTTTCTCGAACGATTCCCGCGCGCCCGGGAGGTCCCCGGTCTGAGCCCTGGCGATGCCGAGCATCGCCAGGGCCTGGGTATCGTCCGACCGCTCGCGCAGCACGGCCTCGAGCCGGCTCATGCCTTCGCGCACGCGCCCCGTCCGCAGCAGGGCCTGGGCTTCGGCGAGCGCAGGGTCGACCTTGCCCTCGCTCAGGCTCGCGGCGTCCTTGAACGCGGCGGCCGCCGCGTCGAGCTCACCGGCGGCCGTCAGCGCGAAGCCCAGGTTGTACAGGTGGCGGCTGTCGCGCTGTTCTCCCTCGACAATCTTTCTCAGCAGGTCCGCGGCCGCCTTGGGGTCATTGCCGGCAAGCTTGATCTCGGCCATCAGTTCCACCGCCGTCGGGTCAGGCTTCGCGCGCTCGACGAGTGGGCGCAGCAGCGGCTCGACCTTGGCAGCCTGCCCGGCGGAGGAGTAGGTGGCCGCGAGCGTGCGGCGTACCGTATCCGCCTGCGGATAGGTGTTGAGGCAGCTTTCCAGATGGGTCAGCGCCTGGTTCGTCCGGTTGGTTGCGGCGAAGCTCATGCCCGCATAGCAGGCCACGCGCGCGTACTTCGGGTGCTTGCCCAGGACTTCCTGGAACTTCTCGGCGGCCGGCAGGAACTTGCCCTCACGCATCGCGAGCAGCCCTTCGCCGAACAGGGCGTAAGGGCTCACGAAGCCGCGTTGCCGCAGGGTTTTGACATCTGCCGCCGCAGCGTCGATGTTTCCCAGTTCCAGGCGAACCAGCACGCGCGAGAGAAGGTCGTTCGCATTCTGGGAGCGTTTGGTGATGGCTTCGGAATACGCCGCCTCGGCACCCTTGGCGTCGCCGCTCGTGCGCAGCAGATCGCCGAGCATGCTCCAGCCCGGCGCGAAATCCGGCGCCGCTTCCGTTGCCTGCCGGGCGAGCGCGACGGCGTCGTCCATTCTGTGCTTCGCGACTGCACGCTGGGCCTGGCCCGTCAGCGCCATGCCGTTTTTGCCGTCGAGCTTCAGGGCCTCCGCGAAGGACTGGTCGGCCTTGTCGGGTTGTTCCAGGCTCATCTGGGCCACACCGCGCACCGCGAGCACTTCGGCCTGTTCAGTGGGTGCTCGTGACGACTCTCGCGCTTGTTCCGAGAGCGCAAGAGCTTCGTCGTATTTTCCTTGCAACATCAGGGCGTGGAGCCGCAGCAGCGCCGCTTCCGCCTGACTGATCCCGCTGCTTTCGGCCTTGTCGAGCTCTATCTCAGCGGCCTTGCCGTTGCCGTCATCAACGTAAAGTTGGGCCAGCAGTTTGCGCGCCGCGCCGAAATTCGGGTTCGCCGTCAGCGCCGCCTTCAGGCTGATTACGGCTTCCTTGGTCTTGCCCTGCCGGTAGGCCGCCTCGGCGACCTCGAAGTACTCGGTCGGGGAGGTTTCCGTGCCGCAGCCGGCGAGCAGGGCGAGGGAGATGGCTGCAGCGACTGCGTTGCGCTGGAGAGAGTCGAGAAGAGGGCGATGCATGAAACCTGTCCTTGAACGACGTTGGCGGTGATGCCGGCCGTAGCCGGCATGGCGCGGACCGGGTCTTGCCGGCCATCATCGCCGCGCGCAAGGACAAGATTTGTGTGTCAGGGGCCCTCGTTTTGCCACGCGCTGCTCAGTTCTGAAGCTTCCGGAGAAATTCCTTGGTGAACACCTTGTCCGGAATCTCCCGCTTCTTCAGCCCGCTGTACTGCAGCACGGACTGCTCGCCCTTGCGCAGCGCGTCGGTCAGTACCAGGCGGGCGGGGCGAATGACGCCGCCCATGTCCTTGAAGTCCTCATAGACGCCGGATTTCATCAGGCGCTTGGAAACCGTATAGAACTCGACCTTCACCGGGCGTTTCGTCGCGATTTCGACCCAGTACAGCACCCGCTGGTAGGTCACGCCCTTGCGGGCCGCAGTCAGTTCCAGCTGGGCGCATTTCTTGCCGTCGAGCACTTCCTCCTTGACCAGGGTGGCCTTGTAGTCGCCGGCGAAGTTCGCGCGCGCCAGGTCGCCATTCGCGACCTGCCCGGTCAGGCGCTGGGACAGCGGCAGGCGCACCGGCTGGGAGACGTTCGGCATGAAGACCCAGAGATCGGCGCCCTTCAGCAGCATGACCTGGCCTTTCTCGGAGGCCGGCGCGGTGGTGCGCACGACGCTGTTGTCGTGGCCTTTCTGCAGCACCTGGTAGGCGTGCATGTCCTGGCCGCTCTTGCCGGTGGTTGTCACGTTCACTTCGACCTGGAAAGGCTCGGTGGGAAAGCGGATGGCGTCTGCCGCCTTCACCAGTTCGTTGGCGTCCAGGGCCAGGGCGGGGAGGGCTGTCAGGAAGCTGGCGACGAAGCCGACGAGGCGCAGCGCGCGGTTCGGGGCGAAGGGATGCATCTTGGGATCCTGTCGTGGTCGGGTTGGCTTATGTTAGCGCGAAGTTCGTGCGTCGCCCGCACCGGGCGCTGGCCCTCGTAGGCGGGGCTTCGCCTCTCCCGCCCTGGGCGAGGCGAAGAGCGGCGCGGGTGGGGGTGGTTTCAGATTGGCGCAGCGCAGTTCTGACGCGACCCTCACCCGCCGGCTTCGCCGGCGGCCTCTCCCGGGGCGGGAGAGGCGAAGAGCGGCGCGTTGGCCTCTCCCGGGGCGGTCGAGGCGAAGAGCGGCGCGTTGGCCTTTCCCGGGGCGGGCGGGGCGAAGAGCGGCGCGTTGACCTCTCCTGGGGCGGTCGAGGCAAAGAGCAGCGCGAGAACCTTGTGCAATCCGCCTCCGACTGATTTAATTTCAGTGCCTTAACGCGACCAACTGATAAATGTCATGAGCCAGTCCGGGAGCAGCTTCACATGAGCGCCGTCCGCGTCGAGCACGTTTATAAAGAGTACAAGCTCGGCACCCAGACGGTTCACGCGCTGCAGGACATCTCCATGGTCGTCGCGCCGGGCCGCTTCCTGGCCATCGCCGGCCCATCCGGCAGCGGCAAGACCACTTTGCTGAACATGATTGGTTGCATCGACACGCCCAGCAAAGGCGACATCTTCATCGGCGAGGAAATGGTCAGCCGCAAGACGCCGGACGAACTCGCCGCCTTGCGCGCCCGCACGCTGGGCTTCGTGTTCCAGACCTTCAACCTGCTGCCGGTGCTGGACGCCTGGGAGAACGTCGAGTACCCGATGCTGCAGCGGCCGGATCTCAGCAAGAAGGAGCGGCACGAGCGCGTGCGGCATTACCTGGAGACGGTCGGCCTCGCGAACCGCATGCGCCAGCGTCCCAATGAATTGAGCGGTGGCCAGCGCCAGCGCGTGGCGATTGCCCGCGCGCTGGCGGGCGGGCCCAGCATCATCCTGGCGGACGAGCCCACCGCCAACCTGGACTCGAAGACCGGCGAGAGCATCCTCGCGCTGATGAAACATATAAATGAAACGGAGAAGACGACCTTCATCTTCTCCACCCATGATTTCCGGATCATGGAAATGGCCGACCGCGTGGTCAGCGTCGCCGACGGCAAGCTGGTCGTCTGAGCACTGCGCCCGCGCCGGCAGGGATCCCGAACATGAAACGGACGCTTCGCCTCTCGCCCATGGCCGCCGCCTTGCTGGCCGCGCTCGCCGCGCCGGGCCTGCTGCACGCGCAGGAATCAATGGACGACCTGTTCGACGCGGCGGATGAACCGGCGGAAGCCACCGCACCGGCGGACGAGGCTCCCGCCGCGGCCGAGGCCGAGGCCGAGGCCGACAGTGTCGAGGATCTCTTCGAGGACGGCACGGAACCCGCGGCCGAGACCGCGCCGCCCGCGGACGCGGGCGAAACGGGCAGCCTCGATGATCTCTTCGAAGCCGCGCCCGAGGCCGTCGCCGGCAGCGCGGCCGAACCCGCTGCGGAGAAGGCGCCCGCCATCCGGGCGAGCGGCTTCTTCCAGAATGAGTTCGCCTACACCACGCCGGATGAGGCGCACTTCTCGAAATTCCGCAACATCATGAAGCTGCGCCTGAACGGCAGCTTGAGCCCGCGCGTCAAGTGGCAGCTCGGCGGGCACGTCGAATACGACCCGGTCTTCGAATTCGAGAATTTCTACAACGACCGTGTCGAAGACGACGAAAAGCTGTTCGGCTATGTCGACGAATCCTACGTCGACATCGATGCAGACAATTGGGAATTCCGCCTCGGCCGCCAGCACATCATCTGGGGCGAGATGGTGGGTCTGTTCTTCGCGGACGTCATCTCGGCGCTCGACCTGCGCGAATTCGTGCTGCCTGATTTCGACATGATCCGCATCCCGCAGTGGGCGGCCCGCGCCGAGTACTTCAGCGGCGACTTCCACGGCGAGTTCGTCTACATCCCGGTGATGACGGTCGACAACATGGGCGTGTTCGGTTCGGAGTACTACCCCTATGCGTTCGATCTGCCGCCGGGCGTGCGGGGCGTCTTCCTCGACGACAAGGCGCCCCGCAGCGACTGGGACGACTTCGGCGCCGGCGCGCGGGCTTCCTACCTGAAGAACGGCTGGGACGTCTCGCTGTTCTATTACACCAGCCCGGACAAGACCGCGGTGCTCGACCGCCGCATCTCGCTCGCCCCGACGCCGACGGTCACCTTCAAGCCCATCCACGAGCGCATCCACCAGGTGGGCAGCACGCTGGCGAAGGACTTCGGCAGCTTCGTGCTGAAGGCCGAGGCCATCCAGACCATGAACCGCCTGATGAGCGTGACCCGGGTCGCGGACCTCGACGGCCTCATCGAAACGGACGAGCTGCGCTACGTGGTCGGCGCCGACTGGGCCACCGAGACCGGTCACAACATCAACGTCCAGTTCTTTCAGACCTGGTTCCAGGATCACGACAGCGACATGCTGTACAAGGAACTCGAGACCGGCGTCAGCCTGCTGTTCACGACCACGAGCTGGCACCCGGACATCACGCCCGAAGTCCTGTACATCCGCAGCCTGGACCGCAACGAGTGGAACCTGCAGACCAAGGTGTCCTGGGAGTTCACCCAGAACTGGCGCGCGGTGCTGGGCGGTGATTTGTTCGGCGGCCCGCGCACGGGGCTCTTCGGGCAGTTCGACGACACGGACCGCGTCTATACCGAGCTTCGCTTCAGCTTTTAGCCGTCCGGCCGACAGCTGATTCAGGCCAGCCGTCCCCGTGCGGGGTGCGTGCTAGACTCGGACGAGGGTTTCCAGCAGGGCGCCTGCCACGGGACATGGATGTAACGGATGCCAATCAGAATCAAGCTGGCCCGCAGCCCGAAAGAAATCGACGACGCCCTGTGGCTGCGCCACGAGGTCTTCGTCGTCGAGGACGGCAAGTTCGGCGGCAAGCCCGTGCCCGGTCACCGGCTGGTCGATCATTTCGACGCTTTCCCGAGCGTCTACCACGTCGTCGCCTACGAGCACAAAGAGCCGGTCGCGACGATGCGGCTGGTCAAGGACAGCGAGGCGGGGCTGCCGGTCGACGAACTCTACGATTTTGCCGAATACCGGCGTAACGCGGTGGCCGACCTCCCGGGCCTGGGCCCGGAGTGGGCCGACCGCGACACCCCCGTCTTCGGCAGCGCCGGCATGCTGGCCATCCGCGCGCCGTGGCGGCGTCGTCGGGACGTCATCCGTGCGATGTTCCGCATGGCAGCCACGGTGTGCCAGGGTTACGGCGCGTCGCACGTCGTCGTCGTCGTCAATTACGAGACGGCCGGCATGTACCGGCGCCTCGGCTTCACCGAGCTCGCCGAGAAAATCTGGAACGAGGAAATCGGCAACTACGTCATTCCGCTGGCCGGCACCACCCAGCAGTTCATCGGCTGGGCGCTCGGCGACCTGCCGGACACCGCGCTCAGCTCCTTCAAGGACAGCTTCGAGCGCCTCGTGCTCCGCTCCGGCGAGGAAGTCTTCCACGAGGGTGACATCGGCGAGCACGCCTACGTGATCGAAGCGGGGGAAATCCGCATTTCCCGCCAGCGCGAGGGCGACCGCGAGCTGACCCTGGCGCACCTTGGCCGCGGCCAGCTGTTCGGCGAACTGGCGCTGCTGGACGACCAGCCGCGGGCGGCCACTGCCACTGCCCTCGTCGATACCGAACTGATGACGCTGGACCGCAAGAGCTTCGAAACCCAGCTGCACGACCACCCGGAGCGCGCGCGGCGCCTGTTCAAGGTCTTCGCCGCCCGCATGCGCTCGATGGACGAGCTGGCGATGGTGCTGGCCTTCGCGCACCCGTCGCAAAGGCTCGAGTTCGCGCTCGAGGCGGCGCGCAAGCAGGCGGCGCCGGACCGCGGCAACCCGGACGAACTGGTGTTCCGTGGCGGGCCGAAGGAGCTGGCGCTGATGGCGGCGGTCGAGGAGGAGGTCACGCGGGCCTACCTGGAAAGTGCGGCCGATGCGGGTCGCCTCGCGTTTTCGGAGCGTCACATCGCTTTCCTGACGCCCGAGCCCGCCGCGCCGATGGCTGACGCGGAGTGAGTGGCATAACAATTGTCACGCTGGGGCAGGGTGGAGGGTCACGCCGGAGCGCGGCTCCTAGAATCCGGCTTCAGGAATTTGTCTTGACGCCGATGCCTTAGGCGGGTTGTCGGGGCGGTTTGCCCGTGTGAGGTCGGCCCTCACCCGCCAGCTGCGCCGTCGGCCTCTCCCGCGGGCGGGTGAGGCGAAGAGTGAAGTCCCCCTCCGGCTTGCGGGAGGGGTGAAGATTTTGCCTTGCGCGCCCAAGACAGACCGGGCGAGGGGTCGCGCCAGCGACGCGCTGGACTTAATCAGTAAATAGATAAAAAATGGCGCCTAAGCATCTTGAAACTGAAGGCTTTTACTGGCCGCAGAAATCAGTCTCGGGCAATTCTGGAAAAACTTGCCGGACGCAGCGTGAGGATTACGAGCATGTGGGCTGAGCTTCAACACCGAAAACAGCAACTCTTCCGCCTGGCCGCGCTGTGCGTGGCCACCGTCGCGCTGAACGGATGCGCCTCCATTCCGAACCCCTTCGGGCCCGGCGTGCCCGATGCGCCGAAGGACAGCGACTACGCGAAGGACTGGGTCTATCGCGTCGGCCCCGGCGACAGCCTCAGCATCTTCGTCTGGCGCAACCCCGAACTCTCGCAGACCGTCACGGTGCGCCCGGACGGCCGCTTCTCCACGCCGCTGGTCAAGGAATACCTCGCCACCGGCAAGACGCCGCCGGAACTCGCGGTGGAACTGGAGAAGGAACTTGGCGAGTACGTGCGCGACCCGCTCGTCACCGTGACGCCCAGCGGCTTCGTCGGTGAGTACTACGACCAGGTGCGCGTCGTCGGTGAGGCTTCGAAGCCAACGGCGACACCCTACCGCCGCAACATGACGGTGCTGGACCTCATGATCCAGGTCGGCGGCCTCACCGAGTTCGCCGCCGGCAACCGCGCCGTGCTCGTGCGCTATGCCAGCGGCTCGGAGGAGGAATACCGCATGCGCCTCGATGACCTCATTCGCGATGGCGACATCTCGGCGAACGTCGCGCTCCAGCCCGGTGACATCATCATCATTCCGGAAGCCTGGTTCTGACGCTTCACGGCATGGACCCGCAGCGACACTCCGACCAGCACTGATCAGGGCGCGCCATGTACGAACAGGTTCAGGTTGTCCGCAGTCTCATGCGCATGGCGTGGCTCTACCGCTGGGTAGGTCTCGCCGTCGCCATCCTCGTCTGTGCGCTGGGTTGGCTGGGCGTGCAGGTGCTGCCGGACCAGTACAAGGTCAACGCGAAGGTCTACCTGGACTCGCGCTCGATGCTCCGGCCCCTGTTGCGCGGCATCGCCTTCGAGAGCGGCAGCCTCGCGAACACCACCATGCTGCTGAGCCGCACCCTGCTGACCCGGCCCAACCTGGAAGAAGTGGCGCGCCGCACGGACCTCGACCTCGGCACCAAGACGCCGGAAGAGTTCGATGAGCTCATCACGAACCTCGCAAAGGACATCAAGATCGTTGGCACCACGCGGGACAACATCTACGACATCCAGTACACGCATACCACGCCGAAGGTCGCGAAGGCAGTCGTCGACGAGCTCTTGAACACTTTCATGGAGTCCACACTGGGTGACACGCGGCGCGAGACCGCTGTCACGCAGAAATTTCTAGAAGAACAGATCGCGGCCTACGAAAAGCGCCTGATCGAGGCGGAAGATCGCTTGAAGCAGTTCAAGCAGCGCAACGTCGGCATGATGCCTGGATCTCAGGGCGGCTATTTCGCACGCCTTGAGGCCGCGCATACGCAGTTGAAGGAAGCCCAGTTGCAGCTGCAGGAGGCGATAACCACGCGCGACCAGATACGGCAGCAGGCGAAAGCGCAGCCGGCCGATGCACCGGGCGGCATGGGTGATGACCTGTTTGGCGGGGAGGACTTTGGAGCCCCTTCCGTAGATCAGGATCCGCAGGTTACTTATTTCGACGCCAAGATCCAGGAGTTGCAAGGGCGGATCGACGAGCTTCTGGTCGGCTTCACTGAAAAGCACCCCGATGTCGTCGGCATGCGCAAGATGATTGAGAATCTTGAGGTCAAGAAGGCGGAGAAGATCGCAGAACTCGAAGCCGCTGCCGCGGAAGCCCCGCCGCCTGCCGAGGACGAAGGCTTCAGCGGGTTCGGATCGAATCCTTTCAAGCAACAGCTTGAGATGCAGGCTGCCCAGGCCGATGCCAATGTCGCCGCGCTGCAGACACGCGTCGCCGAATACGAAAGCCGGGTCAAAGACCTCGAGCGCCGCGTGGACACGGTGCCCGAGGTCGAGGCTGAACTGCAGCGGCTGAACCGCGACTACAGCATCAACAAGAACCAGTACGACGAGCTGCTGAAGCGCCGCGAACTGGCCTACATGGCGCAGGAGGCGGACCAGAGCGAGGACGACGTCAAGGTCAAGATCATCGAACCGCCGCGCGTGCCCCTGCTGCCCACCGGCCCGAACCGCCTGCTCTTCGCCAGCATCGTGCTGGTTGTAGGCCTTGGCGCGGGCGCCGGCCTGTCCTTCGTGCTGTCGCAACTCAATCCGCGTGTCGTCGACGTGCCGGAATTGAAGGACCTGTCTGGCCTGCCGGTCATCGGCGTCATCAGCATGACCAGCAGCCCACTGCACCGCCAGCAGCGGCGCTATGAACTGATGGCGTTCTCGGCGGCCCTGTCGGGCCTGGTGTTGATTTACGTGGGCCAGGTCGTGCTGTTCGTGATGGGCGTGGACTTGCACGGCAAACTTTCATCCGTCCTGGGGTTGATCGCGTGAGTACTATCGAACGCGCCATGCGCAAGATGGGCGGTGGCGGCGATGGGCCGCTGCCGCCGGATGATGTCGTGCCCGAGAACGCCGCCGTGCCGACGCCAGAGCGCGCCGTCGAAGCGGCCGCGCGTGCGAGCGCCGGAATGGAAGCGCCCGCGGCGCCCGCGAATACCGCAACGCCCCCGGCAGCGGCGCCCCCGCCTGCAGCGCCCGCGACTTCCCCGGCGCCTGCGCCAGCCGCCGCGTCGACGCGTGCGGCCGCCAGTGGCGTCGCACGCCCGACGCTGGAACTGGATTTCGAGCGGCTGCGCCGCCTGGGTTTCATGCTGCCGGGTGACCCCGCTTCGCGCCTGTCGGAAGAATTCCAGCAGATCAAGCGTCGCCTCATCGGCAACACCGTGCCGGGCATGCTCAATTCGCCGAACCCTCCAAACCTCATCATGGTCACCAGTTCCATGCCGGGCGAGGGCAAGACCTACACCTCGATGAACCTCGCGATGAGCATCGCGATGGAAATCGACCGTACGGTGCTCGCGATCGACAGCGACATCCTGAAGTCGGACTTGAGCCGGCTGTTCGGCGCCTATAATCGAACCGGGCTCTATGATTACCTTGCGCATCCCGATCTCGACGTCACGGACGTCATGTGCAAAACGAACGTGCCGACGCTGTCTTTCATTCCCGCCGGCACCATCCGCGAAGGCATCACCGAGCGCCTGGCGAGCCAGGCGATGGCCAGGCTGGTCGCCGAGCTCTCCAACCGCTACTCGGACCGCATCATCATTTTCGACGCGCCGCCGGTGCTCGCGATGTCCGGCGCCGCGGCGCTCGCGCCGCTGATGGGCCAGGTGGTGGTCGTGGTCGAGGCGTACAAGACCTCGCGCGAGAACCTGAAGCGCACGCTGTCGGCGCTGGAGCATGTGCAGATCACCGGTCTCGTGCTCAACAAGATGCGCCACCGCGCGGCGGGTGGCAGCTATGGCTACGGCGGCTATGGCGGGTACGGCTACGGCGGATACGGCTATGGATATGGCTACGGCTATGGCAGCCAGCAGCCAAAAACGTAAACTGTCGGGGACTTGGGTCACCGCAGGAAAGTGCCGTTGAATTCTCGCTCGATACTACAAATTGCGCCGTGGGCCGCCCTGCTGGGCACTGCGGTCGCCAGCGGTGCGCAGGCCGGCGACTGGGACATCCAGCCGAGTCTGTCTGCATCCGAAAGCTATACGGACAACGTCCAGCTCGTGGAGACCGGTGAGGAAGGCGATTTCATCACCAGCATCACGCCGGGCATCGCCATCCGCGGCGAGGGGCGTCGGCTGAAGATGAATGCGGACTACCTCTACACGTATAACAAGTACTTGGACAAAAGCGAATTTGACGCCGGCACCCATAACCTGCAAGGCGAAGTCAGCAACGAGATCGTACGGGATCACCTGTTTCTGGATATCGACGCGGCGATGTTCCCCTCTCAGGTGTCGAACCAGGGGCAGGTCAGTAATCTGGTGCGCAACCGTCGCGACCGCGTTAATCAGCTGAATGCCGGTAATCGTACCAACGTGGTCTCGTACGGTTTCACGCCACGATATCGACAGTCCTTGGGTTCAATTGCCGATTTCACGGCAAGCAATGACTACAGCGATACCTCCACGGGTCAAGGCGTCGCTGGCGGGGGGAAGAACAACACCCTCAATATGGCATTGAACAGTGGCCGTCGCTTCGCTAGAGCCGACTGGGGATTGACCTTTCAGCGTCGCGACAACCAGAACGACAACACGGATCAGGACCAGACCTTCCAGGAGCTCTGGGCCAATAGCGGTTACCAGCTGAACCGCCTGTTCAAGTTCACGGGGCGCGTGGGCATCGAGGACAACCAGTTCTCGACGAACCAGAACCAGCGAGGCGGGCCCAGCTGGATGCTGGGCGGCGTGCTGACGCCGAACCCACGCACGTCCGTGTCCGGGCAGTTCGGGCAGCGCCGCTTCGGCGACACCAAGCAGTTCGACTTCAACTACCGTCGGCGCCGCGTGACCCTTTCGGGCAACTACAACGAAGAACTGCGCACCAGCAACGAAGTGCTGCGCAGCCAGCAGGTGTTCCTGCGCGAAGATCCCTTCGGCAACCCGCTGCCGATCAACCCCATCGACAACACGGACTTCGGCCTGCCGTTGGACGAAGTGGGGTTGACGGACGACGTCTTCATCAACCGACGCCTGAATGCTGTCATCGGCTATTTCCGCAAGCGCGACACCTTCTCTGCAAATGTCTACCGCAACGAGCAGGAATCCACGCGCAACCAGCAGGCGGACGTCAACACGGGCTTCGGCGCAAGCTGGAACCGGCGGCTGTCGCCGCGTACTTCGATCGGGTTGCGGGGCGACTACCAGGAGCGCGAGTCCGACGGGACGCAGGGCAACACGACCTTCCTTTACCTGTCCCCGTACCTCAGTTACTCGATCGGGCCGCACCTGAGTTCGCGCCTGGCCTATTCGTACTCGGACAGCACCGGGGATGCTCCTGACAACAGCTTCACGGAAAATACCGTCACCGGCTCCCTGAGCTACGCGTTCTGATCCTTTCGGCCAGCGATGTACGAAACGTTCTACAACTTCACCGGCAAGCCCTTCCAGCTCAACCCGGACCCTAGCTTCTTCTTCCAGAGCGCGGGTCACCAGCGGGCGATGGCCTACCTGCGCTACGGCCTGCAGCAGGGGCAGGGCTTCATCATCGTCACCGGCGACGTGGGCACCGGCAAGACCATGCTGGTGAACAACCTGTTCAAGGAAATCGAGTCCCAGAACATCCTTGCGGCAAAGGTGGTGTCGACCAACGTCAACGAGAATGATCTGCTGCGGATCATCTGCTCTGAATTCGACCTGCCTTTCGAGAAGCTGTCCAAGGCCGCGCTGCTGAAGCAGCTCGAAACCTTCTTCAAAAGCTGCGTGGACGAAGGCAAGCGCGTGCTGCTGGTCGTCGACGAGGCGCAGAACATGCCGCGCAGCTCGCTCGAAGAGCTGCGCATGCTGTCGAACTTCGACTACAAGGGCATGCCGGTGGTGCAGAGCTTCCTGCTCGGCCAGCGCGAGTTCCGCGCGGTGATGCGCTCGCCCGGCCTCGAACAGCTGCGCCAGCGCGTGCTCGCGGCCTACCACCTGAAGCCATTGACGCCGCAGGAAACCGAAACCTACATCAAGCACCGTCTGGCCAAGGTCGGCTGGACGAAAGACCCAAGTATCGAGAACGACGTCTACATGGGCGTCTACCAGTTCACGTCCGGTGTCCCGCGCCGCATCAACACGCTGATGGACCGGCTGCTGCTGAATGCGAGCCTGGACGACTCGCACTTGCTGAGTTTCGCGGGCCTGCGCGCGATCACCAGCGAGATCGCGACCGAGCAGGAGGCGGACAAGGAGGTCGAGGACGGCCCGGACAATCCGCCGGCGCTCGCGACGGTCGCCGCCCGGCTCGAGGGCCAGCCGCAGCAGTCAGCCGCGGCAGCACCCTCCAGCCAGCCCGCGCCTGCGGATCAGGCGGCAATCGTAGAAATCCGCAAACTCGAGGCCAAGCTCGCGGCAATGCAGCGGGCCTTTGATAACCTGTCCGGGGACTTGAGCAGAGCGCCGGACGCCCATGCAGGACGCCCCGCCGACCCCAGGCGCGGCAATCGTTGGGGCACATGGCTGTTGCCCGCCGCGATCGGAACCGTTTTCGGTCTCGCGATCGTGGCCGCCTATCACTTCCTGGGCTGATCAAAGCCCGAGGGGGCGCTCAAGCCGGCGCCGCGCGCGCCCGATAGATCCCTCCGGCCAGACTCGCCTTGCATCGAAGCAGCGCGGGTACCGGCGCCAATCCAGGCCAAAGGCGAACGGATGACCAACGCATTCACAGTGGACGTGGAAGACTATTTCCAGGTGGCGGCCTTCGAGGGCCACATTGCGCGAGAGGCCTGGGACAGGCAGCCGCAGCGGGTCGAGCGGAATACGCGCGCCGTGCTCGACCTGCTCGACGCACACGGCGTCAAGGGCACCTTCTTCACGCTGGGCTGGGTCGCCGAGCGCCACCCCGGCCTCATTCGAGAAATTGTCCAGCGCGGCCACGAACTCGCGAGCCACGGTTACGACCACACGCGCGTCACGCAGATGGATCAGGCGCAGTTCCGCCGCGACGTGAGCAGGGCGAAGCAGCTGCTCGAGGATGCGGGCGGTGCGGCCGTCGGCGGTTATCGCGCGCCGACCTTCTCGTTCCGCCGCGACAACCGCTGGGCTTACGACATCCTGCTCGAGGCAGGCTATCGCTACAGCTCGAGCGTCGCGCCGGTCAAGCACGATCTCTACGGTATTCCCGACGCGCCGCGCGAACCCTACCGTGACAGCTCCGGCATGCTCGAAATCCCGATTTCCACGGTACGTCTCGGCGAACGGAACCTGCCCTGCGGGGGTGGCGGCTTCTTCCGGCTCTATCCCTATCGGCTCACGCGCTGGTGCATCGAGCGCATCAATCGCGCCGACGCGCAGCCCTGCATTTTTTACATGCACCCGTGGGAAATCGATCACGAGCAGCCGCGCCAGACTGGCATCGGCTTCAAGACTCGCATCCGCCACTACCTGAACCTGGCCAGGGTCGAAGGGCGTCTGCACCGCCTGCTGACGGATTTCCAGTGGGGCCGCATGGACCAGGTGTACGCGACATGACCGCCGCTGTCGATTTCGACATCACCGGGGGCGTCGCCGACGCTCCGGCACCGATCACCATCGAGACCGTGACGGCCGCGGATCCGCGCTGGGACGCCTATGTCGACGCGCACCCGGAGGGCACCTTTTTCCATCTGCTTTCATGGCGCGATGT